>Ga0075421_100013058_pt1 | contig 10342 bp, 10 predicted proteins | sample SoiMetdeltSBSDD5_FD_75292 | JGI IMG/M metagenome (GOLD analysis project Ga0075421, IMG submission 75292) | Bulk soil microbial communities from a Populus tree surrounding site in Tennessee, USA - Soil MetaG P. deltoides SBSDD5 | ecosystem: Environmental > Terrestrial > Soil > Tree plantation... | reverse complement strand
TCGTGGCAATCCGCGATCCATCTCCAGCCTCAAAGATTTAACCCGAACCGGCGTTCGTTTCGTCAACCGCCAGCCGGGTTCGGGCACGCGGGTGTTGCTTGATTGCGAACTGAAAAAACTCGGTATCGAGCCGTTGGCGATCGTCGGTTACGAGCGCGAAGAATTTACTCATATGGCTGTCGGCGTCGCCATTGCGAGCGGACTCGCCGACGCCGGCCTCGGTGTGCGCGCGGCAGCGACGGCGTTGAAACTCGATTTCATTCCCGTGGCTGACGAAGAATATGACTTGCTCATCTCTCGGCCGTTTTATGAATCCGCACGCGGCAGCGCGCTGCTGACAATTATCCGTACGGCGGAATTTCGCCAGGCGGTAAGCGCGCTCGGCGGCTATGACGCCGCTCGAGCTGGTGAGGTTATCTACCGGCAATAGGGCATCTTGTGCGTCGGCAGCCCCCGTTAGCGCAAGCAATGCTTGCGCAGTCTTTTATTCCGCGCCAGCAAATCGTTAGTCAGTGCTCGTAGAGTCGCGAGATAGACCGCGGAATTCGCCGCAAATCACGGCCGGAATTTGGCCGTTCTGCGTTCGTTTCTGGGTTTCATGATTTGTCCATTTCTGTACCGCATCTTTCGCAACAATTCTTATGCAAGCCTAATCAAAACAGCCGGTTAAGGCGACTCGCTCGATGGCATCAGCATTGCTGAAAGAACTCGCGGACGGGTGTGATGAAGGATGCACATGGATGACTCAATTGAGACGCTCCGCTTGTTCACCCTACCGCAGGCTGCAAAACTCCTGCATGTCTCCCGACGAACTCTCGATCGGATGATTCACAAACAGGAACTCCCGGCGTTCAAGGTCGGCGGACAATGGCGCCTCGCTGAAAGTCAATTGACTGAATGGATTGAGCGCCATGAGCAGTTAGCCCGTGTCGCGCTCGGACCCGCGGGCGGGAGTCTATGCTGGCGGAACGACGCTGATAACGTGGCTCGGTGTTAAGCTTCCGCCGAGTTCGATAAAGATTGCAAGGTTTCAAGAGTACAAGAAATTGACAGTTTGTATGGGCAAGCTTGACCGGATCATACTTCAAGCCACCGGCGCGTTTTTGCGCAGACTACGCCAGAGGCTGCTCGTAATTATTTTGATCGCGGTCGTGCCGATCCTTGCGTTTATTTTGTGCCAGGCGAAGATCGCGCGCGACGTGCAGATCGCCGAGGCGCGGGAGGCGGCATGGCAAATCGTTGAAAACGTCGCGCTCCGAGAATCACGCTTCATAGACGCGGCGCAGCAGTTGCTGACTCTTTTGGCGGAAACGCCGGAAGTAGCCGGCGGAGACAAGAGCGCTTGCAGCCAGTTCCTGCGGCGGTTTGCCGAGCACAACACGGTCTATGTCGATCTCGGTGTCGCCGACTCCAGCGGCGACGTTTCATGCCGTTCTCAGTTAGCTGCTTCAAACAGCGAGAACATCGCCGCCACCAGCCATTTCCGTCAAGCGCTCAAAGAGAAGTCTTTCGCCATCGGCGATTATCAGGTTCAGGGCGATGTGTCCCGGCGAAGCATCAATTTCGGTAATCCGATCCTGGATGACCATGGGCGTGTAAAGTCGGTGATCTTCGCGGCTCTGGATGTCAATTGGATCAATCAGCTGGCCGCAGACCATAATTTGCCTGACGGCGTGGCACTATCGATCGTCGACAGCAAAGGCACTCTCTTGGCGCGATTTCCAGATCCAGAAAAGTGGATTGGCAAGCATATTCCGGACGCCTCGCTTTTCGAGATGCTGCAACTGCGCAGCCGTATCAGCACCAGCGAGCTGGTTGGTTTGGATGGCGTAGACCGGCTCTATGCATTGAAACCGATTCCCCGGCACGCTACGGCAGGCCAAGTTTATGTGATGGTCGGAATCCCCAAGGAGGTGGCATTCGGCCAAGCCAACCAGGCCTTGACGCGCGGTTTGATCTGGCTCGGCCTCGTTTCCTTAATAGCGACCGGCCTGGCTTGGTTGATCGGCAGCAAGTTTGTCGTGGGGTATGTAAAAATCCGCGCCGAGTCCGAAGAGGCGCGGGCGCAGCTGGCAGCGATCGTTGAATCCTCCCAGGACGCGATCATCGGCATGACCTTGGACGGCGTGATAACGAGCTGGAATGAAGGCGCCCAGTCGATGTACGGCTTCGAAAGTCATGAGATTGTCGGTCAATCCGTTTACCGTCTCATTCCCGAAACACACCAGGGTGAAGTGACCGAGCTCTTGAATATCGTTAAACGCGATCTTGGTATCAATCGCTATGAAAGCAAGCGCATACGCAAAGTTGGTCAACTCTTCGACGTGTCCGCGTCGCTCTCGCCGGTCCGCGACCTGCAAGGAAACGTGATCGGTGCCGCCACCATCACGCGGGATATCACCCTGCAGCGCAAAGGCGAAGAACAACTGCTCGCTTACACGGACCAGTTAGAGACGCTCAATCTGGTTTCGCAGGAAATTGCCGGTACGCTCTTGGTCCCGGACGTTATCGAACGGAGCTTGCGCCGGCTGGTTTCAGCCAGTGGATTCGACATCGCACTCGCACGGTGCGAGCAAGACTCGGCGGAGGGAAAATTTTACGGGGCTACTTCCGGTTCCCACTCGATTTCAGAACTGGCACAGATCTGGAACGGATTGGGGCCTGAATTTGAGCAGTGTTTTTGGCAATGTCGGAATGCCTGGTTTGTCGAAGATGTGGCGGAGGCGCCAGAGTTGGCTTCGGCCGCCGCCGACAGCCGGATCCGGGCCCTCGCGGTGTTGCCGCTCGCGCACGACGCGCCGCTGCGCGCGGCAGTCGCATTGATGAGCACGCGCGTTCATCCGTTCGGCACCGATGAAAAACAGTTTCTGCAAGCCATGTCGCGGCAAATTGCGCTCGCGGTGGAAAACGCCCGGCTCTACGGCGCCACGCTGGAAGCTAACCAGGAACTGCGCCGTGAAATTGAAGAGCGTAAACGTGCGGAGCAAACCTTGGCCGATTTCACGGCGATGGTAGCCCACGACCTGCGCTCGCCGTTGTCGAATGTGGTATCGATCACGGATTCGATTCGAGACGGGTTGTTTGGCGTGGTGACGGAATTGCAACAGAAATGGCTCTGGAAGATTCAGTCGAGCTGCAAGAGTTTGATCACCCACATCAGCGACTTTCTAGATATTTCGAAAATCGACGCCGGCAGCCTTCAGCTTGAAAAGGCGCCCGTGGAGATCCGACCGCTGCTACAAGACACTTTGATCGAATATTCCGTTGAGGCGGACAAGCGAAAAATCGCCCTCAAGACGGAAATCAGCGACTATCTACCGCAACTCTTTGTCGATCGCCGGCGCATGAATCAGGTGTTGAACAATCTTTTGAGCAACGCCCTCAAATTCACTGAGATCGGCGGCGAGATCGAAATCGCGGCGAGAACCTTGGGCGATTCAGAGATTATTCTGGGAATCAAAGATTCGGGTATCGGCATTCCACAAGACGAGCTGGAGCTGATTTTTGACAAGTACCGCCAAGGCGGCGGTGGACGGCACTCGACCCGTACGGGAACCGGGCTCGGTCTGGCAATTTGCAAAAAAATCGTCGAAGCTCATGGCGGCCGGATCTGGGTGGAAAGCGAGCTTGGCAGGGGCAGCACCTTTTATGTTTCGCTGCCGCTTCAGCTCGCCGATTGGCGCTGCGCTAGACCGGCATGAGCCCATGCTTCTTGTTCGGCCGCGATTCTTTTTTAAAGCGCAGAATCTCTAGGGATTGGATGAGCCGCTTGCGCGTTTCGTGCGGGCGGATCGCCGCGTGAGCGAATTGTTTCGCCAGCGCTTCGAACGGGCCATTGAACCTTTCCTGATATTCGGCGATTTTCTCAGCGCGCGTTTTCGCCGGATCGGGCGATTGCTCGATTTCGCGCTTGTAAAGGACGTTGACGGCACCCCCGCCGCCCATGACCGCCAGTTCCACGCCAGGCCAAACGAACAATTGATCGGCACCCATTTCGCGAGTGCACAAAGCTTGCTTGGCGCCGCCGTAGCCCTTGCGTAGCACGATCGTGATTTTGGGCACTGTCGCCTCGGCGTAGGCGTAGAGCATTTTCGCGCCGTGGCGGATGATGCCTTTCTCCTCTTGCTCCTTTCCAGGAAAGAAACCGGGAACGTCCATCAACGTAATCACAGGAATATTGAACGCGTCGCAAAAACGAATAAAACGCGCCGCCTTGTCCGAAGCATCGACATCCAAGCTGCCGGCGAGAAACATCGGTTGGTTGGCGACGAAGCCAACCGGATAACCGTCGAGGCGGCCAAAACCGATGACGAGGTTGCGCGCGAACTTCGCCTTCAGCTCGAAAAACTCGCTGTCGTCGACAATCGTTTTGATAACTTGCAGGATATTATAAGCGCGCTTCATGTCTTCCGGGACGATGGTTTCCAACTTATCGAGCCAGCGCGCCGGATCATCGCTGGTTTCTTTACGTGGTGGTAAGGATTCGAAGCTCGAGGGTAAAAAGCCGACGAGCTTTCTGATCGTGGCCAGGCATTCTTCATCGTTCTTGGCGACGAGATCCGTCACGCCGGAGACTTCGGAGTGAATTTTCGCGCCGCCCAACTCTTCCATCGTGACCGTTTCGCCGAGAACTTCTTTGATTACGGCGGGGCCGGTGATGAACATCTGGCTGGTGTTTTGCACTTGAATGATAAAATCCGTTAAGGCGGGCGAGTAGGAACCCACGCCGATGCACGGCCCCATGATGGCAGAGATCTGTGGAATGCAGCCCGAGGCGATGCTGTTTTCGAAAAAGATTTTGCCGATGGCTGACGTGACTGAGAGACCTTCTTGAATGCGCGCCCCGGCGGAGTCATTCAAGCCGATCACGGGGACGCCGAGTTTGCGCGCGGTTTGGATGACGTAGGCAATCTTTTCGGCGTGGGCGCTGCCGACGCTGCCGGCCAGCACGGCGCGGTCCTGGGAGTAAACGTAAACCGGCCGGCCCTCCATCTTACCAAAGCCAGTGACGACGCCGTCGGACGGCTGGCGTTTTTCCGCCATGCCGAAATCGCTGCACGGCGTTTCGGCGAGCATGAATTCCTCGACGAAGGAGCCCGGATCGAGCAGTTTATCGATGCGTTCGCGGGCGGTGAGCTTGCCTTCGGCGCGTTGCCTGGCCGCCGCTTTTGGGTCGGCGTCGAGGGCGATTTGCTCGCGCTCGGAAAGCTTCTTTTCGAGATCTTCCCTGGACTGCGCCATGATCTTTTCCTTAGCCGCCGACGATACCCATCCCTTGAAGTACGGAAAGCATCACCGCCGCGGCGATCACGGAGCCGATCTGTCCGCCGGCGTTGGCGCTCATGGCGTGCATCAAAAGATAGTTCTTCTTATTGTATTTCTGACCTTCGACTTGGACGACACGGGCCGACATCGGAAATGCCGAGATGCCGGCGGCGCCGATCAACGGATTGATCTTGCCGCCCGTCAGCGCGCACATGAGCTTGCCGAAAAGCACGCCCACTGCGGTATCCAAGCTGATGGCGATAAATCCCAGGCAGAGGATCAGCAGAGTTTCGCCACGTAAAAAATTACTGGCCTCCATGGTCGCGCCAATGCAGAGTCCGAGCAGAAGCGTAACGATGTTGGTGATTTCGTTCTCCGCGGCGTTTTTCAAGCGATCGACGACACCGCTTTCTCTCAGCAAATTGCCGAGCATGACGGTGCCAATCAAAGGCGCGCCCTTGGGAGCCAAGATCGAGGCAAAAATTGTCACAACGATAGGGAAAACGATCTTAGTGGTTTTCGAGATCGGCTCGCGCTTGGCAGCGCCCATGATGATCTGCCGTTCTTTCTCGCTGGTAAGCGCGCGCATGATCGGCGGCTGAATCAGCGGCACCAAGGACATGTAGGAATAGGCCGCCACGGAAACGGCGCCCAGCATATGCGGCGCGAATTTCGAGCTGACGTAGATTGCCGTCGGTCCATCGCACGCGCCGATGATCGACACGGCGACGGCGTCTAATTTGTCGAAGCCGAGCGCCAGAGCGAGCAGCAAAGTAAGAAAGATCCCGAATTGGCCGGCCGCGCCGAGCAAAATGATCTTGGGATTTTCCAGCAGCGGCTGGAAATCCGTCATGGCGCCGATGCCGATAAAAATCAGCAGGGGAAAAACTTCGGTGAGCACGCCGGCGTCGTAAAAAAAACGGAGAAAGCCTTCTTTGCCCATCATATCGGCCAACGGAATGTTCACCAGGATGGCGCCAAAGCCGATCGGCACGAGGAGCAAGGGCTCGTAACCTTTGTTGATTCCCAAGTAAAGCAGCAACGATCCTATAACGAGCATGACCACGTGGCCGAGGCCGAGATTTGCTACGCCGAGGAAAAGGCCCTGCACGCCCGAGGCGAGTGCGGATTCCATGAAGGGAAGCTATCCTTTCTTAAGGTCTGCTTCGGGGCGTTGATAGGGGAAGATTTTTTTTATCAGCAGAATAAGCAGGCTTAATAACCAAAGGACCAACATGGTTCCGCCCATGCCGATCAGCGCCAGTGTCCAGCCGAATGTCCACGTGTCCATTGCTTCTCCTAGCAATCGCTCAACAAGTTGTGAATTTGACTCGGCGGGGGTTACTCGATAACGGCGAGCGCCTGCTCGGCTTCAACGGCTTGCCCGGGTGAAACCATAATTTCTTTTAATGTTCCGGCCACCGGCGCGACGATGGGAATTTCCATTTTCATCGCTTCCATGACGATCACGACTTCGTCCTCATCGACATGGTCGCCCACCTGTTTCTCGATTTTCAAAATCTTACCGACCATCGGTGCTTCGACGCTTGTGGCCAAGGATTGTCTCCCTTTATTAAATTGATCTAACTTGGCGCCCGCGGGGTGCCGTGCGCAGCGTGATAACTTTGTGCCATTTAGTAGAGTTTCGCCTGTGTTGTCAATGACGTTCGGGACTTTTCCCGACGTAAATCCCGGCGCAAAAAGCTCATTTACTTCCCTGCTAAGCGCCCGTTCCACCTTGCTTTCAACTGATGTATACGATAGTAATCTGATAGTTTATTTCGGAGGAATATTATGTCCAAACCCGCGACGCAGCTAGAGAATATGATGGATAACATTCCCTATTATGACAAATGGCAGCTCGATGAAGGGATTCCCATCATCAAAACTTTTTTTGTCCAAGATCTAAAAAAAGTCGAGCTAAAATCCTGGAGCAGAACCGGCGGCAACGGTGCGTTTATCAATATGGAAGGCGCGGAGGGCGCCACGGGCGCTTATGTCAGTGAAATTCCAGCGGGGAAAAAACTGAATCCAGCCAGACATCTATACGAAGATTTGCATTTTGTGCTCAAGGGACGCGGCGGGACGACGATCTGGAATGGCAAAGGGGCGAAGCAGAACTTTGAGTGGCAAGAAGGCAGCCTGTTTGCGTTACCGCTCAACTGCACCTATCAGCATTTCAACGGTTCGGGCGACGAGCCGGCAAGATTTTTTTCGGTCAACAGCATGCCGATCGTCTTCAACTTGTTTCACGATGCGGACTTCATTTTTAACACGCCGCGCGATTTCACGGATCGCTTTGACGGTGATCCGGAATACTTTAGCGGCAAAGGCAAGGCCTACCCCGGGCGGGTTTGGGACACCAACTTCATCGCGGACGCGCGCAACTTTGCGCTCGAAGATTGGAAAGAGCGCGGCGCAGCCGGCAAAAACGTGATGCTAGAAATGGCCAGCGGATCGATGGCGGCGCATATTTCCGAGTTCCCGATCGGCACTTATAAAAAGGCCCATCGCCACGGTCCAGGGTTCAACGTCATTATTATCAAGGGCCAAGGCTTCTCGTTGTTCTGGCGCGAGGGCGAAGAGCCCAAGCGCTATGACTGGCAGGATGGCAGCGTCTTCACGCCGCCGGCGATGATGTGGCACCAGCACTTTAACACCGGCGCCACGGGAGCACGCTATTTGCCGCCGCGCCTCGGCGGGATCAAGTACAGCCTCGGCGAAAGCTTCGGTGATATCAGCAAAGTCGATAAGGACGTTAAAGCCGGCGGCAACCAAATCGAGTACTACGACGAAGCTCCGTGGATCCGTAAGATGTTCGAGGAAGAGCTCGCCAAATCCAGCACCTCGACTCGGATGAACCCAGACTTTTATAAAAAACCAGCCTAAAGCGAGTTTCTTTACAATTGAAAGCCCCGCCGGGAAAACCTACCGAGCGGGGCTTTTTTATGCCTTGTTAAAATTATTGAGAGTTTTCTCAAGGCTGTGTTAGATTTGGCCGATGTCGGGCGCGCGATTAATCCCGTTGGTCTCCTTTGTGATTGTTGTAATGGTGTTGGGTCAAGTTTTGTTGGCGAGCGTCGCGGAAAAAAGAACGGTGGTTTCGGCGGCGCCGACGGTAGCCCTGTTTCATCCAGGTGATTCCGCTCCGGCCGCCGGCACAAGCGCGCATCGAATGACGGTTGATGAGTCTACTTATTTCGTTCTCGCCGCGGCTGAAAAGTCGACCGAAAAGGCGGCAATCGATTCGATCGAGTCGAAAGCGAATATCGTGAATGTAAATGTCAACGAGAAAAGCAAGGTGAAAGCCGTCGAGTCCCCGGCGCGAGCCGCTGGTAGGAATGACATCGCTCCTCAATCACAGTCGAAATCGAGCGTGCCGATTCAAAGTATGCAAAAAGAAGAAGTTCTCCCTGAGAAGCCGCGCTCGATTATGCAAATGGTAGAGGGACATGAAACGGAATTGCTGGTGGCCGCGGCGATCGCCGTGGCGTTCTTTTCGGTCGGTTGGGTCTGCGGCGGCAACTACTATCTGCGCCGCGACCGGCGGCGTCGGACCCAGCTCCGTTTCTGATTAAGTCTGCTGCTTCGAACCTCCTTCATGGAAGTCATTGTCGCGCTCGTTTCTTATCTAGTTGGTTCCATCCCCACAGGATTTATCATCGGTAAACTCGCCGGGATCGATGTCAGAACGGCGGGGAGCGGAAATATCGGTGCCACTAACGTGGCCCGCGTGATGGGCAAGGGACGCGGCCTTCTGACTTTGCTCGCGGATATCGCCAAAGGCTTTGTCCCGGTGTTCGCGGCGCAGCAAATGGCATTCAGCGATACGGCAATCGCTGTGATCGCCGCCGCCACCTTCTTGGGCCACCTCTACCCGATCTTTCTCAAATTTCGCGGCGGCAAAGGAGTGGCGACCGCCTTCGGCGCTTTACTGGCCTTGGCGCCCCAGGTGACTTTGATTTTGCTCGCGGTATTTATCTGCGCGGCTTTGCCGAGCCGAATCGTATCGCTCGGCTCGCTCGGCGCCGCGCTCGCGGCGCCGATCTTGTTTTGGTTTTTTTCTTACCCAATGCCGCTCGTGGCGCTGACGGTTTTTGTCGCGGCGATGATCGTTATTCGTCACCGCGCTAACATAAAGCGCTTGCTCAATGGCGCTGAACCGCGGTTTGGCGCGCGGACTAGTTCTCGATAATGACTTCGACTCGGCGGTTTTGCTGCCGTCCGCTCTCGGTGTCATTGGAAGCAACGGGCGCGCGCGTTCCGAGGCCTTGGGAGGAAACGTTTCTTCCATTTACGCCGTTGCGTTCCAGGGCGTCGGCGACGGTGCTCGCGCGCCGTTCCGACAGGCGTTGGTTGTACGCTTCCTGAGCGGCGCTTTCCCGACTGGCGTGGCCCTCGACCGTGATGCGTCGATTGGGCGCATCGCGCCTGATGATATCGGCGATTTGGTTGACTCTATTTCTGCCGTCGCGCGTCAAGTCGGCGCTGTCAAATTCAAAGTTCACATTGGGTAAATTGACCATGACACCGCGGTTGGTTTCGCGCGCCTCGATGTTTCTTTTTTTAAGCTCTTCGATCAAAGCGCGGTTTTTCTCGATCTCGGCGCGCTGCTGATCGAGCGCTGCTTGTTGTTCTCTCTGCTTGTTTTCCTGCCCTTGCAACTGATCTCCGACCAGTGCACCGGTGCCCAATCCGAGCACGCCGCCGATCGCAGCCCCGGCGCCAGGATGACCCACCGCCGCGCCGATGGCGCCTCCCGCAGCGGCGCCACCTAGCGCGCCGATACCTGCGCCCTTTTCACGCGTGGTAAAGTCGCCGCCCGCACACCCCGCGCCGATCGTAGTGACGGCCAGCAATAGAGCGGTTGCTGATAGCTGATTCCAACGTTTCATGGGGTGTTCTCCTTTACTAACCGGTCCTGCGATCAATGGTGCGCGTTTGCTTTCAAAGCAGAAACGCGTTCGAGAAAAAACTATTTCTTACTTCGCTGAAGTCAATATCTCCTGCCGCCGACGATGGTGCTCGTTAATACTGCGGCGGCAGACGGTGATTGTCTGTTTCACGGTAACTCCTA
>Ga0075421_100013056_pt1 | contig 10342 bp, 10 predicted proteins | sample SoiMetdeltSBSDD5_FD_75292 | JGI IMG/M metagenome (GOLD analysis project Ga0075421, IMG submission 75292) | Bulk soil microbial communities from a Populus tree surrounding site in Tennessee, USA - Soil MetaG P. deltoides SBSDD5 | ecosystem: Environmental > Terrestrial > Soil > Tree plantation... | reverse complement strand
CTAGATTACAGAGCTGGGGTTCGAGCTACACGCTGCACAGCGCCGGTCATAGCCATACCTGGGATTCATGGCACCGCTTCGTGTAGTGTCCCCGACGCTTCTTTTCCGTCCAAGAAAATAAGACAAAACAAATTATCTGGGGCGTTCAACTTCATGAAGTTGACGAAGATTGAGTCAAAAGAGGATTACCTCGAAGTCACACTGGCGGGCCAAGTCTCATTCAGCGAAGCAACTGTTTTCTTAACAAGGGTTCGCGACGTCGCGACCGAAAGTGGCTTCGATAGGTCCTCGTTGACTGTTTGTCAGTAAGTGGCGAACTGTCCAGCTTTGAGCGGTACGAATTGGGACAGATCCTGGCGGAACACTGGCAAAAGGGGTTGTCGGGAACGCCGAAAATAGCGATTGTCGGCACACCATAAACGGATTCGGTGTGCTGGTGGCCTCGAATCGCGGCTTCCTTGCGAAGACATTTTCGGAGTTACCGAAAGCACTGGATTGGCTGAACCGATGCGATTCAAAAAAAGGAACGATGCAGAAGTAACGTCGGTTGGAACCACCGGATCATATGTATAGGATCATTGCGGCAAAAATCGCAGAAATCATGTCGATGACACCTGCCCAAGCCGAGAAGAAACAGCCAGCGTTGTCCCGCCGATTTCTGTGCCTCTAGTTTTACCTAGCAGTCTGTTAGTCGTAAACCGAACTAGCGCGAGCTTCTTAGAAGTGCCGAGAGCGAGACCTAAAACGAAATCGATACTCGAACACCCTTTGTATCCGTAGACAGAAGCGGAGACAGGTTCAGACTCCGCGTCACTCGGCGGGTTTCTGCTATTCGACGATTTGTGGCACCTTGGGAATCGATTCACAAGGATTCATACGACCGCCTCGAAAATCGTTTTATCCTTTTGAGTCTTTCCCTCTATCCCACTCCCTGCACATCGTCCGCGAACAAGGCCGCAACTATTTGCGTAGCACCCCCGGACTGCGGATAGGAAAAATAACCGCGGGTGTGGCCGCAGGTCAAGCTGCGGCCGTCTCTAGAAATACAGGTTGTGGTAACTAAGGGAACCCGGCGGACGGAGGAAATAAGCGCGAGACGGCATGTGACGCCGCTGATCTTAGGTCGTCACGTGAGCGTATGACTGTAATCCGAAAGGGGGGCGACGTTCGAGCCGGAGTTCGGGGTTTGTCTGAAGGGTGCTAGCGGATGTAAGGGTGACGTAAGCTGTGCCCGGGAATGGCGATCTTGACTCGATCGGCGTCACAGAATCGAATAGACGCCGCCGGACTTGCCCGGCTCACCTCGTTGCGCGAGCCGACCTGCACCGGAATCTGGACGCTGACTAGATTGGGGAGGGGAACCCGGTCGGCACGACGATGACCCGCAGGCCATTGGGGAGTGTCGATTCGGTCGCTTTGAACGGGAGAACGTCGCCTTGGGCCGCGGCGACGCGCGGGCTCGGCGTCGAGACAACGGCCACGACAACCAGGGCAACCACGACCCATCTGTTCATGTGATGCATAGATCCTCGCAATTCAGACATCACAGCAAGCCGTTCAAGAGCAGGATATCAGTCTCTGTATCTGCAATCGCCGCGTAGATATGCCCGCTGTCCGGAGACCACGAGACGCTGCGCGCGATGACGGTCGACCGATCGCCGAAGTCCGTAATCTGTTTCCAGTCGCCACCGGAGGTTGGGAGTGCCCAGAGGTTGGTGGTCGCGCCGTCGATGAGCGGCCCGGCAAGCCATCGACCATCGGGCGACAGGACCGGCAGCAGCACCGGTGGAATGCCCGGAAGACGATCGCCGGACACCCTGGCCAGTGTTTCGTGCGGCCCGTCCTCGGGACTCGCACGGTTGATTTTTGTTTCAGTCGCCCAGAGGCCGAAGATCTCCGAACCCAGGGTGCTCGTTGAATACAATGTCGCCCCGTCAGCCGCCAAAGGAGCCTCCGTTGCGGTATTCACGACGACGGGCTCGCCTCCGTCGATGGGCACTTTGTGGACACACCCCGTGACGGGCGACCGATAGTAGAGCCAGCGACCATCGGAGGCCCACGCCGGCCCCCATCCCCTTTCAACCAGTTGTCGAAGCCCGCTGCCGTCCGGACGGACGGTCCACAGTCCGGACTGGCCGGCACGAGTCATCAAGAAGACGATCTGGGTTCCAGCAGGCGACCACTTCGGAATGCCGATGACGACCGCCGCATCCGTCTCGAACGTCAGCTGACGAATCGACGACGACCCGTCGGTCTTGGCGACCCACAGATTTCCGTGGCCTCCATTGTCGGAGAGGTACGCAACCTCGCGTCCGTCAGGGCTTACTGTCGGCGTCTGGACCTGTCCGGTTTGCCGCGTGATGCGGATTGCCTGTCGAGCGTTTTCGGCCGGGGTGCCTCCGACGGGAACCTTCCAGATGTCCGACTGGCTCCTGATTCGGCTAATCAGCAGCCGGCCGGCAGGATGAACGTCCGGATGAATGAACGATTGATCGCCGAAGGTCAACGGTCGACCGTGTCGACCGTCCCGATCGACCGTCCGCAGGTTGAACACCGGTGGATACAACAGGGTGCTGCCGCGCGAGGAACTGCAGATGACCCCCGAACCGTCGGGCAGCCAGCAGAACCCCATGATCCATTCGCAGCGGTACATCGGCCGGCGCTCGCCGGTCACGACCGACACCATCTCGATGGCCGCCTCAAACCCCACCGCGCTGGTCCGCTGAAAGGCAATCGTGCGGTCGTCAGGTGACCATCGTGGCCACGTATAGCCGTCACCCGGCGGCATCGTCGCCACGCGCTCGGCGCGCGACCCATCGCGCGCCACCGTCATCAGCGCCCGCTGGCCGTCGACCAACTGAAACAGCGCGATACGCGTCCCGTCGTGGCTGATGTCGCCGCCGCCGAGCGCCTCCACTACGCGCCGCGGCCAGCCACCGAGCGCACTGACTTCCCAGACGGTGCCCGGCTCGTCGCGTCGCGGAGAAGGCGTGTAGTAGATGAGTGTGCTCGAATCCTGCGCCCACCGCGGCTGCTCGTGGTCGGCATCATCGCGCGTCACCTGCAGGAGCGCGCCGCCGGCCAGCAGGCGAATCCAGATCTGCCGCTTGCCGCCGACGACGGCGACGAAGGCCACCATCTTGCCGTCCGGCGAAATCGTCGGCGACTCTTTCAGCCCTGAAAAATCGGTAAGGCGATGGAACTGCACCTCGCGGACCGCTGGGGCGGACCCGCTGGTCGACGAAACGGTGCCGCGCGGCGTCGATTCTATTTCCAGGAGATCGAGTCTGACGTCACCGATATCTCGAAGCCGGCGCTTCTGGTCCTTTTCGATGCATCTCCGCAAGAGCCGCACGAGCATCGGGGGCGTCTCAGGGGGAAGCGCACCCCAGTCGACGTCGCGGGTGAGGATGCCGGCGATGACGTCGGAGACCGTGTCGCCAGGAAATGCCACGCGACCCGTGAGGAGTTCATACAGAACGCATCCAAACGCCCAGATGTCGGTTCGCCTGTCGACCGCGAGCCCGCGCGCCTGCTCCGGGCTCATATACGCCGCTGTGCCGAGAATCATCCCCGCACGGGTTCCGCCGGTGCTCATCGTCGGCGAATTCGACAAATCGGCGGCGCTGAGGCCAGCATGGACCGGATCGATCGCTTTCGCGAGACCGAAGTCGAGCACCTTGACGACCTCCCCCGGCGTGATTTTGATGTTCGCCGGCTTGAGATCGCGGTGGATGATCCCTTTCTCGTGCGCAGCGTCGAGCGCGTCGGCAATCTGACGGGCAACGCTCAGGACTTCGGCGACTGGAAGCCCGCCGGAAGTTTGAAGTCTGAAGTGTGAAGTCTGAAGTACTGCGCCTTCAGACTTCCGGCTTGAGGCTTCAGACCTGTGGATTATGTCCGCCAGTGTCTCGCCTTCCACGAACTCCAGGACGAGGGCGGTGGCGCCGGGCTGCTCTTCGATGCCGTAGATGGCGGCAATGTTTGGATGGTTGAGGGCGGCAAGCGCCCGCGCTTCACGCTCGAACCGGGCCAGCCGTTCGGGATCGGATCGAAACGCCTCGGGCAGGATCTTCAGCGCGACGTCGCGTCCCAGCCTCGAGTCATGCGCGCGATAGACTTCGCCCATGCCTCCCGCACCAAGTAGGGTGAGGATTTCGTAAGAACCAAGACGAGTGCCGACGCCCAACATCATCCGATTCGCATCTGTCCGTGACTTCAAACTTCAGACTTCACACTTTCAAGTCACTCGATCGCATGAGCGTGGACTTCCGCAGCGAACAGCATCGTGCGATCGTTGTCACGTGCCGCCGTAATGTCCCGTCGTTCACCCGAACCCGCCATGACGCCGCTCGGTCGTAGAAGTTCAGCAAGACGCCGAGCCGATGGCGCCGTAGCAGCGAGGTGTCTACCAATGGGTGGCATCGCCCTTCACGGGAATTCCCGCGTCGACGCTCAAGATTGGGGCATGCTACACCTGCATAGCACCGTGGAGCGAAGTTCTTTCGCGACTTCCAACGGCCATGACCGGGCTCCCGTTTTCGGGGTCCGCGAAAACGAGCCTGTCACGGTTTCCTCACGTTCAGCGAAAGCCCAAAGCGTTTGGGACCGCTCCCTTTCGTACAGCTCCCTGCGCGTGCGGATAGGAAAAATAACAGCGGGTGTGCCCGCAGGTCAAGCTGCGGCCGTCTCTAGAAATACAGGTTGTGGTAACTAATGTCCTAAGCGTAGGCAGTACCGTCCAACGCCCAGTGATGGTTCAGATCCCCGAAATTGTGAGCGACTGTATTGATCGAGACATACAATTTCGCCATCAAGAACCTCTTCATTGCTAGCCAGAATCGCGAAGGATTGTGACGGCTTACCCAAGCATGATTGATTCTGAATAGAGCTTCGGAATTTGCCTCAGATTTCCTTTTTATAGGGGTGGGACAAAATCCGCTCTGGCCAGCAAGAAGACAAAAAGCGGGTTCTCAAATCAGCAAACATTTCGTTTCACGGTTGCTGTAAGAACACTATTCGACGGCCGACTGGTTACCGTGTCAGGGGTTTCAGGATATCGTCGATGAGCGTCGCTTGGCTATTGCGCTGAAGCACGGGGTATTTTTCGCCCTCGTGGTAATTCAATTTGTAGTTGGATATCGATCTGCCGTTTCTGACCGTGAGTTCCAGTGATCCACCGGTCTTCGTTTTTCGGACTTCTTCGCGAAGCAGCTCGCCGAAGTACTCCTGACCATTCACGGTAACGACTTTCATTCCAGGTCCGAGGCCGACTCGTGAAGCGGGCATTTCGGGAAGAATATCAATGATTAAGCCGTCACGATTCAATCGCAGACCGATGGAATAAGCCACGCTGATATCTGGACGAACTTCTTCCGAAGTTCTTTGGGCCTCCGACATCTGATCCACGTAAGTCAAATGGTAGCCACCGGTCTCGATACCGCCAAGCGGCGCGCGATCGGTTCCAATCCGATTCAGCCTTGTTTCGAAAAATGCTTTCCAATCGTAGGCCGCGATGTTGTTAAGTGCTTCGGTGAGGCTCTCAAATGTATATGGCTTCACTTGAGGTGGACCGTCCGGCGCCCCAAAAAAGACATGGCAAAAATCGTCGAGGGATTTATTACCTTGAGACTGTTTGCGAATCGTTGTGTCCACTTCGAGCCAGATGAGCAGTCCCTCGTCGTAAAAATCCACTCCGCGTCGCATCGATTCCCAATCGCGTCGAGCTTCGTAGAGCCGTTGGGCCGATATCGCCGTATCCGCTAGTGAGCGCCATTCACGGCCTGCCCGGTTGTCGAGGTTTGCCGCAGCTAAGGCGAGAAACTGCCTGTTCAAGTCTGCCGTTACCAGATCGCTACGTGCAGCCAGCACCCAGCCGAGATAGTGAGTGAGTCCTTCATAGACCCACAACAGATCACCTCTCATTGGTTCCTCGAAATTGCGGGTGGCCAGGCCATCCGGCCTGCGGTATTTTCCATTCCAAGAGTGAATGAATTCATGCGGAATCAGTGTGGCGTCAGTGAGGTTCGCCGTGAAGTCCGTAAAGTAGTCTTCTCGTGCCCGATCTTCGCTCGATTCGTGGTGCTCGACGCCGAAGTGAGGAAGTTGATCGCTAAGGGCCAACAGGAAGTGATACTCGCGGTAGTGTGTTGCGCCGAACAAAGCTCGTGCTTCGCGAACTACCCTCCGATATTTTTCGACGAGCCTCGGAGGCGCGTTCAGAGCTTCGTCACTGTCCGCCGCGATCTCGAGATAGTGCGTCGGGGTAGCGCCGGGACTGAGTTCGATTCTCCGGAAATGGCTTCCTGCAAGCACTGGAGAATCCACCAGCGTCGTCAGGGAGACGGTCTTGAATTCGATGGAATTGCCGTTCGTTGCCGCAACAGGGAGCGCCGTTCCGAACTTCCAATCGCGCGGTAATCGTAAGTGCATCGTGGTCGTTGCGTCATTATTGCTCCTTTCAAAGAGGTTTGTAGCTGAAGCGCGACTCCACACTCATTTCCTGACCATGGCCTCTTCGTAGTGAGCCTAGCTTCAGGTCCCGACGGACGAGCCGTGTTCGTGCGCGTACTCCAATGCTTCTGCAATTTGAGTCGCGACATCCAGCACCTCGTCAATCGGCAGCGGACCTTCGGCGACACGCTCGGCGAGCGTCGGGCCTTCAACCAATTCCATGACCAACGCCCGCATCCGGTCGCTTATTCGAGCCCGTAAATTGCCGCGATGCTCGAATGATTGAGTGATGCGAGGACGTACGCTTCGCGCTGGAATCGCTCTATTCGGTCAGGATCCGACGTGAACTGTGCGGGCGGAAACTTGACACCGACTTCACGCTTCAGTTTCGTATCCCGCGCTCGATAGACCTCGCCCATCCCGCCCTTGCCGAGAAGTGCCGTGATTTCATACGAGCCGAGTTGCTGTCCAATCGCGATCGCCATAAAGTGTCGCGATTATAACCAAACTGTTTAGACGAGCGAAGGTATCGAGATTAAAGACATAAGCAGGTTGGCAGCTTAGAAGGAGACACAAGATAAGAGAACTACCAAGAATGGTCGGACCAGCGATGTAACTACTTTGCCTTCTTGGCCGGCACGCAGTTGTAGGGCTTAACTGTCTCTCCTGGACGCCAGACCCAGGATCGCTTCAATTCGACCGGCTGCGTGAATGTCTGCGGATCTGTAATAGTCATCGTGTAGTTGAGTCGAGTCCCATCACTCGTCGGAGTGAAACGCTCCTCGATGCGCGAAGAGCTGCTTTGGGGAATACCTGTCGGATCGATGTACCGCCACGTGATGCGGCTGGTATTCACGACCAGCGTATCTCCTTCCCAGTGACCTTTTGATCTACCAAGCAAGGTTGGAGGTAGTGTGTCGACGGTGGCATTAGCAGTCATAGTGATCGTGCGAACTGTGTCGTATTCCTCCAGCCGCAGCAGAATCGTATTGCCCTTATTGACGAACTCGATCGGATAGGGTTCCTCCATGATGGTGGGCATCCCTTTGGGATCGCAACCAGGCGCGACGGTGTCGGTGATCGGATTCCACGCTGTCCGCGCTTTCCTTGCTGCCTCGGTCAGTGGATAGTCGCGTCTCCACAATCCTGGTCCGTCTCCGAGCTTCGAGCTCCAGACCCGAAATATACCCGCGCTCGTATTCGCATCCTTGCCTCCGTCGAACCACGTTGTCGTAGATCCTGATGCCGATGTTTCCCACCGCGGTTTGATGCCAGGGCCCAAAACGATTTCGCGGCCATTCGCAGCCATCACGTTCGATGCCCACATTCGATTCGGTGCCCGGTTCGAAGGCGACCCGGCGATTTTGATGGTGTCACCAACCTTTAGGTTTTCCGGCGTGGCATCCGTGCGCCGCAAGATGCTTAGCGAGTTTGCTTCAATGTCCCACGTGATCACCTTGCCGCTTGCATCCTTCGACTGGACCGAGAAGTGGACGTGCGGGTTCTGCCAAGCGACTTCGAGGAGCTTGCCTTCGACGTCTATGACTCTGCTTCTGTCATATTCAGAGCCAGAATGGTGACCGTACACCGGCCCGGCCGTAAGCGTCCAATTTGCAATCAGAAGAGTCAGCGAGACTATTGGTTTCATCAAAGGCTCCCGAGGTGTCAGCGGATAGAGACAGATTGTACTACAGGCATTTGTAATCATCGTTGATGCAGTAAACGACCAAGGAAGCAGTCAATGCTGACTTGTCGCTAGCGTTTACCCAGGGGCGAGTCCTGCTCTCAGTTGATGTGTAACCGCGATCTCGGAAACGTGGCAGCAGTGTTGACGAAAATTCACTCTCGTCGGCAGTTTCTTTCGCTTCGGTCTTTGATCTTCGCTTCCTGCACCGTCTGCCATGCATGTTTGACGGACTATCGGAGCCGCCACACTCAAGAGGAACGATGTGATCAACGACGTAACCCGTCCGCCCTTTTGGGTAGCCAGTCCGCCCTCATGAACTCGACTCGTCCAGAGAAACTGCGCTTAATCTTCCCGTTGCTGGTCCGTTTGGCGACCGTTGATTTCTTCGGAATACGCGAGCGGGTCGAAGTCGTTCTTGGCTTCGATGATGTGCTGCGCCACCGGATCGATGAAACCGCGAGGAATGAGATGATGACCGCCGCCCTTCTGAGCCGAACCTGCAACGGCAGCAGAAGAGCGATAGCGGCCAACGCGACTCGAATACGCTCCAGCATAAACGACCATCCTGTCCCGTTGGGATTATCGACCGTTCGAATGGCTGCGGCAAGTTAAGGCGGCTCAACCAGTAATTCATTTTCCAAAAACAATTGTCGCTCTCGTGTGGTGATAGCCGCCCGTAGCAGGCTGTAATCGGCGGGAGGTAAGCGAGGGGGTGCCGGTGAGGGTGTGTACTGTTGTTTGTACTGCTGCCTGTTTCTTGGACAGGGATAGACATCAGCAAGCACATGTAAACACGGATGGACGTTATTGCGGGTGGTGTTGAAAGCCCGATCCCGTTGGGTTTTGGACACCGGTCTACACCGACGTACAGCCGCATACAATAGGTTATTGTTCTTCTAAGCAGGGGGTCGCAGGTTCGAGTCCTGCCGGGCCTATTGGACTTAGCTAAAGCTTAAGTCCGGTTTTTCCATACGGCAAGGAAGTCCAAAAAGAACATATAGGCAGAGTCGATGCGCTTAAACGCTAAGTGTCGGAGATCTATGAAAAACTCGTCCGACCAAACTGGAAAGAGTACGCCGGTAAGTCCGACAAGCCTCTCGCTATGGGCGATCCGAGAGAGATTGAGTCCTGAAAACACACCTTACCGCGCTCCCATATAGCCGCGACTCTTACTGCGCACCATCCATATTCGCGGCACCGCGAGCATTATTGAAAAGCCAGATCCGAACAAGTGCGGTGTTGCAATCTCCGTTGTTGCGAGGAGACTGGACAAGCCCGGAGCATGTACGGCCCGTTGTCGCAACGAAGTTCTGGACCTTCCGGTGGGAATACTACTTCTTCGTTACTTGAGTAAGCTAAAGTCACCCCCGATCAGAATGTCATCATTCCGGATCTTGGCGTGAAGGCGCAAGCCGATGGTCGCAGAATGCGTCATCACGATCGAAAACCCGCTTTCGTTCAAAGACGTCATCGATGAACTTCACAATTGGAAAGTCCGGATACCGTTTCTCGAAGGCCGTCAATCGCGGCCTTATCCATTCTTTGATGAATTCTTGTGCAGCCTTGAACTGAATCATCGTCATCTTCGGCGTACCCCAACCGACAAGCGCGAGTGCTGTCCTCCATGCCTCGACAGCAGAACCGTTCAGAATCATTTCATCAGTTGTGTTGGCAATAATGCCCGCTGCCTTCAATCGTCGCTTTCCTTGCCTCATCGCCCTCTCATCTTCAACGAGCGTTGCGTCAGAAAAGTGTGCCAGTGATTTCGGATTGATGGTGCAGAAAGAAAATTAAAAGTTGTTTAGAATTGCCGTAATGGAACGATTTCGGCCTGAGAGAAGAGGGTTACCCCAGACCTCGGCTAATTAACCGGCCGGGTAGCCAACAAATCCGCCCTGAATCCCTATGGTGCTGAGTTGTAAATCTTAAATTTTCGTCACGACAACTTCAGAAATTTTTCAGTCTTTCTTTGCATGACGTGTTGCTATGATGCCTGCGACCGCTCTGCGTAACGCCTTAATGTGACCGGTTTGCGGAACCAAATACGTTTTGGAGGTTCAGGATGACCCTTCGATCGGATCGACTGGATAGCCGCGTTCGCGGACCGCTGGCTCATGGTGTGGTTTCTAACCAGGATCCCACTGCTGTTCCATCCACGAATTCAGCACTCGAAAAACATCAGCAGGAAATGTTCGACAGTAT
>Ga0075421_100013055_pt1 | contig 10343 bp, 8 predicted proteins | sample SoiMetdeltSBSDD5_FD_75292 | JGI IMG/M metagenome (GOLD analysis project Ga0075421, IMG submission 75292) | Bulk soil microbial communities from a Populus tree surrounding site in Tennessee, USA - Soil MetaG P. deltoides SBSDD5 | ecosystem: Environmental > Terrestrial > Soil > Tree plantation... | reverse complement strand
CGAGCGCCGCGATTGTCCGGCCGCGGCTCGTGCCGACGACCAGCTTGCCCGCGTGGCCGATGACGTTCGACTTCGGCCAGTGTGGAAGGTCCCCGTAGGGGATGACGATGCTGTCGGCGAGCGCGTTGGCGAAATCGCCCAACCCCGACCCGAGCACGACGCCAATCGCCGGAATCTTGCCAACCTTCGCCCGGACCGCGTCCGCAGCTTGCTTCACTTCGTCGTAGTAGGTCATCCCATCGCCTGTCGCCGACCGCCGGTCGCCCGGTTCTCTTTCGCGGTTTCGTGTTTTGGTCGCTGCCTGTTCTCTGCGTTCTCCGCGCGCTCCGCGTTCACCGGCGACGGCTGCCGCTACAGCAGGAACCCGGCAATCGTCGCCGTCATGAAGTTCGCCAGCGTCCCCGCGAACATCGCCCGCAGGCCCAGCCGCGCCAGATCGTGGCGGCGGTTCGGCGCCAGCGCGCCGATGCCGCCAATCTGGATCCCGATCGAGCTGAAGTTGGCGAAGCCGCACAGCGCGAAGGTCGCAATCGTGAACGACTTCGGATCGAGGCTCGCCTTCAGCGGGCCGAGCTGCGAATAGGCGACGAACTCGTTCAGCGCCATCCGCGTGCCGAGCAGGTTGCCGATGACCGGCGCGTCGCGCCACGGCACGCCCATCGCCCACGCCACCGGCGCGAACACCCAGCCGAAGATCTGCTGCAGGCTGAGGTTGGCGAAGCCGAGGATGTAGTTGACCATCGCTATCAGCGCCAGGAACGAGATCAGCATCGCGCCGACGTTCAGCGCCAGCTGCAGCCCCTCGCCGGTTCCCCGTCCCGCCGCGTCGATCACGTTGACGTCGGTCTGCTCCACCTCGAGCCGCACCGTCCCCATCGTCTTCGGCACCTGCGTTTCGGGCACCAGCATCTTGGCCATCATGATCGTGCCGGGCGCGGTCATGATCACCGCGGTCAACAGGTGCTTCGCCTCGATGCCGAAGAGGATGTAGGCGGCCATGATGCCGCCCGAGATGTGCGCCATCCCCGAGGTCATCACCGTCATCAGCTCCGACTCGGTCATCTCCGGCAGGTACGGGCGGATGGTCAGCGGCGCCTCCGTCTGCCCCATGAAGATGCTCGCCGCCACGTTCAGCGATTCCGCGCCGCTGCACTTCATCACCCGGTGCATCACGATCGCGAACAGCCGCACCACCAGCTGCATCACGCCGTAGTAATAGAGGATGGCGAACAGCGCGGCGATGAAGATGATGGTCGGCAGCACCTGGAACGCGAAGATGACCGCGTAGCGTGCCCCTTCCTCGCCGAGCGCCGCGTTCATCGCCCGGCCCCAGACGCCCGCATCCCCCAGCGGGCCGAACACGAACGAGGCGCCGACCCCGGCAAACCCGAGCAGCTTGTTGATGCCGGCGCCGAGCGTCTCGAACACACGCTGCCCGATCGTGGTCTTGAGCACGATCAGCGCGAACAGCACCTGGAGCCCGAGGCCCCACGCGACCGTCGTCCAGTTGATGGCGCGGCGGTTGGTCGAGAACGCGACCGCAATCGCGAGGATCACGACCGCTCCGAAGAGCGGCTGCAGCACGCCAAGCATCAGCGGACCTCTCCGACGACGAGGCGCCGGGCGGAGGGCGCCTGGTCGCCGATGGTGATGGCGCGGGACGCCAGCGCAATCGCGGCGGCGAGCCGCGCGCGATCGCGGAAGTGGAGCTCGAGCACTGGATCGCCGGCCTTCAGCGTGTCGCCCGGCTTGGCAGCGACCATGATGCCGACCGCCGGATCGACCGGATCCTCGACCCGGTCGCGGCCGGCGCCCAGCACGACCGAGGCGCGGCCCACGAGTTCGGCGTCGAGACCGGTCAGGTAGCCGGACTTGTCGGCAGCGATCGTGTGTCGATCGCCGACGTGGGGCATGCGGCGGTAATCGTCGACGACCCTCGGATCGCCTCCCTGGATTTCGACGATCTGACGGAAACGCTCGAGGCCGGCGCCGGAGGCGATCGCGTTGCGGACCTGCGTCTCGGCGGCAGCGATGTCGTCCGCCACCTTGCCGAGGACGAGCATCCGTGCCGCCAGCTCCACCGAGACATCGACGAGGTCCTGCGGTCCGCCGCCCTTCAGCACGTCCAGGCACTCGATCACCTCGAGCGCGTTGCCGACCGCGCGGCCGAGCGGGGCATCCATCGCCGTGATGATCGCCTCGGTGCGCACGCCGGACGCGTTGCCAATCGACACCAGCGACTCCGCGAGCCGCCGCGAGTCGGCCTCGGTCTTCATGAACGCGCCGCTTCCGGTCTTGACGTCGAGCACCAGCGCGTCGATCCCCTCGGCGATCTTCTTGCTCATGATCGAGGCGCTGATGAGGGGGATGCTCTCGACCGTGCCGGTGACGTCGCGCAGCGCATAGAGCTTCTTGTCGGCGGGCGCGATTTGCGCCGTCTGCCCGATCATCGCGCAGCCGGCCCTGGCCAGCGCGGCCTTCATCTCCTCGAGCGATAGGTTGACGCGGAATCCGGGGATCGCCTCGAGCTTGTCGAGGGTCCCGCCAGTGTGGCCGAGGCCGCGGCCCGACATCATCGGCACCGGGACGCCGCACGCGGCAGCCAGCGGGGCGAGCACGAGCGAGGTCTTGTCGCCGACCCCGCCGGTGCTGTGCTTGTCGACCTTGACGCCGGGGATGTCGCCGAGGTCGACTCGGATACCCGAGTGGACCATCGCGTCGGTCAGCGCGGCCGTTTCCTCGGCTGTCATCCCGCGCAAGAGGATGGCCATCAGCAGCGCCGACGCCTGGTAGTCGGGGAGGGTGCCTGCCGTGACGCCGTCGACGAAAAACCGAATCTCGTCGCGGGTGAGCGCGCGCCCATTCCGCTTCGACATGATGATGTCGACGACCCGCATCTGGCCCGGCAGTATATCCGCCTCCGCTGGCACTCGGTAAGCCGGCTGCGACCCACGCGCGAGCTCGCCGAAGCGAATTCGGCGCGAAACGCGCTTCGGGACCGGAGAAAGGGGCAGGCGGGTCGGCCGGGCGGGTGGGTGGGACGTGGGCCCTTCGCGCGGGTACGGCGGCGCCGGGTGGTCGAAAAATGGGCCGTGATCTGGCGGATGCGCCGGTTCGGTCGATATATAGCGTGTGACGTGCGACTCCACAGTCGTTCGACGGTGTGCCCGGCCGGAGCTAGCCCGTAACCTTGCAGCCTCCGACATAATCAAGCGCAGTGTCCCGGGTGTCCCAGCTCTCGCCGGAGCTTGCGCGGGCCCTGCGACGGGTCGTGCGGGCGCTCCTCGTCGCGGCCCCGAGACTGGACGCTCTACCCGCCGGAGCACCCGACGGTCGGCTCCTCGGTCGAGCGAATGACCGGGGCGATCCGCGAGGCGTCGGCGGCAGGCGCGTTCGGCATCGGCATCATCCCCGAAACGCTGCTCATCGACGGCGTCGCGCCGCTGCAGGCCGACGGGCCGATCGCCGAGGCCGCGGCGCTCCTGCACGACCGCGATCTCCTGCACGTCGCCGGTCTCGGGGAGGTGCAGGCCGATGCCGTCATCAGGCTGCTGCGCCTGCTGAGCCTGGACGCGGCCGTGCGTCGGCGTCGGGGCGGGCCCGAGCGGATCTGGGCCGAGGACGGACACGCCTCGCTCATCCTCGAGCAGCTCGACTGCGAGCGGCTGTTCGCGCGCGAGGAGGGCGAGGTTCCGGACCCCGAGTCGACGGACATCGACGCGCTGACGTTTTTATGAGCGATCCGAGCCAACCGCTCGCGAAGACACCGGATCGCCCGGAACCGGGCGCGACGCCGCCGGCTGCGACCGAGGCGCCGCCGCTCGGCCCGGCGGAAACGGCGCGGCTCACGGAGTTCGCACGCGCCTGCAAGGCGGCCGCGCGCGCCGTCGTGCTCTATCCGGCGGGCCACCCGGCGATCACCGCGACGCTGGGGCGAATCGCCCACACCACATCGGCCGCGTCGATCACCGAGGCGCTGCGAATCACGGTCCTGCCCGAGAGCCTGCTCCTCGACGACCGTCCGGCGGCGCGGCCCGATGCGGCGATCAACGAGCTGGCGATCCTGCTCCACTCGCATCTCATCGGCGAGCTGACGGTCCGTCCCGGCGTCGACGCCGATGCGTGGCGCACGTTTCTCCTGCTGCTCGGGAGAACGCCGGACTCGGTCCGCTCGGACGGCGGCATCGCGCGCATCTGGACGACGATGGCGTTCCGGCACGTCGAGCTGCGCGAGATCGACTACGCCGAGGTGCTGCGCGAGCGCACGGGCGGCGAATCGGCGGTCTGGGACACGGTGATCGCCAACTGCCTCCAGGGCAGCGCGTTCGATCTCGACGAGGAAGGCATCCGCGAGCTGCTCGGCATCGCCGCCGACAGCGACCGGCTCGCGGAGCTGATGGCCGGCCTCGAGGCCAGCGGCGACTCGGCCGGCGGCATCGGCCCGAAGGCCGCGGCCTTGATGCGCATGCTGCGCGGAATCGTCGAAGCGGTGTCGAAAACCGATCCGGATCGACTGGAGCCGGTGCTGCGGAACATGGCATCGGCGGTCGGCGAGTGTTCGCCCGACATGCTGCTCGGGCTGATGGGGCAGCGCGAAGACGAAGAAGGGCCGCGGCTCGTCCAGGCGGTGGTCAGCCGCATGACCGACACGACGATCGCGCGCTTCGTCGCGCGCCATGTGGTCTCGGAAAGCGCGCCGACCGACCGCCTGGCGCTTGCCTTCCAGTCGCTCGTCCGCGAGCCGCAGCAGCAGCAGCGGCTGCTGACGATGGCGCACGACGACGCGGCAGCGTCGCCGCTCGGCAGCACCGAGGGTTTCGAATCGGCCTGGAACCACGTTGCCGAGAAGCTGCTGACCTCGTACTCCGATGAACCGTTCGTCTCCGAGGCGTACGGCCGCGAGCTGTCCGGGGCGCGCACACAGGCGATCCAGGTCGAGCAGGTGAGCGACGACCCGCCCGATCGGATCGGCGCCTGGCTCGGCACGATCGCGACGACGGTGTTGCGGGCGTTGGATTTGACCCTGGTCCTGGACCTGCTGCGAATCGAGCAGGACGAGGAGCGCTGGGGCGACCTGATGAAGCCGGTCGTCAGCCTGCTCGAGGATCTGCTGCTGGTCGGCGATTTCGATGCCGCCAACCAGCTGGTCTCGGTGCTGGTCGCCGAAGCCGGCGCCACCGGCCGCGCGTCGACGGCGCGCCGCCAGCACGCGATGACCGCCATCGATCTCCTGATTGCCGGCTCGATGATGCGGCATACGACGACGCACCTGGCGACGATCGACGACGCGCAGTTCGAACGGGTGAAGGCGATGTGCGTATCGCTCGGCGAAGTCCTGGTGCGCCCGCTCGCCGAGGCGCTGTCGGTCGAGGATCGGCCGCGGCCGCGCGAGCGGCTGACGGCGATCCTGCTCGCGTTCGGCTCGGTCGGGCGCCGCACGATCGAGCGCCTGAAGAATTCGCAGAACCCGGCGGTGCGCCGGACGGCAATCCAGCTGATGCGGCAGTTCGGCGGCAGCGAGTCGTTGCCCGACCTCACCGAACTGCTCGACGACAACGAGCCGCAGGTGCAGCGCGAAGCGGTGCGCGCGATCCTCAACATCGGCACCGACGCGGCCTTCAAGATTCTCGAGCAGGCGCTGACCGGCGGCACCACCCGCTCGCGCGACGCGATCATGCAATCGATCGGCCTGGTGCGCGACGAGCGGGCGACGCCGCTCTTCGCCTACATCCTGCGCCACGTCGATCACCGTGGCGCGCTGGCGCCGATCTATCTGCGCGCGATCGAGTCGCTAGGGGCGCTGCGCGATCCCGCCGGCATTGCACCGCTGGAGAAAACGCTGCACAAGGGCGAGTGGTGGGCGCCGCGGCGGACCCACGCGCTGCGCCATGCCGCCGCTGCGGCGCTGGCGCGCATCGGCACCGCCGACGCGCTGGCGGTGCTCGAGACCGCCGCGTCGCGCGGTTCGCGCGGCATCCGCTCCGCCGCCCGCGCCCACCTGCCGCACCGCCGCAGCCGCCGGCAGCCGGCCGGAGGCGGCGCATGACCGCGCCGCGGACGCAGCTCGCCGACGAACTGCTGCGCCGCTTCGCGGCGTCGCTGCGATCGTGCCAGCTCTACTCCAAGGGGCACCCGATCATCACCCGCAACCTCGAGACGCTGTCCGGCGCGCTGCAGCTGCTGCACAGCCTGCAGCCGTCGATCGTCATCGGCCTGGTCGGCGACGAGGTGATCGTCGACGACATGCCGGTGGCCAAGGCCGAGACGCTCGGCGGGTTCGTCCGCCGCCTGCAGCAGAGCGGCGTCGAGCGGATCACCATCGATCGCGGCGTCAAAATCGAGGAGATTACGACCTTCATCGACGCGGTGACGACGATCGACGCCCGCAACGTCGCCGACGGCGACGCCGCCGAAGCGTTCCCGGCGATGCCGCACATCCGCGTCGGCCGGGTCACCGTCGAACAGCGCGTCGAGGGCAGCCTCACCGACATGGCGACGATCAAGAAGCTGTACAACGACGCCGTCTCGGCCGCCGGCGACGTCTGGGACAGCGCGCAGACCGAGGGCCGGCCCGACCCGACCGTCTCGCGAACGATGATCGACGGCCTCGCCCAGGCCGTGGCACAGAACCGCCGTGCGCTGCTGGCGCTGACGACGCTGAAGAACTACGACAACTACACCTTCACCCACATGGTCAACGTCTCGATCCTGACGATGGGCCAGGCGGCCGGGCTGGGCATCGACGGCCCGCTGCTGCGCGAGTTCGGCCTCGCCGCGCTGATGCACGACATCGGCAAAGTGAAGACGCCGATCGAGATCCTCAACAAGCCGGAAAAGCTCAGCGACGAAGAGTCCGCGATCATGAAGCGCCACGTCGTCGACGGCGCCGAGATCCTGCGCGCGACGCCCGACGTGCCGACGCTCGCGCCGGTAGTCGCGTTCGAGCACCATCTGCGCACCGACGGCTCCGGCTACCCGGACGGCGTGTCGCGGCCGTCGCTGAACGTCGGTACGATGCTCTGCAGCATCGCCGACGTCTACGATGCGATGCGGTCGCAGCGCAGTTACCAGCAGGCCTTCCCGACCGATCGCATTCTCGCGGTGCTGAAGCGCAACGACGGCAAGCAGTTCGATCAGCACCTGGTCCGGCGATTCGTCCAGCTGATCGGCATCTATCCGACCGGCACGCTCGTCCGCCTCAACACCGGCGAAGTCGCGGTGGTGCTGAACGCCTACGCGCCGGATCCGTATCGGCCGCAGGTCCGGGTGCTGATCAGCCGCGACGGTAAGCGGCTCGAACTGCCGATCGACCTGAACCTCTGGGAACCGGCCGAAGATCCCCAGCGGCCGTCGTCGGTGATCGCGCCGCTCGACCCCGCCGACTATCAGTTCGACCCGCTGCTGCTGATGTAAACTACGCGAACCGTCAGGGCCGGTCATCGGGGCTGGTCAGGGTCAGCATGCTGACAAAAGGCACACGTGCGAAGGATTGCAACCGCAGCCGTTCTCGGGGCCATGATCGTCTCGGCGTCGCCGGCGGCACCAGCCGATCCGCCGAAGCTGGCCGTCATCCTCGTCGTCGATCAGATGCGCGCCGACTACGTCGACCGGTTCCAGGACGGGTGGACCGGCGGGCTGAAGCGGATGGTCAGCGAGGGCGCGTGGTTCTCCGAAGCGGCCTATCCGTACCTCACGACGGTGACCTGCGCCGGACACGCGACCATCGGCACCGGATCGTTTCCGCACACGCACGGCATCTTCCAGAACAACTGGTGGGATCGCGAGCTGAAGAAGCAGGTGATCTGCAACGAGGATCCTCGCGTCAAGGACATCGCCTACGGCACTGAAGTGCGCTCCGGCGACAGCGCCTACCGGCTGCAGGTGGCGACCTTCGCCGACGTAATGCGTTCGCAGCGGAAATCGCACGTCGTCTCGCTGGCGCTGAAGGATCGCAGCGCGATCATGCTCGCCGGACACGGCGGTGAGGCGGTCACCTGGCTGAGCAACAACGTCGACGGCTGGATCACGTCACCGGTGTACACCGAAGAACCGGTCCCCGCGGTCAAAGCGTTCGTCGACGCCAACCCGATGTCGGCCGACCTCGGCAAGGTGTGGACGAAGATGCTGCCCGAGTCGGCGTACGCGGGCAGCGACGACGCCGCGGGCGAAGCGCCTCCGCCCGGCTGGGGGCGCGTCTTCCCGCACGAGCTCGCCGGCACCAACGGCATCGCCGACAACTCCTTCCTATCGCAGTGGCAGCGCAGCCCGTTTGCCGACGCCTATGTCGGACGTTTCGCCGCGGCACTGGTCAAGGCCTTGAAGCTCGGCACGCACGAGACGACCGACGTTCTGGCTGTGAGCTTTTCAACACCCGACCTGGTCGGCCACGCGTTCGGCCCGCGCAGCCACGAGGTCGCCGACATCTTCGCCCACCTCGATCGGACGATTGGTGCGCTCTTCGACGAGCTCGACGCGCAGGTCGGCAAGGGCCGGTGGGTCGCCGGGCTCAGCGCCGATCACGGCGTGACGCCGATCCCGGAGCAGCTGGCCGCCGAAGGTAAGGATGCCGGGCGGATCAGCGGCGGTGCCATCATCGACGCCGTCAACCTGGCGCTCATGCCAACGCTCGGCACCGGCCGCCACGTGACCGCGCTCAGCACCAACGATCTCTACTTCGAGCCCGGCGTCTACGACAAGGTGCGTCGATCGCCGGCGGCGATCAGCGCGGCGATCGCGGCGATTGCCGCCAGGCCAGGCGTGCAGCGCGTGTTTCGCAGCGAAGATCTGCGCGACGTCGACGGCGCGAAGGATCCGCTGCAGCGTGCGGCGGCGCTCAGCTACTTTCCGGGCCGGAGCGGCGATCTCATCATCGCCAACAAGCCGGGTTGGATGATTTCGGCCGCGGGGACGACGCATGGATCGGCGAACCCCGACGACCAGCGCGTGCCGCTGCTGTTTCTTGGCGCCGGCGTCAAGCCGGGCAAGTACACCCGCCCGGCGACGCCCGCCGATCTGGCGCCGACCCTCGCCGCGATCGTCGGCGTGTCGCTCAAGGCGGAAGGGCGCTCGTTGTTTTGAGACCCCGAAAGACACGAAAAAGGACGAAGAGTCAGAAGCCCGATCCGTTCTCTTTCCGCGTGCTGTCGGTCGTGCGGCGGATCCCGCCGGGGCGGGTCGCCAGCTACGGCGAGATTGCGGCGCTGGCCGGCCGGCCGCGGGCGGCGCGCGCGGTGGGCAACATCATGAAAGGCTGCGGCCGGACCGACGTCCCCTGCCATCGCGTGATCGCGGCGGGCGGCCGGCTGGGCGGCTACGGTGGCAGCGAATTCCTCAAGCGATCGCTGCTCGCCGCCGAGGGCGTGATCGTTGCCGGCACCCGCGTGCGCGAGCTCGACCGGGTGCGCTGGAGCGCGGTCGGCGGCGGTAAGCGGCGAAAAGGCTGAACCTTACGGCCAGCCCGACTCGTATCTGCTTAAAGTGACCGCTCGTAAGCAACGCCCGCCGCTGCCCTTACCGTCTAAAGAAGCAACGGTGAGCTCGGCGGATCTGATTGCCCGGTGTCAGACAGGCGACGTCGAGGCGTTCGAATCCCTCTACCAGCAGCACGCGGCCCGGCTTTACACACTGGCGTGCCGGATGGCGGGTTCCCCGGAAGACGGCGAAGATCTCCTCCAGGAAATCTTCCTCCAGGCGTATCGAAAGCTGGGCAGCTTCAAGGGCGACTCGGCAATCGGCACCTGGCTCTATCGGCTGGCGCTCAATCATTGTCTCGACTACGTGCGAAGCCGGCAGGCGAAAATGAGCAAGCTCACGGAAACGCTCGACGCCGACACCTCGTTTCAGCCGACGGCCCGCCGCGAGACGCCGATCGCCCGGCTGGACCTCGAGCGCGCGGTCGAGCGGCTGCCCGAAGGCTGTCGAGAAGCGTTCGTGCTGCACGACGTCGAAGGGTTCGATCACAAGGAAGTCGGCAAGCTCCTGGGCATCGCGGAAGGCACGTCGAAGTCGCAGGTCTTCAAGGCGCGGATGAAGCTGCGTGCGCTGTTGCTCGGTGACACATAGATGCACCCCACCGAAACCGCCATCAACGACTACGTCGACGGGACGAGCGACCCGTTCGAGCGGAATGCCGTCGAAACGCACCTGGCGGCGTGCGAGGCGTGCCGGCTGCTGGTCGACGACCTGCGCGAGATCAAGCGCGCCACCGGCACCATGGAACTGCGCCAGCCGCCGGTGCGGGCGTGGGGCCGGATCGAGCGCGCGATCAAGCTGGAACAGGCGGAGAAAAAGGGGTCGTTCCCCCTTTTCGGCGGGTCGGACTGGCGAAAAAGGGTGACGACTCC
>Ga0075421_100013053_pt1 | contig 10343 bp, 8 predicted proteins | sample SoiMetdeltSBSDD5_FD_75292 | JGI IMG/M metagenome (GOLD analysis project Ga0075421, IMG submission 75292) | Bulk soil microbial communities from a Populus tree surrounding site in Tennessee, USA - Soil MetaG P. deltoides SBSDD5 | ecosystem: Environmental > Terrestrial > Soil > Tree plantation... | reverse complement strand
TCGCTGCCGATCAGCGCCGGCATCGGCCGCGTGCTCGACCTCGCCCGCCGTCCCAGCGACGCGATCGCGCAGTACGAACGCACCATCGATGTCGACCCCAGTTTTGCTGAGACGTATTTCGATCTGTCCATCGCCCTTCGTCATGTCGGTCGATGGGGCGAGGCCCTCGAAGCCGCTCGCAGGGCCGTGGCCCTCGTTCCGGCAAAACCGGCTTATCGAGTCAACCTCGCCGTCTCGTACGTGCAAACCGGCCACCGGCACGAAGCGCAACGAGAGATCAACGAGCTTGTGGCGCTTGCGCAACGGACGTACGTCTCGCCGGTCGTTTTCGCATTCGTGTCGCTTGCCTATGACGATTCAGACGGTGCGTTGACGCGCCTGGAGCAGGCGGTCGATGAGCGGAGCGCAGAAGTTCTGTATCTGGCAGTCGACCCTGATTTCGATCTACTGCGCCGCCACTCCCGGTTCCAGTCCCTGCTGGCGCGAATCGGTGTTGGCAGCGGCTAGCCTGCCACTTTGCGCATACGGGATGTACGACGCAAAGGCCCTCAGTTCCTCGGCGCGATCATCTCGCCACTCGCTTGACAGGTGTCTCGATCGCCTGGGCCAGCGCCATCGTCGCCCAACCCGTGGCCCACGAGCTGATCCACTGATGCTCGGCGTAGGGGAACCCGCTTTGGAAAAACGTCTGGAACTTCGGGGTACGAGTCTCGACGCGCCACGAGCCGTCGGACGCGCGCTGCGTTGTCAGCAGAAACCTCACGCCCTTTTGATACGCCGGATCCGACGGCGCAACGCCACCGGCCGTGGCGAGCGCGTACAGCGATTCGCCGGTCGCATACGCGTCGCTGCCGATCCCCTCGCGCTGCCGCCAGCCACCATCAGCCTGTTGTTCCGCGAGAATCGCTTGTGCGAGTTGTTTCAGCGTGCTGCCGGACCCGCCGGCCCAGGCGAGACCGAGCAGTTGCATGTTGCGATCTTCCTGGGTGACCGGTTTGGTTTGCAGCAGCCGCCGCCGCGCCTTCGCGATCCGGGCCTGCATTTCCGGCTCACGCCCCGGCGGACCGTACGCTTTCAGCGAACGAATACTGAGCGCGGTGCGGAACATATCGCCGTCCTCGCCGCCGGGACGCTGCTGCACGCCGAACGGCTGATGCCACGCGCCGTCCGCGTTCTGCGACGCGGCGATATGCGAGGCCATCGCATCCGTCATTGGATCGGGTGGATACCCGATCGCAGCCAATCCTGCCAACTGGTAGGCGACGATTTCAGGAACGCGAATGTCCATGCGCTCGTACAGAATGTCCACGGGGAATCCTGCCGTCTGGATCATCTTGATGCGATCCTGGGCCGCCTGCTCGTCCACGCGCACGCCCTTGGCCCGCGCTTCCGCCACGGCGAGATCGGTGATGCTCTGCGCATGACAGGACACGCAGCCGCTGCCCGCGAAAAATCCCTGGCTCGATTTCTCCAGGAGCGCGACGCTGCGTTCGACGGCCGTCGTCAGCTCGAGCGGCGCGTCCGTGTTCGAGGCCCTCACCGATGGCCGCGGTCGTTCCGCATGGAGGATGTCAATCGCAGCCGGGGCCCCGACCTTGGTGGCCCAATCCGCCGCCGTGGCGCCCAGCGCGCTCTTCAACGTCGGATCGGCACTGCGTGCCAGCAGCAGACGGATGACCGCCGGATCCTGATGATCGCTGGCGACGGCGAGCATCAGCGGCGTCAGCTGACGACTCTCGCTCGCGTTCACGTTCGCGCCGGCGTCCAGTAGCATCTGAATCAGCTCCGGAGGGCCAAAGGCCGCGGCCATCAACAGCGGCGTGTAGGCATTGGTGACGGTCGGCCCGCTCTTGGGCGGGGCAAACTCGTACATGAACGGTCTCGCGGCGACGGCGTTGACGTTGGCGCCCTTGGCCAGCAAGAGTTTCGCCGCGCGGACGTTGCTCTGGGCGGCGGCCAGCATCAGCGGCGTCAAGCCCGTTGTCGCGGCGGCGTTGACGTCCACGGCGGCATCGATCACGAGACGAATCGTCTCCGTGTCATTGCCGGCGGCGGCCGCGTTCAGCATCGTGTTCTTGAACATGTCCGTGGCCTTGAGGTCCGCGCCCCTGGCGACCAGCAGCCGCACGATGGCAGCCGAGTCGTCGCTCATCGCGGCAAGAAAGAGCGCCGTACGGCCTAGCTTGGTGGTCGCATTGACGTTCGCGCCGCGATCGACGAGCAGCCGCACTTTGGAGAGATTCGTGGCGGCGAGCATCAGTGCGGTCAGCCCCGATTCGTTCTGTGCATTGACATCCGCCCCCTTGTCGATCAGGAACTTGACGGCGTCGATGGAGCCCACCGCAGCGGCGTACATCAGTGGGGTCTTGCCGCCGTCGTCTTTAGTGTTGGCGTCCGCCGCGCTGTAAACCATCGCCCGCAGACGCGCGAGATCGTTCGTTCGGATGGCGTCGTACAGTCTGCTCGGGCTGCCCTGGGCGGCGATCAACGATAACCATGCTGCGACCAGAGTTCCGAGAGAAAGCCAAAAGCCGCGGTGCCTCATTGCCGGCCTCCTTCGAGGAAAACTCTCCCAGTAGCCAGCTAACGGTAGCCTCGTCGCGTCAGCGCGTCGACTCAATAATTCTCAAATCAGTTCTCAAACGACGAATCATCTGTAGAGAAGCGCTGAATCGCTGACGCGGCAGGGGTGGTGCGCCCGGCAGAACTTGACCTGAGGGCCGCCGACGCCGAGCATGCGCACGCTGCAGCAGAACATCCGGAAGCTGAAACTCGATGTCGCGCAGCACGCACCGGCGCATGGCCGCGTCGGCACGCACGAAGAGTTCGTGCGGCTGGTGACGCCGACCGCCACGGCGCGAGCCGCCAACTGAGGGCCGCGGCAACAGATCTGTTACGGGTGTCCAGGGAGCGACTGGTGATTGTTCGTCAGTGCTTCGCTGGATGAGCCAGCAGCACGTCCGCCCAACCTGTAAGATCGCTTCGACTGATCTCGCGGAGGAGCCAGGCCTTCGCGGTCTTCCAGTCCCGCATGACGGTCTCGGGGGAGACGTTCAAGACATCCGCTGTTTCGTCCACGGTCAGGCCGCCAAAGAACCTCAACTCGACAACCTGGCTCATACGCGAATCGAACGTCGCCAGTCCGCTGAGCGCATCGCTGAGGGCAACCAAGTCGTGCTCCTTCGAGTTCGGCAGCTCTTGCACGTCATCGAGACTGACCTGAACCGCACCCCCACCACGCTTGTGCCGGTGCCGGTTGCGGGCGAACTCCACCAGGATCCGCCGCATCATCTGCGCCGCCAGCGCCAGGAAGTGCGTGCGATTCCGCCATTCGATGCGATTGACGTCGATCAGTCGCAAATATGCTTCGTTCACCAGCGACGTCGCCTGCAGCGTATGATCCGGTCGCTCTTGGCTCATGTAGCGTCGTGCGAGGCGGTAGAGCTCGTCGTAGACGAGCGGAATGAGTCTGTCGAGGGCGGATCCGTCCCCCTCGTTCCAGGCTCGGAGGAGCTCAGTGGGCCCGGCGTCGGAATTCGGCGGCATGACAGTTTTTCCGCTCCGATGGCGCCTTCATAGGTAGCGGGCGCATGTTACACCGCGACGACCGAGGTTCGACAACCCGCGCGCATCCAGGAGTCCACCATGAACCAAGTTGCCCTGGACCATTGGGCGGCGGTCAAACGCATCCATCAGTCCGCTCTGGATAGAGACCCGTCCGAGCGTGACACGTTTCTCGAAGAATCATGCGGCGGCGACGAGAGTCTATTCCGTGAGGTGCAGTCTCTTCTCAAGTTCGAGCATGACGCTGAATCATTCTTGGACCGGCCGGCGCTGGACGTCGCGCCCAGACTGTCGAGCGAGCCGCAAGAGCATCCGCTCGTCGGCAGAACGCTCAGTCACTATCAGGTGGTATCGCTGCTCGGCGCCGGCGGGATGGGTGAGGTCTACCTCGCTCGGGACCCACGACTGGACCGGACAATCGCGCTCAAGATTCTGCCTGGCGACCTGGCTGCGGACTTGGACCGCATGCAGCGCTTCGAACGTGAAGCCAGAGCGTGGCAATACCACAATTGGGCCCGTGGCGCGTTCCGCTGAAATGGGAGACCTCGATAAGGCCTTCGAGCGTCTCCAACGCGCCCTCGACGTGCGCGACCCTGCGTTGGTCCATCTCGCCGTGGCGCCTCAGTGGGACAGCTTGCGCGGCGATCCGCGGTTCAACGAGTGTCTCGCGCGGATGAAATTGCGGCCGATCTCTCATGGTGGCGGCCCGCGACGATAGCCGCCGAACTGCGACTGCCAACCGCCGGCATCGCGCGCGTACCGGTCGTGGTGATGGTCCATGGATCCGGGGGCATCATTGGAATCGAGGAACGGTGGTCGCGAGAGGTGAACGACTTGGGCGTCGCGACTTTCCTTATCGATGGCTTCACCGGCCGCGGGATCGTCGACACGATCACGGATCAATTCCCATTCGGAACGTTGACGATGATCAATGATGCGTATCGCGCGCTCGATTTGCTCGCAAAGCATCCGCGCATCGACGCGACACGGATTGGAATTTTCGGAGGCTCCCGTGGCGGTCGTATTGCGCTTTACGCCAGTCTCAAGCGTTTTCAGCGGATGTATGCGGCGCCCGCAACGGGATTCGCTGTCTACCTGTCGTTCTACGCTCCGTGTTCCACCACCTACGTCGACGATAGCGACGTTATTGATCGACCGATTCGCCTCTTCCATGGGACGGCCGATGATGCCGCGCCGATCGCTCAGTGCCGCTCATATGTAGAGCGATTGCGGAAGGCAGGTAAAGACGTCGAACTAACAGGGTACGCGGGAGCGCACCACGGGTTCGACAACCCCGGGTCTCCGGTGAGACGACTGGAGACGCAGTCGCGAAGCCGCTGTCTACTGAACGAGAGTTCCGGTCGGGAGCATCGTCAATCGCGATACCGGCCTGCCGTTGACATCCAATGATGCGTGCGTCTGGCGTGGTGCGACAGTCGGATACGACGCTCGCGCGCACGCGAAAGCCATCGTAGATGTGAAAGCCGCTGTCCAGCGGGTGTTCGGACTCAATGTCGCGCGATGACGCGACGCATGCGCGGGGGGACGTGAACGTGTCGGAGTGACGCTCCTGGAGGCAAGTATGAGAATTGCACTCATTGTGGTAGCGGTTGTGTCGTTGGCTGCCGTCAGTCTTCCGGCCAACGCGCAATGGCTGAACCATCCGACGCCGAATATCCCTCGCACATCCGACGGCAAACCGAATCTCGCAGCACCGGCGCCACGCGGCAGCGACGGTCATCCTGATCTCTCGGGTCCCTGGTTAGGCCGGTCGGCCGCCATTCACGTGCCCGACGAGGCGCTGACCGCGCAATCGAAGTCGCTGATCCACGAGCGGGAAGAGAACTACTTCAGGGACCGTCCGGCGTTCCAGTGCCGACCCAGCGGACCCGACACTCCTATGGGCTGGCGACGCATCATCCAATCGCCGGCCATCATCGCGATCGTGTACGACAACCTCACGTACCGCCTGATCTTCATGGACGGCCGCAAGCTCGAAGCCAATCCCGAACGCACGTGGATGGGGCACTCCGTAGGACGTTGGGAAGGGGACACGTTGGTCGTGGAGAGTTTCGGATTCAACGATCGCACATGGTTGGATGCGCGCGGCCTGCCGCACACCGAGGCGCTTCGCACGACCGAACGGTACAGGCGGCGCACCCTGGGACGGTTACAGTTTGAGCTCACCGTGACCGATCCCGGAGCGTTCGCGAAGTCGTGGACGACCACCTACGACCTGGAGTTTCAGCCGGACACAGAGATGCTCGAAAGTGTCTGCGAGGATCGGACCCACTGGGTCGGCCGTCTGTCCGATGCCGAGCGTGGCGCGGTCACGGTTGCGCCGACGACATTGGCCAAGTATGTCGGGGTGTATAGCGGGCTGTGGGTAGTACGACCGCGGACCGTTCGGATTCAGCTCAAGGACGGAACGCTCTACGCGAACGGGGTCCTCGACGAGAAGGTACGGCTCATCCCACACTCCGAGACCTTATTCATGGGGACCGATGGCCTGTCGTACGAATTCGATCCAGATGGAGATCCGGCGACATTCATGGTGGAGCGGCACGTGTCCGGCGATTGGCGGTACTCGCGACAGCCAGAGAGATGACGCGCCGGTAGCCACAGCTCGACGACGGAGCGGAGGCGAAGGCCAGGACCATCGCCGTGCGACAAGCGCAGATGGCCAGTGGCGGGTATGGCTTCGGCGCACGCGCCAACGAGCTGCTCGGCTCCCATGCGTCGCCGGAGCTGTTGGAACTGGCTCGAAATGGTGCGTGTGCAACCAATCCGCGCGTTCCGCGTCGCTGGAAAGCCCTGGGGCTACTTCCAGCCAGAGCAACCGCGACGACCTGGCCAGCCGTCAAAGGCTCGGCACGGGTCCGGTGCCGCCGTCCCAGTTCTTGACAACCCCATCCGGGCCCTTCAGGAACCCAAGCAGACATCCGGAGGAGCCGTCACGCAGCTGGTGGCAACGCGCCTTGATCGCGTCGCCTGGCTTGAGATAGCCGGCCGTCACGCCGATCCGCTCGAGGCCGCCGCGGCTCGTCGCTTCGAGCACCCAGGTCTCCGTCGCCGCGCCTTTCTTGACGTCGATATAGACGTAGGAATGCGGCACGACGAGATGAACCTCTTTCACGACGCCCTCGATGTCGATCGTCCCGTCAGTGTAATTGCCGTGGGAGTGGTGCGCCGCGATCGGCAGCACGCACGCAAGCGCGCAGATGGCCGCGAGTGCCAGCGTCAATCGCATATCGATTCTCCGTGATGATCCGCCGAATCCCGAACAGCCGCGTTCGCGCACACATCTGGAGGTGTTCATTGCCGCCCTCCCGGCTGACCGCCCTGAGGCTGGGCACCACCACCGCCGCCGTCGCCACCACCCCCACGTCCACCGCGCCCCCCGAGCTGACGTTCAGGAAAGCGATTGTAATAAAGGCTCTGATAGCGGATGGAGTTGCCGTCCGGGCCGAGTATCGCGAACGACTGCTGGAAGATGAGCGGCGGCGGCTGCCCTTTTGCAACCGTCGCATCCAGAACGTAGAGGCGATTCTCGTGCAAATAGATGGCGACATACGAGCGCGACGCGTCGGGATTGGTGAGCTGAAGCATGTGCCCCGTGATCAGGTTGACGTAGTGAAACGCATCATAGGTCACGACCACACCCGGCTTCGTGCGATACAGCCTCGCGGCGTGGGCGACGGAGGCAGCGATGTCGATGACCCAGTACCCCACACCGCCGACATACGCCTCGTGTTTGATCGCGGCGTGTATCTTCTCGGCTTCGGAGAAGTCGACAACGGTGATCGAATAGCGGTTCGCCGCCTGCTCCCACCGGTAGACGCGGCCGGGGAACTTGGCGCCGTACTCGGAGTCCCACGTGATGGTCATCGTGGTGGGTTCTCCCGGCGCCGGCACCGAGAAGCGGTCCACCTTGTTCACGTACTCGGTCCACCCCTGCGCGGACGCCGGCTGCGCAAGGAGCAGTGCGCACAGTGCGGTCGTCAGTCCGATGACACGCATTTGCTCCACCTTTCTCTGCCGAACGGTCGATGCCATAGTGTGCCCACTCCCTGGTCAAGGGTCAAAGCCCAAAGGTGATCGCGCAGCACGCACCGTCGCATGGCCCCTTCGGCACGCACGAGGAGCTCATGCGTCTGGTGACGCCGACCGCCACGGCGCGGGCCGCCAACTGAGGGCCGCGGCAACGGATCTGCCGCGTGGCTTGTGGTATGCCCTTCGTGAATCACCAACGGCCGCTCCGCTCGCACCCCACTTCACAGGCGTGCGCAGCGGGGACCCCGCGTTGTCGCAGCCGGGAAATCGCGGTCGGAGACTGGTTGTGACTAGCGCTTGAGTGTCACGCGCTGGACCCGCCAGTTGCTCATCTCGCCAATCAACAGATCGTTCTCGGAGCGGCAGTCGATGGAGTTGGCGACGCCGAACTCCTTCGGCAGCTTGCCGGCGGAACCGAACCTGCCCAACACCTTGCCGTCGAGCTGCACCTTGTAGATGGTGGCGTCGTCCATGCCGCTCTGGTCGCCAACGTGCGACACATAGAGATACTGCGTGGCTCCCGACGTAATGCACAAGGCGGCTGGCGCGCCGACACCGCCGAACTGTAATTTGAACGTGCCGTCGGCATCGAATACCTGGATGCGCTTGTTGCCCAAATCCGCCGCGTAGACGTTTCCCTGCGCGTCGATAGCAAGCGCCTTCACGCCGTTGAACTGCCCCGGCTCGGATCCGGTAGACCCCCACTGCCGGATGAACTTGCCGTCCTTGTCGAACTTGGCGATGCGGTTGGTGGTACCCACACCGTCGGCGATGTAGATGTTGCCGGCGCGATCCCACGCCACGTCGCTCGGCTGGCTGAACGTGGACCCAGGAGTCCCCGATCCCGGTGGCGCCGGCGGTCCGCCCGCCCGGGCACCCGCTCCGGGCGCAGCGGGCGAGGCCCCACCGGCCGGCGCCGCTGCCGAACGCACGTTGATGACTTCAGGCTTCCTTCCGAGCACGAGCACGACCCGGCCCTGGGAATCGAACTTCACGACTTGGTTGGCCGACTGGTCGATTGTCCAGACGTTGTCCTGCGGATCGACGCGCAGGCCAAAGGCGGTGTTGAAGCCGTAGACGTCCTGCCCCAGCTCACGGATGTACTTGCCGCCGGCGTCGAACTCGAACAACCGCGAGCCGCCGCGATAGAACGTGCGGTTGTCGCCCAGCGTGGCGTAAGGGTGACCGGTGCGCGTGTAGACGAATATGCGGCCCTGCGAGTTGCGGCCGACGCCGGCCACCTCGCCGAGGTAGATGTTGGGCGGCGTGCGCAGCACGTCGGCGTTGGCGTCGAAGGCCAGCTCGGGTACGGTGCCCTGAGCCAGCACATCGGCGCCCTGTGCGATCGCGAACGAAACAGCGAGAACTTTCACGAGGCGTCGCATCGCAGGATCCTCAGTTGGTCGACGTACGTGATGTGGCGGGCTTCAGCCGGATCTTCTGCGAACGCCAGTCGTTGATCTCGGCGGTGAAGATCGTGTCAGGGTCGCGGCAATCCATCTGGTGCGTGGTGGCGAACTCGCCGGGTGCCTTCCCGCCGCGGCCGAACTTGCCGATGATGGTGCCGTCGAGCTCCATCTTGTAGATCTCGCCGGTGAACTCGGCGGCCGCCGCCGGCGCGGCGTCGGGCCATGAGTTGGAAACGTAGAGATACTGCTTCCCCGGGTTCTTCGGTCCCGGCCCGCCCGACACGCACACTGCCCACGGGTTGCCGACGTTCGGATAGTTGGCTTTCCAGTTCAGGTCGTTGTCCAGCACCTGCACGCGCTGATTGCCGCGATCGCCTACGTAGACGTTGCCCTGGAAATCCGTCGCGATCGAGTGCGGCGTGTTGAACTGCAGGTTGCCGGTGCCGCGCGTGCCAACGGCCTTCACGAAGCGCCCGTTCTTGTCGTACTTCACCACCCGCGCGTCGAAGTAGCCGTCCGACACGAAGATGTTGCCCTGCTGGTCAAACGCCACGTCGGTCTGGCGGCCGAACCTGTACTTCTCGTTGCGGCCGTGGAAGGCGCCGGCGCCCGGCATGTTGGCCAGCATCTGCACCGGATCCTCGCGCCGGCCGATGGTCATCAGTACCCGGCCGTCGGGTGCGAACTTCACGAGCATGTCGGTGCCTTCGTCCACGGCCCAAATGTTGTCCTGGGCGTCAACCCGCACCGAGTGTGCGAAGGCGAACCCGTAGTTGTTGCGGCCGATCTCACGGATGAAGACGCCCTGCGGCGAATACTCGAAGAGCCGCGTCTCGTAGGCGCGGTGGTAAATGTAAATGTTGCCCTTCGAGTTGGTGGCGATGCCCATGTTCTCGCCGGTATAGATGCCGGGCGGGTTCTTGAAGAAGTCCGGCACCGCCTCGTGCGGAATCACCGGGACGTTGGTGGCAGTGGCGCGGTTCTGCGCTGCCACTGGGGCGACGCGCTGAGAGAGTAATCCGACAACAGCACACGCGGCAAACAGCACACCGAGGCGCTTCATGGCAACTCCTCCAAGTCTCGACGCCCGGGCACTCTATCACCACGGGCGTCCCGCCCTGAGCTTTTTACAGCGGCGTGGCCGGAAAGCTCCTGCTACTTCCAGGCAGAGTACACGTGCTTGCCGATCAGATACGCTGGATTCGCGCCCTGCTTCGGACGGAACTTCTGCACGCCGCCGCGACCCACCGCCGCGAGATACAGGTTCTGCTCCTGATCCACGCTGATGCCGTGCACGCCGAAGAGCGCGCCCGGCCA
>Ga0075421_100013051_pt1 | contig 10344 bp, 11 predicted proteins | sample SoiMetdeltSBSDD5_FD_75292 | JGI IMG/M metagenome (GOLD analysis project Ga0075421, IMG submission 75292) | Bulk soil microbial communities from a Populus tree surrounding site in Tennessee, USA - Soil MetaG P. deltoides SBSDD5 | ecosystem: Environmental > Terrestrial > Soil > Tree plantation... | reverse complement strand
TGCGATCCTTCTCTGGCTGATCGCCCTTGCGCAGTTGCTTCGCGTCCTCTTCCGAGTGGAAGTCACGGCAGGGGGTGTCAACATACCGCTCTGGGTCAGTATCTTGGCGGTTATCGTCTTCGGGGCTTTGGGGATCTGGCTTTGGCGCGAACGCCGGGCGTAGGGACGGGCGGTGGCCGTCTAACCTCACACTGCAGCGGAGCGGCGGTTCGCGGTGCTCGCCCGCCGGGCGCTGACCGTGACCGTCAGGCAGGAGTCCAGTGGTGAACGTTCGGAAACTACCAGCGGGCGATTGACGAAGCTGCCTAACCGCCGACTGGAGCGGACCGGCTGCGCCGGCCGCTCAGCCATGCGTTGGGGAGACAAGCACGTGCACTCACGATGATGAAAAGCCAGGGGCGAACGGCTCGGGCGATGCCGATCAGCGCCCTCGGCCTCATCGTGGTGCTGACCTTGCTCGCCGGCGCCCCGATCGCCGATGCCCAGTCGGCGAGCGACGTGCGCCGGATCGGATATCTCTCGAACACTACGGTCACCGGAAACGTGCGGTTCCTCGCGGCGTTCGTCGAAGGTCTACGCGCCCGAGGGTGGATCGAGGGACGAAACCTCGTGATCGAGTATCGATGGGCCGAGGGCAGGCCTGAGAGACTGTCCCGCCTTGCGGATGAGTTGGTGCGGCTCAAGGTCGACGTAATCGTGACGCTTGGCACGCCGCCCTCGGTGGCCGCCAAGAACGCCACCCAGGTAATCCCCATCGTGATGGTAAGCGCCGCCGATCCCGTCCGCCTTGGGTTGGTCGCGAGCCTCGGTCGCCCGGGTGGGAACGTTACCGGAACGTCCTTCGATGTCGGACTGGAAGTCTTTGGCAAGCAGCTCGAGCTGTTCAAGGAAGCGGTACCCGAAACTGCGCCGGGTGGCAATTCTCTCGAACGCGGGGAATCCAGCCCAGGAAATCGCAGTTGGAAACGTGAAGGTCGCCGCCCAGTCGTTGGGCCTACAGCTGCAGCACCTGTCGGTGCACCGGCCGACCGACTTCGACGCGGCGTTCGGGGCGATGACGAACAAACACGCGGACGGGCTCCTGGTGCTCGTCGACGCGTTCTTCCAGCTCCACCGGGCACGACTAGCAGATTTCGCCGCCAAGAACCGGCTGCCGTCGATGTTTGGATTCAGGGAGTTCGTCGACGCGGGGGGCCTCATGTCGTACGGACCCAGCGCGACTGATATCTTCTGGCGCGCCGCGGGCTTCGTTGACAGGATCCTCAAGGGCGCCAGGCCGGGCGACCTTCCCGTCGAGCAGCCGACTAGGTTCGCGCTGGTCATCAACCTCCAAACGGCGAAGGCGCTTGGCCTCAGCGTGCCGCAGTCTCTCCTGTTGCGGGCTGATCAGGTCGTTGAGTGATGACGAAGCTGCCCAACATCACGCTCCAACGGACCAGGGCTTGCGCTGCTCGCCCTGGCCGCTGAGCGTACGCGTTAGACGGAGTTCGAGGTGAGCGAGTCGGCGTAAGTTCCCAAGCATCTGGAGGATCTATGGCTAATCTGGGTCCTGATCAGCGACCAGAAGGATGGAGCCCGGTGTATAGCGCCCCCACCATCGAGCGCCGATCCTGACGCCACTGCACAATCGCATTTCATCACTCACGCCGCCATAACGCCGCGCGCTCGGAGCGGCCGCTCTCTCTCTCTCGCGCGCGGCCACAGCACGACGCCACCAACGAAAACCCGCCGGGGGTGGGTCAATTCCCAACCGGCGAAGGTGGGTAATAAGTACGCCGGCGTTGACACAGGCCACGTGTCACGTGCTGTAAAGCGCGCGAATGATGGTCGCGGACGCCGGTCGGAAAGGCAGCGCGACTAGACGCTGAGTAGCCGTATCTGCCGCAATCCCCTGCGATCCGCATACTAGGAAATGCTTTGCCCGTTGCCGAGCCTCGTGACTCGACGATATCTAATCGTGAGGGGAGCGTATGGTTTCGGATGAATGCGCTTCCCACGGCGGCCGTCGGAGTCACGGAGGGGCAGTGATGGAAACGATGGAGACGTGCGTGATCTGTAGCCGGGACGACCGCAAGCACCTCGGCATCTGGTTCGTGAACAAACGTCGCCGGCCGGTGCACGCCGCTTGCTGGGTCGCGGCCTATGAAGCCGGGCGGCTTCCAATACACGGCGATCGCAGTGCCGCGTAGCGCCGTCCGAGCCGTTCAATTGACAAGCGGCAGCTGAGACGCGGCCGGGGGACTGATGAATCTGCCGCACGGCCGTCGGCGAACGCCGTCAGTCGGCTGTTCTCCGGACCCCTCGGGTCGTGCGGCGAGCGGATCTAGTTCACCGCCCGGGCCGTCCGCAGCTCGCGGAGCCGGCGAACGTCGATAGCGAGAAAGTCGAGCCGCGTCGCGAAGTCGACCGTGCTGAGCAAGTCAATGGCGCGCCGGAGCGCATGACGCCCGTGCCGATCGAGCTGGCCGGCCACCTGCTGGAGAAGCGGCTCGGCCTCGCATAATGCGCGTAGTTCGTCGCGTGTCCTATCGACTTCCGTCCACAGCTCGACAAGCGAGGTGCCGAGGGGTGCGCTCGCGAGACGTGCGACCGCCTCATGTATCGACGGCTCCTCGTCGAGGGCGTTCACGACCCCGGCCAGACGAAGCTCGACGAGAGCGTTCTCCAGTTCAGTTCCCCACTCGAGGAGCTTGGAGCCAAGCAGCTCACACACAGCGGCCTCCGCTCGGAACGGACGACGGCGGGTTGCCCACCGTTGCTACCAGCGCGCACGGGAAGGACTACTCCATGCGTAACACGCGAGCCATCGAAGTCCCAACCACTGCGGAAGCGATCGGTAGAGACGGCCGGGTGGCGTGCTCGTGTAGGCTGCACGGTATGTGCCTCGCCTCCTCACGCGTCGTAAGAACGGCATGATCGGCCTGCCGGTCGTGATGCTCGCTCTCGGCTGCGCCGTGATCGCAGGGCTGGCCTTTCCGCTGGGCGCCGGGGAGCCCCGTAACATGGCGGTTTCGCTCATCCAGCTCATCGCGGGGCCAGGGAGCTTTGATGGCAAGCGAGTGGTGGTGACGGGGTACGTCATGCTGGAGACCGAGAATACCGCCGTGTATCTCCACGAAAGCGACGCCGCCTATGGGATCTTCCGGAACGCGCTCTGGCTCGACGTGTCCCTCGGCGCCGAATCACACCGCGCACAATTTCATCGGCGGTACGTGCTCATCGAGGGCAGCTTCAACGCCCGCCGGCGCGGCCACCTCGACGCGTTCGGCGGCAGCCTGGAGGATATCGGCCGCTTCGAGCTCGTTGAGGCACGTCCGGGACCGCTGGTGCCGGCGCCGCACTGAGCAGGCGCGGCGCCTGCCAAGGCTCCGCGAGCGGCGCCACCGAACGCTCATGAGGTGACCGTCGCGCTCGATGGATGCTCTCGCAGTTCGATTCAGGGCGCGGTGCGGTTCAATTTGCTCAGGACTTCGCGGACTGACGGGCCGGGCAGGTCTTGTGATACCACGTGGAGCCGAGCTTCACGTGATTGCCGTTCTTGCGGATCTTCCGCTTGCACTTCGGACACGTGCCCATTGCCACAACTCCTTTTGCGTCGGCTCGAAGTTCGGACTCGCGGGAGGCCGTATTATAGCAGGGACGTCGGGGAGGCTCCGTGAGCGAGTGCGTGTTCTGTCGCATCGTCGGACGTCAGATGCCGGCTGACATCGAATACGAGGACGAGTCGGTGCTGGCGTTCAAGGATCTCTATCCGAAGGCGCCCGTTCACATCCTGATCATCCCCAAGCGCCACATCAGCTCCATCGCGCAGGTCGGGCCCGGCGATGCAGAGGTGCTCGGTCGATGCCTCGTCGCCGCCCGTGCTCTCGGCGAGGCCAAAGGCTTCGCCGAAAAGGGCTATCGGATCAGCGTCAACACCGGACCGGAGGGCGGGCAGGTCGTGTACCACGTCCACTTTCACTTCACGGCGGGACGCGCGCGAGGGCACGGCGCCTAAATCTTGGATTCGAGCGGCAGCCCAGCGTTCGCCCAGCTGCCGAGGCCGCCCTTCATGATGCGGACGTCCCGGAATCCGAGCTGTCGCAGCCGCTGCGCCACACGGGCGCTCGTGAGCTCGTCCGGTCACGTGCAATACGCGATCACGGCGCGGGTGGTGTCGGCCGGTAGGCCGTCGCGGTCGAGCGCATCGAGTGGGGCGTGCACCGAGCGCGGAATCTTCACCGGACTCTTCGCATACGTCGCCGGGTCGCGGACGTCGAGGATCATCGGCGGATCCGCGGTGTCGACGAGCCGGGCGACCTCCGATGGACTGATGCGGAACTGGTTTCGACGCCAGTGCCGCGCAGCGAGCACTGCGTACCCGGCGCCACTGGCGACGAGCATGCCGATCGCGATCATGTTCCACGGCAGCCACGGCTCGCCGGCCAGACGCCCTTCGTTGTCCGCCCTCACGCGTCGCACGTCGGGAAGCTCGGGCAGCAGACGGTTGGCCTCTGCGAGGTCGGCGCGGGCGCTCCGGTAGTTACCGAGAAAGTACTGGCGCAGGCCGGCGTGCCACGCGGCGTTGAAACGGCCGGCGTTGCCTGGAGACACCGCCGTGCCTTCGAGGAACTTCGAGACCGTCGCCGACGGGATGATGAAGTTGAAGCCCTGGACGGGTGTGCGCTCCGCGGCGACGGTGGCGAAGGTCAGGACACCGACGACTTCGCCCGCATCGTTGAGCGCCGGCCCACCGCTGTTGCCCCACGCGGCGGGCGCGTCGGTCTGAATCACCGGCTGGTTCGAGCGGTCCTGTCGGAAGCCGGAGACGGCGCCGCTGGTCACCGAGGCCTCCATCTGCGCGGTCGCGTTCAGCAGCTCGTGTCCGAGGACCACTCCCGGAAATCCGACGATGTGGATCCGGTCGCCGATCTGGAGCGACGCAGAATCGCCGAGCGGCAGCGTTGGCATGTCGGACGCTTCGAGCCGCAGCAGAGCCAAATCCTGGCCCGACATCGTGTCGCCGGCGACGGGTACGTTGTACTTCACGACGGTGGCCGGCAACTTGAACCCGTTCGGCAGCAGGACCGTGATCGACGGTTCGGGGTTCGGCACTGCGCTCGCGGCGCTCCCGGGGCCGGGGCATCCTTCGCGGATGGCTAGCGCGGCTCGTTCGCGTAGCAGCGCGGTCGACGGACGGTGGCCGGCGGCAACAACATGTCCGTTGGTGACGAGCCATCCCGACGCGTCCACGAACCAGCCGGAACCGGTCTCGCGATGCGGGGTCAGCCGGACCTCGCGAGCGGGGAGCGCCGGTCCGCAGCGCACGGTGACAGGGCCACCGATCTCGGCGACGACGAGGGCGACTGCGGGCGTGGCGCGTAGCAGCGACTCCTGGACCGACAGGGGCTGCGCCGATGTCGTCAACGGCGCGATCAGGAGTGCCATCACGGTGAGCAACACGCGCATGCGGGATTGGATTGTAGCGAAGAACGAAGGGCCCCGAGAGTTTCCTCGGGGCCCTGGGTTACTGCGTGAGGCCGATCGTTACTTCATCTCGGCCATGGCGGCTTCGGCCTTCGCCTTCGCCGTCGACATATCACCCTTCTTGCACGCGGCCTCCGCCTCCTGCACGAGCGACCAGGCCTTGCTGCCCGTCACCTTGGAACCGGCCTGCGAGCGCGGAGCCTGAACTTCCTGACCACGCGGAGCCTGAACTTCCTGACCACGCGGAGCCTGAACCTCCTGACCACGCGGAGCCTGGACTTCCTGACCGCGCGGAGCCTGGATCTGCTGACCACGCGGGGCCTGAACTTCCTGACCACGCGGAGCCTGGACTTCCTGACCGCGCGGAGCCTGGACTTCCTGACCGCGCGGGGCCTGGACTTCCTGACCGCGCGGAGCCTGGACTTCCTGACCACGCGGGGCCTGGACTTCCTGACCGCGCGGGGCCTGGACTTCCTGACCGCGCGGGGCCTGGACTTCCTGACCACGCGGAGCCTGGATTTGCTGACCACGCGGGGCCTGAACTTCCTGACCACGCGGAGCCTGGACTTCCTGACCACGCGGAGCCTGGACTTCCTGACCACGCGGCGCCTGAACCTCCTGACCACGCGGGGCCTGAACTTCCTGACCACGCGGAGCCTGGACTTCCTGACCACGCGGAGCCTGCACCTCACGAGCGCCGGCGAGTGAACGCGGCGCCTGAACCTCTTGACCACGCGGGGCCTGGACTTCCTGACCGCGCGGGGCCTGAACTTCTTGAGCGCGGCTCGCCTTCGCCGGCTCCTGACGCGCGCCTGCCAGCGACCGTGGCGCCTGCACATCCTGACCCTTCGTCTGACTGATCATCGCCTTCGCCTTCGCGACCTCGGGCGGGCACGAACCCGTCTGCGCCTCGACTGTGGTGGTGGCGAAGGTCGCCATCGCGAAAGCGCTCATTACGGCTGCATATGTTCTCTTCATCATGTCCCTTCCATCTGGTGCAGGGTTGAGGATCCTTGGCGCGACCCCCATGGCCGCCGCCCGCTGTTCCCCTCCGTACGATCCCGGAACCCGGGATGCGGTTCCAGGACGATCGAAGAGGCTACCAGCAAGGTGTCTGCCAGCCTTAATACACCATATAAATAAATATCTTATAGCCCCACTAGGTGCCGGCGAGGGCGATGTGCCCACAGCGTCGACCGGTACCCCTACGGCAATCTGCCCAAGCGGGCGGAAGGTCTGACCGTTCGGATGGTTCGACCAAGAACGTAACTGTGATAGCCTTTTAGCGCCTATGGCCCGGATGGCGGTGTACGTGCTGTCGTTGCTGGTCCTCGTGGGGGCTGGTGGCTGCAGCGCCACACGACTCGCCTCGAAACCGGCACTCACGGCGACGAGTCCGACGCGACACGTCCTGCCGAACGGGATCCCGCTCATCGTTCAGGAGCATCACGGCAGTGAGCTCACCGCGCTGCAGTTGTGGGTGCGTGCCGGTGCGCGCGACGAGACGGCCACCGAGCTCGGCCTCGCGCATTATCTCGAGCACATGCTGTTTCGTGGGACGACGTCGCGCCCCACTGGTTTCGTCGAGCGTGAAGTGGAAGGGGTCGGCGGCGTCATGAATGCCGGCACTTCATGGGACTACACGTACTACTACATCACGCTGCCGCCGTCGCGCGTCGCGCAAGGGCTCGAGCTGCTCGCCGATATCTCGATGAACGCGGCGCTCGATACGGCGGTCCTCGACAAGGAGAAGCAAGTTGTTCTGGAGGAGATGCGTCTGGGCGAGGACAACCCGCGTCGCTTCCTGGCCCGCACGCTTTACTCCCAGCTGTTCGAGGGACATCCCTACGGTCGTCAGATCATCGGCACGCCCGAGCTCATCCAAAATCTCACGCGTGACACCCTCGCGGCCTTCTACCGTCACCACTACGCGCCCGAAACGTTCGCGGTCGTCGTGGTCGGCCCGGTTGCAACCGAGCAGGTGGTGACGACGGCACGCGCAACGTTCGGGCGCCTGCCGCGCATCGGACACGGCCGCCTTCCGGTCGCGGCTCCGCCGCCGCTTCGCCCGCAGCGCGTCGATATTCCGCGCGAGGGTGGACACGCGTACCTCGGGCTCGCGTGGCCGGGACCGCGACTCGACCATGCGGATACCCCGGCCGTGGATCTCCTCGTGGCGATTCTCGGTGGTCAGCGATCCTCGCGCCTGGTGCAGTCGCTGCGCGAGCAGCGTGGTCTCGCGGTCGCGGTCGACGCCGGCTTCACGCCGCTGGCGGCGGCCGGTGCGGTCGTAGTCACCGCCCAGGTCGAGCCCGCGAATCTCGATCGTGCAGAGTCTCACATCCTCGATGAGATTCGGCGTATACGGGACGGCGGGGTAACGCCGGCCGAGCTGCAGCGGGCCGTGACGAAGGCGGAGGCTGCGCACGAGTTCGAGACCGAAACCGCTCAGGGGCGCGCGGTGGCGCTCGGGCGCGCGGAGACGATCTGGACCGTCGAGGACGAGCTCGCGTATGTCAGCCGGCTCCGCTCGGTCAGCGGCGAGCAGGTGCGTGGCGTGGCGCGGCGCTATCTCGACCCCGAACGGTATACGCGACTGGCACTCGTGCCGCGACGGAGCTCGCCCTGAGCCGGCTGGCGCTCGTCCTGCTCGTCATCGCCGTAGCCTCGCCGGCCGCCGCCGAGGTGGGCGTCGCTCGGCGCGTTCTGCCGAACGGCATGACGGTCCTTGTCCGCGAAGACCCGGGCGTGGGCGTCGTGGCGGCCTCGCTTCAGGTGCGGGCCGGCTCGCTATTCGAGAGCGAGGCGACGGCGGGGCTGACGAATTTCATGCAGCGCGTCCTCGTGCGCGGGACGGCGAAGCGCTCGGCGCTCGCGATGATCGAGGCCGCCGAAGAGCTCGGTGGCTCGCTCGACGCCTCCGCCGACGTCGAGTCGACCGAGATACGGGGCACGGCCATCGCACGCCACTGGGAGCCATTGCTCGCGCTGGTTGCCGAGGCGGTCCTCGAGCCGACCTTTCCGGCGGCCGAGATCGAGCGAGAGCGACGGCTCGTGCTCGGGCAGCTGCAAACCCGAGCCGACAACCCGTTCCCGCGCGCTTTCGACACGGCGCTGCGCGACATGTACGGATCCCATCCGTACGCGTGGCCGCCGCTGGGACGGCCAGAAAGCGTGGCGCAGATGTCGCGCGACGCGCTGGTCGCTCACTACCGGACGGTCTATCGCCCGGACCGGATGGTGCTTGCGGTGAGCGGCAACGTGCCGCGGGCGCCGGTTCTGGCAGCGGCCGGGCGTCTCTTCCGTCGACTGCCCGCGGCGCCCGGTGTGCCGACCGTGCCGACGACCGAGCTCAGGCCGCGCGCCGAGCCACGCATCGTCGAGCGCGAGGCCCGGCAAGCGCAGGTGCTGATCGGGTTCGTTGCCCCGCCGGTCGTGCATCCCGACTACGCGCCGGTCCGCGTGCTGGCCATGGTGCTCGGCGGCGGCATGTCGAGCCGGCTATTCACGGAGCTGCGCGATCGCCGGGGCCTGGCCTACAGCGTGGGCGTGCTAGCGACGGCGCGAACCGGCCCAGCGCTGTTCGCGCCGTATCTCGGTACCGCGCCCGGTAATGCGGACGCCGCGCTCGCCGGCATGCTGGCCGAGGTCGAGCGCATCCGCGCCGAAGTCATCGGTGAGCAGGAGCTCGCGCGGGCGCGCGCGTATCTGCTCGGCACGCTGGCCATGGACCGCCGCACGAGCGCCCGCCTCGCGTGGCACCTCGCGTTTTACGAGCTGATCGGTGCCGGCTGGGACTGGCCGCAGCGCTTCGCGCACGCGGTGGAATCCGTCACAATCGCCGACATCGCGCGGGTCGCTCAGCGTTACCTGGTGCATCCCACCGTGGTCGTGCTGCGACCGCCGCGGGAGGGCGGGGGATGATCCCGCTCAAGGACGACGTTCCCAGCCGCTCGGTGCCGATCGTCACGCTGGTCCTCATCGCGCTGAACGTGGCTGCGTATGTCTATCAGGTCTCGTTGGCCTTGGGGCCCGACGCGGGCGGGCGGGCGGCCGCCGAGGCGTTCATCTTCGAGTTCGGCGCCACGCCCTGCCGCCTGACGGCGACGTGCGACCGTGGCGACTTTCCAAGCCCGTACGTGACCGTCTTCACGTCGATGTTCCTGCACGGCAGTCCGCTGCACGTCGCCGGCAACATGCTGTACCTGTGGATCTTCGGCGACAACGTGGAGGACTCGCTGGGCCACGGGCGATTTCTGCTCTTCTATCTCCTGTCCGGCGTCGCGGCCGCGACCGCCCAGACGATCACCAGCCCCACGTCGACCATTCCGATGATCGGCGCCAGTGGGGCCGTGTCCGGCGTCCTCGGCGCGTACCTGCTGCTGTTCCCGTACGCGACGATCCTCACCCTCATGATCTTCGGCTTCTTCATCCGGAGCGTTCGCATTCCGGCCGTGATCGTGCTCGGCTTCTGGATCGTTCTGCAGCTCATCAATGGATGGCTCACTGTGAGCGCCTCAGCGATGGGGCGTGGAGAAAGTGGAGGCGTAGCGTGGTTCGCTCACATCGGCGGATTTCTGGCAGGAATGCTGCTTCTGTTGCTGTTCCGACCGCGTCCAAGCCGGCGGCCGTGAAGCCCCCGGCGGCGGCGCCCGAAAAGCCATCTTCTATAATCGAAGGCGTGCCGACGCGCATGCGGCTGGACCGGCTGCTGGCCGAAAAGGGATTTCTGGAGAGCCGGGAAAAGGCCCAGCGCGCGATCATGGCGGGCGACGTGCTCGTCGACGGTCAGCGTGTCGACAAGCCGGGCGCCCTCATCTCGACGGAGGCGGAGATCGAGATCCGCGGCCGGTCACCCTTCGTCAGCCGGGGCGGCGA
>Ga0075421_100013050_pt1 | contig 10344 bp, 9 predicted proteins | sample SoiMetdeltSBSDD5_FD_75292 | JGI IMG/M metagenome (GOLD analysis project Ga0075421, IMG submission 75292) | Bulk soil microbial communities from a Populus tree surrounding site in Tennessee, USA - Soil MetaG P. deltoides SBSDD5 | ecosystem: Environmental > Terrestrial > Soil > Tree plantation... | reverse complement strand
TCACGAAAGAGAACCAGGACCAAAGTTGGCGTATCGACAACGAGGCCCAGGTGACGATCGCGCGAATGGGCGAGGCGATCGTGAGGGCGTGGCCGGAAGAGCAAAGGGTGTCGAGGTAGTCGAGGTAGTCGAGGTAGTCGAGGTCGTCGAGGCTGTCGCGGTGAGCCTCGTCACCTCGACCGCCCAACCTCGACAACCTCGACAACCTCGACAACCTCGACAACCTCGACGACCTCGACCACCTCAGCCTCTCGGCACGCGAAATGCCCCTCTGGCGGGTGCTGAACCCACCATGGAGAGGTTACCGTCGTGCGTACCCCGACTCTGAGCGTGATCCTCGCGGCGCTGCTCGCCGCCCCCGCGGCCTCGGCCCAGTTCACCGGACTCGTTACCCCGCCGCCCAGACCGGCTCCGCCGGTTGAAATGGTCGCGAGCGGCGGCGATGTGAGCGCCGACACAACCGCGGCCCGCCGGATGACCGACATGAAGGCGTGGGTCGACTCCGCAGCCGTCGCCGTCGCCGCGCAGGCGCCCCAGGACACGAGCACGCCGCCCGTGGTGATCGAGACGCCAGCCGCGGTCGCGCCGCAGGCACCGGAGCAGGCGCCCGCCTTCCGAGAAGGCGCGCCCGCGCCCGACACCGCCACCGTGCTCCCCGCGCTCATACTGCTCGGGGCTGGCCTGATCGGCGGCGGCGCGGCACTGCGCAGACGTTAGGCACATGCGCCGCCGAATCGGCGCGTTGCTGTACGTCGTCGGCGGGCTGCTCATCCTGCACGCCGGCGCGACCTACGCCCGCGGGGCGCTCGCGCGAAGCGACGCGCGCGCCGAGTGGGAGCGCGCCGAGGCCAGGCGAGCCGTGCAGCAGGCACGCCTGCTGGATCTCGACGCCGAGCCGGTACTCGTCAGGCGGGGAGCGCCCATCGCCCGACTCGTCATCCCCGGTATCGGTCTCGACGAGGTCGTGGTGGAAGGGGTAGGAGACGATGAGCTCAACGCGGGCCCCGGTCATCTCCCGGGCTCGGCCGTTCCCGGTCAACCGGGCAACGCCGTCATCTCGGCCCATCGTGACCGCCACTTCTCGACGCTCGGCGATCTGCACGTGGGCGACACCGTGCATACGGAAACGATGGCAGGGCGTGCGAGCTGGATCGTGACGACACGCCGCGTGGTTCGCGCCGGCGCGCCCGCGCTCTACTCGAGCGACCAGCCGAAGCTCACGCTGACGACCTGCTGGCCGCTCGGATATTTTGGCTCGGCGCCGGAAAGACTCCTCATCGAGGCAGCGCGGATCGCCGACTGAGGAGCGAAGCGCGCGACGCTACGCCACGGTGCTCATCCCGGTCATCCACGGCAGCGAGCTGACCTCGCGAATCGGCTGCGGGCGGCGCCCCGACTCATCACGCATTCCCGTCGTGCGCCAATAGAAGTAGAAGGCGACCGTCAGCAGCGTCACGATGAGAATGCCGATCGCGACGCCCGTCCGGCCGCGCGTAGTGGGTGCAGTTTCGGTTTCCGACACGATCTGGACTCCAGTTCGCTGGTTGAGATGTCACGCCGATGGATCCCCTCGCCGCTCGTGCGTCAGTCCTCAGCGGGCATGGCGCTCAAGGCAAGATCTTCGCCAGCCTCGGTACGCCTTCCATAAGTCGTGTGCAGTCGCCAAGCTACGACTATGAACGCTACCTCATCCTCACGAATCATGAGACGCCTCTCCACGCTGCTCGCCCTGATCCTGATCCCGGCGCTCGCCCTCGCGCAATCCGGGGCGACACCCGCGCCCATTACGCCTCACGAGATCGATGGGCACCTTCGCTTTCTGTCGTCCGACCTTCTCGAGGGCCGCGCTCCCGCCACGCGCGGTGGCCGGCTGGCCGCGGAGTATATCGCGGCGCAGCTGCGCGCATTTGGCGTCGAGCCCGGCGTCAAAGGATCGTATTTCCAGACGGTCCCGATCGACATCGTCAACGCCAGGCGTGCGACGATCAAAGCCGTGGCATCCGGGCGCGCGACAGCGAACCTCCGCTATCCTGAAGATGTGGTCGTGTGGGCGGGATCGGCGGCCGACTCGAGCGCGGCGCGCGGCGAGCTCGTCTTCGTCGGCTACGGATCGGCGGCGCCCGAGTACAAGTGGAACGACTTCAAGGACGTCGATGTGCGCGGGAAGGTGCTGCTCGTTCTCGTGAACGATCCGCCGGCACCTCGCGACGAGCCCGAGTTGTTCGGCGGTCGAGCGATGACGTACTACGGACGCTGGACCTACAAGTTCGAAGAGGCCGAGCGGCGCGGTGCGGCGGGCGCTCTCATCATCCACACGACCGAGCGCGCGGGATATCCGTGGCACACCGTCGTCGGATCGTGGGCGAAGGAGCAGCGGATGCTTCCGAGGGACCCGAATCTCCCGGCACCGCTCGGTGTTCGCGGGTGGATCACCGACAGCGCGGCGACCGCCCTGCTGGCGCAGGCGGGACTCGACCTCACGCAGCTCCGCACGCGGGCGGAATCACGCGAGTTCACGCCCGTCGCCACCGGCATCTCGGTCGACCTCTCGTTCGCGAATACGGTCGAGCATCTCCAGTCGGAGAACGTCGTTGGCATCGTCCGCGGACGCGATCCGATCGTGCGCGATCAGTACGTCGCGTTCAGCTCGCACTGGGACCATCTCGGGATCGGTCCTGTCGTCGGGGGTGACTCGATCTACAACGGAGCGCTCGACAACGCGTCGGGGGTCGCCGATCTGCTCGCGGTCGCGCGCGTCGCCGCGCAGCAGTCACCGAAGCCGCGACGCTCGTTCCTGTTCGTGTTCGTCACCGCCGAAGAATCCGGACTGCTCGGCTCCGAGTTTTTCGGACAGAATCCGGTCGTCCCAGCGGACAAGATCGTCGCGAATCTCAACGTCGACGGTGGCAACGTGCTCGGACGCGTGCGCGATCTCACCGTGCTCGGATCGAACAAGTCATCCCTTGGTCCGACGCTGGCGAGAATGCTCGCGACACGCGGGATGCGCATAACGCCGGAGGAGCACCCCGAGCGTGGCTACTTCTATCGCTCCGACCATTTCTCGTTCGCGAAGGTCGGGATTCCGTCGATCTCGCTCGGCGCTGGGACGGATTTCGTCGGGCGTCCCAAGGGCTGGGGCGTCGAGCAGAACGAGGAGTACACGGCGAAGCGCTACCATCAGCCCTCCGACGAATACCGTCCCGATTTCGACCTCACCGGCGCGGCCCAGCTGGCCGAGATCGTCCTCCGATTCGGTACGTCTGTCGCGAACTCCAGCACGGTACCAGCCTGGAACCCCGACGCCGAGTTCCGCGAGATCCGGGAGCGCTCGCTTCGCGCTTCGCTCTAGCTCGGCCGTGACGGCCGTCCGCGTTATGCCGCCGGTCGCGTCCGCGTTGCGCGATCGGCGTCCCGTCGTCGCTTTGGAAAGCTCGGTGCTGGCCCAGGGGCTCCCCGCCCCTGCAAACCGGGACGCGGCCGAGCGGATGGTACGCGCCGTGTCTTCGCGCGGCGCGGTCCCGGCGATTACGGCGGTCGTGCGTGGAGTGGCGACTGCCGGACTCGAGGATGCGGAGCTGGAGCGTTTTCTCAGACGCGAGGGCATAGCCAAGGTGTCCGCACGAGATCTCGCGATGGCGATTGCACGAGGTACCGACGGCGCGACCACCGTTGCCGCCGCGATCGTGATTGCTGCGCTCGCCGGCATCGAGGTCTTCGCGACCGGCGGCATTGGCGGCGTCCACCGCGCGAACGGCCTTCCCACCTATGACGAGTCCGCGGATCTCACGGAGATGGCGCGCACACCGGTGCTCATCGTGAGCGCGGGTGCCAAGGCGATCCTCGACGTTCCGGCGACGATGGAACGTCTGGAGACCCTCGGCGTTCCGATAATAGGGTACCGCACGGACGAGATGCCCGGTTTCTTCACGGCGACGACCGGCCTGACGGTGCCCGCGCGGGCCGAGACCGCGGCCGAGGTCGCGGCGGCGTGGCGTGCGCATCGTGGGCTGGGTCGCAATACCGCGATGCTCGTTGTCCAGCCGCCGCCGTCGAATGTTGCGCTATCACGTCGGGTCGTTGACGACGCGGTCGAGCGAGCGCTCGAGGCTGCCCGAAGGGAAAACGTTCAGGGAAGCGCGGTTACTCCGTTTCTGCTCGCCGCGGTGGAGCGCGAGACGGGTGGACGCTCACTCGGCGCGAATCTGGCATTATTGGAGTCCAACGCGGTGCTGGCGGCGGAGATAGCGAACCACCTGGCCCTTGGCCCCTGGCCCTTGACCCACTCGACCTGAAGGAGGAACCCTCCTCCAAAGTCGCTATTTGCTTCTATTGCTTGAACTTCGCGGTTTCGCCGTGGTAGTATAGGCGGAGAGCCACCCTTGGTCGGAGGTGCCGCTGGACATGCCTTCCCCCTTCCTGAGTTCCGAAGAGTACGACGAGCGGGCCCATCAGCTGTACAACGAAGGGCAATACGAGGAAGCGCTCGAGGTTCTTCGCGAGGGATTGGCGCTCTACCCGCATTCGGTAGAGCTCCACATCGGGGTGGGGTACGCCCGGCTCGCGCGTGAGGAGTACGCGTGGGCCCGCCGGAGCTTCGAGGAAGCCCTCGTGCTCGACCCGGAGCACGAGGACGCGCTCGCCGGACTCGGCGAAACGCTGATGAAGTTCGGGCAGCAGGACGCCGGCGTGAAGACCTTCCGTCGGATCCTGGAGCTCGGGTACCGCGACGATCTCGACCTCATGCTACAGGTCGGGCGTGCGCTGTTCCGCGAGAGTTTGTTCGAGGAAGCGCGTGAGTTCTTCGAGATCGCGGTGCAGCAGGCGCCGGAGATGGCGGAAGGCGTGGCGCTCCTTGGCTACACGCACCACCGTCTCGGCGAGGAGGACTCCGCCGTGGCGATGCTGCGCCGCGCGCTGCAGATCGACGACGATCACGCGGAAGCGCGCATCTATCTGGCGAACATCCTCTACGATCGCGGCGACTACGAGGCTGCGCTTTATCACCTCGACCGCACGACGCCCGAGGACCACTGGGACGAGCTGGGGATCTGGCGTCTGGTCGAGCTGAAGAAGTCGATCTACCGTCTGCAGGACGACGACCCCGAGCTGCGTCCGTGGGACGAGCGTCTCGCGGAGCTTGCCGGCGATCCTGACGATCTCGACGAGATGCTCGCCGAGATCGAAGGGCGCTTCAACGATCGCTCGAGCGGCGATCAGCAGGGGCAGCTCGAGCTGTTCGGCGCCCTGCTCACCGAGCTGGCGGAGCAGCGCGATCCGCCCGAGCCGAAGCATCGCATCCTCACGCGCGAAGGGCGCGAGTATGCCGGCAGCTGGGAGCAGATCGTTCGCGAGATGCGGGACGCCAACAAGCAGTGGGCCGGCCGCACCCTGCAGGAGTTCATGCATAACGAGGCGCGCCGCGGCTACTCGTTGACGGGCATCACGATACCGACACACAACGCCGAGAGCTTCATCCGCGGCAGCGCGGACGCCGGACTCCTACGCATCGTACGGTGATCACTGCGCACCACCGTGCCGCGATGGCGGCACTCGCACCGGCGCGCCCGCTCGTCGCGCGCGTCGATATTTCGCAGAATTCCGAAGAAATCGCCGCCGACCTCCTCGACATCTGGAATGCCGTGGAGGTCGCGATGCGTGCGCTGCTCGGCGGATCAGCCCTGGGCGGGCAACCGCTCGTCCAGGAGCTCAGGCAGCGCAACATCATCTCCATCGAGCAGGCACACGCCCTGCTCGATTTTTTGGCGGCCCGCGATCGCGTCAAGCGAACCGAGTATCGACCGACGAACGCCGACATCGACGCGGCGCGCGAAGCGTACAACAGGCTCGACCAGGGATTGCGCGCCGAAGCCGCGTCCGCGGGTGGCACGGCGACGGCGGCGACCGCCGCGCCCGCTCCGGTGACGGTCGCCCCGACCCCGGTTCCGCCTCCGCGCCGCTCGCGCGTTCCCTGGCTTCCGCTGGGCGCGTTGCTGCTCGTGCTCGTCGCCGCCGGGGCGGCCTGGTTCTTCTTCGAGCGCGGAGGACCAAGCGCGGCCATGCGTCGCGGGATGGAAGCATACCGCGGCGGTCGCCTGGCGCTCGCGCGCACCGAGTTTCAGGATGCGGCGAACGCCCGCCCACAGGAAGCGGCTCCGCACGTCTGGCTCGGTCGCGTCGCCCGCGATCAAGGCGACTTCGCCACCGCGGGGCGCGAGATCACGCGCGCCGTACAGCTGGAGCCGCGGAACTATCAGGCGCACCGCGAGCTGGGGAGCTACTTCCTGACGCTGCGCAATTACGACGCGGCTCGGCGATCCTTCGTCCGCGCGCTCGAGATCCAGCCGCGCGATCGCACCTCGATGGGATATCTGGGCTGCTCGCTGATCCGGATGGGGCGCCTCGAGGAGGGTCAGCGGTTCCTCGCACGCGCGGGGCAGGGACCGTGGATGAGCTGCGCTCCGCCCGCGCCGGTGCAGATGCAGCGTCCTCCGGCGTGATCGCATTCGATTCCGTCTCGAAAACTTATCGGTCATTGTTCCGCCCGCCGGTGCGCGCGGTGGAAGAGTTTACGCTCAGCATCGGGCGCGGTGAGATCATGGGACTCGCCGGGCCGAATGGAGCGGGGAAAAGCACGCTCATCTCGCTGCTGTTAGGCTACCTGCCGCCGACGAGTGGTCGAGTGACGATCGATGAAACGTCACCGCGCCCCTACATCGAACGCAACGGAATCGGCTATCTCTCCGAGCTCGTCACGCTCAACCCGCAGTGGACGCTGGAGGGGGCACTGGAGCGGCTTGCCTTGCTCGCGGGAATTGCCCATCCGCTGGCGAGCCAGCGGGTAGAAGCGGTGATCGACGAGCTGGGCATCGGCGAGCACAGACAGAAGAAGTTGAAGGCGCTTTCGAAAGGAAATCTCCAACGGCTCGGGCTCGCGCAGGCGCTGCTTCGCGACGAGGCGATCCTGATTCTCGACGAGCCGACGCACGGGCTCGACCCCGTGTGGACGCAGCGTTTTCGCGATCTCGTGCAAAGTCTGCGGACGCCGACGCGCACGATGCTGATCGCGTCGCACAACCTCGATGAGCTCGAGCGTCTGTGCGACCGCGTCGCGATCATCGATCGGGGGCGCTTGCAGCGTGTCGTCGATACGCGTCGTCCCGTCGCGACCGACGTGGCCTCGCTGTACCATCTGACGGTGACCGTCGGCGCGGAACACGTTCCAGCCATCTTTCCCGGCGCACGGTCGCTTGGTCAGGGGCAGTTCGAGATCGAACCCGGGGACGCAGCGGTCCTCAACCGCCGCCTCGCCGATCTCCTCGCACGCGGATCGCTGATCACCGCGCTGATTCCCGCGCACTCGCGGCTCGAGGCGCAGTTTCGTGAGGCGGTCCGATCGGCCGGCGGTAACGCATGAAACGCGCGCGACTGTGGAGCTACATGGGGTGGCAGGCGCGCGACTTCGCGTTCGAGCGCGGTGCTCCGTTGCTGATCGTCGCGACGCTGATGGCGTTCCCGGTCATCATGGAGTTGCGCAAGATACGGCCGGCGATTTCGACGACCGGGCAAGCGCACTCCCTGGTCGTCTCAGGCATCCTCGAAGTCCTGTCACAATTCTCGTTCATCGCCGTTCTCATCGGGATCAACGGGATTGTCTCGAACGATCGCGTCCGAGGGTACTACCGATTCCTTTTCGCGAAGCCGGTGTCGATCCCGCGGTACTATGCGCAAGCGTTCGTGGTCAACGGCGCCGGGCTGGCGTTTTCCGCGCTCACCGTCATGGTGGCGATCTACGCCTTCGGGTACCCGGTCTTTCTTCCGCGCGCGCTCCTCATGGTCGCCCTCGCGTATGTGTCGCTTGGCGGACTCGGCTTCCTCTTCTCGACGGTGGCCCGCTTCGACTGGGTGCTCATGGGCGGCACGTGGGGCCTGGCACAGGTGCTGCGAGCGGTGTACCCCGCGCCCCAGAGCCGGGCGGGCCGGGTGCTCGATGTCATCCTTCCTCCATATCATCGACTGCGCGATGTCAGTCTCGAGCTCGCTGGCGGTGATCCCACGGACACGAGGACGATCGCCTGGCTGCTCGGGTGGGGCGTCACCGCATTCATTCTCGGGTTGATCATCCTCCGCCGGCGTCCTCTCGCGACCTGACGTGCTGTCGATTCCAACGCTTCCCGCCGAGACCGTGATGAAGGCGCGCCTCGGCAACGGTCTCACCGTCCTCGTCAGGCGGGATGACTCCGCACCCGTGGTCGCGATCGTGACGCACGTGAAGGCGGGCTACTTCGACGAAAGCGACGACGTCGTCGGCATCGCGCACGTGCTCGAGCACATGTACTTCAAGGGCACCCCGACGCGCGGCGTCGGTGAGATCTCCAAGGCGACGAAATCCGCCGGAGGGTACCTCAACGCCGGGACCATCTACGACTACACGAGCTACTACACGGTTCTTCCGGCGAGCGGCTTCGTCCCCGGGCTCGAGATCCAGGCCGACGCATACGCACACTCACTGATCGACGCCGAAGAGCTGCGAAAAGAGCTCGAGGTCATCATTCAGGAGGCGAAGCGGAAGGCGGACAATCCGAGCGCGGTGGCGGTCGAGTCGCTCTACGAGCTGTTGCACGATTCGCATCGGATGCGGCGGTGGCGGATCGGACGCGAAGATGGCCTGCGGACCTTCACGCGCGATCACGTCGCCGGGTTCTATCGCACCTTCTACAAGCCGAGCAACACGATTCTCGTCATCGTCGGTGACGTCGATCCCGATGACGCGCTGCGCCATGTCGAGCGGCTCTACGGTCCGCTCGCGGACGGGGACATCCCTCGGGACAAGGGTCCGGAGGAGCGTCCACACAGCGGGTTTCGGTTTCGTGAGCTCTCGGGCGACATCACGCAGGCGCAGCTCGCCTTTGGCTGGCGCACGGTTCCCACGCTGCATCACGACACTCCGCTCCTCGACGCGGCCGCCGCGGTGCTCGGCACCGGCCGTGCCTCACGACTCTACCGCGCCGTGCGCGAGCGCAAGCTCGCGGCCTCGGTCACGGCGTACAACTACACTCCGACGGACGTCGGGGTGTTCGTCGTACATGCCGAAGGTCCGGCGGACACGGCCCTCGAAGCGGCCCGAGCGACCTGGAGCCAGCTCCGCGACATGCGTGAGACCGGCATTGGCCGCGATGAGCTGTGGCGCGCCCGACGGATCTTCGAGTCGCAGTGGATCCGGCGGTTCGAGACGATGGAGGGCCAGGCGAATCACCTCGCCGAATGGGAGGCACTGAGCGACTGGACCCTCGGCGATCAGTATCTCGAGCGGCTGCTGACCGCGACACCGGAGCAGGTGACCGACGCCGTCCAGCGATACCTCACCCCGGCGCTCGGCGCGCTGCTGCTCTACCGGCCGGCATCCGCCGCCGCGAGCATGCGCGACGCCGAGGCGATGCGCGAGCTGCTCGACGCGTCCCCCTCGGCACCGCTGCCCGCGCAACCTCCGGTCATTGCCGCGGCACCTCCTCCGGCGAGCCCTCCGACGTTCGAGCGCGCCGTCGGCCGTGTGCGTGTCTATCGAACCGCCTCGGGCGTCCCGATACTCGTCAGGCGCAAGCCGAGCGCGATCGTTCACATTGGTGTGCAGATCCTCGGCGGCGCCAGCGAGGAGCCCGCCGATGTCGCCGGCCTGACGAGTCTTTTGGCGCGCACGGCGATCAAGGGAACGAGTCGCCGGACCGCCGCACAAATTGCCGAAGAGGCGGAGACGCTCGGTGGAAGCATTTCCCCGTCCACCGGTTCCGAGAGCTTCGGATGGTCCTTCTCCGTGCCGGCACAGCACGCTGACGCGGCCATGGCGCTGCTGGCCGAGGTCGTCCTCGAGGCGTCGTTCGCCGATGAGGCCATCGCGACCGAGAAGACCATCGCCATCGCCGACCTCGCGCTGCTGCGCGACGACATGTACCGCTACCCGATGCGACTGCTCACCCAGGGCGCGTTTGCCGGTCACACCTACGGCGTTCCCGCGAATGGAACGGAGAGCACGATCGGACGAATCGACGCGAACACCGTGCGCGAGTGGCATCGCGAGCGTGTCCGCGAGGGTCCGGCGGTGATCGGGATCGTCGGCGACGTCGATCCCGACCAGGCGGCCGCCTACGCCGCGAGCCGCTTCGGCGCGCTGCGCATGGGTGATCCGCCCGCCATTGACGCGCCCACCTGGCAGCCGACGGTAGTCGCCGAATCGCGCCAGAAGAAGCAGACGGCCCTGGCGCTCGCGTTCCCCTCGCCGACGCGGACCGATGACGCTCGTTATGCGGCGAGCCTCATTGCGGGCGTGGCCAGCGGGCTCGGTGGCCGCTT
>Ga0075421_100013049_pt1 | contig 10344 bp, 9 predicted proteins | sample SoiMetdeltSBSDD5_FD_75292 | JGI IMG/M metagenome (GOLD analysis project Ga0075421, IMG submission 75292) | Bulk soil microbial communities from a Populus tree surrounding site in Tennessee, USA - Soil MetaG P. deltoides SBSDD5 | ecosystem: Environmental > Terrestrial > Soil > Tree plantation... | reverse complement strand
GGACGCCGGCGAATGGATTCAGTTTACGGAGGTATTTTTGAGCGAAGGCACCTATCGTTTTTCAGCGCGCGCCTCCAGCGGCGTGTCCGGTAGAAGAGTCCGGCTCGAAGTCGATGGCGCGTCGGTCGGGTCGGTCACCGTTCCTTACGGCGGAAGTTGGGACGCATTCGACACATTCACGCTTGGCACGCGATTCGTGAGTCACGCCCGGCACAATCTGCGCCTGGTCTTCGAAACCGGCGCGACCGATCTCGATTGGGTCTTCGTCAAGAAGACCGATCCGGCAGTCGGCTTCCGCACGCAAAACGGCCACTACATCGTGGCCGAGTCTGGCGGCGGCGAGCGCGTCTACGCCAATCGCACCGGCCAGGGCGCCTGGGAGACGTTCACACTTGTGGATGTCAACGGCGGCGGTCTCCAGAGCGGCGACACCATTCGCCTCCAAGCCTACAACGGCGATTACGTCGTGGCCGAACTCGGCGGCGGGGACACTGTCAACGCCAATCGCCTCAGTCCCGGCGCATGGGAGGAATTCCGCATCATCCGCACCGCCGGCCCCGGCACCATCGTCAACGGCACCCAGGTCGCCCTCCAAACCATTAACAATTACTACGTCGTGGCCGAAGGCGGCGGCGGCGGTCTTCTCAACGCCAACCGCACCGCCATCGGCGCCTGGGAAACCTTCACCATCTCCATCGTTTCCCAATGAGCGTCTACTTCCGGCGGAGTTCGTAGCTCACGGATGTTTTCGGGGGAAAATTTGTTAATATTTCATGGATGTTAAAAGGCCTTCCCGACTCCGCGTCCGGCAAATCCAGGAAGTAGTTCGTTAGACTGGCAAGTCGCGGGACATGCGGAAAGGCGTTCGTGATTGGGCCACAGGACGCCCAGTACAAATCAGGCCATACGTTAATATTACTCAGCCATTTTGGGCCTGTTCTGCCAGCAACGCTCCATATCCGGCCAAAGATGCGCTCGCGCGCTCCACTCCGGCGGAAAGCGATCTCTGTCCGCCAGGGAACATTCTTCGGTTCACCCAGTGCGACACGCCATCCTTCTCCCCGGACACGAACAATCGTACTTTCGGCTGGACCCAGTGTGCTCGGAAATCCATACGGCAATGGCCGAGCAAAATCCTGCGCCTGAAAACTTGTGCGTCTTAAGGCGTTTCGCAATTCCACCGGGTAGTTCCCAGAGTTCGATACTTGCACTAGCGCGAGCGGGCTGTAAACGACCATCGTCAGGCCCGCTGGAGTTTGCGTAGGCAACGCCTCATTCGTGTAACCGAGAAATACCAGGTTCAGAGCGAGCTTCTCTTTGGGCGCCATCAACCAGAAGCCGATCATGACCACAAGGAGGAACACGAAGACCAGCACCAGGACCTTACGCTTGCCCATAGCGAATCCTATTGCGACTTCACCGCATTTGCCACCCAGGCGAAGCCGCTGATGGAATCGGAGATCCACCAGGCGAGGGCGGTGAGGACTTCGACACGATGGGTTAGCAAGGGGATGCCGGCGAGGAGGACGAGGATGTTGCCGAGGAAGATGATGACCGCGGAAAAGATATAGCCCTGGCCGGTGATGTCCGTTTGGCGGGTCTGCAGAATGTACCAAGTGAGGGTGAGGTGAAACGCATACGCCGCGCCCAGCACCAAATGAAACCACACTGCATGGACACCCCAGGCGAAAAGAGAACTCCCCGCCCAGAATACGACCACCACAATGATCGCGTAGAGCGGGATAAAGTAAGGGGTTAGGGCAATGAGGAAGTTGGTTTTGCTGACCACCACCTGCCCGCCGTCGGACGTCACCTTGAAACGCCGGACGCTGCCGCCGCACAGCCAGGTCGAAAGGGCATGGGTCAATTCGTGTCCAAAAACGTAGACCCACATGGGTTTGGGCAGCATGAGATAGATGGCCCACCAGCATCCAGCCCCCCCAAGCAAGGCGATCCAGACCGTTTCCGCCTGGCCTGTGGCCGATACCACCCGCGTCAGGGCTCGAACCGCCCCCCAGCATAGCGGCAATAGCAGGATGGCCACGATGGTCTTTGCCCACTTTGGCATCGTTCGCGCTTCTTTAGCAGAGGACCCGGCCGCGAGCCGAGCAAAAAACCCTGAAAAGGCGCTCCAGCTTTGGCGGTTAGGGACGATAAACGAATCAGGGGCAGTGTGCCCCGCAGGCAAAAACTCGTATGATACCGTCGGATTATCTGGTGATTGCAGGCGTAGGCGTAGTCGCGATTGTGGCATTACTTGCCGGGGCGTGGCTTTGGAAGAAAGTTACGCCCGAGGAGGGGACAACGTCGTCGCGAGCAAGCGGGCCACCGCCCTGCCGGATCACGCTTGTCGCGGAGGAACATCCATCCTGGAAGAACGAAAAGTACATGGCCCGGTATGGGGAGCATTTCCTTGCGCTCGGATTTCAGACTTTGGCGGCGTACCGCATCCCGGAATTGGACAATCAGCGCATACTCGCGCTGATGCATCCCACCCAAAAATTCTACGCCTGCGTTTACGACAGCAAAGCGCATCCGACCTGCGAGGTCTTTGCGCAGTTCGCATCCGATAATGCGCTCATCGGCAGCAATTGCACATGGGTGCGCGATATCGAGCAACGCCCAGGCACGGCGCTGGTCCGAATCGCAAATGCCACGCCTGCGCAGATCATGGAAGCGGTGCGGACGCACGAGAAGGCCGGCGATCGGATTTCAATCACGGCGGATGGTTTCGTGCCGGCTTTCATCAAGGCGTACATTCAGAATTTCAATTGGCGGTTGAAGAAATGCGAAATCAGCCGAGACCAGATCCGCATGGATGCGCGCCTGGAAAACCGCGTGCTCACCCCCCAGCAGGTCGAGGAACTCTACCACCTCGGACGGGCGACTTACGTCGCGCAGCTTCAGGATGCCTGCCGGGCGCAATTCCGGGATGACAACAAGCTCGATCGCAACGCATGGGAGCGCTTCAAAGAGCGGCTGGTTGCCGTGCCGGAAACCTACGATTTGAAGGAAGTAATTGGCGCCGTTTCGTATGCCATGCCAAAGGCGTTGAACGAGACGCAGCTTTTCGCTTTGCAGCGGCTGGAAACCAGCCTCGGCGATGACGGGATCGTTCTGCTCAACAAAATCATCACGAAGAATATCGGCGAGCTCAACCTGAAGCAGATTGGCGAAGTGAAGGAACCCATGCGCGCGTGGATCATCATAGCGCAGAACGCGGAAGAGTTGAAATCTGCCGAGGCCGAGGCTCCTGAGCTGTTGCCGCCCGTGGAACAAAAAGCCGCGGCTTAAGCCTGCGACGCTCGTACTCTGCGGCTCCAGCGCCAGAAACAGGTTCCAAAGAAAATCGCCCCACACACGTTAACCCCGGCTGTGTATCCTAATTTGTAGGGCACGCCGGTGTTGTTCACCGCATAGATCGGGACGTCCTTGCCTACCAGGAGATTCGGAAGAGCCAATGGCATCAAGGCGCCGTGAAGCAAACCGCGGCCAAAGCCCGCACGCTCGTTCGTGCGGTTAAGCGCTTCGGCTGAGCGCTGCAGAAACCAGCCGATAATAAACGCGAACACGAGGATGGTCGCGACGGTCCGTATGACGCGGAGCCACTTAGGGACCATGGGGCTTTCCGAAAGCGGCAGAGGACTGCCGCACTCCATGACGCTTCGCGAGTTCCGACAGGTTGTGGAGTGCGGCAGTCCTCTGGCGCTTTGACTCGCGTCCACAACTCAGCCACCAGCGGAACCACCGCAGCGTGTCGATTATCGGATCGATCTTGCTTGCCTCTTTTTTATAAATCACTTGTATTTCGACAAATTTGATCGGATAACCCGCTTCGACGAACGCGACCAGCATTTCCGATTCGATTTCGAAGTGGCGTGTTTCGAAATTCAATGTTGACCACGACGGCAGGTGGACAAGCCGAAAGCCGCATTGCGTGTCCGGCAGATCCAGGCCAAGGCGGCGCGAGAGACGGGCACTCATCCAACGATTCACGAAGCGCCGCAGCCATGGCATGCCTCGCGGATCAGCCATGCGATCTCCAATTACCATGCGCGCGCCGCTCTGGCTCAGGAATTTCGGAATGTCAGCAGCCGCATGCTGGCCATCGCCATCTACCAGCATCGCCCATTCGAAGCCGCGCTCGACCGCCCTCGCGAGGCCAGTCTGGACGGCCGCACCCTTGCCCTGGTTGGTGCCGTGGCGAATGACCTCTGCACCGGCCTGAGTGGCTTCCTGTTTCGTTTCGTCGGAAGAGCCATCGTCGACCACGATGACGTTTTGCAGAATGGGCAGGATGCTCCGGACCACGGATCCGATCCGGGTGGCTTCGTTCAGGCACGGAATGACGACGACACAATACACGGGCGCTATTTAGCCTGATCCACCGCGCATTTGGAAGGGCGCGCTTTTGATGACTTCAAGGACAAGGGCCGAGAATTTGTAATTTTGCTGAGCCAAATTCCGGCCGATTCGGTCCAGGGCGCATTTGTCGTAGCGTTCCAGGCCGCGGCCGAGCGCGTAGGTGAGCATCTTGTCGGCCATGCAGCGAACGAATTGCTCTTTCCTTTGGGACGCGAGGAGCGCCAGCAATTCCTCCGGGCCCTTGAACTCATCGCTGCTGGCGTCGACAGGATGTTCGCCATCCTTGTCGCGCCATCGCCCGAGGGCATCGAAATTTTCGAGGGCGAACCCGATGGCGTCCATGCGTTCGTGACAGGAGGCGCAGAGCGCGTCCGCGCGATGCTGTTCCATGCGCTGGCGCAAAGTGCCGGTCAGTTCCTTGCCCTCCTTCAATTCGGGCACGTTCGGCGGCGGAGGTTTTGGCGGCGCGTTGAGCAGGTTGTCGAGGACCCACTTGCCGCGCTTGACCGGGGAAGTGCGCGTGGGATTGGACGTAAGCGCAAGCACGCTGCCCTGCGTCAGAACACCGCGCCGCGGCGTCCCGCGCAAGCTGATCAACTCGAATTGATCGCTGCGGACTGCATCGATTCCATAGTGCCGCGCCAGACGCCGGTCCGCGAACGTTTCATCTGCGGTGAGGAATTCGAGGACGCTGCGGTCCTCGCGCACGATGCGCGCGAAGAACATCTCCGTTTCCTTGCGCATAGAATCCCGCAACGCGTCATCGAATGCCGGAAACGTTTTTGGGTCGGGTGTGATATTGGCGAGGTTTCGCAATTGCAGCCATTGCCCGGCGAAATTCTCCGTGAGCGCGGACGCTTTGGGATCGGCCAGCATGCGGCGCACCTGCTTTTCCAGGTTCTTGCGCAATGTGCGCTTGCGAGCGTGAGCAAAGAGCTCATCATCGGGCATGCTGCTCCAAAGGAAGTACGAGAGCCTCGAAGCGAGGGCATATTCGTCCAGGAGTGGAGCCCGGGGACGCTCGCCCTCCCAGCGATAGAGGAAATGAGGAGAGACGAGGATCGCGCGCAACGCGACGGTGAGGTCGTCCTGTCCGAGGCGCAGCAAGCGATCCAATTCCTGCTTTGTGACGGGGCGTCGATAGGCGCGGGTGGCGAATGTCTCGAGGAATTGCTTTGCACCCTTTTGCGGGGGAAGCGTCAGCGTAGGAGGACGGAAGGGCCCCTGCACTTCCAACCACTCGACGAACACTGTGCCTTTCTGGTTTGGGCCGCTTTTCCATTTCAAGGCTTCGGCCTCGGCGAGGCCATCTTTGTTGCGACGGACGACTGCGCGGAAACGATGTTTGCCAAGCGGCGCTGTGAAGCCCACTTGATACACTGAATTCGAAGTGACCTCGACGGTGCTGATCGGCTGTTTGTCCACCATGAAGGTGAGCTTCATGGCATTGGTCGCATAAGCGCGCACCCGGAGCCGGTAACCGGCCAGTGCAGCTACATCCAGGGAGATTGCCACGTCATCCTCCTCGATGCTGTTCAAGGCAACCCAGCCATCGCTGCGGCTTTTCGCGTTGTATCCGACCTCGAGCGCGTCCACAGGATAGCGATTCGTCATGGGCTGAGAAAGGGCGGCGGCCAAAATGCGCTCGGCCGCCGCGAGATATTTTTCGATGAGGAGGGGCGGCATTGAGAGCACATCGCCGATGTTATCGAAACCATAACCCGAATCGTCCACCGGGAAGTCATCGGCGGGTCTGAAATTCACGCCGAGGAGATCACGGATGCTGTTGTTGTATTCAGCCCGGTTCAACCGGCGGACGGTGACGCGGCCGGGGTTGGGGCGCTCGCAGTCGATGCCAAAGACGGCGGAATCGATCCATTTGGTGACAAGTTGGCGTTGTTCGGGCGAGGGTTGCGGCTTGTTGGACGGGGGCATTTCGCCCGTTTCGATCACCTGCAGGACGCGTTCCCAGAGCTTTTCGTCCCCGGGCGTGGCTTTGTCGAGGGCGACATCGCCCTTGTGTTTGCCGTCGCCATGACACGCGTAGCAATATTGGGTGAAAATGGGCAGGATTTGTGACTCGAAGGTAACCGCGAAGGTGTCCCGCGCCAGGACGAGCGCGAGAAACATAAAAAACGCAATTTTGGTTACCATAGGTTACCAACGGTTACTATAGGTTACCAACGGTTACCGTCGGGTTACCGCCAGGTTACCGTTAATGGTCGTTAAAGTGTCGTTAAATGGTCGCTGGGTTACCGGGGATCGAATGACCGATGTCCAGTGACCAATCACCAAGCCCCGAGGGAGTGAGGTGCGCGTTGCTTGAGCTGGCGATTGGACTCTCATGGCCGGAGATTAGCATGGCGGGGAGGGAGGGTCTACAGCGGCAGGAAGAATGTTCATAAATTGTTCATGGGTGGTTCATGGGTGGTTCATGGGTGGTCGATAACTCCTGCGGCAACGAAGTTACCAGTTACCATCCGCGTCGGCTACCCTCGAATCAAGGGCAGGAGTTGGGAGACGTTCACCTGTCCCGCCTTTTGCTGGATTTCGCTCGCATGGCGAGGGTGGAGGGATTTGGCTTCGCCGAGGAGGGAGGAAAATGTCTCTTTCAGTTGCGCAGTCGAAAGCTTGCGGCCTTCCGAGTAATAACGGCGCGCGAGTTGCCCGAGGGCGTAGGTGGTTGCAAAACTCATGGCGGAACTCGTGAGTTGATTGGTCAGGCCGCGCACAACGCCGCCGCCAAAGAATTTGCCGGCGAGGCCGCCGATTAATTTGCGGGCGTAACCCTCGACTACCTGGGACGTGATGCCGACGCCTGCTGCTGCCAACAGTTCCTTGATGTGCCCGCGATCCAGGTCGTGCCCGCTCGCCTTGCCAATACCATACACCATCTTCATCTGCAGTGGCACGATCGCCATTGTCGCGAGCGAATCGGGCAGCAATTCGAGCGCGCCATTCAGAATGGCATAATTCAAAATCATCCGGTCAGTCTCGGCATCTTTCGGCGATGGGGCGACATCGGGTACGGGCGGAGGAACAGCCGCGGTCGCAACGGCCTCAGCCTGACGTTCGAACGCCGCGACGGTTGCGGGCTCGAGCCGCAACTCCTGCTGGAGGGTTGCAAGGAAATTTCGTTCTGCGTCATTGATGACATCATCGGCTTCGCAGACACAAACCGCCATCTCGTAGGCGAGTTGCCGCAAATCCTGTGATGCGATCGCGGTTGCAGCTTGTTGCGCCGTGACCTGCCGCGTCAGCACGCGTTGATAAAGGGCGGGAGCGTTGGCAATTCCGGGAAAGCCCTCGGTGATGCGCTTCAACTCTGCGCGTTCGAGCTCGCTATTGCCGCCATCCGCGAACGCGGCCATCAGGCAAATTGTAAAAATCGCTTCCTGTTCCTGTTCGTTCACGAGGGAACTATGCAAAATCTTGCGGTGTGAGTCGAGGAGAGTCCTCGCTCGCGCGAAATGGGGCGTGCGAAATTTTCGGCGAGAAATGTCCTTTTCAGCCGCGTAGATTCGTTGATTGTTAAATACGTCCCGATGGCGGGGCGAAACATGAAAGGGTAAAGTGAATTGGTTATGAAAACGACTATCGTGCAACCGTATTTGTTTTTTGGCGGACGTTGCCAGGAAGCTGTGGAGTTTTATCGCAAGGCGCTGGGCGCGCAGGTGGAGATGATGATGCTGCATAAGGACAGCCCTGAACCGCCGCCACCCGGCATGCTGAAGCCCGGGTTCGAAAATAAAGTGATGCATGCCAGCTTCCGGATCGGCGGAACTACGGTGATGGCTTCCGATGGATGCGGTGAAGCGTCGAACTTCAGCGGTTTCTCGCTCGCGCTTGCTGTGCCGAGCGAAGCGGAAGCGGACCGCGCGTTCGCCGCGCTCTCCGAGGGTGGGCAGGTGACAATGCCGCTGACCAAGACATTCTGGTCGCCGCGCTTTGGCATGCTTACCGACCGCTTCGGGGTTGGCTGGATGATAAATGTGGCGCCGTGACCCTGGTCCGGTACCGGAAGCAAGAGAGTAGACCATTGTCTTTTTTCCATCTTGCCCGCAGTATTGGGGAGAATGGAAAGAAGGCTGCGATTCCTGAATGAGGGTGTGCTGCCGCTTCTAGTGGCGGCATTCGCCTATGTAACGTCTTTGGCGCAGGCGCAGGTACTGGACTCCAGAATGCATCATTTGCGGAGCGGGGCTGAGGCGGAATGGGAGGAGTTTGCGGGCAAGACGCCGGAGGGGAAACGGTTGGACTTTCGTTTTACGGGCGAGGCGAACAGGGAAGGAACGATGCTGTTCATTCGGCAAGTGGATGTGAAACTGGATTGGAATGTGGAGTTGAATGGGCGGCGGCTGGGGAAATTGTTTTTGATGGAGTATCCGCTCGTGCATTCGCTGAAGGTGCCAGCGAATGCCTTGCGCGATGGGGAGAATACGCTGTCCATTCTGCCGCCGAAAGAAAATGACGACATCGTGGTCGGCGATTTTCGGATGGCGAAAATGGATGCGACGCTTGAGGTGGACGTCAATGGGCCGTGCCGCATCACGGTTGCTGACGGACAAGGACATCTGGCTGCGCTGGAAGCGACAAACGGGAGGCCTGGTGTTGTGTATTCCGCGACCGGAAAGACGACGATCAAATTGCCTTCGGGGGATTATACGGTGTATGCGTCGCGCGGATTTGAATACAGCCTGGCGACGACGAAGGTAAACGTGACGGCTAGCCAGACCGCCTCCGCGAAGCTGGAGATCGAACGAGAAGTGGAGACGCCCGGAATGGTGAGTTGCGACACGCACGTGCACACGTTCAGCTTTGCCAAACATGGCGATGCGACGATCGAGGAGCGGATGCTGACGATTGCGGGTGAAGGATTGGAACTGCCAGTCTCGACCGAGCACAACATGCTGGTAGACTTTTCCGAAGCGGCGAAGAAGACGGGGACAGACAAGTACTTCACGCCGGTGGTGGGTTGCGAAGTCACAACCAAGTCCGGGCATTTCAATGCGTTTCCTATCCAGATGGGCAGCCGCGTGCCGGAATTCCGGATCGAGCACTGGCCGAAGTTGATGGAGAACATTCGCGCGACTCCGGGTGCGCAGGTGATCGTGCTGAATCATCCCCGCGATACGCACAGCGGCTTTTGTCCATTTGCGGAGACGAATTACAACAGCGCGACGGGAGAGAACCTGCGGGGATTTGAATTCGGGTTCGATGCGGTGGAACTGATCAATTCGGGCGCGTTGCGAACTGACCTGATGCAGGTGTTTCACGACTGGTTCGGGCTGCTCAATTATGGGTATCGTATCACCGGCGTAGGCGCGAGCGACAGCCATGACGTGAGCCGGTTTATCGTCGGTCAGGGGCGCACTTACATTTTTTGCAAGGACAGCGATCCCGCCCGGATCGATGTGCAGGAGGCTTGCGCGAATCTGCGCGCTGGTCGGGCGTTGGTTTCGCTGGGGTTGCTGGTAGACATGACCGTGCAGGGGCGGTTTCGTGTCGGGGACCTTGCGACCGATCTCCCGGAGCAAGTCGAAGTGACGGCAACAGTATCGGCACCAAAGTGGTCAAAGGCAGACCGCGTCGAGTTATATGCGAATGGGGTCAAGATTCAGGAAACCAATTCAGCGAAAGTGACGTGGAAGCTGGCTCGACCTGCCCGGGATGCGCATTTGGTCGCCATCGCCTCCGGCCCTGGGATCAGCTCGCCGCATTGGGCGATTCCGAAACCGTATCAGCCCAGTTCCAAGGCATGGAACCCGCGCGTGTTCGGCGTAACGAACCCAATCTGGCTTGATGCTGATGGCGACGGAAAGTTCACACCGTTGCGCCTCCAGTGATCCAATAAAAACCGTGGTTTCAAGCAACAGGAGGCTGGTAAGCTCGGCGGCCAATGATCGAGAACGCTTCCGAGCAGGCCCTCGCGACGGTGAACGAAGTTTACCGCTCGGAGTCGCGCCGGATTCTCGCCAC
>Ga0075421_100013047_pt1 | contig 10344 bp, 8 predicted proteins | sample SoiMetdeltSBSDD5_FD_75292 | JGI IMG/M metagenome (GOLD analysis project Ga0075421, IMG submission 75292) | Bulk soil microbial communities from a Populus tree surrounding site in Tennessee, USA - Soil MetaG P. deltoides SBSDD5 | ecosystem: Environmental > Terrestrial > Soil > Tree plantation... | reverse complement strand
TGCTCGAAGCAAGCTTCGGGGAATCGCACCCGAAGAGATTCAAAATACCGGAAACCCATGTGCAGGACGCATGTTCAATACGGCGATCGGGCGCTTAGCGTAGGATTTGGTTCCATTGATTGTCACGGCCCTTACAGAACCTGGAGGCTCAAGAATATCCGCATGCATATCTGTGATCTCACGACGCTCTACATCGATGGGGGCGAAGGCGGTGTCAATACCTATTTGACGGAAAAAGCCCGCTACCTTGCCGACCATGGTGGTCCTTACTCCCATACGATAGTTGTCCCCGGTGCAACAAACACGACTCACAGGCTTTTTGGTTCGACCGTGTACTCTATACGCAGCCCGCGGTTTGTGTATAATCCGCACCATCGCATCATAACGCACGTTCGTCAGCTCAAGCAGCTGCTGATGGACATCAAATCCGATATCATCGAGGTCGATTGTAGCTACCTTCTCGGTCATTGGGCGCGCACAGTCATGAGCAAGCGGCGTGTTCCTCTGGTGGGATTTTATCATACGCATTTGCCCAGCTTTTATGCCCGGCCACTGACACAACGCTACGGTAGTATGGTGTCGCAGCGTATCGAAGCGCTTGCCTGGATCTATGTCGCCTATTGCATGAAGCCCTTAGATAAAGTCCTGGCCGCCTCGAACGATGTTTACAAGCGCCTAGTAGAGAACACCAACAAAGATGTGGAGCAGGTTCCTCTGGGCGTCAATCTGAATCTGTTCCGTGCGCAGCGCTGTGACGTCAACCCACCTGGTGGAAATCGGCCGGTCATCCTCTATGTAGGACGTCTAAGTCAGGAGAAGGATTTGTGTGTCCTGTTTGAGGCGTTTCGTCTACTGAATCGGCAGGGAGTCTATCAACTCCGTATTGTCGGGGATGGGCCATTGCGGGCGAAAACAGAGAAATTTGTCCGTACGACCCCCCATATGAGGTATGAAGGGCTTGTGCCCTACGGCCAGCGCCTGGCGGAGATATATGCGACGGCTGACGTTCTGGCTTTGCCCAGCCGGAACGAAACCTTTGGTTTAACCGTGTTAGAAGCCCTGGCGTCAGGCATTCCCGTCGTGGCCATCAATCAGGGCGGTCCGTCGAATCTCCTCCACCCTGGTGTCGGCACCCTGGCCGCTCCTGGTGATCCTGTCGACTTCGCCGACAAGCTGGCCAGCGTCCTGGCAGACACAACGATGCGGCACCGGTGTCGGACGTATGTTGAACAGCACTTCTCGTGGGAGAAAACGTTTGCGACACTCCTCAATATCTACGAAAATTTGCAGAAAACGGCTCGTCCTGTCTTGAGTTAAGCAGCATGTCATCCTGCAGATTGCGATGGGTAACCTGCACACAAATGCATCTACCGTGGAGAGTCGTTGCCACTTTGACAGCCTTTGCTGCCCCTCGCCATGGTGTATGAATTGCACCCGCTGGGCAGCGTGGCGTAATTGACCACTACGGCAGGAAGTGAGCTAGGGCCTTGGCAATGCCGGGCACCAGCCGGGGACGCAGTAGACGCGCGTCATAGTGACGAAGGCGCCGGTCGTTCTCTTGCATGCATAACTGCAGAAAACGGCGGGGTGATATCGCTGTAGACAGCGCCTGATGCCCCTTGAGGGTAAAATCTCCCTGACCGCCCATGCCCCTGGCCATCTGGAGTCGATGCCACACCTGCAAGCCCCGCCCTACCGCTCCACGCCAGAGGTGCCATGGACGTTGCCAGAATGGCCGTTGCGCCTGGCAAGAGGCTTCCCAATTGACAAAAAACAGCGTGTGGCGCGCCTCTTCTTGCATGACCGGCTCAAAAATATCGACTAGTGCTGACGGGAAAAAGCCTGTATCGCGGGCAATAGCAAACAGCGCAAAGGTAAAGAACGCATCGAAGCACTCACTATAGCCGGTACACAGAAAGGCCCATTCCACATCCAACGGGGGCTGGGGGGCTGGTTGCCGTGGCACGGGAATGCCATAATATGATGTTAAGTGTTGTAACAAGGCCGCATGCCGCTGTTCTTCAAGCCCCTGCAAGGCAATAGCGGCGTGCAGGAGCGGATCAGTCTGCAGGGGCGCTAGGGCTTGAATGGTGCAGGCTGTCATGCGCTCAGTTGTCACGGCTTCGGCCCAAAAAGGCAAGCTGCATAGCCGCTCTAGTTCTTCCGTACGCAGCGCTGGCCAGCACACCGTCGCTGGATCAAAAGCCACATGCGAGTCAATGAAGAAGCGGCACATCAGCTCCTTGTGAGCCTGGGAGCCAATCGTGATCTGTTGTTGCATCAGCCTTTCCCTCTCCACCGCAGTGCTGGTTGTGGCTGCAACACCATAGCAGACACACAGTCCATACCCGTATAATGAGTGATTGATGATACACCGTTTACTGAATTCTCTCATTCTTCTTCCTGACAGATACTGCTACCAGGTACCTGCAGACCTCGGTTTGCACGCCGAGGAAGTCATGTTTCCTAATGCCCAGGGAGTGTCTCTGCGCGGCGTATTCTGCAGGGGTGGCCTTGCCGAGACTTCTGCACATCCACTGCCCGGCGACTTGCCCGTTATCCTGTTTTGTCCTGGCACTTCTGGCAATCTTTCCTCCCACTTGCATTATGTGGAGGTCCTCTGCCGCGCCGGATTTGCTGTGCTAGGGTTTGATTACACCGGCTTTGGCCAGAGCGCTGGCAACGCCTCATTGACTACCTTGGTGGCAGATGTCTTGAGCGCTGGCGATTTTCTGCGCCAGCGCAAGCATGTCGAGCAGTTTGGCATGTTTGGTCTGTCTATTGGCGCCAATACAGCCCTCCTGGCAGCTACCCTGCGGCCAGACGGTCTCTGCGGTGTTGCAGTGGAAGGCCTCGCCTTGCAACAGGACGTCATCCGCGGCATCCTCACAGATGGTATCATGGGACCACGCTACATTAACACCTTGCTCTATGATGGCATGCCGCAGCGTCGGTATGCGCATGTCTTGAACTCCTGGCATATCGGGACCTGGTTGGCAGATATGCTCGCCAGGCTGGGCACAGCGTGCTTCCCTTTCCAGGGCAAGGCGCCACAACGGCAGGTTGGCGCACTCCAGGACGTGCCAGTATTGTTTATTCACGGTGTGGAGGATCCACTCTTGCCATTTGAGGCAACTCTCCAGGTCTACGACATCAAACCTGGAGCGAAACGCCTCTGGCTGATTCCTGGCGTCGGGCATGCCCAGGAGCCAGTGTTGGCCCAGGACGCCGAATATGCTGCGCAACTGGGAGATTTTTTTCATCCTCTCCTCTCCAGCAAAACCCAGCCCAGCCCCGAAACGCCATCTATCATGTGGGACATAGTGACACGACCACAGCCTGTCGGAGCCTGGACCGTACGACTGAATAATCCAGGACTGCCTGGTATGGTGCTGCTCTCCATCGTGTACGACACACGTGTCGAGTTCCGCACTATCTGGGTGGTCGACAGAGTTGAGCTACCCACGATGGAACGTGATCGACCACGTCAGGTTAGCTGCCTGCGACTCTTCGCGGTTACGGGGGGAAATAGCCCCGCCCACCTGTACGCGAGCGCCAGAGGACGGCGCTATCAGGAGGTGTTTCAACCCTATATTCGCGGCTTGAGCAAGCTGTTGCATGAGGGGCGCCTCAAGGAGCTCGACCCCTTACTGCGCGCCTTACCCCAGGCAAGACCTGAGGCACCCTTTGACTTCTTTCTCGGGGTATACTGTGTGCAGATCATGCACCGAGCCCAGCATACACTGCCACATATTGCCAGGGCCGCCGCCGCCGCCTTTTGCCGCTATTGGCACTACGGGCAACAGGCCGAACCACGCCAGCAGCCCAGACTGTGGGATCTTGCTGCCGCCATCCTGGAGACGCCCGTGGCACCGCACGCTCCTCCATCTGGGAGGGACGACGCATGAAATCCCTGCGGACACCACACATGTTCAACGACTGCATCTGTATACCCTGCTACCCTCCTGAAGAGGAGTGGTGTTGTGCCACCGATTCTCGAAGCCCACAATCTGGTCAAGCACTATGGCAATTTCGCCGCCGTAAAGGGCATCTCGTTTCATATTGACGCTGGCGAAATCTTCAGCCTGCTCGGCCCCAATGGTGCCGGAAAATCTACTACCATCTCGGTGCTTGCCACGTTGCTCGCACCCACGGGCGGTGAGGCGATGATCGGCGGACACTCCATCATCGAGAACCCCACGGCCGTGCGCCAGATCATTGGCGTAGTGCCCCAGGAGATTGCGCTCTACGATGACCTCACAGCGCGTGAGAACCTGTACTTCTGGGGTCAGATGTACGGTATGCACGGCAGGCGTCTGAGGCAGCGCACGGACGAAGTGCTGGCACAGATCGGTCTGGCCGAGCAGGCCATCAGGGCAGTGAAAACGTTTTCTGGTGGCATGAAGCGCCGGCTGAATGTTGGCGTGGGCCTATTGCACAGGCCACGCCTGGTCTTTATGGACGAACCGACTGTGGGCCTTGACCCGCAGAGCCGCCGCGCTATTCTTGACATGGTACATGACCTGCACCGGCACGGCATAAGCGTGCTCTACACCACGCATTACATGGAGGAGGCCGCGGAGCTTGCCGATCGGGTGGGCATTATTGACCATGGCAAGATGATCGCCCTGGGCACGCAGCAGCAGTTGACGCAGCAAGTGGGACGGCATGACACCGTGCATCTGCAGGTGGGCGAAGAGCCGCACGCCGTAGCCCTGGCGAACGCGCTCCGGGCTATCCCTGATGTACAGCAGGTCTCCGCCACTGGTCAGCACGTAGTGCTTGTCGTCCGCTCTGCCGCCGAGACGCTTGCATCTGTGGTGAGCAAGGCCAGCGACGTCGCCGTCAAAATCCGTGCAGTCGACATTCAGGAGCCGAACCTGGAGGCGGTATTCTTGCACCTGACCGGACGGGCACTGCGGGATTAAGCAGTGGCGTCTTACGAGGCATGACGCATGCAGAAGCTTATGGCCATTGGTCTCAAAGACCTCAGGCTGGCTTGTCGTGACCGGGCAGCGTTGATTTTGATGTTACTGGCGCCGTTCGCGCTGACCATTGGCCTGGGTGTGGTCACGGGGCGTTTTACCGCCGGTGGTGGCAACCGCAGTATCAGCGAAATTCCCGTGGTCATCGTCAACAAAGATGGCGAGCAATTGGGGAACATGCTGGTAGAGTTGTTCACCTCCAACGACCTGGCTGCGCTCGTGGAGCCAGTCGTGCTGCATGATGTCACCGCAGCGCGTCAACAAGTCAGCAATGATCACGTCGCCGCCGCAGTGCTCATCCCGGCGGGATTCACCCAGAGCCTCTTTAGCCAGCAGCAGCAAACAGTGCCGATCGAAGTCCACACCAACCCGGGCCGGGAGCTCACTGCAAACGTCGTGCAGGCTATTGTGGAGGAGTTCCTCAGTCGCGTCTATGCTGGCTCAATAAGCGGACAGGTAACCACGACGCAATTGCTCAGCAGTGGTCGGGTGGCGCCCGAGGATATCGAACGCATCGCCCGTGAGATCGGCATACAGCCGGGAGTGACTGCCAGCGCCATCACCGTGCAGCGCGTCACCGCCGGTGCTGCCGATATCCTAGAGTTCGACCTCCTTACCGTGCTTGCCCCCAGTGTGGCCTTGATGTTTCTCATGTACACCGTGAGTTATGGGGCACGCAATCTGCTGGTAGAACGTACGGCTGGGACACTGGCGCGTTTATTGGTGACCCCAACATCCTCGGCCCAGATTCTTGGTGGGAAAATATTCGGTATATTTCTCACCGGCGCAGCGCAAGTGGGCATGCTGATTGCGGCCACGACGCTGCTGTTTGGCGTGCGCTGGGGTGACCCGCTGGGCGTGGCAGCGCTTGTGCTGGCCAGTACTGCCGGGGCCACAGGCTGGGGGCTGCTGTTGGCTACGCTGGTCAAGACACCCGCCCAAGCGGGGAGCATTGGCTCGGCCCTCATGCTCATCTTTGCCATTCTCGGTGGCGGCCTCGGTTTCAGTTTCCCACTCCCAGACTGGGCTCAACCCATTGCCCACCTTACACCGAACAGATGGGGCATAGACGGGTTCATTGCGCTGGGCGGGAGCGGCACGCTGGCAGAGGTCATGCCGCACATCGTGGCGCTACTGATAATGGGCACGACATTATTTATAGTGGCGGTATTGCTCTTCCGTCATCAGGGTTGGGTATCACGGAAAACGTAAGACGGATCATGCGCAAGATCATTGCCATCATGTGGAAAGACACGCTGGTGCGCTTTAGCAGTGGTGCGGAATGGTTGTTCTTCATCATTCTGCCAGTGGTGTTTACCTTCATCATTGGTGGCGGATTTGGCGATGCGCCTGGCTCCGATAACCGCATCCGCTTACTGGTGGCGGACGAGGCCAAATCACCCCTCGCCGCTAACCTGCTAGCGGCGCTGGAGAAATCCTCCACGGTGCGTGCGGACATACTGCGGCGGGCACAGGCCGAGAGCGCTTTCACAGACAATAAAGCCGCAGCGCTGCTCATCATTCCAGCGCACTTCGACACGCGGCTTCTCCTGGAACTGCGGTCGCAGCCCAACAACCTGAATGGGCAGGCCGTGGCGCGTGCCGTGTTGGCTGCGGCGGGTGAGATCGGCCTGGCTACCACCATTGCTACCAACAGCCTCGCCGAAGCCGAGCGTCGGCGCCCATTCGCCAACGCCGCAGCACGGCAGGAGTATTTTGCTGCCAGCTTTGCACAGGCCCAGACGTTGCTTGCGGCTACACCGCGCAGACTCAAGATCACTCGTCCACCGACACCGCGGCGCCCGCGCCCCAATCCGGCCGCACAAGCCTCCGCCGGGCAGTTAATCACCTGGGTGATCATCCCACTGCTCAGCCTCTCGGCACTCTTTGCCCACGAGCGTGCTGCTGGCACCCTGCGTCGCCTGCTCATCACGCCAACGCACCCGGCTACGTTGTTGTTTGGCACCATCTGTGGGCAGGTGGCGATGGCGCTGGTGCAGATGGCACTGCTGGTCTTGTTTGGCGTCTTTGCGATGCGGCTGGACTGGGAGCAATCGCTCGCTGCCCTGGCCCTGATGCTGTTGGCCACGGCATTGGTTGGGGCCGCGCTGGGTACTATGCTCGGAACATGCATCAGGACTGAGGGCCAGGCTAATGGCTTGAGCATCATGCTGGGTATGTTGATGGCATTGCTGGGCGGCTGCTGGCTCCCGTTTGAACTATTTCCTGAGACGGTGCGTGCCGTAGTGCATATCTTGCCGACCACGTGGGCGATGCAGGGTCTGATGGATATCCTCGTGCGCGGGCAGGGTGTACCGGGCGTGTGGCTGGAGGCGAGCGTTTTGCTGGGCTATACAGCCATTTTTCTGGCTATAGGTGTATGGCGGTTTCGCTATGCATGAGGCGTGACAACGGCTGCCGCCCCTGTCCCCGCCTCAATACACACCGCCGCCAGCAGTGCTTTGCAGGTGTATCCACACCTGCACATCCTCGTCCTCTGTGCTATCATGCCGTTGTTTTTAAGTAGCCTTTTGGTTCATATGAGGGGGTGTGCCAGGAGTCCTTCACATAGATCGAATTTTCATCTCAAAGTCGATACGGCAAGGCGCCAGCTAAAAGTCACTCGCCGAGTTGGGACGGTGAGGCCGCAACTTTCTTTCGATGAGCCCATTGCGAGTTTTATGTCGCAAAAACTGCCTCAAATCAGGGGAAAGACCTATCGGCCTGAAGCGGTGCGTCGGGTGATGATCCCGAAACCCGGTCAGAAAGGCCGATCTCGTCCACTTGGCATTCCCACCATCAAAGATCGGGTGGTCGAAACGGCAGCGATGTTGGTCTTGGAGCCGATATTCGAAGCCGACTTGCAGCCGGAACAATATGCGTACCGCCCCAAGCGCAATGCCTTGGATGCGGTTAAGCATGTCCATGCCCTGTTGAAGTGGAGTTATCGAGAGGTCATCGATGCGGATCTCAGCGGTTACTTCGATACGATCCCACATTCCGAGCTAATGAAATCGGTATCGCGTCGCATCAGTGACGGCCAGATGTTAAGGCTGATCAAACTGTGGCTTGAGGCACCGGTGGAAGAGCACGACGAGCGTGGGTATCGACGTCGAACGACCCGCAACAAAGATACGGGACGTGGGAGTCCGCAGGGATCCCCGATCTCCCCGCTGTTGGCCAATCTCTATATGCGACGGTTCATTCTGGGCTGGAAAGTGCTAGGCCATGAGCAACGTCTTCGGGCTCACATTGTCAATTTCGCGGATGACTTCGTGATTTGCTGTCGCAGCAACGCCAACGAGGCGATGGCAGCGATGCGCACCATGATGGGCAAACTGAAATTGACGGTGAACGAGGAGAAGACGACGATCTGTCGGGTGCCGGACGAGCGGTTCGACTTCTCGGGGGACACCTTCGGGAAGTATTACTCCTATCGAACGGGACGTCCCTACATTGGAACATGTCCATCCAAGGGAAAGCGTCAACGGCTGTGTCGTGACATCAGTCGGCTGACTGGCCGAGAGTGGACCTGGCTTGACGAGAAGACGCAGGTGGCACGGCTCAACCGGATGATGGTGGGCTGGGCCAATGATTTCTGTCTGGGTCGAGTCCGGCAAGCCTATCGCAACGTGAACTATCACGCGGTGAAACGGCTTGTCAGTGGTTGTGTCACAGGCACTAAGTGCGAGGGCAACACGACTGGCGCCACGAGCGGCAACAGGACGCCGAGATAAAACGAGAGCGCCATGAGTGGATGCTTTTGCCACATGAAGCCGGGCGCTTTGAAGCTTTCGCGCACCCGCGACTTTTTCCAGCGCAGCTGCTGCCGCATGAATTGTCGAAAGCCATCCGGCACAAACGTATAGGCGATAGCCTCCGGCGCAAAGAGCGCTTTGTAGCCACGCTGAAGCAGAAAATTAGTGAGACTGCGATCATCGCCGTACGTACACGGCACACCCAAAAACCGCTGGTGCAGCCAGGGATCAAGCATTTCCCCTAGATACGCACGGCGATAAGCCGAACAGCATCCCGAGCAACACGTCACCGCGCCAAAGAGCGCCTCGGCTGCTTTATAGGCCTTGAAGGCGACAAAGTAGCGCACCTCCTGCATTTTGGTGAGCAGGTTGGTATTAGCATTGGCCACGTAGGCGTGGCCGGCCACCGCGGCCACGCGGTCGTCCGCAAAGTATTGAACCAGAGCCCGGGCCGTAGAGGGCTCCACAAAGCTATCCGAGTCGATGAAGATCACGATGTCCTTAGTGGACTGGCGCACGCATTCGGCCATGCCTTCCCGCTTGCCCTTGTTGCGCTGCCAGTGGACGATCCGCACGTGGATGCCGCGTGTCAATGCGGTGCGCTGGGCAGCCATCATTTCATCGAGCGTCCCATCCGTTGAGCCGTCATTGATCGCAATAATATCGAATTTGTCTTTGGGATAGTCCGTGGCTGCGATGCGCAAGATCGTTTCCTTGATGTTGGCTTCCTCATTTTTGGCCGGGATGCCGAAGGAAATAGTCGGTTCAAAGCGGCGGTCGAGCCGGGTGGGATCGGGCTCATAGAAGTACACCAGAGCAAAACGGCTCAGGATGTAGAGGGAAGCCAAAAAGCTGTAGACGCCAAAAACCATGCTGGAATCGAGCTCTTGAATGGTGATGAGCTTGATGATGAGGATGGCGTAGATGAGGACATAGAAGATAACCCATGTATTGATGCGGCGCGTCGAATAAAATTGTCTTGTACGCTTGATAATCCCTTTGGACATGAATGAAGGTTAGGCTGCCGATAGGTTCAGGTAGTAAATAACCTACAGCAGCCTTTGTCAATCCCGCTATGGGCCGCATATCGGAGCGTCGTCCTCTTGCTTCTTAAATATCAAGCGCCCGCATCGGCGTCTCCATATCATCGTCGACGATATGTGTATAGATCATCGTGGTCGTGAGACTGACGTGGCCGAGCGCTTTTTGCACGAGCCGGATATCCTAGGTCTCGCGGTAGAGTTCGGTGACGTCGGTGTGACGCAGCATGTTCTAGCCCTTCCATAACAGGCGGGAGCAGCAGAATTGGTTATGCGTCCTGCTGTGGTCTAGGCACCACAGCCAATAGCACGATTGATCAAGAATACAGGCAGGGGACTCTGAGCCAGTACCTGTCGGGTAAGATAACTCGAGAACCACCGCTTCCAGCCAGCAGCCTGACGCAGATGCAGAATCATGGCATCGCATTGTCGCCTGGTCGCTGTTTGGAGAATGGTCTGAGCCGCACTACCGGAAATCCGCTGGTACTCATACGGCATGCCGGCGCTAGTGGCCATGGCGTCTGTGAGGAGTTTGGCGTTATGGATACGCCTTGCAGCGGG
>Ga0075421_100013045_pt1 | contig 10345 bp, 7 predicted proteins | sample SoiMetdeltSBSDD5_FD_75292 | JGI IMG/M metagenome (GOLD analysis project Ga0075421, IMG submission 75292) | Bulk soil microbial communities from a Populus tree surrounding site in Tennessee, USA - Soil MetaG P. deltoides SBSDD5 | ecosystem: Environmental > Terrestrial > Soil > Tree plantation... | reverse complement strand
GTAATCTTCTCGATGCCTTCCATCCTCATCGTCGACGATGAACCCGGAGTGCGCACCGCGTTGAGCGGTGTGCTGCGCGACGAAGGCTACGACGTGGACGCTGCCGAGAGCGGCGAGGCCTGTCTCGATCGGCTCTCGCGGCAGGCGTACGACGTCGTCGTGCTCGACATCTGGCTGCCCGGCATGGACGGTCTGGCCACGTTGTCGCGAATGCGCGAACGGCAGATCGACGCGCAGGTGGTGATCATCTCCGGTCACGGCAACGTCGAGTCGGCGGTGCGGGCGATCAAGATGGGGGCCTTCGATTTCGTCGAGAAGCCGCTGTCGCTCGAGAAGACCGTGCTGGTCGTCCGCAACGCGCTGCGGCAGCGGAACCTCGAAGCCGAGAACCTGGCGCTGCGCGCGAAGGTCGACGCGCAGCACCAGATGATTGGCGAGAGCTACGCGATGGCCAAGCTGCGCGAGCAGGTGGCGATGGCGGCGCCGACCAATGGCCGCGTGTTGATCATCGGCGAGAACGGGACTGGCAAGGAGCTGGTGGCTCGCAATATCCATGGCATGAGCCGGCGCCGTTCGGCGCCGTTCGTCGAAGTGAACTGCGCCGCCATTCCCGAGGAGCTGATCGAGAGCGAGCTGTTCGGACACGTGCGCGGGTCGTTTACCGGTGCGGTGGCCGATCGCCGTGGCAAATTCGAGGCGGCGCACGGCGGCACGATCTTCCTCGACGAGATCGGCGACATGAGCCTGAAGACCCAGGCCAAGGTTCTTCGCGTGCTCCAGGAGCAGGTGATGGAGCCCGTCGGTGGCTCGACGAGGATCAAGGTCGATGCGCGGGTGCTCGCCGCCACGAACAAAGACCTGCCGGCCGAGATTCGCGCCGGCCGCTTCCGCGAAGATCTGTACTTCCGCCTGAATGTCGTGCCGATCTTCGTGCCGCCGCTCCGCGAACGCACCGAGGACGTCGCGCTGCTGGCCGATCACTTCATGGCGATGCTGGCGCGCGAGTACGGGCGGCGCGCCAAGACCTTCGATGCCGACGCCGTCGCCGTGTTGCAGCGCTACCCGTGGCCCGGCAACGTGCGCGAGCTGCGGAACCTGGTCGAGCGTCTGATGATCATGGTGCCGGGCGACCGCGTGTCGTCGCGCGACCTGGCCTTCCTCGAGCATGGCTCGGTGGCCCCGCCGCATGTGGCAGCGGCGCCCTCGTCAGGCATCGCGCCCCTGCACGATGCACGCGACGAATTCGAAAAGCAGTACATCCTGCGCGCGTTGGCGGCCCAGCAGGGCAACATGTCGCGAACCGCGGAAGTGCTCGGCGTCGAACGCAGCAACCTGTACAGGAAGATGCGGTCCTTCGGGATCATGCCGGCGCGTCGAGGTGAGGATGAAGAGCCGGTCTAAAGCATTTTTGATTGGCGATTCTGGATCCTTGATTTGTTGGTGATTGGTGATTGTTCATCGTCGATTGGGGGTGCCATGTAGCTGGTTGCCGCCTTAATCAACAATCACCAATCACGAATCACCAACCAATCGACAATCAAAGATCTGCACATCAACAATGACCAGTCTCTCCGAGATCCCCACTCCCGCGCTCATCGTCGATGTGGCGGCCCTCGATCGCAACATCGCGCGCATGGCGGCGTTTTTCGCGAGCGGTCCGTGCCGTTTACGTCCGCACTTCAAGGCGCACAAGACACCGGAGATCGCACGCCGGCAGCTGGCCGGCGGTTCGTGCATCGGCCTGACGTGCGCCACGATCACCGAAGCGGAGGTGGCCGCCACTCTGTGTGCCGACCTGCTGATCGCGAACGAGGTTGTGAGCGCGGACACGTGCGCGCGCGTAGCCGCACTGGCGCGCACGGTCACCATGACGGTTGCGGTTGACTCGATGGCCGGCATCGAGGCTCTCGCCTCGGCCGCGCGGTCCGCCGGTGTGACGATCGGTGTGCTGGTCGATGTCGATGTCGGCCAGGGGCGGTGCGGCGTCGAACCCGGCGATGCGGCTGTCGCGCTCGCGACACGCGCGGCAGCAACCGCGGGCCTGAACCTGCGCGGAGTGATGGGCTACGAGGGACACCTGCAGCCGCTGCGCGACCGTGCGGAACGCGAAACGCGTGCTCGAACGGCTATGCACCAGCTGGTCGCCACTGCGCAGCAGATTCGCTCCAGCGGTGCGCGATGCGACGTGGTGTCTTCGGGCGGGACTGGCACCTACGACATCAGCGGCCGCGTCGAGGGCGTCACCGAGATTCAAGCCGGCTCATATGTGCTGATGGACACCGACTACGGCAGCGTCGGCGTCCCATTCGAGCAGGCGTTTTTCGTCCTCGGTACAGTCGTCAGCCGTCCCACGCCCGGGCGCTGCGTGGCGGACTGCGGTCACAAGTCGATGACCAAGGATCACGGTCATCCCTCGGTGAGAGGTCTCGAAGGCGCGACGGTCACTGCGCTCAACGACGAGCACGCCACGATTGCCCTGCCCGCCGCGTGCACGGTAGCGATTGGAGACCGGATTCAGCTCGTCCCGTCACACACCGACCCGACCGTCAACTTGCACGACGTCTTTTACGCGGTCGATGGCGATCGCGTCGTCGGCGTCTGGCCGATCGCTCGCGGTTACGGCAAGCAGCGGTTGTAGACCTTCCAGCGCCAGCCGGCGTGTACGGTTTGGCCTGGCGATACGTTTACACCGCTATGCCCTCAACGGTTGTACAGTGCGACGCCATTGGGAGGGGTGTATGAGGGCTTTAGCTGTGACGGGTCTGCTAGCCGTCGTGATCTCGACTGCCGAACTGATTGCACAGACCGGGCGGGAGGTCACCGCCGCGCAGTACGAGCAGTGGAAAAAGGAGCTGTCGAACTGGGGCCGTTGGGGCAAGGACGATCAGATTGGGGCGCTCAACCTGATCACCCCGGCCAAGCGGCGGCAGGCCGCCGCGCTCGTCAAGGATGGTGTTTCCGTCTCGCTGGCCGCGGACGTTGATACGACGAAGGCCGTGGACAACCCGACGCCCTACGAGGTGACGATGCAGGGCATCGGGTCGGATCGCATCGCGGTCAGCTACCACGGCATCGCGCACACGCATCTCGACTCGCTGGCGCACATTCAGGAGAACGGCGTCTTCTACAACGGCTACACGCCAAACGCCGAGGCCGTGGCCAGGGAACGGCATCAGAAGAACTCGATTCACAACGTCAAGAACGGGATTGTGACGCGCGGTGTCCTCATCGACATTCCGCGGCTGAAGGGTGTGCCGTACCTCGAACCGGGGACGCCGATTTACATCGAAGACCTCGAGGCATGGGAGAAGCAGGCAGGCGTGCGCGTGTCGGCAGGTGACGCGCTGTTCATCCGCACCGGCGTCTGGGCACGGCGTGCCGCGCTCGGTCCCTGGCTGAGGGGACGCGCCGAGGGCGGCCGTTCGGCCGGCCTGGATCCGTCCGTCATTCCCTGGCTCAAGCGGCGCGACATCGCGTTGCTCGGCAGCGATCATCCGCAGTACGTCTCACCGGGCGGATCGGGTGCGCCGCGCGGCGCCGTCCACGATTTCGCGCTGGTCCATCTCGGCGTTCACCTGTTCGACAACTGCGACCTCGAAGCCCTTGCCGAGGCAGCCGCATCGCGCAAGCGATGGGAGTTCATGCTCACCGCCGCGCCGCTGCCGATCCGCGGCGGCACTGGTTCACCGCTCAACCCCATCGCGACCTTTTGACGCGTGCTCACGACAGCCAACGAACGGACACTCACGCGGTTGCGGTCGTTGTGTCTGTCGCTGCCCGAGACCACCGAGACGGCGTCATGGGGCCATCCCAATTTCAAGGCCGGCAAGAAAACGTTCGTGGCCTTCGAACGCGTGAATGGACGAGCCTCGATCGCCTTTCGATTGGAACCGGGCACCGTCGAACGATTGCTGCAGCGCAGGCAGTTCTTCGCGACGCCCTACGGAAGGGGACTGTGGGCGAGTGTCTGGACTGACGGTCCAGTCGACTGGGAAGCGATCGAGGATCTGGTGGAGCGCAGCTATCGGGTAGTGGCACTGAAACGCATGTTGAGCGCGCTCGACAGCGGAGCGCGCCGGCGGTAGTCGGAGGTGAGTCGTGCCGGCCGTGCATGAAATCGACGTCTCGCGCCGGCTCGTGCTCACCCGGGAGTGGGGCGAGCTGAGCGACGACGACCTGCGCGGTCTGTACGACCGGATTCGCGCCGATCCGGCGTTCGACCCGTCCTTCCGCCAGCTCTGCGATCTGCGCGCGGTCACGCGAATCACCACGTCGATCGAGACGCTGCGGTTCCTGGCACAGAGCCGCATCTTTCTTCCTGGCGCCAAACGCGCGTTCGTCGCCGGCCGCGAAGTGGACTTCGGTCTGGCGCGGCTGTTTCAGGCCTACTCGGAGGTCGAAGGCGGCACGGTGGAAGTATTCCGCAAAATGCCGGAGGCTGAAGCCTGGCTCGGACTCATGGGTGAAGGCTAGTCAGGGCAAAGGTACACCCGCGACCTCGCCTAGTACCTAACCTTTGCCCTTTGACCTTTGCCCTGACAGCTAAAGGAAGAGATAACAGCCCACCGCCCCGACGATCGTCATCGACAGCCCCCAGGCAAGTAGCTTGTTGTAAGTCGGCCTGACCTGCGCCGGATCGGAGATTCCCGCGAGACACATCGCGCCTGTCGTCGAGAGCGGCGACATGTCCACGAGATGCGCGCCGACGTTCATCGAGGACGCGACGCTGAATGGATCGCCACCGAGGCGTGCGACGAGTCCGGGCACGGTAGGGAGAAACGCGGGGAGCACAACGGCCGACGTGCTGCTGTACACCGAGATCAAGCCGGTGACGAATGCGATGACGCCGGTCAACGTTCCAGAGGTGGCGAGCCTGGCGAGCAGGTCGGTGAAGAGATCGAGACCACCCGTCTTGTCGAGCAGCGCGACGAGCACGCTGACCCCGCTGAGCATCAGGATGGGACCCCATGGCATGCGCCGAATCGCCTGCTCGTGATCGGCGACACGCACCGCGGCGAGCACGGCCGCCGCCGTGAACGCCGCCATGCCGATGTTGGCTTCGAGAAACTGCACCGCAAGCAGCACGGAGAGGATCGTGGCGATCGTCAGCCAATGCACGGCTGAAAAGCGGTTGTCGATTTTCTGCTCGGCTGGGTCGCCTTGAAAGCTTTGCTTGAAGAGACGCAATCCACCGAAGAGCGCATAGCCGGCAAAGGCCACCATCGCATGACCGGCGAGGTTCATTGCGTATGTCTGCCACTCGTGGCCGCCAAGTCCGATCTTCTCCATCAACGGCGTGACGATGACCCCGGTTGGCGCGAGCGGCGACAGCGCGCCCGATTGCGCGCCGTTGCCGACCATGATGGCCATCAGAAAGGGCGGAACCGACGCCCGCGTGCCCACGCCCATTGCCATCGGCGCCAGCATGGCGGCGGTGGCCACGTTGCCCGGACCGAGCGTCGCGATCACGGCCGCGAGCACGAAGAACATCACCGGGACGAGTCCGGTGTTGCCGCGGCAGATTCGCACCGATGCGTGTGCCACACGCTCGAGTGTTCCATTGAGCTGGGCCTGCGTGAAGAGCAGCGTGACGCCGACGAGCATCAGGAACGTCTGCGTCGGAAAACCCGCCATGACATCGGCGAGCCGCATGCCGCCGAGATAGACGCCGAGGATCCACGCCAGTGCCAGACCGAGGACGCCGACGTTCAGCTGACTGAAACAGCTGATGACCATCGCGACGACGAGCGCCGCGAGAGAAAGCCAGGCGAGATTCATGGCAAGTGGAAAAGTGGAAAAGTGGAAGAAGTGGAAGAAGTGGAATAAGTGGAATAAGTGGAAAAGTAGGTGGCCAAGTGCATCAAGCTTTCGGCAGCAGGCTGGCCAGCAACTGCGCGGGATGGACGGCCGTCTCGCCAGTGAAGTCCGCGATCTGATGACGGCAGCTCGTGCCTCCGGCGACGACGACAGCGCCTTCGGGCTTGTTGCGAACAGCGGGGAAGAGCTTGCGCTCGCCGATGGCCCGGGAGACGTCGTAGTGCTCGCGGGCATAGCCGAACGATCCGGCCATGCCGCAGCAGCCGGCATCGAGATCGACCACATCCGCGTTCGGGATGGTGGAGAGCAGCGTCCTGGCCGGCCCGAGCAGGGACATCGACTTCTGATGGCAGTGGCCGTGGAGCAGAATCGTCTTCGGCCCTGCCTTGAAGGCCAGTCGCGGCGTGCGCGCGGCGAGGAACTCTTCGAAGAGCACACTGCTCCTCGCGACGACTTCCGCCCGGCGGCGTGCTTCGCCGCGCAGCAGCGCCGGCGCGTCCTCACGGACTGCCGAGAGACAACTCGGCTCGCAGAAGATCAGCGGCCGTCCTCGTTCGGCATCCGCGAACAACAGATCCGTATTGCGCGACGCCATCGACCGCGCATCGTCGAGGAGACCCTTCGAAATTTGCGGACGTCCGCAGCAGCGGTTCGGCGCGAGCGCAGGGCGCAGGCCGGCGGCGGAGAGCACGTCGAGCGCCGCGAGTCCAATCTCAGGGTCGTAGTGGTTGGTGAACGTGTCGTTGAACAGAAGAACGTCATGGGCCGCCTTCAGGCGGCCTTTCGCCAGTTGAGCCAGCGTCCTCCGCTTGAACTCCGGCAGCGCGCGACGTTTGTCGATGCCGAGCACGCGCTCGTTCAGACGGCGTCCGACTCCACTGTTGATCAGCCAGTTGGACAGCGGCGCGAGCCGGCTGCCCCACTCGGCGGCTCGCCGCGCCTGGCCGAGCGCTCGGGCGTGAAGCGGTGTGCCATGCCGCTGCCAGTAGTCGGCGAGGAATTCGCTCTTGAAACGCGCGACATCGACGCCGACCGGGCACTCCGCCTTGCACGCCCGGCATTCGAGGCAGAGGTCCAGGGTCTGATAGACACCGTCGTCGCCGAGTCCAGCCTCGCCAAGCCGGCCAGCCATCGTGAGGCGCAGGACGTTGGCGCGGCCACGCGTCACGTGCTGCTCGTCGCGTGTGGCCATGTACGAGGGGCACATCGTGCCCTCGAGTGTCTTGCGGCAGGCGCCGAGCCCGCTGCACATCTCGACGGCGCCGGCGAAACTGCCCTCGGGATAGTCGAAGTACGTCGGCACCGGCCGTGTGCTGTACGACGGCCCGAAGCGGAGATTGGCGGTGAGCGGCGGCGCGTCGACGATCTTGCCGGGGTTGAAGATCCCGTTCGGATCGAAGGTCCGCTTGATCGTGCGAAATGCTTCGTAGAGCTCCGGCCCGAACATCTTCGCCATGAACGGACTGCGCACCAGGCCGTCGCCATGTTCGCCCGACAACGCGCCACCGAACTCGAGGACGAGATCGGAGACGTCGTTGGCGATGGCTTCGAATCGGCGCACGCCGGCGTCGGTCTTCATGTTGACGACCGGGCGGACATGAAGACATCCCACGGAGGCGTGGGCATAGACGCCGGCCGTCGTGCCGTGCTTCCGAACGATGCCGAGGAAGCGCTCGATGTAGTCGCGCAGACGCTCCGGCGCGACGGCGGTGTCTTCGACGAACGACAGCGACTTCGCGTCCTCCTTCATCGCCATCGACAGGCCGAGTCCGGCTTCACGAAGACTCCAGATGCGCGCCTGCGCGGCGAGATCGATGGCGTGGTGGTAGGCGTAGCCGAACGAATGGTCGCGCAGATCGCGTTCGAGCGCCGCCAGACGCGGTGGAAGATCCTCGGCGCGGTCGGCGTAGAACTCGACGCACAGCAGCGACGCCGGGTCGCCTTCGATGAAGCTCTGTCGGAACGCTTCGAGCACGGCACTCTGGCGCGTGTAGTCGAGGATCGACTTGTCCATCACCTCGACCGCCGACGGTCCATGGCGAAGGATCAGCGGCGTGGCGGCGAGCGATTCGAGCAGGCTGGCGAACTGAATCGCCATCACCGCCTTGGCCTTGGGAAGCGGAACGAGATTGACCTTGGCCGAGAGCACGACGCCGAGCGTGCCTTCGGACCCCACCATCAGTTTGGCGAGGTTGAATGGGCGATCGGCGGTGACGAACTCGTCGAGGTTGTAGCCGCCGACGCGGCGCAGCACCCGAGGAAAGCGGCGCGTGATCTCGTCGCGATGGCGCGTGGCGAGATCGCCGATGACCCGGTAGCACGCGCCCTCGAGCGAGGTCTCGCCGCGCTTGCGCGCGAGCTGCTCGTTATCGACCGGTCCGAAATGCACGACCGACCCGTTCGACAGCACCACTTCCTGCTCGAGCACGTGGTCGATGGTCTTGCCGTAGAGCACCGATCGCGCGCCGCTCGAGTTGTTGGCCATCATTCCGCCGATCGTGGCCCGGCTCGCCGTCGAGACGTCAGGGGCGAAGCGCAGGCCGTGCGGACGCAGCTGGGCGTTCAACTCGTCGAGCACGAGACCCGGCTCGACGCGCGCCCACCGCTCGGCGACGTTGAGGTCGAGGATGGCCGTCAGATGCTTCGAGGTGTCGACGACCAGCCCGGGACCGATCGCTTGTCCCGCCTGCGACGTGCCGCCGCCACGCATCGTGATCGGACAGCGGAACTCGGCGCAGATCGCCACGATCCGAATCAGTTCGTTGCGGGTACGCGGGACGAGGACCCCGACCGGCTCAATCTGATACACGCTCGCGTCGGTGGAGTACAGCGCGCGCGAGACCTTGTCGAAGCGGACCTCGCCGGTGATTTCTGTGGCGAGCGCGCGACGAAGGCCGGCAAGGTCGAGACCGCGGACGTCGGCGCCGGTGTTGGCCGGCGCGGCGACCACCGGCAGCGTGGTCATAGTGCGCGGAGCCCGTCGCCGAGCAGCGCGAGGCCGCGGGCCAGCGTCTCGCCGCCGCTGCCAAACGAGACGCGCAGCGTGCCTTCGCCTGCCGGTCCATAGGCGGCGCCATGGACGACGGCCACGCCCTGGTCGTTCAGGAGCCGCCGCCGAATCTCGTTGGATGGGACTGCCGTCTGCCGCACGTCGAGCATCGCGAAGAACCCGCCTTCGGGCGCGAGCACGCGTACGCGATCGAGGCCGGCGAGCGAGGTGAGAATCGATTGACGGCGCCGGGCGTACTCGTCGCGCATCTGCCTGACACAGTCCTGCGACCCGGTCAGTGCGGCAGTCGCGGCGTCCTGTACGAACGTCGCCGGACCGCGGCTCGACTGCTGCAGCGCGAGAAACATGCTGTCGATGATTGGCGCCGGCGCAGCGCAGTAGCCGACGCGCCACCCGGTCATCGCGTAGGTCTTCGACAGACTGTTGATGATGATCGTCCGGGCGCGCAGCTCGTCCGACAGTACCGCGGGCGAGATGTGCCGGGCGCCGTCGTAGGTGATCGCCTCGTAGATCTCGTCGCTGATCAGGACGAGATTCCGCCGCACGACGAGATCGCCGATCGCGCGCAGCTCGTCTTCGTGCAGCACCGTGCCGACCGGATTCCACGGCGTATTCAGCAGCAGCACGCGCGACGCCGGTGTCAGCGCCGCCTCGATGGCCTCGGGCCGGAGTACGAAGCGACCGTTCTCGATCGTCGATCGCACCGGACGAATCCGGCCGCCGCACAGCAGAATCGGCGATTGATAGGCGTCGTAGATTGGATCCGGCAGCAGGACTTCGTCGCCCTCGTCCAGGAGCGCGGTGAGCGCGGCATGAATCCCGAGCGTCGCCCCGGTGGTGACGAGGATCTCCGAGTCCGCGTCGTAGGTGACGCCGTTGTCGCGCGCCAGCTTGGCGGCAATCGCCTGGCGCAGCGGCTTCTCGCCGCGGTTGTCCGGGTAGCGGGTGCGTCCCGCTTTCATGGCCGCGGCCGCGGCGTCGACGATATGCGGCGGCGTCTCGAAGTCCGGTTCACCGCGCATCAGCGAGATGACCGTGCGGCCGCGTGCGTGAACCTGGCGCATCTCGGCCAGGATGGAGTTGACAGCAGTGGGCTTGAGCAGCGCGGCGCGACGCGAGAGATGGAGTGTGTCCAGAAAGGCCAGTCTACTGCGAAAGTGGAAAAGTGGAAAAAGTGGAAAAGTGGAAAAGTAAGTTGGCAAGTACGACGAGCTGATCCGAGGCATCCAGCTGCGACACGCGGCGGCTGACTACGACACGCGGCGGCTGACTACGACACGCGGCGGCTGACTACCATGCGCCTCTAGCTCTTTGGGTTGTTCTTCATGCGTTCCGTGTTCTTCCTCGCTGTGCTGACCGACTTGGCAAATATCTTCGCGAGCTCGCGGGCTTCCTGGAGGAGCAGGGCGTCCTAACCGATGCGAGCGTCGCTCAAGTACTCGAGATGATCGACGCACTCATCCGCCTCTTCGAAAACGGTACCCAGCTTTGCCTGGAACTCTGCGCGCGAGCGGCCTC
>Ga0075421_100013044_pt1 | contig 10345 bp, 7 predicted proteins | sample SoiMetdeltSBSDD5_FD_75292 | JGI IMG/M metagenome (GOLD analysis project Ga0075421, IMG submission 75292) | Bulk soil microbial communities from a Populus tree surrounding site in Tennessee, USA - Soil MetaG P. deltoides SBSDD5 | ecosystem: Environmental > Terrestrial > Soil > Tree plantation... | reverse complement strand
ATGACCGATAACGTCAGATAAAAAATGCTCGCTGCAGCAACCGCTCCGCCCGGATTGAATCGGACCTGACCAGCACCCTGCAATTCCTCGGTCGCGCTCACAAACGTTCCCGCGGTGATCTGAGTGAAAGCGATCGTGACATAGATCAGAACGATCCAGATGAACAGCAGCATAGCCCGCCCCGCTTTGCCGCCCAGGTATTCGCGGGTGATTTCGGAAACGGATCTGGCTTCGTGACGAACCGAGGCGGTCAGACTCGAAAAATCGTGCACAGCACCGATGAAGACGACGCCAAAGGCAATCCACAGCAGGGAAGGAGCCCATCCCCAGTTCTGTGCCGCAAGAATCGGCCCGGCTATAGGCCCGGCCGCGGCGATGGCGGAAAAGTGCTGTCCAAACAGATAAAAGGGCCGAGTCGGAACATAATCGACGCCGTCGTTGACCTTGTTCGCAGGTGTGGGGCGCGAGTCGTCGATGCCGAACTGTTTCGCCACCCAGGTACCGTAAATCCGGTAGGCAAGGAACAGCAGCGCAAGAAAGGAAATCGCTAGCAGGGTCAGGTTCATGTCGTTTGGCTCCTCTCGAGGGGCCTAAGTGATATCACATCAAGGGCTCGAGGAGGTCGACCTTTTTGGGGAAATTGATTCATCTGGACCTCTGTTCTAGCCGATACCGCGCCTCTTTTGGCACCCACGATGCACCGACCCGCCTGGAGACCACACCAATGCTATTGGGTCAATTGCTTTTGTTAGTCTCGACGATGCTTCCAGTTCCGCAGGAGCAGCGGTATTCACTATCAGTGGACGTGGAACTGGTCCAGGTATCGGCGAATGTCGTCGATGAATCCGGCTCTTACATCGAAGGTTTGACCCCGGATGACTTTCAAGTGCTTGAAAACGGTCAGGAGCAAAAGATTTCCTTTTTCTCTCACGATGCGGGAGTTCCGGTTAGCCTTGGAGTGCTGGTTGATGTTAGTGGCAGCCACCAGGAAAAACTGGAACAAGGATTAAAGACTGTTAGCGAAGTTGCAGCGTCTCTGGCTGATAACGATGAAATGTTCATCGTCACCTTTAATTCTCGCGTCGACTTGCGGCAAAAATTCACGGGTAACAAAGAGGAAATTCAAAGTGCGCTGCGCAACATCCGCGCCCACGGCGAAACAGCGGTATATGACGCCATTTCGCTCGGCTTAGATGAGATGAAAACGGCGCGGCACCGGAAGCAAATCCTCCTGCTCGTGACGGATTGCTTCGATACGAGGAGCAAGATCAAACCAGATCAAGTGGAGGACCTGATTCGGGACTCGAATGTCCAGGTGTATGCGATCGGAATCGACGATGATGATCTCACTTCAAACAAACGCAAAGGCCCTCGCTACCGCATCTACGATTACATGCTCAATCGATTGACCAGCGCCGGCGGCGGACGTCTCATCCGGATGTCCGCGGGGCGTGATTACGATTTACGCCAGCTGGCGCAAACGGTGTTGGGAGAGCTGCATCAGCAATACACCATGGGCTACTATCCGGCGGCCGGGCCAGAGAAGGAGGGTTTTCGCAGCATCGAGGTTCGAGTTGTGAAGCCTGGCACCCGCAAGTCGGGAGAAAAACTGCGCATTGTTCGCCGCGATCCCGCGGAATAGGACTGCGGCTAAGGCAGTCGCGGTGCCATCCGGGGCAAGGTCGGATCCTGATAAATCGAAATCGGGGCAAATAGATTGTTGTAAGCCGGACCATTCGGCGAACCGGCCGGCGGAGTGTTTAGCGGTAGAGGTGCGAAGAACGGTGGCCCAATGGTTTCTCCGGGAATCGGCGGAAGTTGGACGAGTTGTTGTCCACGAGGATTCACGATTGGGCCGAACGGCGTCGGCACAATCGGTGGCGGCCGTAGCGGCACCTGAACCAGCACTTGAGGATTCGACTGCATATTTAACTGGTCAGTAACCTGAGGAGCTTCCTGGTTAACCGGCGGAGGTTGTTCCGCCACCCGCGTGGGCTCTGACGGCCGGGTCACGACGATCCCTCGTCCGGGGATGAACACGTAATCCATGGATTGGCTTTCGAAAATCTTCCGAACCGCCTGGTCCAAGGTAAGTCCCGAAAAACGGACGGTGACCTCTTTATTTGCCAGTTGCGGCGGAACAGTAGACTTCATTCCAGTAGCTTGATCCAACAGCCGCAGCAAACGACCCAGTGTGATGCTGTCGACGTTGATGGAAACTTTCTCGTCGACAATCTGGACTTCTGGTTCCTGCGGCGCAGACAACCCCACCACAGCGACGAAGACACTCAAAATAAAGGCGTCCCACCAACGCTTCATTGCTCTGCCTCGATGTCTGGATTCTAACCCTCTATCTTTTTAGACCCGTCCTTAATTATTTGGAGAGGCTTTTCCGCCCAACTGTGCTCCCACTGTGCCTTGACATGGTTCCCCATACTTGAGAAGTGCGCCGGGTTTTAAAAGCTCTATGCAGGAAACGCAGCAGCCCTCACGTCTGAAGCTGATTGCCGCATTTGCTGCGGTGTATTTGATCTGGGGATCGACCTATCTCGCGATTCGATATGCCATAGCCACGATTCCGCCGTTCCTGATGGCGGCCATCCGTTTCCTGATTGCCGGCTCGCTGCTATGTCTCTGGGCACGTGCCGCCGGGCTCACGCAGCGGAAAGAAGAATCCTGGGCCGCGGCGCTGCTAGTCGGTTTTTTGTTATTCATGGTAGGGAACGGGGGCGTCGTTGTCGCCGAACAGTGGGTGCCCTCTGGCCTTGTAGCCCTGCTGGTATCGACGACGCCCGTCTGGTTTGCGCTTTTCGATTGGTTTGCAGGCGGCAAGCGCCCGACTGCGGCCGTCGTAATCGGCATTGCGATCGGATTCTGTGGAGTCGCGCTGCTTGTGGATTTTGCAGAGATTCGGTCTGAGGCAACGGTAGATGCCAAAGGTGCGGCGATTCTTTTGCTGGCCTCCATCTCGTGGTCTGCAGGCTCCATCTATGCTCGCCGTGTCCGCATCTCACCTTCTCCGATTATGGTTTCGGGGATGCAAATGTTGAGTGGCAGCTTCTTCCTTGCAGGCGCAAGCGTCATCACCGGTGAAGTCCGCACATTTGATGTCACCGGGATCTCTTTATCTTCCGGTTTGTCGTTTCTGTATCTCACGGTGTTCGGATCGATCGTCGCGTTCACTTCTTATAGTTGGCTGGTCAAGGCCACCACACCATCGCGGCTGGCGACCTATGCGTATGTCAATCCCGCTGTCGCCGTGTTTATGGGCTGGGCGCTTGCCGATGAACCGATTACTCTGCGGACGCTGTTAGCAATGGCGCTCATTCTTATTGCGGTGATGGTGATTCAGAGCCGCCTTCAAAGAAAGTCTAGAAATTGAAGGTTTCGGGATTTCGGATGAGAAATGCAAGAATCGTTCGATTTCGAGACTTCCGTTTGCTTTGAGAGGGGATCATGTTCGGGAAAAAACTAAAAGAATACGTTCGTTTTGAGCGGTGGATATTAATCCTGATCGTAGCGGCGTTCGTGATTCGTCTCGCTTTGTCGTTGTCTGGAACACCAAACACGTCGACGCGTTGGGTTAGCATCAATATTGTGCTTCTGGTAGGGCTGATCTATTGCGCAGTTGCAGTCCATACCACAGGCTTTGGGAGCTACAAGCAACTCTTCGGACTTTTGCTGCTGCAATTGCTCCTGGCACACCTTTTGATAGCATCGGCAATCGCCCTGGGCATCGTTACGGGAACCGACAACATCTATACAGCCCCCGAGTATTTTGGCTATCGCGACGGGAAAAACTGGGGACATGTGGTGGCACATCTGGTTGGGTGGTTCGTTTTAGCCCTGATCTACTGGCTAATCGGTTCGATCTTTCTGTTCCTAACTAAGAGACTGAAACCGGTGGCATAGCCCGTGCAAGATCCGACAATCCACGCCATGAGGCAGGTCTGTCCGGCCGATTTGAAAAACGGGAGTCTGGTTTCCACGGCGCTATATCCCCTCCTGCGAGGAGGGGTCGCCGCGCCGATGTAACGAATGCAACGCTACCTCTTGCCATCGGCGCGGCGGGGGAGGTCAAACGCCTCTTGTAACAAGATTTCTGACCTCCCCGGCGGCGCGCTGTTAAAGGTAGCGGTACATTTGTTGAAGCGCGCAGGCCGCCCCTCCTCGAAGGAGGGGCAGAGAAGAACACACGTGAAGGTCCTTCCATCCGAAAACTCAAAACAGTGTGACAGTTTTTGGGCGCGTTTCTCGGTTGATTAGCTAAGGAGAGCACGATGATCAACCATGACAGGAAACGCATGACTAAAAGCTTGAAAACCGTTGCGGTGTTATCGGCCTGTGTCCTGATCGCAATGGTCACATTACCCGCAACGAGCGCCCACCCGCCATCCCGGCCGGATGTTGTCCTGCTGGCCTCGGGTCTCGAGGGCGGGTCGGGTAGCACGATCGGCCCCGGTGGCGCCCTGTTCGTCACCGAAGGCGCAGCCGGCCGGATTTCGAAAGTCGATCCACGGACAGGAAACAGGACAACGTTCGCCACCGGTTTGCCGAAATCTATCGTTGGCATCGGTGGGGCGATCGATGTTGCGTTCATCGGCAGCACCGCGTACGCACTGGTCACCCTCGTTGGTCCTGATGTCGGCGGCAGCGATGTTGTCGGCATCTATCGGGTGGATGGCCCGGATTCTTTCTCTATCGTCGCGGACATCGGAGACTTCGCTTTGCGCAATCCGCCGAACACACCGTTCGATGTTCCGACTGGAGTTCAGTACGCGATAGAAACCTTCCGCGGCGGGTTCCTCGTCACCGATGGGCACCATAACCGTGTGCTGTGGGTTACGCTCGACGGGAAGGTTACGGAGTTGATCGCGTTCGGCAATATCGTGCCGACTGGTCTCGCGGTATCAGGGAATACCATCCATATGGCCGAAGCCGGCCCCGTTCCTCACTTGCCGGCGGACGGTAAGATCGTTACTTTCCAGCCGTGGTCGCCCATCGTCACGAATGTAGCGTCCGGTGCGCGCTTGCTCGTTGACGTGGAATTCGGCCTCGGACGCACGCTCTTCGCTCTCGCGCAGGGCGATTTCCCGCCTTCTCCCCCATTTCCGCCGGCGGGGTCTCCCGCGTTACCGAACACGGGCAAGCTCGTGAAGGTCGAGGAGAATGGCACCTTCTCCGTTGTTGCGGACGGTCTGGACTTGCCGACGTCGCTCGAGCTCATCGGAAACACTGCGTATGTCGTCAGTCTCACCGGAAAGATCTGGAAGATCGAGGGAGTCTCAGCCCCGCCCTATGGGCGTTGAGCAAGTGACTGAAAAAATGCAGAATAGTTTTTTCTGTAGGCGCGGTCATAGACCGCGCCTACAGAACCGCAAAGAAGGAGAGGACTTCTACCAATGCCGAATTTCGTTATCGAGCGCGAGATACCTGGGGCCAGCAAGATGACGCCGCAGCAGGTCTGCGAAGCGGCGAAGAGCTCATTGGCCGTGTTGCGGGAACTGGGTCCACAGATTCAGTGGCTGCACAGCTACGTGACGGACAACAAAATCTACTGCATTTACTGGGCACCCAGTGAAGACCTGATCAGAGAACACGCGCGCCGGGCGGGAATACCGGCGGACCGGATCAGCGCCGTGCGGCGCATGATGGAACCGGCCAGCGCCGAGAGTTAGCTCGAGCGTTTCGCAAAGAGCACCGCCTCTTCCGTGGACATGTTCCAACCACGCATCCAGCTGGTGGCCGCCTGAGACCCGGAAAGTTGTCTGCGGGATTCTTCCAGGTGCCGTGCCAGTTTGGATTTGGGCAACTCGTATTGCCGCCCGACCAGCTCTCGCAGGCCAGCTGCGCTTCCTGCCAGTGTGAGAGCACGCTCCGGATCGCCTGCCAACGCTGCGCAACACGCGTACGCCTCCAACACACGAGGCAGGTCGGAACGATAGCCGAGACTCGCGTAGATTCTCAGGGACTCTCCCAATAACTGCTCGGCGGAAACGTCGTCCCCGGCGTCGGCATCCAGGTTGGCTAAATCGAAGTGGCACGCCGCAATACCGAGTTGATGCTGCAACCTGCGGAATCGTTCCAGTGCCTGTTCATACAGCGAACGAGCCTGATCGTGATGGCCTTCGGCTCGCGCCACGTCCGCAAGATGGTTCAGACCCCAAACGACGGCGATCTGGTCTCCCGCAGCTTCGAATCGACTCACGGATTCCTCGTACAGTCGCCGCGAAGCTTCGTACTCGCCCAGCAGCTGCATGGTATTTGCCAGATTATTCAGGGCACCTGCCAACACGACAGGGTCACCGGTTTCGCGGGCCGCCGTCACCAATTCCTCCAGGTGTCGGCGGCTGCCTTCATAATCGCCCTTCATGACCAGTCTGGCAGCGTGGCTGTTGGTTACCCTCAGCACGCCTTGAATGTCACGCAGCTCCTTGAAGATCTGCAGGCTTTCTTCACCCATCTTGAACATTTCCGAAACAGAATTTTCCGGCGATAAATCGACACCCGCTGCCAGCAAGCATGCTCGGGTGCGGTTCTTTATCGATGCTTCCGGCAGTGCCAGCAGTTTTGCCACTCGTTCACTGCCTTCTAACAAGTGGCCCCTGTCGCGCCAGTAGGCCACGAGTGCAACAACCAGCCGCATCCCCCAGTGAGCCTCGCGCGCACTCGTCATCCAGTCCAATGCGGCGCCGAAATTTCCCGTCTCGGCATTGAAACGCGCGAACCACAATTGACGCAGCGGCCCCGCCATCTCTGCGTTTCCATCTTCGGCCAGCACGACGTAGTAGGCGGCATGTGCTTTGCGGGTATAAACCTCTTCGCCGGCTTCAGCCAGACGTGCCAGTCCATATTCACGAACCGTCTCCAGCATGGAAAAACGGGGTTCGATCACGTCCCCGGCCGTTTGCCGAAGGAGGCTGTTGTCAACAAGGGATTCGATAGCCTCCAGTAAATTTACATTCATGTCGCCCTTAGCGTTCGCGACCGCTTCAATGCCTTCGTGCGTCGCACCGCCCACGAAGACCGAGAGCCGGCGGAATAGCGTCTGCTGCGCCGAATCGAGGAGGTTGTAGCTCCAGTCGATGGTAGCGCGCAGAGTCCGTTGGCGTGCCGGCACGTCTTTAGGTCCTCCAACTAAAAGTTGTAGCGGATCTCGAACGCGATCCAGCAACGCCCGAAGCGGCAACACCTTCGTCCGAGCGGCCGCCAACTCGATAGCTAACGGCAGACCGTCCAGGCGCGTGCAGATCTCGGCAATCAGGCGAATTTGCGACTCGTCGAGCTTCTCCGTTCCAGTGGCCTGGAGCCCAGGCACCCGCTCCAGAAACAAGGCAACTGCAGGTGAAGCAGCCAGGATTTGCGCCGGCGCTGTCGTGCTGTCCGGCAATCCCAAAGGCGGCACGGGATACTCATATTCACCATAGGCGTGCAGTGCGGCGCGGCTGGTCACGAGCACTTTGAGCTGATCGGACAGGGCCAGCAAGTGAATTACTTGTGGAACCGCGGATACAACATGCTCGAAATTATCCAGCACCAGGAGGGTAGGTGCTGCCAGCGACAACAGCTGCCGCTCGAGCAGCGTCATTGCTGTTTCATCGGCCTTGTGCCGGAGGTTCATTGCGGCAGCGATTTCCGAAGGAACAAGTGTCGCGTCGCCGATCCGGTCGAGAGCCACGAAAACGATGCCGCCGGGAAATTCATCGAGCAGCTGGCGTGAAAGCTCCACGGCCATTCGTGTTTTGCCTATACCTCCCGGTCCGGTGAACGTTACCAGCCGAACGTTCGGCCGCAAAACCAGCAGTCTGGCTTTGGCAAGGTCTTGTTCGCGTCCGACCAGTCCGGTGCGTTGCGGGGGCAAATTGTGAACCCGGTTTGGCGCTGCCGGCCGCACCTGGGCCAGGCTGACGGCAAGCGCATCGAGGTCGCTGGCCAGCTCCCTGGTAGATCCGTATCGATCCTGACGATCTTTGGCAAGACACCTGTCGACAATCCATTCCAATGGCGCCGGCACCAGCGGGTTCAGGTGTCGCATCGGTTCTGGAGTGTCGCGCACTATCGCGACAAGTGTGTCCATCACCGTCGCTCCCGTAAACGCGCGACGGCCGGTCACCATTTCGTACAGTACGACTCCAAAAGAAAATTGGTCAGAGCGTAAATCCAGTTTCTCGCCCCTGACTTGTTCGGGAGACATGTAACCGAAGGTTCCCACGATGGTCCCCTCGACAGTTGGCAATTGCGTCTGATTGACCGTCTGCTCCGGGTCTGGACCGGTTCTGTTGCTCTCTGGGACAACAAATTTCGCCAGACCGAAGTCCAATAGCTTGACGATACCTTCCGACGTAACCATGACATTGGCCGGCTTCAGGTCGCGATGCAGGATGCCCTTGCCATGCGCTGCGGCCAGCGCATCGCCGATCTGTCTGGCGATCGCGAGTACCCTCGGAATCGTGAGTGGACCGGAGGCCGTTATGCCGCGCAAGCTGTCACCCTGAACCAACTCCATAACGATGTAATCCACCGTGCCGGACGTGCCTATATCGTGGACCGTGACAATGTTCGGGTGATTCAACGCGGAGGCTGAGCGGGCTTCTCGTAGCAATCGTTCCGTCGAGTGTTCTGCACCCTGGCCGCCCGGCAGCAGAATTTTTATCGCAACCTGTCGCGATAAGCGGTGATCGGTCGCCCGGAAAACCTGTCCCATACCGCCTGCTCCCAGCAATGCTTCGATTTTGTACGGCCCGAGTTGTGTGCCCGGTGCGATGTCATGATTAGAAAACAATTGCTCGGTGGCATTGTTGAACGCGGATTGCAGCAAGCTACCCGCTTGCTCGTAGGAGAGGATCAGTCGTTTAACTTCGTCCCTGAGGTCTGGATCATCGACGCAGACAAGATCGAGGAACTGCATGCGCTCATGCGGCTCACGCTCCATGACATCGTGAAACACGTTCTCGACCTGTTGCCATCTTTCGTTCACGTTACTGGCTCTAATTAAGGTCGCCCGATTCTAGCACAGGCCTCGAGATGCTCAATTTCTCGCATCTTTTTCGCGTGCATGATCTCTCAAAGGAGGAAGGTTATATAATCCCGACATGTCGGGTGAAATGCCGGGAGACATCAGCCAGTTGCTAAACGCCTGGAACGATGGCGAAGCACAGGTCGCAGGCAGAAACCAAGCCCTTGTGAAAGAATCTTCAATGAGAGGTGTTTTGTGACGAGTCCGATTCCGGTCCGCCTCCTGCCTGTCGTAATGCTCGGTCTGTTCGTACTCATAGCGGCGAACGTTTGTCTCGCTCAGGACGGTGGCGCCGTTCCAAGTCCACAAACGCCGGGGCAAGGGAATACGGGTGGCCAACGCGGTGGAGGGCAGCCGAATACACCGTCACCAGGGCAGGGGAATTCGCAGCGCGAGCCCCGGTTCAATGAACCCGAGCAGCGGATCCTGTACCTTTCCGGGCAGGTCAAACTCCTTGATGGAACCGTTCCCCCGGATCGAGTGGTGATCGAGCGCGTCTGCGGCGGATCCGTCAGACCCGAAGGTTATACGGATTCGAAAGGCAATTTCTCCTTTCAGGTGGGTGGACGCAATTCCAATGTATTCATGGACGCCAGTGTTGCAAGCGACTTCCGGTTGGAAGGCGCCCGCGGCGTTAATGAACGCGAACTCGCGGGTTGTGAGATCCGCGCGAACCTCGCGGGTTTCATTTCGGAATCGATCTCCCTCGGTTTTCGACATGCGTTGGATGATCCGGACATCGGGATCATCCGTTTGCGGCCGTTAGCCAATGTCGAAGGCTTTACATTCAGCATTACCAGCGCGATGGCGCCGAAGGATGCCCGCAAAGCATACGAGAATGGCAGCGAGAAAATACAAAAGGGGCGCTGGGCCGAAGCCGAGAAGGAACTCGTCAAAGCCGTGAAGAGCTTTCCGAAATATGCCATTGCCTGGTTTGATCTCGGATACGCGTACCAGAAACAACAGAAACTCGATGAAGCTTCAAAGGCCTACCATCAGGCTTTGCAGGCGGATTCGAAATTCGTTAATCCGTATGGGCAGCTCGCGTATCTGTCGCTGTCGCAAAGCAAGTGGGACGACGCGCTGGATTATGCATCGCGCATGCTGAAACTCAACCCTTATGTTGGTGCCGACGTTTATTTATACAGCGCAATCGCCAACTACAACCTCGGGAAAGCCGACGTCGCCGAAGAACACGCGCGACAGGCTGCCAAGATCGACTCAGACCGCAAGATCGCGAAGATCCACCACTTGCTCGGAGTCATATTGAAGGACAAGAAGGATTACGCTGGAGCCGCGGAGAGTTTGCGTCTTTATCTCAAACTCAAT
>Ga0075421_100013042_pt1 | contig 10346 bp, 8 predicted proteins | sample SoiMetdeltSBSDD5_FD_75292 | JGI IMG/M metagenome (GOLD analysis project Ga0075421, IMG submission 75292) | Bulk soil microbial communities from a Populus tree surrounding site in Tennessee, USA - Soil MetaG P. deltoides SBSDD5 | ecosystem: Environmental > Terrestrial > Soil > Tree plantation... | reverse complement strand
CGAGGGTGGCCCGGTGACCCGAGCGGACGCGGCTGACGCCGTGGCGCAGGTTGACACGGTAGACGCCGCGCGTGCCCTGTACCGGCCGGTGGTGCACCGGGAAGATGACGCCGTCGCCGCGGCCGAGCGGCACGACCTCGACGCGCGACTGCATGCGCGGGCGCTGCTCGGTGAGGACGAATTCGCCGCCGGTGAACGCGACGCCAGGCTCGGCAAGCAGGATCGCCACCTGCAGCGGAAACGCCAGCTCGCCGTAGAGATCCTGGTGAAGGCAGTTGTAGTCGCCGGCGCCGTATTGCAGCAGCAGCGGCGTTGGCCGCGCCTGCCCCGCTTCGCGGCAGCGTTCGAGAAATGCCGCATGCTCCGCGGGATAGCGAGCCTCGATGCCCATCGCCGCGTGCCACCGGTTCGCGACCGACGCGAGCGGCGGGTAGAGCGCCGTGCGAAGCGACGCGACCGGCTCGGGCAGCGGGTAGGCGAAATACTTGTATTCACCGCGCCCGAAGCCGTGGCGGCTCATCACCACCCGGCTGCGAAACCGCCCTTCGTCCGTGTAGCTGCGCGCAAGCCCGGCGCACTCGTCGGGCGTGAGCAGGCCGGCGAGCACGGCGCAGCCGTGCGAATCGAGGTCGCTGCCGATGGCACGCCAATCGAGGTCGGCCACCCGCGACGCTGCCGGTTCGACGACACTGGTCACGGTGTGGGGCTGCATGCCGCCAATCTATCGCGTCCGCGAGCGCGCGGCACTCCGGGGCTTGTTGTCGATGTTGTCGTCCGTAGGCTGGGCTTTAGACCGGCCCAAGATGGGACGGTTTGAACCGTCCTCTGCCATTCCGTCAGAACTCCCAGCCGGCAGCGGCCAGCAGCTTCCTCGCGGGAGCGCCGGCCACGGCGCGGACGAACGCGCGCGCCGCCTCGGGCGACGCCGCGCCGGTCATCACCACCGCGTCGTAGCTGGTCCGCGTCTGGATCGCGGCAGGCAGCGGGCCAACCAGCATCGCGCCGCTGGATTCTCCGAACTTGATCTCGCTGATCATCGTGAAGCCGAGTTCGTTGGCTTTCGCCGTGCCGAGCCGCGCCATCACTGCGGCGCCGGTCGGCACGCGCACGACCTTGGTCTTGATCTGGTCCGCGATGCCCATGTCGGCAAACATCTTGTCGACGAACACGGCGGAGGCGCCCTGCGTCATCACCAGCGCGTCGGCCTGGAGAATCGATGCCTTCAGCGTGGCGGCACTGGTCAGGTCCGGCCGTTTGCCGCCGCGCGGCATGCCGACGCCGATCCCGATCTTGCCGACCGCCTGCCGCGTCCCGGCCGCCGCCTTGCCTTCCTTGATCGCCTGATCGACACCGGCGACCGACGCGATCAGGACGTCGGGGCGCTCGCCGCCGGCGAGCCGGCGCGCGATGTTCTGCGAGGTGTCGAACTGGATCGTCACCTGGTTCCCGCTCTCCTGCTCGAACGCCTTCGCCACCTGCTCGAGCGGCCCCTGGGTGGCGCCGCTGGCAAGGGTCGAAATGCCGGCAGCAGAGACGTGGACCCCCGTGGCGATTGCGGCGGCAACAAGAAGGTGCTTCATGGGACTTAGCTTAGAACACGACATTGCGGATTGCGGAATGCGGATTGCGGAATAATTTGTTCAATCTGCCAATCGAGCCGCAATCCGCAATTCGCATTCGCGATGTCTCATAATGGACCGATGATCGGCGAGACGCTCGCGCACTACCGCGTCCTCGAACGACTCGGCTCCGGCGGTATGGGCGACGTCTACCGCGCGGAGGATCTGCGCCTGCACCGCGACGTCGCGCTCAAGATGCTGCGCGCGGACGGCGTGGAGCACGACACCACGCATCGGCTCCTGGCCGAGGCACGCGCTGCCTCCGCCTTCAACCACCCCAACATCGCGGTCGTCTACGACGCCGGCGAAGTGGACCATGGCGGCCGGCGCGTCGGCTACATCGCGATGGAATACGTCGACGGGATGACGCTCGCGGCGCTGGCCGAGCTCGGGCCGCTCGCTCTCGATCGCATCCTCGACATCGCCGAACCGATTGCCGACGCGCTGGCCGAAGCGCACGAGCACGGCCTCGTCCACCGTGACCTCAAGCCGTCGAACGTGATGGTCACGCCATCGGGCCGCGTCAAGGTGCTCGACTTCGGCGTCGCCCAGCGCCGAGACACCCGCGTCGCCGCCCCGACCGACGCGACGCGCACGATCGACCTGACCTCGGGCCTCGGCGTCTTCGTCGGCACGCTCCCCTACGTCGCCCCGGAACAGGCGACCGGCCGCGAGGTCGACGGCCGCGCCGACATGTTCTCGCTCGGCGTCATGCTCTACGAGCTCGCCTGCGGCCGGCGGCCGTTCACGGGCAACAACGCGGCGCAGCTCCTCGAGGCGATCCTTCGAGAGGAGGTGCCGCCATTTCCAGACCTGCAGCGCGACCCCAGGCTGCCGCAAATCGAACTGCTCGTCCGGCGGATGCTCGCCCGCGATCCGCAGAGCCGCTTCGCCACCCTCGCCGAGGTCCGCGACGGCCTGGCGGTCATCCGGAGCGGGGGACGCGTGGCGGCGCTCGAATCCGAGCGCGAGCGAAACAGCCTCGCCGTCGCCGGCTTCATCAACATCTCGGGCAACCCCGAAGACGACTGGCTGGGCGCAGGCATCTCGGAGACGCTGACGGCCGACGCCGGCCGGCTCGAGGGTGTGACGGTGATCGCGCGCGAGCGGGTCTCTGAAATCATCAAGACGTTGAGTCAGCACAGCGACGAACGAGGCGAAGCGCTGGTGCTCCAGGCCGGGCGCGAGCTCCGCGCACGCTGGATTGTGAGCGGCGCGTTCCAGCGATCTGGCGACGCGATTCGCGTCACCGCCTCGGTGACCGAAGTCGCGACCGGAAAACTGCTCGGCACCGCCCGCGTCGACGGCCAGCTGCACGCGGTCTTCGAGCTGCAGGATCGGCTCGTCCGTGAGCTCGCCGGATTGGCCCGGACCGTGCGCGCGGCAGCTGCACCGGCACAAACCGGCGCGTCGGAGACCGCGGTCGTCGAAGCATACGAGGCGTTCTCCCGGGGCCTCCTCAACCGGCGCGCCGAGACGTTCGAGTCGCTCGATCGCGCGGTCTGGCTGTTCGAGCGCGCCGTTACCGTCGACCCGTCGTACGCGCGGGCGCACATCGAGCTCGGGGTCTCGTACGCCACCAAAGCCAGCTATCTCTCGCTGCCGGAGCTGCGGCAGCGCGCGGTGGCGAGCCTCAGGCGGGCGATCGCGCTTCAGCCCGGATCCGCGCGCGCCTGGCGCGAGCTCGGTGCAACGCTGGTCGACATGGGCGAGGACGCGGAGGGCATGGCCGCAATCCGGCGAGCGCTCGCCATCGATCCCGAGGAAGCCAGCGCCTGCGCGGCGATGGGGCGCGCCCTCTTCATCACGCGCGCGAAGTTCGCCGAGGCGACACCGTGGTACGTACGCGCGCTCGAACGCAACCCGAATGGCGGCTGGTACGCGCTGCAGCTCGCGCACTGCGCGGCGCTGACGCGCGATTTCGCGCTCGGCGAGCGCACCGCCAGCCAGGCGATGCAGCTGCAGGAAGCCTTCCTCTCGGGCCGGGAAGGGCTCTTCATCGCCGGCGCCTACATCCGCGCCGGCCACCTCGCCGCGCTGCAGGGGCGGCACGAGCAGGCAATCGCCTACTTCGATCAGGAGATCGACTTTCTCGTCCGCACCGAGCACGCGCTGCGAAGCCGCATCCTCGTCGAGCTGAACGCGCGATTGGGGGCCTCCTACCTGCAGATCGGCGACACCCGCAGAGCGAAAGCGGTCCTCGATGTCGCGCTCGAGAGCTTCGACCGTCGGGTGCGCCTCGGCGCCGACGACGGGTTCACGCGCTACTATGCAGCGTCGATCCACGCGCTGCGCGGCGACACGGAGCCGGCGCTGGCGTTCCTCGAGCGCGCGCTCGTTCAGCAGCGCGCCTTCACCGCGGCGCGGGCCCGCATCGAGCCGGAATTCGATCTGATTCGAGACGACCCGCGATTCCACCGCCTGATCGAGACCTGAGGGGCGATCCCTTACCGAATCGCGTTTTCAACGGGCGCAGCGTCCGCGCAGACACTTCCTGCGATTTGTCGATGAGAGGTGAAACGCGCGGTCGAAACGGCAGGTCTCTTGCTCGGCGACGGGCAACCCACCCCAGTGCGCCGCCGGTAACGTCAGCACGTCAGCCCCCAGCGTCTCTCGCCAGTCGAGAAGAGGGGGAAATGCTCAAGCCCAATCGAGCATTTACTCCCGACCCTCCCGCTCAGGATTCGCCACGAAACGATAGCCGACGCCGCGGATCGTCTGCAGGTGCCGGGGATTTGCCGGTTCGTCTTCGATGTAGCGTCGCAGTCGCACGATGAAGTTGTCGATAGCGCGCGTGTCTGTATCCTCGTGTACGCTCCACACCTTTTCGAGGATGGCTTTGCGCGCCACCGGTTGTCCTTCGTGCGCCACGAGGTAGCGCAGCAGCGCCGCTTCCATCAGCGTCAGCGGCATCCTCTTCTCGCCGACACGAACCTCGAGCTGTTCGAAGTCGATGCTCCTGTCGCGAAATGAAAATTGTGATGCAACAGCAGCTGACTGTTGCGCCGCTTCCTGCCGGAACCACTGGTGCCGGCGCAGCAGGCCGTTGACGCGCGACAGGAGAATCGGCAGCTCGAACGGCTTAGCCAGATAATCGTCTGCCCCGGCGCCGAATCCGCGCAGCACGTCTTCCGATCGCCCGCGGGCGGTCAGCATCAGCACCGGGACGAAGCGCTTCGTCTGCCGCAGTTCGGTGACGACGCCGAAGCCGTCGATCCCCGGCAGCATGACGTCCAGAATCACCAGGTTGTAGCGCCCTGGCTCCGCGTTCAGGCGCCGCAGCGCGTCCTCGCCGTTGTCGACCACGTCGACGTCGTGCTGCTCCGCTTCGAGGTTGTAGCGGAGGCCGTCGGCAAGGTGCTGCTCGTCTTCGACGACGAGAATGCGGCTCATTGCTGCGCCAGGACCGGCAGGTGCACGGTGAAGGTGGCGCCATGTCCCGGGCCCTCGCTTTCGGCGAACACCTTCCCGCCGTGGCGGGCGACGACCGAGCGGACGATGAACAGGCCGAGGCCGGTGCCCTTGATGCGCATCGTGCCCGGCACGCGGTAGAAGCGCTTGAAGATCCGCTTCCGCTCGGTTGGCGAGATGCCGACGCCCTGATCGCGAACGCGCAGCGTGGCACGCTGCGCGTCGGTCTGCTCGAGCTCGACGTGCACGCGCACTTCGGGACCGGAGTACTTGACGGCGTTGTCGACCAGGTTGGCGACCACCGCCTTCAGGTCGTCCTCGTCGCCGAGCACGTAGGTGCCCTTGCCGTTCGACGACGCGGCCTCGCGGTAGGTCAGCGCATCGGGCGCCAGCCGGTAGCGGGTGCGCGCAATTGCGAGGCTCTCCTGGATCAGCGCCGACATGTCGACGGCCGTGTAGCCCGCGCGCCGGACGCGCGCGCCAAGCTGGCCGGCGCGGAGCACCTGCTCGATCGTGCCGAGCAGCCGGTCGCTGTCCTCGAGCATCGCGCTGTAGAACTCCTGCCGCCGCGCGTCGTCGACCGCCCGGTTCTGGAGCGTCTGCAGGTACAGCTTCATCGACGCCACCGGCGTCTTCAGCTCGTGCGTCACCGCGTTGATGAACGCTTCGTGCTGCTCGTTGCGCCGGATCTCGCGCACGAGAAAGATGGTGTTGAGGACGACGCCGGTGATGATGAGAGGAAAGACGAGCAGGCCGGCGACGAGCAGGCCCGCCTGACGCCAGCTGACGATGACCCAGCCGACGTTGAGCGCGAGGGCACCGCCGACAAGGGCGACGCCGAGGATGATGAAGGCGATCGACTTCCGGCGGCCGCCAGACCTCATGCCTTGAGCATAGCAGGGTGTGGAGAACACTGCCCGGCCACGAACGATCGAAGTTGGACGTCTCCGTCCTTCAGACTTCGAACTTACAGGTCTCGTTTACGCCGCGATTTCCTGCGCCACTTCCGTGTTGACCTTCGCGATGCGAACGTCCCACACCAGGCCGACGGCCCGCAGCAGCTTCAGCGAGACCCAGGTGACGTCGAACTCGTACCAGGCGAGCCCGTGACGGGCCGAGGTCGGGTGCGCGTGGTGGTTGTTGTGCCACCCCTCGCCGAAGGTGAGCATCGCGACCCACCACACGTTGCGCGAGTCGTCCCTGGTCGCGAAGCGCCGCTTGCCCCACAGGTGCGTCGCCGAGTTCACCAGCCAGGTCGAGTGCAGGCCGACGACGACGCGCAGGAAGATCGCCCAGTTCACGAGCGACCAGCCGCCGACGGCGAGAAGCCCCAGGCCGAGCACCGTGAGCGGCACCCAGTGATAGGTGGTCAGCCAGCGGTAGAACGGATCCCTGGCGAGATCGGGCGCATAGCGCGACATCCGCGCGGTGTCGTTGTGCGCCGCTTCACCGAACAGGATCCAGCCCATGTGCGCCCAGAAGGCGCCGACCCGCGGCGTATGCGGATCCTCCGGCTGATCGGAGTGCTGATGGTGGACGCGGTGCGTGGCGACCCAGAAAATCGGCCCCCCCTCGAGGGTCAGCGTGCCGCAGACCGCGAGAAAATACTCGAACGGCTTGTAGGTCTTGAAGCCGCGATGGGTGTGCAGCCGGTGGTACCCCATGCTGATGCCGAGGCCGATCGCAACCCAGTAGAGCGCCGCGGCGACGAACAGGTTCGTCCAACTGAAGGACCAGAAGGCGGCCACGGCCTGAATGTGAAACCAGACCAGGACGATGCATGTCACGATACTCAACTTGCTGTACCGCGACCGGGACGAATGAAGGACGACGCTGCTCATCTACGCTCCTGAATTTGCGCGCGGGGGGTGTGCTAGTAAGTTATCGAACGACGAGTCAGCCGACTGTAAGAGTTCCGTAATAATTCGGAGAGACAATGGAAGACAAGTTGGCGAGCTTCAAAGTGGCCGTCGTGCAGGCGGCGCCGGTCGCGTTCGATCGTGAACGGACTCTCGCAAAAGTGCACACTCTGGCAGGCGAGGCTGCCCACCAGGGGGCACGCCTGGTGCTGTTTCCGGAAGCGTTCGTGTCGGCTTATCCGCGCGGGCTCGATTTCGGCGCCGTGGTCGGATCGCGCACCAGTGAGGGACGCGAGGATTTCCGCCGCTACTGGGAGAGCAGCGTCGACATTCCGGGGCCGGCGGTCGATGCGCTGGCGCGCACGGCGCGCTCCCACGGCATCTACCTCGTGGTCGGCGTCGTCGAACGCGACCGGGGGACGCTCTACTGTTCAGTCGTCTTCTTCGCGCCCGACGGCGAGTACCTCGGCAAGCATCGGAAGGTGATGCCGACCGCGTCGGAGCGGCTGGTCTGGGGATTCGGGGACGGCTCGACGCTGCCGGTGTTCGAGACGCCGCTCGGCAGGCTCGGCGCGGTGATCTGCTGGGAGAACTACCTGCCGCTCATGCGCGCGGCGATGTACGCGAAAGGGATCGAGCTGTACTGCGCGCCGACCGCGGATCCGAGGGACTCGTGGATCGCGTCCATGCGGCACATCGCGGTCGAGGGACGCTGCTTCGTGCTCTCGTGCAACCAGTTCAATCGCCGCCGCGACTTCCCCGCCGACTACCGCACGCAGTTCGGCAGCGAACCCGATACGATCATCACGCGCGGCGGCAGCTGCATTGTCGATCCGTTCGGCAACTTCCTCGCCGGGCCCAACACCGAGGACGAAGCGATTCTGGTGGCCGAGATCGAGCCGGCCCAGATCGTCCGCGGCAAGTTCGACCTCGATGTGGTCGGCCATTACGCGCGGCCGGACATCTTCCAGCTGCACGTGGACGAGCGACCGAAGCAGCCGGTAACGGTGCACCGGGACCTCGCGGTGGGCACTGCAGAGGAAATGTAGCGTCGCCTTCAGGCGGACCGTGAGCACGGTCCGGCAGCGCGGCCATGACGGTGCGTCCCTTCGAGAGCCTCAGGGCCTGAACTCGTCGAGGGGCGGCGAAAGCCGGACAGTACGAGCAGGAAATCGCGTAAAATTCCAGGGAAAGCGAGGTCTCAACATGCGCGCACGCGTCGTCACGCTGGTGGCCGGCGCCGCCGTGGTCACTGCCGGACTCTTCATCGCAACCGCGGACATCTCGGGCCAGGCCGCCCCTCCCCCGAAACGGCCGGTCGCGGCCGGCGCGATCCCGCGGATGCCCGATGGCAAGCCCGATCTCCAGGGCACCTACGACATCGGCACCATCACCCCGCTGCAGCGCCCTGCGGGCTCGCCGCTCGTCATCACCGAAGATGAAGCGGCCAAGCGCGAGCAGCAGGTTGCGGACCGCAGCGAGAACCTGAACCGGCCGATCGACGCGAATCGCGCCGCGCCGCCCAGCGGCGGCGACGGCTCGCCCGGTCCGTACGGCAACGTCGGCGGCTACAACAACTTCTGGCTCGATCCCGGCACGCGGTTCACCGTCGTGGACGGCCAGAAGCGCGGGTCGCTGCTGATCGATCCGCCCGACGGCCGTCTCCCGGCGCTGACGCCGGAGGCGCAGCAGCGTCCGAGCCGCGGCGGCTACAACAGCCGGCCGACGTCGGACCAGTCCGCCCGCGAAGACGACCCGGGGTTCGAAGGGCCGGAGGCGTACAACGATCCGGAAATGCGGCCGCTCGCGGAGCGGTGCCTGATCGGATTCGCCTCCACATCGGGACCGCCGATGCTGCCGACCTACTTCTACAACAACCTGCATCAGATCGTGCAGACGCCGGACCGGGTGATGATCCTCACCGAAATGGTGCACGACGCGCGCGTCGTCCGCATCGGCGGGACGCACCTGCCGAAGACGATCAAGAGATGGCTCGGCGACTCGATCGGCCACTGGGAAGGCGACACGCTGGTCGTCGAGACGACCAACTTCAGCGATAACACGCGCTTCATGGGCTCGACCGGGGACCTGCGCGTGGTCGAACGGTTCACTCGGGTCGACGCGAAAACGTTGCGCTACCAGTTCACCGTGGAAGATCCCAAGACATGGACGCGGCCGTGGACGGCCGAGTACACCTGGCCGCTGACCAACGACCTGCTCTACGAATACGCCTGCCACGAGGGTAATTACGCCATGGGCAACATCCTCCGCGGCGCGCGTCTCAAGGAAAAGAACGAAGAGGCCAAGAAAACCAGACAGCAGCAATAGCGGATCGTCATTTGCAGCCAGCTTGGCCGTCACTTTCAAGGAGAGATGAATGGCTAAGCTGGCTCGCGACGTGATGACGGTCAACCCCGCCTGCTGCACCCCGCAGACTCCTCTCGATCAGGTCGCCAAGCTCATGGTCCAGCACGACTGTGGCGAGATTCCGGTGATCGATCCCGCCGAACATGTCGTCGGCGTCGTCACCGACCGCGACATCGTCACCCGCGTGATTGCGAAGGACAAGAATCCGCTCGCCTATACGGCCGAGACCGCGATGTCCGACCCGGTGATCACCGTGGCGGCGGACGCCCCGCTCAACGAAGTGCTGGCAACGATGGAGAAGCACCAGATTCGGCGGGTGCCGGTGGTCAACGAGCAGGGATGCTGCGCCGGGATGATCTCCCAGAGTGACGTGGCGTGGTCGGCGAAGGAAAAGGACGTCGCGGAGCTGGTGCGCGAAGTGTCGCGCGAAACCGGATCAGCGTCGCGGTGACGCGGACCTGACCAACCCACACGACCCACGCGTCGGCGCGAAAGCGTCGACGCGCCTACGCGATGATGTCGTGGATGACGTTACCGGACACGTCGGTGAGGCGGAAGTCGCGGCCGCTGTAGCGGTAGGTCAGCTTGGTGTGATCGATCCCCAGCAGGTGCAGGATGGTCGCGTGCAGGTCGTGCACGTGCACCGGCTTGTCCACGGCCTTGAAGCCGAAATCATCGGTCGCGCCGTAGACCATCCCGCCCTTGATGCCGCCGCCCGCCAGCCACATCGTGAAGCCGAACGGGTTGTGATCGCGCCCGTTCTGCGCCATGCCGGCGCCGCCGCCGACTTCCATCACCGGCGTGCGCCCGAACTCTGAGCCACAGACGACGATCGTGTCCTGGAAGAGGCCGCGCGACTTGAGATCCTTGATCACCGCCGCGAACGGCTGGTCGGAGTCCTTCGCGTTCTTGCGGTGCGCCTGGATGTCGGAATGCGCGTCCCAGGGATCGCCCTTCGCGTAGTAGACCTGCACCATGCGGACGCCGCGCTCGGCGAGGCGCACCGCCATCAGGCAGCCGCGCGCCGTGCTGCCCGCTCCGTAAAGCTTCAGCGTCGCCTCGCTCTCCTTGCGGATGTCGAACACGTCGG
>Ga0075421_100013041_pt1 | contig 10346 bp, 11 predicted proteins | sample SoiMetdeltSBSDD5_FD_75292 | JGI IMG/M metagenome (GOLD analysis project Ga0075421, IMG submission 75292) | Bulk soil microbial communities from a Populus tree surrounding site in Tennessee, USA - Soil MetaG P. deltoides SBSDD5 | ecosystem: Environmental > Terrestrial > Soil > Tree plantation... | reverse complement strand
CCGCAAAATCCTTCCACGTGCCGATCTCGCGAAACGCATCGAGCCCGATGATGAAGTAAAGCGAATCGTTCTTATCCAGAGTCGCGGCAAACTCACGGATCGTATCGACGGAGTAAGAAACCCCCGCTCGAGAAATTTCCGCGGTGGAGACGCTGAACTTGGGATTTTTCGCAACGGCCAGGCGCACCATCTGCAAGCGGTCGCGCGCCGGTGTCGTCGTCTGCCCGCGCTTGTGCGGCGGCACCGCGGCGGGAATAAAGTAAACGCGATCCAAACCGAATGTTTCGCTCACCTCTTCGGCGCTGCGCAGATGTCCCCAATGGATCGGGTCGAACGTGCCGCCGAAAAGACCGATTTTCATAAGGCGCGGCGGCAATCCGGTGGCACGGCGTCTCGGGTCTCGCGTCTCGAGCCTCGAGGTTGCACCAAGACCCCGGACCCAGGCCGAAAACAATGCAGAAGGGGCACTATCGAAGAACCGGTCATTCGCGAATCTGTCCGTCGCCGAAAACGATGAATTTCGTCGTGGTCAACTCTTCGAGCCCCATGGGACCGAAGGCGTGTATCTTGCTCGTGCTGATGCCGATCTCCGCGCCCAAGCCAAGCTCGCCGCCGTCGTTAAAGCGAGTCGAAGCGTTCACCATCACCGCCGATGAGTTAACCCGATCGATAAATTCACGCGACCTTTGATAATGGGTCGTGACGATGCTCTCGGTGTGCTCCGAACCGTAGCGCTCGATGTGGTCGATCGCCTCGTCCATGTCTTTGACAATTCGCACCGCGAGAATCAGATCGAGATATTCTTCCGTCCAATCGCTTTCCACGGCCTGCTTGACCCCGGGCGCCATCGCCCGAGTCTTTTCGCAGCCGCGAATCTCGACGCCGGCCGTCTGGTATTCGGCGATCATCGGCGGCAAGAACTTCGGCGCAATCGCTTCATGGACGAGCAACGTTTCCATCGCGTTGCACACCGCCGGGCGCTGCACCTTGGCATTGAAGCAAATGCGCTTCGCCGTCTCCAAAGACGCGTCGGCATCGACGTAAACGTGACAAACGCCCTTGTAGTGTTTGATCACCGGGATCTTCGAATTCGCCACGACGGCGCGAATGAGATCCTCGCCGCCCCGCGGAATGATGAGGTCGATGTAAGATTCGAGCTGCAGCAGCTCGTTGACGAAAGCATGATCTTTGACTTGGACCATTTGCACAGCGTCCTGGGGCACCGACGTCGCCGCGCACGCTTGGCGGAGTACCGCGCCGATCGCCTGATTCGAGTGATGCGCTTCGCTGCCACCGCGGAGAATTACCGCATTGCCGGACTTTAAGCAGAGCGCCGCGGCATCCGCCGTGACGTTGGGGCGCGCTTCGTAGATAATGCCGATGACGCCAAGCGGGATGCGCATGCGGCCGACTTGCAAGCCGTTGGGCCTGCGCCACATCTTGACCACTTCGCGCACCGGATCAGGCAAGGCAACGACGTCCCGCAGCCCTTTTGCCATCGCCTTTATCCTACTGGCGTCGAGGGCGATACGATCGAGCACGGCGCTCGAAACACCAGCGCCTTTGGCCGACGCCAAGTCTTTACCGTTCTCGGCGATCAAGAATGGACTCTGCGCCTCAAGCTGTTCCGCCATCAGCGACAGGACTCGGTTCTTGTCCGCGGTCGATACCTGCGCCAATTGACGCGCCGCCGCCTTCGCGCGCTTTCCCAGGCTGAGCGCTTCATTTTTGAAAGATTGCGATTGAACGGACATGGCGGATTTCACAATACAACGAGATCGTCGCGGTGGATGATCTCGTCGTAGGCCTTGTAACCCAGGACTTTTTCAATCTTGCTTGTATGCAATCCTTTGATCTGATTCAACTCGTGCGCGCTGTAGTTCACCAGCCCGCGGGCGAACTCGTGTCCCTGTCCATCCAGGCAGCGCACGCATTCGCCGACGCCGAAGGCGCCGCGAACTTCCTTCAAACCGGAGGGAAGCAAGCTTCTGCCCTTCTGCACCAGCGCTTCGTGCGCCCCTGCGTCGACGACAACATCACCGGCCGGCTTTAGCGTATAGGCAATCCAGTGCTTGCGGTGAGTCAGTCGATTCTGTTCAGGCAGAATCAACGTGCCGACCTGTTCTTCTATAGCGAAAACTCTCTCCACGGCGCGCGCGCCGAGGCCGCTCGAAATAATCGTCGGGATGCCCGCGGCAGCGGCCTCTTCGCCAGCGGTGACCTTGGTGGCGATACCACCCGTGCCCAGCGCGCTTTGGCTCATGCCGTTGATCGCGCCTTTGGCTTTTTTGATATCGTCTATCAATGGAATCAGCCGCGCGTCGTTGAATACGCGCGGGTCGCGATCGTAAACGCCCTCCACATCGCTCAGAATCACCAAAAGATCGGCGCCCAAAAGCGTTGCCACGAGCGCCGACAAATGATCGTTGTCGCCGAATTTCATCTCCTCCACCGCGACTGTGTCGTTTTCATTGACGATGGGTACAATCGACAACTCCAACAGCGTCTGAAAAGTATGCTTGGCGTTAATGTAGCGCTGGCGGTTGGCGAGATCCGCATGGGTCAATAACACTTGCGCCACGCTTTTGTCGAATTTCGAAAAGTGGCGCTCGTAAAGCGCCATGAGCTTGATCTGACCGACCGCCGCGAGCGCCTGTTTTTCCGGAATGCTCTTGGGCCGCTCCTTGCGGCCGAGCCGCGTCATCCCCGCCGCCACGGCGCCGGAGCTCACCACGACAATTTCCTTTTTCTGGTCGTGCAGCGCCGCCAGCTCGCGCACCAGCGCGCGCAAACGCGACTCTTCGATTCCTTCGGTAGAGGATAAGATTTGGCTGCCGATCTTGATGACGACACGGCGCACGCGCCGCAAAATTTGTCGCTTATGCTCCAGCGGCGTCACGATCGTCCTCGCTGTGTCGCCTGATGTTTTCCAATTTGCTTCCTACCGATTGCACGAGGCTTTTTACGCCCTCCGTCGTGGCGCCGGAGATCGTAAAGAGCGGCCTAAACTCTTTGGGCAGCTGGCGCGCCAGCAGTTTCGCGTTTTCTCTGCCCTCGGGCAGATCGATTTTGTTGGCAACGACCATTTGCGGCTTTTCTGACAGTTCCGTATCGAACAGCGCCAGCTCGCGATTGACCGTCTTCCAGTCGGCCAGCGGATCGTCCGGGTCAATCTTCGAGGCGTCGATTAGATGAATCAACAGATTCGTCCGCATCACGTGGCGCAGAAATTTGTGCCCCAAGCCGTGACCTTCATGCGCTCCTTCGATAAGCCCGGGAATGTCGGCGACGACATAACTCTTGCCCTCGCCGTAGCCGACGACCCCTAGATTTGGCACCAGCGTCGTAAAGGGATAATCGGCAATCTTCGGCCGGACGGCGGAGATCGTCGCAATCAACGTGGATTTGCCCGCATTGGGCAAACCGATGATACCGACATCGGCCAATAGCCTGAGCTCGATCGCAAGTTCGCGCTCCTGCCCCGGTTCGCCCGGCTGAGCATAACGCGGGCTTCGATTGGTTGAAGAGCCAAAATGGGCGTTACCCTTTCCGCCACGACCACCGGCGGCAATCACCATTCGCTCGCCGGCCGCTTTCAAATCCGCCAGAAGCTCGCCCGTCACATGATCTCGAATAATCGTCCCGACCGGTACTTTGACTAGCCGGTCTTCGCCGCGCCGCCCGTGGCAGTCGCTGCTCGAGCCGTTGCCGCCGCGGCCGCCCTTGACCAATTTTTGGTAACGCAGGTCTAGAAGCGTCGTCAGCTGCGCATCGGCTTCCGCGACAACATCACCCCCCGCGCCACCGTTTCCGCCATCCGGCGGGCCACGCCGCACGAACTTCTCCCGGCGAAAGCTCACACACCCCCGCCCACCGTCCCCGGCAATGACATGGATCCTGGTTTCATCGATAAACTTCATGGCAATGAGAGGTCAGCAGTCAACCGTGGGCCAACATTTATCAACTTTCGCTTTTTGGCCGTTACACATTTGCCCTTCATGCATCATCCCCTTACCGAAGGCAAAAAAAAAGCCCCGAAAGGGGCTTTTCCATTGCGAGCGCTCATCTTACAGAGCTGGCAGCACGGCAACGCGCTTCCTTTCTTTGTCCTTGCGCTCGTAACGGACGACGCCGTCGATCAATGCGAACAGCGTGTAGTCACGGCCCATTCCAACGTTCTTACCCGGGTGGATGCGTGTGCCGACCTGGCGCACCAGGATATTTCCGGCGCGCACAGCCTCGCCACCGAAAACTTTAACCCCGCGTCTTTGTCCCTGGCTGTCGCGTCCATTGCGCGAGCTGCCGCCGGCTTTCTTATGTGCCATCGCTCGACTCCCTCTATTTACGGTTCGATTGCGGTAATTTTCAACGCGGTCTGATACTGTCGGTGGCCGCGCTGGCGGCTGTAGCTTTTGCGCCGTTTCTTCTTGAAGACGATGATTTTTTTGGCGCGGCCCTGATCGACGATCTCGCCGGTAACTTTGCCATTGGCCACCAGCGGCGCGCCAATTTTGGGGTCGCCTTCACCGCCGACAAAAAGGACATCCGCCAAAGTTATTGTTGCGCCGACTTCGCCTTCGAGCTTCTCGATCTTGACGACTTCGCCTTCGGAAACGCGATATTGCTTACCGCCCGTTCTAATTACCGCATATTTCATAGGATTTTCTCGGAAACAAAATTTTTAAAGGAAATCCGGGCCAAAGTCAACCGCCCTAGCGCTTCGTGTAAGAGACCGCGAAAGACACGGAATGGACCAACGTTAAACCCCCGCTAGCCGCATCCTAAACACGCATGGCCGTTCGTCTTTTTTTCCGCGATTAACTTGACACCGACTTGACACCGCCCTTGCTTTGATAATATATCGGTATACGATACTATCGTGACCCGATATTAATCATGACCCAAAAGACAAAGGCACCGGACTTCAAGGCGATGGCCGAATTGCGCTACCAGATTCGACGCTTTCTTCGTTTTAGCGAAAACGCCGCGCGCCAAGCGGGCATCGAACCCCAACAACATCAGCTCTTACTTGCCATACGCGGCCTTCCGGAAAAGCTAAAACCAACGATCGGCGTGCTCGCGGAGCGGATGCAGCTGCAGCATCACAGCACCGTCGAGCTCATCGATAGGCTCGTGGACCGAGGCTTACTGTGCCGCTTGCGCGCGACGGACGATCGGCGGCAAGTCCTGGTCAAGCTCACTCACGACGGCGAAGAATTCCTGAAAAGTCTTTCCCTCCATCATCTCCAGGAACTGCAGTCCACCGGACCGAAGTTCGTAAAAATCCTGGAGGAGCTCATCGGCAGTACCGAAAACCCCCATTCAGCTTCGAAAGAATCGAGAATAACTGAGCCAACAATGCGCCAAAAACGAAGAAAGGACACTCGCCATGGCTAATCAAACCGAATCCACTGAAGAGCTACTCTTGGATGTCAGAGTCGCCGAGGCCTCACGCCTCTTCAAATTTTATCTAAACCAGGAGAAAAAAATCCTTGGCTCAGCCGCGGTCATCATCTTCCTGACCATTTGGGAACTGGTCGGCAATGTCCTTCAGCTGATCAATCCGATGTTCATGAGCGCGCCGTCGCTCATCTGGAAAGCCGCTGTGCAGCTTTTTACTTCAGGTGAAATCTACAACGACCTTTACATCAGCGGCATCGAGCTCTTCTGGGGCTATTTTCTCTCGGCTGCCATTGCCGTTCCGTTCGGCATCGCCATCGGTTGGTACAAAAAGATCGCTTACATATTCGACCCGTTCGTCAACGCCATGAACGCGACCCCGCGCGTCGCGCTTCTGCCATTGGTGATCATCTGGTTGGGCATCGGCATACTCTCGAAGGTCGGTATCATCTTTCTTGGTGCAGTCTTTCCGATATTGATCAATACGCGCGACGGAGTGAAGACCACGCCGGTAAATCTCCTTACCGCCGCCAGAAGCTTCGGCGCCTCCGAGTGGATGCTCTTCAAGGCCGTCGTGCTGCCTTCGACGATCCCCTTCATTCTTACCGGATTGCGGCTGGGGCTCGGGAGAGCGATCGTGGGCGTCATGGTTGGAGAACTCTATGCGGCGACTGCGGGCATCGGTTTCATGATCACCGTTGCCGGCGCTACTTTCCAGACCGATAAGGTTTTCGTCGGGGTCCTGGTATTCGCCTTGACGGGTATGATCGGTACGGAGTTGATCACCCGCGTGGAAAGACGATTTGATAAGTGGCGCGTCAAAGTCGGAGCGGCGGAATAGCGACGACTTTTCTTCTTTCCAGGCCTTTCCAGAACGGCCCGCCCATAAGGTGGGCCGTTTCATTTTTAGCGGTTCTCCGCGCCTTGGCTTGATCTGCCTCACCATCGCGGAGGCACTTGCTCTTCGCTACTTGCAGCCTTACATTATGAGTCAACTCCTAGGAGGAACTCATGCGTGAACATGGAAGGCATTCACTTCGATACCTGGCCGTCGCTCTCACGACCCTGCTGGCGCTTTCGGGCTGCGGCTATAATAGTCTGCAAGGCTTGGACGAGCAGGTAAAAGGCGCCTGGGCGGAGGTGCAAAATCAGTATCAACGACGCGCGGACCTGATTCCTAATCTAGTGGCTACGGTAAAAGGAGCCGCCAGTTTTGAGCAGGAAACGCTGCAAAGAGTTGTTGAGGCTCGCGCCGCCGCGACCTCCATGAAGGTCGATGCAAACGCATTGAACAACCCCGAAACCTTCAAAAAATTCGAGCAGGTGCAAAGCCAACTTTCCAGCGCGCTCTCGCGCCTGCTGGTCGTCGTCGAAAAATACCCCGACCTAAAAGCCACCCAGGGCTTTCAGACCTTACAAGCGCAACTCGAAGGCATCGAAAATCGCATCGCCGTGGCGCGTAAACGGTACATCGAAAGCGTCACCACCTATAACACCGCGGTGCGTTCGTTTCCACAAAACCTGACCGCGAAATTTCTTCTCGGTCTCGAAGTCCGACCCACTTTCACTGCCGAAGAAGCGGCACAGAAGCCGCCACAGGTGAAGTTCTAAGGTCGAGAGAAATTGCCGTTTTTGCTTCCACTCTCGGGACGATGCGCCATGAAACGGCAGCTTGGCCGGCCTATTCTCGCCGGCATAGTTTTTTTCTTCTTGGTGTCGGGACTCGCCTCGGCTCTCATCGACGTGCCACCACTGCGCGGCCGAGTGAATGACTACGCGGGCGTCCTGAGCCAGGACCAAGCGCGGACAATGGAGTCTCAGCTTGCTCAATTCGAGCAGGACACCGGGCACCAGGTCGCAGTTCTCACAATTCCGACGCTCGACGGTGAGGACATCGAAGGCTTCAGCATCCGCGTCGCCGAAAGCTGGAAGATCGGCAAAAAGGGCTTCGACAACGGAGTGATCCTCGTTGTTGCAGTCAGGGATCGCCGGCTTCGTTTGGAAGTTGGGTATGGCCTCGAAGGCGTGCTGCCGGACGCCATTGCCAAGACAATTACGAGTAACTACATCGTGCCGCGTTTTCGCTCTCAGGACTACGCCGGCGGGATCATCGCGGGCATCGACGCGGTTCTCAAAGTCATCAAGACAGAACCGTTGCCCGAATCCGCTCGCAAAAAAGGCGAAGACCAGGGATCTGGGCTAAACTCCATCGCCATGTTCGCCATAACCATGGCCGTGTTTGGCTTGATGGCATTTGCGTCAAGGGCCCAGCGGGGCAGAAACAACATGTGGGCGCCGCGCGGTAGACGCCAGGGGCCGATCATATTCGGTCCCGGCGGTTTCGGGGGTGGAGGTTATTCCGGGGGAGGCGGTTTTGGCGGCGGGTCCGACGGCGGTGGGTTCAGCGGTGGCGGCGGCAGCTTCGGCGGCGGCGGCGCCTCCGATAGCTGGTAGTTATGAGTGCCGATAAATTTTTCACCGACGCGGAAAAAGAACGCATCCATCAAGCGATTATCGCGGCGGAGTCGAGGACCGCCGGCGAGATCGTGCCTATTATCGTAACTTCATCGGCACGCTACACGGAGATTGAACTGCTCGGCTTGGTCGTCGGGTTGTTCGGCGGGATAATCATTGAATGGCTCTGGAGCGATCCGTGGGGATCGGAATATTTGAATCTCTGGCCGGTCATCGGCGCCTTCGCTGGTTTTCTCGCCGGCCGAATGCCGGTCGCCAAGCGCCTGGTCGCGTCGAAGGATCGTGTCACTGAAGCCGTTCATACCCTCGCCCTCGCATCTTTCGGCCAACACGGACTTCACTACACGCGCGATCACACCGGCATTCTCATCCTCGTTTCTCTGTTGGAACATCGCGTCGAAGTGCTCGCCGACCGCGGCATCAACGCTAAAGTTGAAAGTGGCACCTGGCAGGAGATCGTGCATACATTGACCGCCGGTTTGAAAAGAAACCAGGCCTGCGATGCTTTTTGTCGAGCGATCGAACGCTGCGGCGAGATCCTCGCCACCCACTTTCCCCGCCAAGCCGACGATAAGGACGAATTGCCCAATCGCCTCGTCACCAAGTAGCATCGTGGAGGGCGGACATTCCTGTCCGCCCGGCGGGTTAGAAAACCGCCCTCCTATTTGGAAGCACTTACATCGCGCAGGAAGTTTGCACGGCCATCGTTGAAAGTTTTCCGGCTTGCGCAAATTCTCCGCACGGCCACAGCACATGGAGAGTAGGATTTATTCGCGCCAAGCATGTCCTGAACAAAGTCGAGGGGTCGCCAAGACCCGGAGTTCGGAATCTTCTTTTATTACCTTTGCGCCTCTTATGAAAATAGCCTCACGCCGCCACCGGCAATTTCTCCAAACTGACTTGGAAACCGAGCCGTTGTAGTCGTGTCACGCAGCGTTTGGTGACGGCCTGACGGTCGCGTTCATCAAAGTAGTTGGCACCCAAATCCGAATAAGGCTGTTTGCGCGTGAGCAGATGATAGGCGATCACCAGGATCGAATGGCCTACCGCCACCTGAGCTTTCTTCTTGCCGCGCCGAGCACCGATACGGTGATACTGGGAGCTCAGATACTTATTCTTGGTATGTGCGGCTCCGTGCGCGGCTTCCACCAGGCAGTGGCGCAACCAAGGACTGCCCTTGCGGGTGCGGCCACTGCGACGCTTACCGGCCGATTCGTTGTTCCCTGGGCACATGCCGGCCCACGATGCCAGATGCCGGGCGCTCGCAAAGCGGCTCATGTCCCCGCCGGTTTCCGCCCAGAGCACCTCGGCCGTGCGTCGGCTCACTCCGGGAATGGTGTCGAGCCACCCGATCTCTTGCTCAAAAGGGCGCAGTCTCTCCTCGATCTGCTGGCTGAGTCGTTCGATGGCTCCTTCCAGATAATCGACCTGCGCCAGATGCTCGGCGATCAAAAAACTCTGATGCGGTTTAAGCCGCCCCGAGAGCGCCTCGACCAATTGCTCGCGCTTCTCTTTGAGTCGGCCCTTGGCCAAACTGGCCAGTTGCTCGGTATCTCTCTCTCCCGCCACCAGCGCCTCCAGCATCTGGCGTGCCGAAACCCCGTCGATGTCGCTGACCACGTTGGCCAACTTGATATTGGCCGCCTCCAGCACCTTCTGCAGTCGGTTGATCGTGCGGGCGCGGTCGCGCACCACAGAACTCCGATACCGCGTCAACTCGCGCAGTGCGCGAACCTCGACGGGTGGCACAAAACTACCGCGCAGCAAACCGTGCGCGAGCAACTCCGCGATCCACTCGGCATCGCGCACATCCGTTTTGCGTCCGGGCACCGCTTTGAGATGCTGTGCGTTGACCACCAGCAACTCAAACTGCCCTTCCAGAATGTTATAAACCGGCTTCCAATAAACCCCGGTCGATTCCATCGCCACGTGCGTGCACCCTTCCTGCGCCAGCCAATCCGCCAGCCCCAGCAGATCCTTGGTCATCGTCCCAAACTGTCGAACCTCTCTGTCCCAAGCACTGCCCAACCACTTCAGCCGACACGCGGTGATGCTTCGCTTGTGCACGTCCAGCCCACAGCACCGATGGTAGATCACTTGCATCGCCTCACCTCCCGCAAGAGTTACTTACCCAAGACCAAAGGAGCATTCGGCTTGATAAGATTCTCTTATGCGTGCTTCCCATAGCTTCGGGAGCGACAGACCGTGTTTCCTTAGAATGCTCGGGTCCTACTTTGCACAGGCTCCAAGCGCTAGACGCAAATCGACCGCCGGTCATTGGTCTTCGGCAATGCGACGCTACCATTTTCATCCGCCGTGTTGTACCGATTGGTACATGAATTACTTTGCGCGAGATATTCCGAGATTGGTTGCGGCTTCGCCGCGCTGGGACCTTCGTGGTGAGTTTCTCAATTGACCTTGTAACCGAGTTCTTTGGCGACTTCTTTGGCAAGGCGATCGTCGGCCACGTC
>Ga0075421_100013039_pt1 | contig 10348 bp, 7 predicted proteins | sample SoiMetdeltSBSDD5_FD_75292 | JGI IMG/M metagenome (GOLD analysis project Ga0075421, IMG submission 75292) | Bulk soil microbial communities from a Populus tree surrounding site in Tennessee, USA - Soil MetaG P. deltoides SBSDD5 | ecosystem: Environmental > Terrestrial > Soil > Tree plantation... | reverse complement strand
GGAGCGCCGCAGATCCGCCCGCAGATCGACGCGAACGGGTTCGGCCCGCGCGCGATCAGGTACGCCTCGTCGAAGCGGCCCTCGGCGATCGCGCGAACATACCCGCGCGCATCGGTGTGCACGGGGCAGGCCACCTGGCACGCGATCAGGCCGCGGTGATACCCCTCCGCCGGCACCTCGACGTGCAGCGACGTGGCCTCAGACACGACGGCTCCCTGACAGGAGGCGCCGCAGGAGCGGATGCACGACGTCGTCCTCTTTGTGGAGGTGCCCGCGCAGGAGCTTCGAGAGGTCCTGGCTCACCGCGGCCAGCCCCGGAGCGGCCTCCGCGGCGCCGGCGTCCACCCGCGCGAGGTCGCGGCGCAGGAGCGTCAACAGGGCCCGCGCCGTCTCGTGCTCCTCGCGCAGCACCGCCGCCGAACCCGCCTCGTCCGGCACGTGGCGCTCCAGCAGCACGATGACGTCGGCCTCTTCGGCGGCCATGTGGTGCAGAAGGCGCGCCTCTCCTCGCAGGAATGCCTCGACCGCGGCCACGAGGGCCGGGCGCCGCCGGGACGACGGCGCGCTCGCGGCGGCTCCCACCGCCGCATCCAGGCGGTCGAGCGCCTGCCGTATCGCGACGTGCTCGCGGCGAATGGCCTCGAACCGGCGATCGTTCACGTCGCGAGGCTACGCCCCGCCGGCCCCCTGAGCCATGACGGATACGGCGTCCCTCCCGGCGGCGAGAGGTCGTGCCCTCAAGGAGTAGCAGCCACGATCTGATGGGTGTCATGTTCCGAAGGGGCGGGCCGCGGGCGCGCCTCAGGGAACGACGAGTTGAACGCGGCCGAGCAACGTCAGGTAGCTCCGCTCGGAACGGCCGGGCACGCGCGCGCCGTCTCCGTAGCGGTCGACCACCGCGTTGGCGAGCAGCCGGACCCACGCGTGCGGCTCGTAACACAGGCCGGCCGCCACGGTGTGGCTCGACGAAGCCACTCCCTCGGGATCATCGAAACGCAGCGCGTCGTACCGCAATGCCAGGTCCAGGGAGGCGCCGCGCCAGGCGGGCTCTGCCGCCGGCCGCGGGCCCTGGAGCCGCCACCGCGCCGCCGTCGACCATCCCACCCCCACGACCGGTGCCAGATCCGCGGCGGGCGCCGTCCGGTGTCTCTCCTCGCGGGACTGCAGCAGCTCCGCCGTCAGCGTCAGCGGGCCAACGACGTAGAGGACGTCCGTCCCGAGGCGGCGGCGCTGGCCCTGCGTCGCGGGGCGCCGGCAGAAGACCCAGCCGGAAGCGCTCTTGCCCTGCAGCCCCGGCCCCTCCGCGTCTCCTCGAGTGGCGCTGACCCCGAGATGGACTCCGGGCACGGCCTCCAGCACGAGCCGGCCGGCGACGGTGTTGCGGGCGCGGCTGGCCTCGGCCCAGTTGTCGCCGGCGAACGCGCCCAGCAGATAGCCGAGACCTCGAGCCACCTCGAGCCGGCCGTGCACCATGGCGCCCCAGTCGCGGCCCGGCGCCATGCCGATCGAGAACGTCGCACGCTCGATGAAGTCCGTCCTCTGCTCCGGGACGAGGAACTCCCGGGATACCGGCACCTTGAAATGGCCCGCGCGCACGATGAGGCCCTTGCCCAGGACGGCCTCGAGATAGGCGTCCTTCAGCCGCTGGCGCAGCACGAATAGCGGGGCGATGTCGTCACCCATCGCGCGGTTCGCAAAGGTCGCGACGTCCACGACGGCCTGACCGGAGACGCGCTCGCTCTTCAGTCGAATCCCACCCCGCATGTGCCGCACGTCGAAACCGTCGCTGCGCTGTCCGGGCTCGGCATCCCATTGCGGAAACGCGCGACCGTCGCCCTGGACATAGCCGGCGGGCCTCAGCTCGACGGCTCCCAGCCTCAACACCGGCGTGTCGGCGGCGGTGGGCAGGGCCCGCGCGCACAGCGCGATGACGGCGAACATCGTGCATTGCACCGAAGGAGCCGACGCGCGGCGGACGTCCACGCCGGGGTGGCCAGCACGATCGCTGCCAACGAACCACCGCGCTCAGCGAAAGGGGGCCCGCCGCCGCACGCAGACGATGCCGGTCCCGGCGCGAACGATCTGCACGATGCGGCCTGCGCGCGCAAGCCCTGCGCGGCTCATCCGCCGATCACGAGCGCCTGCAACACTGCTGGCGAGGCATGCTCGGTGCATTCAGGCCGGGACTCGCCGTGTCCCCCCGAAGGAGCAGAGCGATGAAGACAGCGACGATCGTGCGGGCGGGGAGCCTGGGGGTGTTGCTGATCAGCGCCGGTTGTGTGACGGCCGGCTCGGGCCGACTACTGTCGACAGTAGTCCCGACGGTGATACCGCCGCCGGACGTCGAGACCCTGGAGGTGCAGGGCACACTCGCGCTACCGGAGGGCGCCGAGATCGCGGGGCCCGCGGGCGAGCCCGACTGCACCCCGGCCGTGCTGGCCGTCGTGATGACGGTGCCGGCGGCGCAGCGCCATCGACTGCGCGTGGACCAGTGGCTGGAGCTGACGACGGACACGGTGCCGGGCATCGGTTTCCTGGGCCGCATCAAGTACATCAGCCCTGCGGCCGATCCCGGGACCCGCTGGGTGCGCGTCGTCGCGCACGTGTCCAACGAAGACGGCTATCTCGACGTCGGCCTGCCGGTACGAGGGCATGTCCGTATGTCGAGGCAGGTGACATCGTCGCAACCGTAGCCGGCAGACTCTGCCGTCGCCGCGCGAGCCAGCGGCAATCGGTGCGGCTCCCGGCTCCATGCCGCGGTCGATGACGGCACGGGGTCGTGCGGTTCGAGCGGCTTACAGCGCGCACCCTGTTCACCCGTCCGGTACCCGGATTGCAGCTCCGAAGACAGGCAGGGGCTCGTTACGACAAGGAGGGTGCCATGGCGACCTTCAAGCACATCCTGGTTCCCGTCGATCTCACGGAACGCTCACGCCGCTCCATTGCCGAAGCCGTCATCCTCGCTCGCGGCTCCGGCGCGCGCCTGACGTTGCTGCATGTGGCCCCTCCGTTCGTGAACCGGGAGACGCGAGCCGACCTCCGCTCGCGCCTGTCCGCCCTGCTCGGACCTCGCGACGAAAGCCTGGCCCTCGACATCGAAGTCGCGGAGGGCGATCCGGCACGAGAGGCCGTCGCGTTTGCCTCCGCGTACGCCGTCGATCTGATCGTCGTAGGAGCGCGGCGGCGCGGTGCCCTCGAACGCGCGCTCCTCGAGTCCGTGGGCGACACGATCGTCCGCGAAGCACCGTGCGCGGTGCTGACCGTCGGCGTGCGACACGACTCCGAGCTCCCGGCGCCTCGCTTGCGCCGCATACTGTGCGCCGTCGACCTCACCGACTCCTCGCGCCGAACCCTCGAGCTCGCGGGGGCCGCGGCGGAGGCCGCCGGTGCCAGCCTCACCGTGCTCCACGTCATCGATCCTTGGCACTGGCCGGACCCCGGCCCGATGGACCGGAACGCACTGGATGCCGCCCGCCGCGCCCTGGAACGCACGGCCGACAGCCGCCTCTCGACGCTCATCGACAATGCGCCGGGCCGCAGCGCGGACGCGGCGAGCCTCGTGCTCTTCGGCCTCATCGGACCCCAGATCGTGCAGGCCGCCGCCGACGTCCGGGCCGACCTTCTCGTCCTGGGCGCACACTCCAAGCGGGTCTTCGGACGCACCTATCTCGGCTCCACCGCCCGCTACGTCATCGAGACCGCACCGTGTCCGATACTGTTCGGGCGGCCGGCGCCCGGTACGGCGACGCGTTCGACAGCCGCCGAGACCGGTCAGCTCATCTCGAAAGACTAACCGCGCCACAACCCTCGGGCCGCCCGCATGCTCTGCGTGCCGCCGTTGGCTTGCGCGAAAGACTGGCGCGGCCACGGCCCTAAGTGCTGGCAATGGCAAAGGCACCGCGATTGCACGCCTCCGCGGGCGAGACCATTTGAGGGTGGCGGAGCCCCGCTGCCCGGGAGCACGTCGATGAAGCTGAGGTACGAACACGTCACCCCGTGCGTCGCGATCGCCGCCCTGGGCCTGGGCGCCGCCGGATGCGCACGCGCCGGTGCTACCGCCGCCGATCGCCCGGCCATACCCGTGGAGGCCGTGGCCGCAGCGTCATCGGAGCTGGTCGAGGCCATCGAAGTGGTCGGAACGCTCGCCCCGAAGCGCACCGCGCAGCTCAAGTCGGAATACTCCGGGATCGTCGCCCAGGTGCACGTGAGGGAATGGGTCCCGGTGCGCCGCGGCCAGGCCCTGGCGCGGCTCGACACGCGCGAAGCCACGGCCATCCTCGACACGGCCAAGGCCAACGTGTTCCAGGCGGAGGTCGCGGATTCGCGGGCGGTCCGCGAGCTGTACCGCGCGGAGCACCTGAAACAAGTGGGCCTGATGACGGCCCAGGGCCTGGAGGAAATGCGAACCGGGCGTGACGCGGCATCGGCGGCCCTCACCGCCGCCCGCGCGCAGCTGCGCTCCGCCGAGACGCGGCTCGAGAAGACGCTGATCCGCGCCCCGTTCGACGGCGTCGTGGCCCTGCGCAGCGTGGACGTGGGGGACCGTGTGGAGAGCATGGGGAGCGGCGACCCGATGTTCGAGATCGTCGATCCCTCGCTCCTCGAGCTCACGATGATCGTGCCCTCGGCCAAGCTGTCCCTCGTGCAGGTCGGGCAAGCCGTCGACTTCTCCGTGGAGGGACGAGAGGACCGCGCCTTCACCGGCCGCGTGACCCACATCAATCCGTCCGTCGATCCACAGAGCCGGTCCGGGCGCGTGGTGGCGCAGGTGGCGAACGACGAGGGACAGCTTCGAGGCGGCTTGTTCGTGAAGAGCCGCATCCAGATCGGAACCCGGTCCGCCCTTCAGCTCCCACGGGCCGCGCTGCTGGAGTGGGACCTGACGATGGGAACGGCCGCCGTGTTCCTGGTGGAGGACGGAACCGCGCGGCGCCGTGAGGTGCGCACGGGCGCCGTCGACGGGGACCTCGTGGAGGTCCCGAGCGGCCTCTCCGGCGGCGAGCACGTGGCCACGCGCGGGGCCTTCATGCTCAAGGCGGGCGATCGGGTGCGTGTGATCTCCACGCCCCCGCGCACGTAAGCCCATGTTCCTCTCCGACCTCTCCATCAAGCGTCCCGTCTTCGCCGCCGTGATGATGCTCGTGCTCCTGACGCTGGGCATCGCCTCCTACCGCCGCCTCTCCGTCGATCTCTTTCCCAGCGTCGAGATCCCGGTGATCTCCATCGTCACGGTGTACCAGGGGGCCTCGCCCGCCACCGTGGAGCGCGAGGTGAGCAAGCCGATCGAAGAGGCGGTCAACCCCATCGCCGGCGTCCGCCACGTCGGCTCGATCTCGCGCGAGGGCGTCTCCCAGGTCTGGGTGGAGTTCCAGCTCGAGACGGACCCCGACGATGCCGCCCAGGATGCGCGCGGCAAGCTGGCCTCCATTCGCGGCGAGCTGCCGCTCGGAATCGAAGAACCGATCGTGGAGAAGCTCGACTTCGCCGCCGCGCCGATCGTCTCCCTCGCCGTGCGGTCGAGCACCTTGAGCGCGCGTGCCCTCACGACAGTGGTCGAGAAGAAGGTGAAGCGCCGGATCGAGAACGTGGCCGGCGTGGGCAAGGTGAACCTCGTCGGACCCTCCACCCGGGAGATCCAGATCGACGTCGATCCCGCGCGCCTGCAGGCCCTCGGGCTCGGCGTCGACGAGGTGGCCACCGGGCTGCGCTCCGAGAACGTAGACACGCCGCTGGGGCGGCTGAACGCGGGCGCTCACGAAAGCGCCCTGCGCATCCAGGGCAAGGCGCATCGAGTGGACGAATTCCAGTCCATGGTCATCGCCCGCCGGGGGGACCGTCTCGTCACGCTGGGTGACGTGGCCGACGTCCAGGACGCGGTGGAAGAGCCGCGGTCGCTCGCTTTCGTCGACGGTGAGCCGGCGGTGGCCCTGGACGTACTGAAGCAGACCGGCGCCAACACCGTCGACGTCGTCGACGCCATCCGCCGCGAGCTGTCGGCGGTTCAGGCGGAGCTGCCCGCGGGGGCGACGGTGTCCGTCGTCCGCGATGCCTCCGTCTTCATCCACGAGGCGATCGCCGACGTGCAGGAGACCCTCGTCCTCGGCGGCCTGCTCACCGTGGCCATCGTCTTCTGCTTCCTGAACTCATGGCGGTCGACTGTGATCACCGGGCTCACGCTCCCGATCTCCGTCATCTCGTCGTTCATCGTCATGAACTTCATGCACATGTCCCTGAACAACATGACGCTGATGGCGCTCTCCCTGGCCATCGGGTTGCTGATCGACGATGCCATCGTGGTGCGGGAGAACATCGTCCGGCACCTGGAGAAGGGGCAGGATCACTTCACGGCCGCCCGCGAGGGCACGGCGGAGATCGGTCTTGCCGTGCTCGCCACCACGCTGTCCATCGTGGCCGTGTTCGTTCCCGTCGCCTTCATGAAGGGAATCGTCGGGCGCTTCTTCTTCCAGTTCGGGCTGACCGTCGCCTTCGCCGTCATGGTCTCGCTCTTCGTCTCGTTCACCCTCGACCCGATGCTGTCGTCCCGATGGTTCGATCCCGACATCCACCGCCAGGGCCGCCGCGGCTTCGTGGCCCGCCAGCTCGACCGCTTCAACGACGCGTTCGATCGGCTCGCCGACAAGTACAAGGCCGCGCTCGGCTGGGCCCTCGACCACCGCCGCACGGTGGTGGCCGCCGCGGGCGGCGCCTTCGTGGCGGGCCTCCTCATGTTCGGGATCCTGCAGAAGGAGTTCTTCCCCACCCATGACCAGGGCGAGTTCGAGGTCCGATTCCAATCGGCCCCCGATGCCTCGCTCGCGGAGACGCGTGGCCGGCTCACCGCCGTTCTCGGCGCGCTGCGCGCCTTTCCAGACGTCGAGCGAACCTACGCGACCATCGGCGCCGGAGACGCCGGAACGGTCCGCGACGGATCCATCTACGTCAAGCTGCACGAACGCGCCAAACGTGGCCACAGCCAACAGGAGCTGCAACGAGCCGCCCGCGCGGCCCTCGCCGAGATCCCCGGCATCATTCCGTCGATCACCGAGGCCGGCCGCATGGACAACCGCAAGCCCGTCATGCTGAGCCTGCGCGGCGAGGACCTCGGAGAGCTGAAGCGGCACGCGGCCGAGCTCCAGCAGGCGCTCCACGCGGTCCCCGGCATCGTCGACCTCGATATGACCCTCGAATACGACACGCCCGAGTATCGGCTGGTCGTGGACCGCGAGCGCGCGGCGGATGCCGGCCTCAACACCGCCGTCGTCGCCGGGACCCTTTCGATGCTGGTCGGAGGCCAGGCGGTGTCCACCTTCGAAGACGAGGACGGGGATGCCTACGACGTCCGCGTGCGGTTGCCAGGCTCCCTCCGCCGCCAGCCCGCGCAGGTCGAACAGCTTCGATTCGCGGCGCGCGGCGCGGAGGGACCGGCGTCGCTCGTCCCGCTGGGGTCGATCGCCCACCACCGGCTCGACAGCTCACCGACCGAGATCCGGCGCGCGGATCTCAGCCGCGAGGTCGTGGTGTCCGCGAACCTCGACGGGGTTCCACTGGGAACCGCCGTCGCCCAGGCCGAGGCCACCGCCGCCACCCTGCCGATGGCGCCTGGTTATCGTCTCGTGGTCTCCGGCGAGAACGAGACCATGAACGAGTCCTTCGGCTACATGGGCGAGGCCCTGATCCTCGCCATCCTCTTCGTGTACCTGATCCTCGCCGCCCAGTTCGAGTCCTTCGTCGATCCGCTGGCGATCATGCTGTCGCTCCCCCTCTCCATCGTCGGCATGGCGGGGCTCATCCTGCTCACGGGCGACACCATCAACATCATGTCGCTCATCGGGCTCATCATGCTGATGGGCCTCGTCACGAAAAACGCGATCCTGCTGGTCGACTTCACCAAGGTCCTGCGCGGCCGCGGGCTCGATCGGCGCGCGGCCCTCATCGAGGCGGGCCGCGTGCGGTTGCGCCCGATCGTGATGACGACGGCGGCCATGATCTTCGGGATGCTGCCGCTGGCGCTGGCCCTGGGCTCCGGCGCCGAGTTCCGCGCCCCCATGGCGCGAGCGATCGTGGGCGGCTTGATCACGTCCACGCTCCTGACCCTGATCGTCGTTCCCGTCGTGTACACGCTGCTCGAGGACCTGGTGGCCGGCCTCGCGCGCCGGTGGCATCGCGTGTCGCCGTCGGCGGTGGGCACGGTGGCCGGGCTGCTGCTTCTGGCCCTCGTCGCCCCGTGCTGGCCGGCGGAGGCGACCGCGCCGAAGGCGCTGACGATCGAGCAGGCCCTGGCCCTCGCGGCCGAACGCAACCGCGACATCCAGAAGGCGGCCGAGTACCAGCGCTGGGTGCGGGGCAAATACGAGGAGGAGCGCGCGGCCGCCCTGCCCCACCTGACGCTCGACGCCGGCGCGTTACGCCAGCGCGACGAGAGCCAGCGCGGTCTGTATCCGCCCGAATTCGCGGACCTGCTCCCGCTCGAGTACGACGTCGGGCGGGCCGAGATCCGCCTGTCCCAGGCCCTCTTCACGTGGGGCCAGGTCGGCGCCGCCATGCGCGCCGCACGCGAAGGCGTGGCTTATGCGGACAGCCAACTGCGGCGATTCCGACAGTCCGTGGTGCGCGACGTGACCGGCGCGTTCTACGACGTGCTCGCCGCGCGGGAGCTGCACGCGATCGCCGTGCAGACGCTGAAGCAGCGGGAGCGGCATCTCGAGAACGCGCGGCACCGCCATGAGGCGGGCGTGGCCACCGACTACGACGTGCTCTCCGCCCAGGTCGCCGCCGACAACGCGCGCCCGGAGTCGCTGCGCGCGGAGAACTGGCTGCGGCTCTCGCGTCACCGCCTCCGGCTGCTCCTGGCCGAAGACGGCGACGTCGACGCGACGGGCGACCTGGCGGTGCCGGTCGGCCCGTACCCCGCCTTCGAATCCACGCTCTCGGAGGCCCTGACCCACCGGCCCGAGATCTCCGAGCTCGCGCGCGTCCGCGAGATCCACCGCGCCCTGGTCTCGATCGCCAAGGCCCAGGACAAGCCGCGGCTCGACTTGTCCGCGGCCTGGGGCCGTCGATGGGTATCCGTTCAAGACACCGACGCCTCCGGCGCGGCGTGGACCGTCGGCCTCACCATGAGCTTTCCCTTCTTCGACGGCGGGAAGACGAAGGGCCGCGTGCGCCAGGCCGAGAGCGATCTGGCCCGCGCGGCGCTCGACGAAGCCCGGCTGCGCGACGCGATCGGCCTGGAGGTGCGTGCCGCCGTCGACTCGGTGCGCGAGTCCGGCGAGATCACCCGTTCCCTGGCCGGCACCGTCGGCCAGGCCGAGCGCGTCCTCTCGATGGCCGAGGAGGGCTACCCGCTCGGCGTCAAAACCCGCCTGGACATCGAGGACGCCGTCGTCAACCTCGCCGCCGCCCGCGCCCACCTCGCCCGCGCCCAGCGCGACTACCGCGTGGCACTGGCAGAGGTCGGCTGGGCGGCCGGCACGCTGGGCCTTCCCTGACCCGGCCCCGGCGGTCGAGCATTGACGGGGGTGCCCGCCGCGACTAGAGTCCATGTAAGGCCATGGTCGAGCGAACGCAGACGTTCCTGGACAGCCTCAACCGCTGCCTCGCCACGCCCCATTTCCTCGAGCAGTTCTACGCCGTCTTCATGGCCTCCTCGGACGAGGTGCGCGAGAAGTTCCGCGACGTCGATCCCGTGAGGCAGGCGCGCGTGCTGGCCGACACCCTCTATGCCCTCGCCGTGGTGGCGCAGGGCCAGGAGGGCAGTCCTGCCTGGGGCGATTTCCCCCGCCTGGCCGAGAAACACAGCCGCCGCGACCTCGACATCAGGCCCGAGCTCTACGACCTCTGGCTCGAGTGCCTCATCGGCACCGTCGGACGGTGCGACCCGCACTACAGCGCCGACATCGAAGCGGCATGGCGGGAAACGCTGGCGATCGGCATCACCTACCTGCGTTCGCGACACTGAGGGGCATTGATCCGCGTCCTCGTCAGCTCGTGCCTGCTCGGCGAGCCGGTGCGTTATCACGGCGGTGATGCCCCTTGCGCCAACGAGATCCTGGATCGGTGGCGGGCGGAAGGTCGCGTCCTCCCCTTCTGCCCCGAGACAGCCGCCGGCCTGCCTGTGCCGCGCCCGCCCGCGGAGATCGCCGGGGGTGACGGCTCCGCCGTCCTGCGGGGCTCCGCAATCGTCGGCGACAGCACCGGCCGCGACGTGACGGCCTCATTCGTCGACGGCGCGCGCAAGGCGGTCGACGCCGCGTTGTCCCACGGAGCTCGGCTGGCCATCCTCAAGGACGGCAGCCCCTCGTGCGCCACCACCTACATCTACGACGGCTCCTTTCGCCGCCAGCGCGAC
>Ga0075421_100013036_pt1 | contig 10348 bp, 6 predicted proteins | sample SoiMetdeltSBSDD5_FD_75292 | JGI IMG/M metagenome (GOLD analysis project Ga0075421, IMG submission 75292) | Bulk soil microbial communities from a Populus tree surrounding site in Tennessee, USA - Soil MetaG P. deltoides SBSDD5 | ecosystem: Environmental > Terrestrial > Soil > Tree plantation... | reverse complement strand
GCGGTCTTATCGCCCGTTAGAAACCGTTTGATAAGCTCTGCTTCATCGTGGTTCATCGAGTCTACATGTAGGTAGTTGCGGCGCGTCGATGAAAGGTTACATGGATAGAACTGATTTTCTAAAAAACACACAGCCCGGAATGTCGCGGTTGGAACGATGGGAAAGCCAAAGAAACACCCTGTTTGTTCCCTGAGCCAACTTGACGCGTATTCGTTGGCGTTCATCCCAAACTAAAGATCGCCACAACACGTTTATGAAATCTATCAAATTAGGCCAAAGTATCGTTTCTTCCCATTTCCGGCGCTTCATGGAGTAAACGGAAGTCGGGAGACCCTCAAAGAACTTGAGCAACCAAATCAAATGCTCACTAGAAACGGTTCACGTTCCTGATTTGCCGGACATGAAACTGCGAAACTTTCTCAGTAACCAAGTTTAATGATTCCCTCTTTCATTCCATTCACCGACCCTTGAGTCAACCATTCCACCGATGCCCTGAACAGAATACCGTGATTGCTTTCCCACACCGCGTTGTGTGATGAACAGCCCAAATCAATTAAGACTTTCTCCTTGGCACCAAAATCCGCATATAGTTCACGAACCCGCTCTGGAGGAACCTGCTTGTCGTGCACACTTGAAACCATCAAGGTAGGAGTTTGCATCTTCCCAACGACTGCGGAATTCCAACCCCACTGTGTTGTGAAGGGAGCGCGCCGCACGCCCGTTCCCCAAGTTGCACCAACGGAATCAGATTCGAGCATCTCTTGCCAAACCGATTCGGCGACAGCCGCTTGATACTGATCGCTGCATCCAACTTGACTGTCCCATTGCGCAATAAACTCCGAATACGACTGCGTATTCATCGGAACGCCTTCGGCGGGCAATTTCGCGGGAGCACTGGTTGGAGCCATCCGGTTGTAGACTGGCGTCAGCAATACGAGTCTTTGAACCTTTTCCGGGTGCTGCGCGGCATATCCGCCGGCTCTCGGTCCACCCAACGACCAACCGACTATACTAACGCGCTCCACGCGACGAAGGGCACGCAAGTAGTTGACGACCGCGTCGATATCGTTCCAATCGGACGCGATTGTCAGCAATTGCTGAGTGTATTTCGAGGTGCATGGGGCCGCGAGGAGGCTAGGGATGAATGTCCTTTGCTGCTCGGTCGTGAGATTGCACGGGTCATTCATCACTGCCGGTCTGGTAGACTTTCCGTATCCGGTGATGTCCATCGCGAACACGTCGAAACCCGCAGCGGCCAAATAAGCCATCCAACTGTAATCCTGATACGGAACATCGAACGCCACCTCCGCCGGAGTTCCACCGCCATGCACAAACAAGATGACTCGGTCAGCGAAGTTTGCACTTCGCAGAACGGCCCCTGCCATCGCACGTTCGCGTACATAAATTTGCGATGTCTCTCCGGCGATCGCCGGCACTGTGGATTGCACACGGACGTAATGATCGATAGTCATAATCCGCTGGCTGTCGTCGGCCTCGGGCCGCTGCCCTAGCACCCTCACAGCAACCAGAACCAATCCGGTCACCAGAACGATCAGAACGATTTGCAGTCGTGTTGTTTTCATAGTCTCGCTCACATCTGATGGAAATCAGCGCGCAGTTCACGCACTGAACACGCGCGCAAAAAACGTAGGAAAACGTGTTCGCCCCTTTTCGAAGCTCGGCTTGAGAGGGTTCGGATCACTATGCTCAGGATTTCCAGTTTGGAATTCGGGGCATGCTACCGCTTCTTCTACCGTGACACAAGGAATTGGCAACGCGAAATGACTGTCAAAATAAATCGCCCGTGGACGATCAGTCGGTACACATCAAACTGCTACGAAAGCTTTGACCATCAATAACCGTCGCCTTACACTCAAAGGCATTTCATCCCGACGACAGTTCGTCGTGTGTTCTCGATGTTCTAGGTATGTTGGAAAATGGGTAGCCAAATGCGATTCCGAACAATCGTCCTCTTTACGCTCTCGACGGCACTATGTTGGACGGCGAGCCCAGCGCAAACAGGCCCGGCGGGTGTGGTCCATGTGGTTTTTGATACTAGCTCTCCTGAAACGGCTCCGTTTCCATCGGACATTTTTACTGTGGCTGATGACCGCCAAATCACCGGTCGACGTGTTAATCTTTCCGCCCCTTCCGACTGTGTCGCCAATGCTTCCGATTGTAATGAAGTAACCATGATTAACGAGCTGGACGGCTTCAGTACGACGCCATTGCTTAGGATTCCCTTTGACGGAGACATCGATCCCGGAAGCGTGAATAGCGATAGCGTATATCTCGTATTTCTTGGTGACGCGTCGCGCCGGCATATCGGAATCAACCAAGTGGTATGGGATCCTCCGTCACACATGCTGCATGCGCAGACTGAAGAAACACTCAACGAGCATGCGCGGTACGCTCTTGTCGTTACCAATCGGGTTCGTGACACAGCCGGTAAACCTGTGGCCCCAAGCGAGGAGTTCATACGCTACCGGCGTCAACATCCAACATCGGTCGGCGTGCCCGATAATGAAATTGTCGCCGCGTCTAAATTCACAACACGAAGCACAACCTTCCTCTATGAAAAGATTGTACGCTTCATTGAAAGCAGCCCACGACCTACGGCGGACTTCCGAATTGGACCCGACGCAACTCTGGCATTCTTCCCTTTCGATCAGATCGAATCGATCACGTACAATCAGCAGAGAGGCACCACAGCCACACTTTCCGCAACTCCTATTGATTTAACGGGCACGCGCCTCGCACCGGCAGCGATTGGAAGCATTGCGTACGGCCGGTTCACTTCCCCGGAGTTCGTAATTCATCCAGGCGAATACATACCTAATGTTCCTTCGCGGACAGGAACTGTGATGCCGCGCGGTTCGAATTCCCTCTACTTCACGCTGTACCTTCCGGCGGGTCAGATACCTCCGAACGGGTGGCCGGTAATCGTTTTTGGTCACGGCGCAGGAGGTGATAAAAACCGAACCAGCGCCGAGATCGCCGCCATTCCTGCATCGCATGGCTTCGCTGTTATCGTAATAAACGCTGTTGGCCACGGGGGAGGGCCGCTGAGCACTGTTACTCTCACGATGAAGAGCGGTACCGCGAAAACGGTCGCTTCACCAGGCCGTGGATTCGATCAGAACGGCGATGGCGTGATCGATGCACCAGAAGGCGATCAAGCACTAATTCCTCGCGAAAGCATGGGCGCCGCTCCCTTACTTTTGCAGACGGCGGCCGACCTTCGCTCGCTCTTGCGTGTCCTTCAGGGCGGTGTTGATGCCAATGGTGATGGGAGAACAGACTTAGATTCGACGCGAATTTATTATTGGTCTCAATCGGCAGGAAGCATGTATGGGACGCCTTTCATCGCATATGCTGAAGGCATTCGCGCGTCCGCACTTTTCGTTACCACGTCCCGCCTTCCTGAGTTGGTTCGGCTGTCTCCGATTCGCCGTCACCTGCGTGGCAGGTCACTGGAGACGCGTAAGCCACCGCTGTTGAATAGCAGCAACGGAATCAAGTCACTCGACGGAGTTCCCGTCCAACCACCGTTCTTTAATGAAAATCTGCCGCTGCGTAACCAACGGCCAGTAGTGAACACAGTTCCGGAGGCGATGGCAATACAAAGGGTCCTCGATCGCATAAACTGGATCCAACTCTCATCGGCACCGCTGTCCTTTGCACAACGGTTGCGTGAAGACCGCCGCCGTCGAGCGGGACGAGGAGTTCTTCTGTGGTTTGCACGTGGAGATCAATCGTCCCCAAATCCAACGAATGGCGAATTTGTGAGAGCGAGTGGTCTTGAGGAATCGACCGTCCTTTATCGTCACGACCTCTTCAATGCTTCTCATCCCGGTGCGATCACTAACCCCCACAATGTTCTACGTTCTATGGATACGGTGATGCTACCGATCTACAAAAGTGCAGTGGAGTTGGTCGCACAGTTCTTTATGTCGGGCGGCACTCAGGTTGTCGTCCCTTCGTCAAAGGAATACTTCGAAGTCGGCGTCAGAAACTTTCCCGAAGACCTCGGATATATCCGTTAAAGCTCATGAGTCGACAGCTTCGGTTGAATAGGCAGCTTCTGACTATTCCGACCGCAACGCGCTGGTTGGGTCAACTGTTGATGCGCGTCGCGCAGGCACGTAACTCGCGAGAATGCCGGTAGCTTCTTGTTCGTACACCCGCTCGACACTCTTTGTGTGCAGAAGTCTGTCGGCGATATTGCGTACTGCCAGGTTCGATAGAAGATCGAGAATCGTAATGAACTCGTCTGGGGACGGTAGCTTCGGCCTACTTCTGCCGCCAGGCCTTAGATTGCCTCAACGGCGAGGTTTGCGAAAGTTCCTCTATCGTTTGAAACCGCACGGGTAAATCCCTCCTGCATTGGCAACCGCCACCGTGATCTCGGTTCGAACTGCCGGCGCCCATGACACTTTCTCCAGTGCATGCATACATTTGGCTCGTTACCCAGATTTCACCTGCAAATCGCCAGAGTTGCATCGAAGCATTCATTAGACCCCTCCATAGTCGCCGTACGAAATCGCCCGGTCCTACGGGCGGGAACTGCAGACCCTTTTTAAGGAGAAAAACGTATGAGAATCGGCATACCCCCTTTCAAGTTTCGGTGGCCTCGCAACTCGATGAGTATTTTGTTGGCGGTGTTGGTCGTATTCAGCTCCTCCGAAGTGCTGAATGCAGACATCGTGACGGACTGGAACAATGTTGCCACGACCGTTGGTGCGATTGCGGGTCAGGGCGGTGTACAGCAATCGCGCGTGTATGCGATGACACAAGCAGCAATCCATGACGCCCTCAATGCCATCGATCGGCGATATGAACCCTACGCCTATGCCGCAACGGCGCCTTCGAACGCTTCGCCCGAGGCCGCCGTTTCGGCCGCAGCGCATACCGTTCTTCGAACGCTGTTTCCTTCCCAGGTCGCTGCCATCGACGCTGCCTATCAGGCTGCCCTGGCGTCCATTCCGGCCGGCAGCGCGAAGGACTTGGGCATTGCCGTTGGGCAGTCGGCTGCTGCCGCAATCCTGTTATTCAGGAGCAATGATGGTTCTGCATCGGCAAACATTCCTTATACGCAGCCTCCGGGGCCCGGAGTTTGGGAGCCGACACCCCCAGCGTTCCTGCCCGCAGCATTTCCGGGTTGGGGCAACGTGATGACCTTTGGCCTGAATCATGGCCGTCAGTTTCTACCCGATCCTCCTGAGTTTTTCGATTTGAGCGGCGAGGCCTACACTCGCGATTATCAGGAGGTCAAAGATATTGGAAGCGTCAACAGCATCAAACGAACTCCCGAACAAAGTGAGATTGCGCAATTCTGGTACGAGGGCTCCCCCCTAGGTTGGAACCGAATCGCCCGAGTGGTAGCCGGTCAAAAGCGGTTCAACCTCTGGGAGAATGCGCGGCTCTTCGCGCTGGTCAACTTTGCGATGGCGGACGGCTTCATTGCAGGATGGAACGCCAAATACCTGTACAACTTCTGGCGGCCCGTGACAGCAATTCAAAAGGGAGACACGGACAACAATCCATCGACAGAGCCCGATGCCGGTTGGTTACCTTTCCTGATCACGCCAATGATTCCTGACTACACTTCAACCCACAGTGTGCTGGGCGCTGCAGCTGCCGAAGTGCTGGCCCTTTTCTGCGGCACAGACTTTGTAAGCTTCCAAACGACGAGCGGCGCCCCGTTCGCGGGAATTACGCGTTCATTTACGAGCTTTTCGCAGGCCGCGCTCGAGAACGGCAATTCTCGCGTGCTGGCGGGTATTCACTTCCGAAGCGCGGTAACGGACGGTGTACGACAAGGAGAAAAGGTCGGGAAATTCATTTTCGATCACTCGCTGAAACCAGTGAAAACGCATTGAGCCTGATTTGACGGCCCCGAGGGCACATAAAGCTCTCGGGGGAAACGCCCTGCGGCGGCAACTATTCTTGCGAAAGCAGACGGCGCAAAGCGGTTTCGAGCTCCGCTTCAGGGATCGTTCCCGTACGGTATAAACGAACGATATTGTTGCGGTCGAGCAAAACCAATGTCGGAACGGCCTCGACGCCGTATTTCTTATGGTTCGCCTCGCTGACAGGCGTTGGTGCCTTCCGCAGAAAGGGGTAGTAGGTGTCGCGCACTTGAGCGATATAGGGCAGTTCCTTGTTCGGGGCGGCAGGTCGTCCGTCCGCCACATAGCCGTACAGGCGGGTGGGACCAAAGACGATGAGACCTTCGGAATGATACTTTTCCAGCAATCTGCCGAGGATCGGCGCTTGAGCTTTACAATCCGAGCACCAGTGCGACCAGAAAAAAATGAGAACCACTTTCCCGTTCATTTCGGCCGGACCTGGCACAGCCGGTCCAATACGTACACCATTTTCAAGGCGAGGCGCTGCCTGGCCTTCGAAGTTCTGGACAGTCTGAATACCCGGCGAGACTGCGACGCGCGGTGCAGAGAAGAGCACCACGGCCGGCAACCCCAACACGATAAGAATCCGGCGAAGTTTAACGGTGTTCACAATTGCGGGGCTAGCAGCCCTATTTTCGGGCCTTGACAGCGTCGTTCATAAACGACAGGTACACAGCCTCTTTGGCGTTCGCCGGAATGCCCATGGAAATCAGTCCCGGCTTCGAAGGCGCCGATTCGACGGATTCTCGCAATAAGGACACGTCCGAAGGATCCACGACAACATAGTCCACCTTGTCCGCCTTCAATGCTTCGTTGAGCTGATTCAGGTCCTTGGCGACGCGCAGCTTGTGTCCGACGCGTTTAAGGGTGATTTCAAAATCATTGACGCCGGATCTTTTTGCCAGATTCGGATGTTTGTACACAAGGATGGTGAGAGGTTGCTTCGTTCGTTCAAACTGCGAAAAGCGTGCTCCCCGTCCAAGCAGCATCAGTTTGTCGCCGCATGCGTTGAGGTCGGGGGCGACGAACACAACGACGGCTAAAAAAGACAGCATCAAAGCGAAGAGTCTTCGCATATGGTCCCCCTTTGCTGGCGACTACTTTAGATCCATCAGAGAATCGAGTCAAAAACTATCCTGTCTCTCAAGATCGAGACTCATGGGCATTTACATCCCTGACTTTTCGCACACGCATCGAATCAGCGATTTCTGTGCGGTCCGGACAATGCCACTGCCTTGGCGCGTTGAAAAGCTCCAACTGAATCCGACGGTCAACCCTCGATCTAGTAGATGACCGTTCCGTTGTGTGACAGCGCGCGTCCATGAACCGTATAGGTCGACGGACTGCGAAAGCGAGTATGAGGCTCCGGTTCCCATAGCTAACCCGATCTCACGGTGAATCTGGTCGTGATGCACGACCTGCTCAGCCGGCAGGATTGCACGGGCGCCCTGCGGGATATCGATTCCGCCGTGTGTCCTTTGTCCGGTGGTGAGAGCCATGAACCGCAGTCTTGGCGTAGCGAAATATCCCAGCTCCAGAGACGCCAGGCTCCGATTGAAAGAAATCCCGACGATTTGTTTCGTTAAACCATAGCCGTACCGTCCCTGCACGAGCAGATTCGGTACTTTTTCAAAAAGCTTCGCGGCGGCCACCCCGGCCTGAAGTTCTTTGACTCCGCGCCCGACTGCGGCATGAGCGAAGTATGTGTATTCATGACTCGGCACGATGGAGCCGATAAATGGTGTCACGACGATGCCCTTACCCAGAAGGTTACGTGTGATGTTATAGCGCACGTCGAACCGGAAGTCCTGCGCTGCCCCATGCCAGGTGCCGTCATCAATGGGATTCGGCCTGGAGAAGTCGCTCAGCGGATGAGGATTCGGTCCGGTATATTTCGCAGCGATCCACGGCACTCCCACGCTAACCGCGATCTTGTCGGTGAGGCCGTATGTTACGTCGACTAGCATTGCCCTTGAGTGAATCGGTCCCAGGTCTACGCGTTGGGTCGGCAACACGTGATACTTGAAATACTGGTCCTGAAAGACGAAGGAGACGACACCCTCGCCCTGCGGCGGCAGCCATGCTTGCGCGTGGACCGTTCGCGCGAATCCCGAGACTGCCAGCATCGCGGCCATCGCAATAAAAACGCAGCGAAGTTTGGTTGTCTTCATAAAGCCTCACGTCACACCGGATCATCCGGCCTAATCACAGCAACTTCATCTTCCGAATCAGTTCCATAAATCTCGCCTCCGCGCGGATGCCGTCGAAGGCGGGTTCAACCTTAAGGAATGTCAACCGCGGATTGTTCTCATCGTAAGCTTTTTCGAGCCAATGCAGCGCTTCTTCGTTGTTCCCGACTCTGGCGTGAAGTAAGGCCCGGTGATAAGACCAGACGTCGCCGGTCTTCTCCTCTTCTGCGGTTTCCACTTCCAACCGCTTCCGCCAGTATCCTTTCATGCCTTGTGCCGCGAAAGCCCGGTCCAGCGCAGAGACATCGCGCGGGCTCATGCGCACCAGTTTCGCCCACCGTTGGTAATATTCGAAGGCTTCCTGGTGACGGCCAACCATAAAATACGACTGGGCAAGTCCATCGAGGGCTTGCTGCGTGTCCGGATCCTTCTCGACAGCTTTGCGAAGCTCCTCGATGGATTGCTCGTACCTACGAGCCGTATAAAACAACATACCTGTATTCACAGCCAGGAACGCGGCTTGCGGATCTAAAACTTCCTCCTGCTCTTTCATCCTGACCGCTTCGTCAAAACGTCCGAGAGCCGTAAGAAGAAGCCCATACCAGCGGTAAGTCACCTCAAGGTTCGGATTGAGGTGGAGAGCGAGTTTGTATTCCGCTTCCGCGGCGGAATAGTCTCTTTCGTAGTCCGCACGAACACGCGCCAGCACGTTGTGCGCGCTTGCGTTTCTACTATCGAGGCTCAATGCCTTGTTGGCGGCCTGTTTCGCGTTCGCATAGGCCTCTGCCGGAACCAGCAGGCCGTAGTAACCCTGAAGGATGTAACTCGCGCCAAGACCGGCGTGGGCCGTAGCGTAATTGGGATCCTTTTCGATCGCACTCTTGAAATACTCTTCGCTGGCTGCCATGCCCTGAATACTTCTCTCGTAAAGGTGCTGAAGTCCGGCGAGGTAATCCTTATGAGCTTCCGGGTTAACTCTTTCGACATTTGCGAGGCGGCCTTCGTCTTCCGGTGTAAGTTCGAGATTGATTCCGATTGCGATGTCCCTTGCCAGGTCACGCTGCAATTTCAGAATGTCTGCGTACTCCCGCCGATAGCTACTGCCCCACAGCCTCTCTTCGCGCGCGTTCTTCAGCGTTGCGTTGATCTCGAACGTTCCGCTTGCGCGGCGTACGGATGATTCGAGAACCGCATCCACCTCCAGTTCTCGTGCGATTTCCTGGAGCGTCTTTTGCGTGTCCTTATAACGCATCATTGTTGTGCGTGAAATGACGCGAATATTCTTCCCCAGGATCTGTCCGATTTCAGCGATCAGCGTATCCGTGAGTCCTTCGCTAAAATTCAGCTCCTTTTCGGAATCGGTTGAGAGATCGACCGGCGGCAATACCGCCAGCGACGTGACTTTAGGCGAGTGGCTAATGCGCCAGATGCGATTGGCGAAGTTAACACCAGCCATCAGCCCCGCAATTAAAAGGACGACCGCCGCCCATCGCCAGACCCGAAAGCGCGAGGTCACCGGAGTGGTGGCGGAATCGGCTGCTTTCAAAGCGCGAAGCGCGAAGGCCAGATCCTGCGCCGATTGAAAGCGATTTTCGAGGTTCTTCTCCAGACAGCGACGCACGATATCCCGCAGACCCGCCGGCAAACTTTCTGGCAACGGCGGCGGATTCTCATTCAATACGGCATTCATTTCTCCGCTGGCGCTGTCGCATTGAAACGCGCGCTTGCCGCTCAGCAGTTCGTAGAGCAACGCGCCGAAGCTGAAGATGTCGGAACGGTAATCGACTTCGCCACTGCGAATTTGTTCGGGCGACATGTAGCCGGACGTGCCCATCATCGCGTTGGAGTCTGTGGACCTCAACGTATGTTCGTTTGAAGCGGGGATATCGCATTGCGCGCTTGTTTTTGCGAGGCCGAAGTCCAGTATTTTCACGCGGCCGTCGCGTGTCACCATAATGTTGTCGGGCTTGATGTCGCGGTGGACGACGCCGGCAGCATGGGCGGCGGCGAGACCTTCGGCGGCTTGCGCCGCGATCGCAATTGCCTCGCGGGGAGGGACCTGTACGGCACGCAGCGTATGGCCGTCGACGAACTCAGTGACCATATACGGTACGCCGTTCTCGCTGCCGATGTCGAATAACGCAACGATGTTCGGATGATTCAGCGATGCGACGGATCGAGCTTCACGCTCGAAGCGTTCACGGCGAAAGTTGTCTGTGGCGAAATCCTCGGGCAATATCTTCAGAG
>Ga0075421_100013033_pt1 | contig 10350 bp, 9 predicted proteins | sample SoiMetdeltSBSDD5_FD_75292 | JGI IMG/M metagenome (GOLD analysis project Ga0075421, IMG submission 75292) | Bulk soil microbial communities from a Populus tree surrounding site in Tennessee, USA - Soil MetaG P. deltoides SBSDD5 | ecosystem: Environmental > Terrestrial > Soil > Tree plantation... | reverse complement strand
TCCGGCAAAGCTCTTCTACGCTTGCGCTGATATCCTGCTGCGCCAGCGCCGCAGTGCCTTTAATACGCTTTGGATTCTCCGCGCAGTATTCGGCGAGCCAAGTATTGCGCGCGCTCGCCAGGGCGGTGGCGAGGCCGGCGTCTTCCAGCGCGGGGATCGTGCCGGCCAGTCCAGCGCCGAAGAGCACGGCGACTGCGATATTCTCACTGTCCATGTCAACCAGCCGCAGTTTTGGATCGGTCATTCCTGGACGACGTGGATGGGGCCGGCAGTAGGGGCCGCCGACGCCGATGCCCAGGCCGGCGGGCCGGGGCCACGCTTTGCCTTCGATGATGGTTCGCAGCTGACCGCTGCCGCTCGGTCTTCTTTCGGGCGCCCGGCTCTTGTAGTCGTCGGGTAAGCGATCGCGCCAATCGATGTGGCTTTCTTCGAGGTGGCCGTCCGCGTCGACGGCAGAAATCGAATTCGCCATGAACACTCCTCCGCGTTCGGTCCTACGTGTCCAGCAGGGATGGAAAAAAAACTTCTTCGATCTGGGCGCGCTTGCGCGTTAAGCCTTCGGCGTGCGAGTTGGCAAAAAGCATTTCGAGCATCGGACGGTTCTTGCTCAGACCGAACGGAAAAGGGTCGTCGCCGAAAGTTTTCGCTTGAGTCTGCCGATCATTGCTCTCGAAATAGAGATAGGGGCTGCCGAAGTTTGTTCTTTCGTATGCGGCCTGCTTGCTCGCGTCGAAGATTTTGTATAGCTCGCCGGCGAGCCAGGAGTTCTCTTGCAGCAATCGTCGTTGCGCGACGATGACGTGATTGGCCGGAACCATGCCGGTCTTTTTGAAGAAAGCCTCGATGACCGACCGCCCGCCGTCGGCAAACAATTTTTCAAGGCGCGGATTGCCCTCGAGTGGCGTGCCGCCGTAGCGGTCGATATTCAGTTTAAACAACTTGGGATCATGGCGCGGCGCGAAGCCATAGGCGGCATCGATTTCGCCCCTGTCGAGCATGACATCGAAGGTTTGTGCCGCCGTTAGCCAAGTCGGCGACACGCCGCGCGGCTTGACATCCGCGCCCAGCACGCCGCCATGGCTCAACTCTGGGGTGCGGCCGATGAACCAGGAAATTTCCTGGGCTTGAATGCCGTGAAGCTCGCGCAAGAAAATTCTAAACCAAAGGGCGGCGGTCATGACATAGTCGGGCACGCCGATGCGTTTTCCTCTGAAATCCGCCAAGCCGGCGATGCCGGCGGCGGTGTTGACGTAAAACCCCAGCCAGACAAACGCCTTGGCTGGAAAGATCGGCAGCGCCGCCCAATCCCAGCGATCGCCTTTGGCTTGTTCGCGCGTGATGAGATACTCGGAAAGCGACATTTCAAAGACATCAAACTCATCGTTCTTGAGATTACGGAAAAACAATTCCGGCGGCGTCGTGACGACGGTATCGAGATGCAACTTCGCCGATTTGACCGTTCCGTCGATGAGCGGTTCGAAACGCGGATTCTTGGTTAGGCCGACTTTGATTTTGAGCATCATTCGATCATGCACTCCAAGCGTTTTTCTCTCTTACATACGATGAGGCGCCGGATCACGTCAAACCCTCGTTTTTTTCGCGGCATCAAACGAGCCGCTGATTGGACTTTGCTCAGTCCTTCAGGTAATGAGAGGGCAGTTTATGAGTTTGGAGGTGCGGCCATGAAAATCTGTCACTACAATAAAAATCAGGCGGGCGTTGTCGTCGGCAACAAGGTGATTAATTTCGGCGACGCTTTGATCAAGGCGGGTTTGGCGCGACAGAGTTACACGATGCTCGAAATCATCGACGCCTTGGCGAACAACCCGGCGGCGATGCAAATCGCCCGCGATGCGGCGAACAGCGGCGGCGGCGAGGACCTGATTTCGGTGAAGCTGCTCGCGCCGATCCAAAATCCCGGGTCGCTCTGGGCTGCGGCGGCAAACTATGGCGCGCACCGAGCGGAAATGGTCGAACGCATGGGCAGCGCGAACAAGCAGATCATCAACAAAGATGATTTGATGGCGGAGTTTTTTCTGAAGACGACCTCTTCGATCATCGGCCCCGGCGATACGATTATCTTGCCGAAGATCTCCAAACTGGTCGATTTCGAGTGCGAGCTTTGCGCGGTCATCGGCAAACGCGCGCGCAAAGTGAGCGAAGCGCAGGCGCTCGAGCATGTTTTCGGTTACCTGATGTGCTGGGATATCAGCCAGCGCGATCCCTGGGGCAAGGGCATGCACAACACACGCAATATTCGCAAAGGCTTTGATACTTTCAGCGCGTTGGGTCCATGGATCGTGACGCGAGACGAAATCGACGAGCCGCAGAATCTTTCGATCAAAGTTTTGCAGAACGACAAAGAGGCGATGACTGCGCACACGAGCGACATGATCTGCGGGCTGCGCGAGCATATTCGATTTCTCTCGAGCTGCCTCACGCTTCGTCCGGGTGATCTGATCACCACCGGCACGCCGGCCGGAGTGAGTAAGCTCCGCGACGGCGACCATCTGCACGGCACCATCGAAAAGATCGGCAGCATGGAGCTCTTCGTCAAAGACGACGAGTAATGGTCAAGCTAAGTCGAGGAGTTTTTATGTCAGCAGCGCCCAAAGCCAATCCGCCCATTCGCACCTTGCTCGGCCCGGGTCCAAGTCCGGTCCATCCGCGCGTGCTCGAAGCCCTCGCGCTTCCCGTCGTCGGCCATCTCGATCCTAAGTTTTTAGAGATCATGGATCAGAGCATGGCGATGCTGCGCGAGGTCTTTCAAACTAAAAATCGGCTGGCCTTGCCGATGTCCGGCACCGGCAGCGCGGGCATGGAAACTTGTTTTGTCAACCTGGTCGAGCCCGGCGACGCCGTGCTGATCGGTGTCAACGGCGTCTTCGGCACGCGTATGGTCGACGTGGCGCAGCGCTGCGGCGCGCAGGTCGACACGGTGGAAGCGGAATGGGGCAGGGCACTCGATGCGCAAAAATTCAAAGACGCACTCGGCAAAAAACAATATAAACTCGCTGCGGTGGTACACGCGGAGACTTCGACTGGAGTGCTGCAGCCGCTCGACGATATCGCCAAACTGGTTCGTGCCAGCGGCGCTCTGCTGTTGGTTGACACCGTGACGTCGCTGGGCGGCGCGCCGGTGCGGGTCGATGAGTTGGGGATCGATGCTTGCTACAGCGGCACGCAGAAATGTCTCGGTTGTCCGCCGGGCTTATCGCCCGTAACTTTCAGCGACCGGGCCGTCGAAGTCGTGCGCCAGCGCAAAACCAAAGTCCAAAGCTGGTATCTCGACCTCTCGATGATCGAGAAATATTGGAGCAGCGAGCGCGTCTATCATCACACCGCGCCGATCTCGATGAACTACGCGTTGCACGAGGCGTTGCGCATCGTGCTCGAAGAAGGCCTGGAGAAAGCCTGGCAGCGCCACAAGCAAGTGCATGAAACTTTTATTCGCGAGATGCACAAGCTCGAGATCGACCCCGCCATCGACGAGCCGACGATCCGCGCGCCGATGATCAACACAGTTAAAATTCCCGACAGCGCGGACGACCCCAAGATCCGCCAGCGTTTGTATGATGAGTTCGACATCGAAATCGGCGCCGGCCTCGGTCCGCTAAAAGGAAAAATCTGGCGCGTCGGTTTGATGGGGTATGGGTCGCGGGTCGAGAACATCGAGATTCTCGTCAAGGCGCTGAAGCAGTTGATCTAGTAGCCCCATTCCGTATCTATTCGATATTCACCGAGGGGCGACCGGCCGGTCGCCCCTACAATTGATCGGTCGCGATCATCGATAAAGTTGCGCCACCCACTCGCCATAGCCATTGAGCGGTAAAGTCGCGCGGCGCGCCCCCGTGTCGATCAATTTTTCGGTCGCCTGGGACCAGCGCCGGTGCGGGATGTCGGGGCGTACATTGGCGACGAAATCATATTCCTCGGGCCGGTTGCTATGCCAAAAGGTTTGCGGCTTGTCCGCGGTGAATTCGATTTTCACGATGGATTTGATGCTCTTAAATCCATATTTCCACGGCACGACGAGGCGCAAGGGCGCGCCGTGTTGTTTCGGCAACGGGTGCCCGTAAATCCCAGTCGCGAGAAGCGTCAATTCATTCATCGCTTCCGCCATCGAAAGTCCTTCGCTGTAGGGCCACGGCCCCTTGGATGGATTTTGATTTGATGCGATTTCCGGTTTCATGAAGGTTACGAAGCGAACGTACTGGGCCGATGAGAGCGGCTGCACTTTATCGATGAAAGCTTTCATCGGGATGCCGGTCCACGGCACCGCCATCGCCCACGCTTCGACGCAGCGAAAGCGGTAAAGCCGTTCCTCGAGAGGCAGCGCGCGAACAAGCTCGTCGATATCGAAGACGCGCGGTTTTTCGACGAGACCGGTCACGTCGATTTGCCACGGCGCGGTTTTCAAACGCGCCGCCTTCTTGTAAACACCGCCTTTGAAGACGCTAAACTCGTAGAAGTTATTATACGAGGCCGCGTATATCTCTTCCGTGACCGGGCGATCGAGAACGAAACGCCCGGCGCGCCGCGCCGGATACAGGTCAAGGGCCGGCGGCTGTTCCTGCGCGCCTACGATCGCCGCATCTTGAGCCGGTCCGCAGGCCCAGTTCGCGCCGGCCGCCAAGCCAAATCCTAAAATACCGGCCGCTTTGAGAATTTGACGACGGTGATGGAAGATAGCTTCCGGTGTCGCGCGCCGCTCTGGGATGCGCCAGGGGCGTTGGAAAATGATATTTGCCACAGTCGTCGGTCTCGAGCCGCTTCACGTTGAGTCGGATCATTCTATCGACCTCGTGAAACGTCCTCAACCGCCGACCGAGTGAGGATGGCACAGGCGCGCCATTGATTGGCCCGCGACGAGATGTGCCTTGGAAAGGCCGACGGAGCTACTTTTCCTTGTGCACGACTTCGTCGGGCGTGATGAACTCTTTGCGAATGAATCCGCTGGGACCGTTGTCCGTCGAACGCACTTCCAGCCATTCTCCCTGTTTTCGCAACACGGTCACTTTTGTGCCGATGGTTAAAGTAGTCAAAGAGGCGGCGGAAAAATTCGGCTCCGTGCGCAGCGAAGTCGCGTATTTAATCTGAAAAACTTTCCCGTCTAGTTTCACGGCCGGTTCGGTTTTTAGCGTAGCAGGTGTCGGCGATTTGATCGCGCCGTTGGACGAGCGCGGCGCCTCGGCGGGTTTTGCCGATTGATTCGGCGCGGCCTTGGCGGCGGGCTTATCGGCAAGATTGCCTATCGTTTTTTCCCACTGAACTAAAGTCGTGATATCCATTCCTTCGTGGACGAAGAGCAGCGGACAAGTGACGATCAAGTTTTCCGAAGCAATCTCGGCAAACGTCCACTTCGCCGTTTCTGCGATGACGGCTTTTTTGAATTCGCTGTCATTGAGACGGCCCGCTACTTCTCTTATTTGGCTGACCTCGCCCGAAGGAGCGATGTTAAATTGTAGCAACAGGCTGCCGACGAGAGCCGGATTTTTAGCGCTTTCGATCCGATAGATTTCGCGTATACCCTGCAATTGGTTTTCAATGCGCGCGGCGACCTTGCTCGCATCGACAGCGCTATTCTTGGCGCTCTTGGCGCTGAAGCTGAGATCTTGGGCGAAAAAGACCATATTGCCCAACGCGAGATTCATGGCGCGCACGGGTCTGATGAGATCCCGCGACGCGACCGGGGTCGCCCCCGCCGATGCTTCCTTCTTGGGCGATTCGGTGCCGATGCCAAAGCCGAAATAGACAACCCCAAGCCCGATTATACAACTGAAAATGCCGAACAGACTCTTCGCACCCAGTGGCCACTCACGACTCGCGTTTTTGGTATTTAACAATTGATGTTCCTCATGAAGAAATCCAAAGAAATCGAACGGGCATTTCTAAAGCAAGTTTTGTTCCTTGAAATCGCTAGGATTTCGCCAAATACAAGCGCAATTTGTAATCATCGCATTCGATGCAACGTGAGTGAACTTTAAGGAGTCAGGGAATCTTTCCGTTCCGAATATCCGGCGAGAGTGTGCACGAATGTCATCAGCGTTTCTATGCGTCTTACTCGTGGCAGCCGCTTAGGTGAACAGTTTTCGCAAATCCCAGTTGCGCGTTTTTGGGCGCTCTTTTCCCTTGAACGGGGTTCAGTCGCGGACTAATATAACGCCGCGTTTTGACAGAAACACTTGATGAGGAGATTTCATGATTAGGATTGTATCTTTGCTAATTCTCCTGCTGCTCTCGAGCGCCGTGGCGCTGGCGCAAACGCCTTACTATCAGGGTAAGACGATTACGTTTATCGTCGGGTCGGGTGCGGGAACGGCGTACGATATGTATTCGAGGCTGCTTGCCAATCATATCGGTAAGCACATTGCGGGTAATCCAACCGTGGTCATGCAGAATATGCCGGCTGCGGGCGGCATCGTCGCGGCAAATTTTGTTTATGGAGTAGCGAAGCCCGATGGCTTGACCCTTGCCTCGATCAACCCGGCGCACTATTTCAATCAGCTCCAGGGTAACAAGGAAATCAAATTCGACTGGCCCAAATTTAGCTGGCTGGCGAGCTCCGACAAATCCGAACACATGCTTTACATGCGTACCGACGCGCCGTTCAAGTCGATGCAAGACATCCGCAAGGCGACCGAGGCGCCCAAGTGCGGCGCCACTGGGACGGGAACCAGCGGGCATTACATGCCGCGCATGCTTGAAGAAGCCCTTGGCACCAAGTTCACGATTGTAACCGGCTACGCCGGCGGCAATGAAATCGATCTGGCCACGGAGCGCAATGAAGTCGTGTGTCGCACGTTTACGACGGCAGCTTACTTCGCCCGCGAGCCGTACCATAGTTGGCGCAAGAAGAACTTCGTCCGGGTGCTGATGCAAACGGGGCACAAGCGCGACCCGCGCTTGCCGGATACACCGTTGCTCAGCGATCTCATGGACGAATTCAAGACCGCCGATCTCGGACGCCGCGTGGTTACGGTCATGCTCGGTTCGGGCGAGCTTGGCCGACCGATCGTCACCCATCCGGCGACGCCGCCGGATCGCACGAAAATTTTGCGCGAAGCGTTCATGAAGAGCATGGCCGATCCGGCGCTGTTGGCCGATGCGGCCAAGAGTAACCTGGAGATTACCGCGGTCAGCGGTGAAGAATTGGCCAAGATCGCCAAAGAAGTTATCGACCAGCCGCCGGAAGTCGTCGAGCGTATCAAAAAGATTTTGGCGCAGTAGCGGCGAGATCGCCGACACTTGTCGAATTGAGCTGAGGGTAGTTTTACTAAATCGCGCCGGTAAACCTGCGTCCGATCGCGCGCGTTCCATCGATCCATCGGTTGAATTCGGTTCAATTAGTACGTACGCTTATTGCTACCTGCCAAAATTAATCCCGTTCGGAGGAATCCATGAGGCCGATTCGATCCTTTCTTTGTGTCTGCGTTGTCGCCCTATTGTTTTTTAATTGCGATCTTTCGGCTCAGACGATCGCGAAGCCGGCGGTCGTGATCCAGACCGGTTCCATGGTCGCGTTCGATTACACGTTGACCGATGAAAGCGGCACCGTGATCGACTCGAGCAAGGGGAAAGAGCCGATGCATTATGTGCACGGCAAAGGGCAAATTATTCCGGGATTGGAAAAAGAGCTTGCGGGAATGCCCGTGGGCGGCGAAAAGAAGGTAACGGTCAAACCCGAAGACGGCTATGGCCCAGTCAATCCCCAAGCGTTCCAGGAAATTCCCAAGGACAAACTCCCGCCCGACGCGCTTAAGGTGGGCACTGTGTTGACCGCCACGGGGCCGCAGGGCCAAAGTGTCCCGGTGCGAGTGCATGAGGTCAAAGAAAATACCGTCATCATGGATTTCAATCATCCGCTCGCTGGCAAAACTTTGTTGTTCGCTGTCAAGATCACGGAGATTAAAGCGGCGGCCACAGATAAATAGTCGTCGACCTGCCCAATATTTTTTTGTCGTCTCATTTCGCCTGCGGCGACACCCTTCAATTGGGAATTGCCCTCCGCTGCAGCGGCGACTTTCTCGGCCGAGAGTTTTTATCTCAACTCTGAGATTAAGTTGTTTCGGACCGAACGGCGCCTTGACCTCACAGTACGTTCATTATTAGATTGCGCTCGTGCGGACAGCGAAGATTTCTAACCAGATTGAGGCAGTATCTTGACGCTCCTGCTCAAACGCTCCGAAATTTCCGATTTACTTGATCTACGACGGGCGATGGCTGTGCTCGAACAAACGCTGCGCGAGCAATCCGCCGGTCAAGTCAAACAGGTGGCGCCGCTGCGCTTCATGAATCGGGGCATGCGCATGGTCGTGGGCGGCCTCGAAGCGCAGAATAAAAATGGCTTTCGCGTCAGCGTCACCGGCGGTGAGAGCCGGGCGCTGCTGTTTGAGATCAGCTCGGGCGATCTCATTTGCTTGATGGGTTATCCGTTTAGTAACTTGCGCATCAGCGCGACCGTCGGGATCGCTATCGAACGCTTCACCGAGCCTAAGGCGCGAACGGTGGCGATGATCGGCAGCGGTCGATTGGCGCTGCCGGTCCTTGTACCCGCGGTTACGGTGCGGCCGATCGAGCGGGTGCTCGTTTACAGCCGAAGCGCGGAAAACCGCGAAGCCTTTGCGCGGAAAGCGAGCACGAAGTTGCAAGTAAGCGTCGTTCCGGCCACCTCCGCACAGCAAGCGATCGAGCAAGCCGATTTCGTGTTGGTGAGCACCAATTCTCCCGCGGCTGCGGTCCATGGCGAGTGGTTGCGCCCGGGCCAAGCGATTTTTGGCGTTGGCCGCCCCAACGAATTCAACGACGACGTTTATTTGCGCGCCGGCTTGATCACCGTGACCAGCAAAGCGCATGAGCTGGAATATTATGATAGGAAGTTGGACCAGCCGCTGATTCGTTTGTCGAACCAGGGAACGCTTCCTTGGAGCTCGGTCGTCGAGCTCGGTGACATCATTGCCGGTAAGATCGCCGCCCCGCTGGCAACCGGCATAATCGTATTCCGCGATTCGCAGGGCGGCTATGGCGATCTTGCCCTGGCGGCTTGGGCTTATGAAGAAGCGAAGCGACGCGGGTTGGGGCAGCAGATCAGCACGGAGTAGTGGACGAAGGGATGGAGCGATGAGGCTCGAGGATAAGACCCATAAATCGTATAAGACCTATTTCTTTCGAATGTTTGCGGCGCTCTTGAGTGTCGCAACTTGTGCTGTCGCAGACAAAGCGCCGGGCGCGCAGGCGCGCTGGGAGGACGTCATCAAAGCGGCGGAAAAGGAAGGCGAGGTGACGGTTTATGCGACCAATTCGGTCGGTGATCTGCAAGTGATCTGGGACGCATTCAAAAAGAAATTTCCCAAGATTAAACTTAATTCCGTCGGTATCAGCACCACCAGCGAGATCGTCACCAAGGTCATGGCCGAGCGGCGCGCCAACCAGTACTTAGTCGACGTCATGCTCGGCGCGCCGGGTGCAACTTACAACAGTTTTTACCGCGGCAAAGCGCTCGAACCGATGCCGCCAGCGCTCGTGTTGCCGGAAGTCACGGACCTGTCCAAGTGGTGGAAAGGCAAGCACCGTTACGTCGATCCAGAAGGGCAGTACGTCTTCGTTTATCAGAGCACGCTCTATGGGCCGCCTTTTTACACCAATACTAAGCTGGTTGGTTCGGAGTCGCTCCGTTCGGTTTGGGATTTTCTCGATCCAAAATGGAAGGGCAAGACGATCGCGCTATGGCCGCGCGCCAACTACGTCTCGACGGCGCTGCTTTTCATGTATCATCATCCGCAAGTCGGACCGAAATTTCTCGAAAGATTTTATGGCGGTGAGATGGATCTCACTTATTTCAGCGATTTCCGCCAGGGCACTGATTGGCTAGCCTCGGGCAAATATTTGATCTGCGCTCTCTGTCGGCTCAGGCGTGCCGCGGAGCACGGTCTTCCGGTGGCGGAAGTGAATCCCTACCAATTTAAAGAAGCGCCCGGCATCGGCTCGAACAACGGCGCCATCGTCCTGATGAACAATCATCCGCATCCCAACGCGGCCAAAGTCTTCATCAACTGGTACTTGTCGCGTGAAGGACAAATCGCATTTCGCCAGGCCAACAACACGCAGGAAGACGAGACCACGACGTCGATGCGCGAAGACTTGCCGGCGAACGTCGTGCCGGAAGCGGCGCGTCGACGAAAGGAAGTCGACTACATCGAGATCAGCCGGCACGATTGGATGGAGTGGAAGCCTGTTGGCGATCTAATCAGCGCCGCGCGGCAGAAGTCGGGGAAATGACGGCAGCTAGCTGCCGTCATCCTGAGCAGCGCGAAGGATCTCTATCTTGGATTTTCGAACTTGGATTGAAAT
>Ga0075421_100013031_pt1 | contig 10352 bp, 7 predicted proteins | sample SoiMetdeltSBSDD5_FD_75292 | JGI IMG/M metagenome (GOLD analysis project Ga0075421, IMG submission 75292) | Bulk soil microbial communities from a Populus tree surrounding site in Tennessee, USA - Soil MetaG P. deltoides SBSDD5 | ecosystem: Environmental > Terrestrial > Soil > Tree plantation... | reverse complement strand
CCCGCATGATGAACTTCGCGGTGGGGGAATGGGTCACCGTCGCCGCGCGGCTCGTCGCCTACGGCAGCCACGGGCTCGGGCTCGGTGTCGCGGGAGGCCTTGGCCTCGGATGCGCGGGGATGGCGGCGCTGGCCCTCGCCTTCAACGCGACCGTGGTGCGCCGGCTCATCGGTCAACCGCTGATCTCGCTGATCATGGTCACGATCGGTCTCGGGACCCTGATGCGGGGAGCGGCGGCGCTCGTCTTCGCCGGCGTCCCCGCCGGCGTGCCGTTCGCGGTCGCCCTCGATCCGCTCGTCATCGCCGGCTTGCCCCTTTCGTCGGACAGGCTCCTGGCGGCGGCGGTCGCGGTCGTGAGCATCGCCGTCCTCGGCGCGTTCTTCCACGCGACTCGCCCCGGGCTCGCGCTGCGCGCGGTGGCCGGGGACCAGCAGGCGGCGATGGCGGTCGGGATCGATGTCCGCCGCTACTTCGCCATCACGTGGGTCGTCGCCGGCCTTCTGTCGGTGGTCGCGGGCACGCTGTGGACCGTCCTCGCCGGCGGGGGATTCGGACTGCCGCTTCTCGGGTTCAAGGTCTTTCCGATCGTCATCGTGGGCGGACTCGACAGCATTCCCGGTACGGTCGTCGGCGCTCTCGTCGTCGGTGTCGTGGAGTCGCTGGCGGCGGGGTACGTCGATCCTGTCGCGGGCAGCGGCTTCAGTCACGTCGCCGCCTATCTCGTGCTGATGGCGGCGCTCGTTGTCAGACCGTACGGCTTGTTCGGCCACCCCGACGTCCGGCGCATCTGACCGAGAGCGGTCACCGACGCGTGCGCGCGGGAAGGCAGTATCCTGCCCGCATGTCCGAAGCGGCCATCGTCGTGGCACGCCTGAGCAAGACCTACGTCGTGCCCGTCCGCGGAGGCGGTCTCGCCGCCGCGTTGAAGAGCCTCGTGCGGCGGAAGACGCGGACGGTGGAGGCCGTCCGCGAAGTGGACTTCACGGTGGCGGCGGGCGAGGTGGTCGGCTTTCTCGGCCCCAACGGCGCCGGCAAGACCACCACGCTCAAGATGCTGTCCGGGCTGCTCTACCCGACCTCGGGCGAGGCGCGAGTGCTCGGCTACACGCCGCACCGGCGCGACAAGGCGTATCTCCGACAGATGACGCTGGTGATGGGCCAGCGCAACCAGCTCATCTGGGATATCCCGGTCATGGACTCGCTCGAGCGCAATCGCGCCATCTACCGGATGCCACGCGAGACCTTTCAGCGCACGCTGGCCGAGCTGCGCGAGCTGCTCGACATCGGCGAGCTGCTCGACAAGCCCGTGCGGAACCTCTCGCTCGGCGAGCGGATGAAGTGCGAGCTCGCGGTGGCGCTGCTGCACCGGCCGCGCGTGCTGTTCCTGGACGAGCCCACGATCGGGCTCGACGTCACCATGCAACGCCGCATCCGCACGTTCATCGCGGAATACAACCGACGCACCGGCGCCACCGTGCTCCTCACCAGCCACTACATGGCGGACGTGGAGGCGCTCTGCCGGCGCGTGATCGTGATCCACCACGGGCGCCTGCTCTTCGACGGCGAGCTGACCGAGCTCGTCAAGCGCTTCTCCCCGCACAAGCTCATCGCGGTGGAGCTGGCGCAGGACGGCGTCGATCTCGCGCGCTACGGCGACGTCATCGCCACCGACGGCGGGCGGATCACCTTGCGCATCCCGAAGGCCGACACCGCCCGCGTGACCAGCCGCATCCTTTCCGAGCTCGCGGTCATCGACCTCACCGTCGAGGACCCGCCCATCGAAGAAGCCATCGCGCAGGTCTTCGAGCAGGCCGCGACGTGAGCGCGCTCCCCACGTGACCGCGATCCTCGCCGCCTATCCGACGCTGTTTCGCATCGCGCTCGCGACGATGATCCAGTACCGGGTCTCCGGCCTCATCTGGATGATCGGCTCCGTGCTGGAGCCGGTGATCTTTCTCGTCGTGTGGTCGGTGGCGGCCCGCTCGGCCGGCGGCAGCGTGGGCGGGATGGACCCGCACGACTTCGCCGCCTACTACATGCTGGTGCTGGTCGTGAATCACCTGACCTTCAGCTGGATCACGGAGATCTTCCAGTACCGCATCCAGTACGGCATGCTGAGCTTCCAGCTCCTGCGGCCGCTTCATCCGATCCACCAGGACGTCGCCGACAACGTCGCGTACAAGCTCGTGAACCTGATCGTCATCGCTCCCGCGCTCGCCGTGTGCTGGTTCCTCTTCGAGCCGCGCTTCCCGGTGGCGTGGTCGCTTCCGTATGCGGTGCTCGCGCTGCCGATGGGCTTCGCCGCGCGCTTCCTGCTCGACTGGTCGGTGGCGCTCGTCGCGTTCTGGACGACACGGGTCATGGCCGTGAACCGCATCTACTATGCGATCCTGTGGTTCACGTCGGGACGGATGGCGCCCATCGCGCTCCTGCCCGGCGTCCTCCGTCCGCTCGCCCACGCGTTGCCGTTCTACTACGCGCTCGCCTTCCCGGTGGAGCTCGCCCTCGGCCGCCTCACCCCGGCCGAGGTGTGGCGTGGCTTCGCCATGCAGGTGCTCTGGGTCGGTGTCGGTGCGCTGATCATCACCACGGTGTGGCGCGCGGCCCTGCGTCGCTTCACCGCGGTCGGCACCTGAGGCGCCGGCCATGGCGTGGCTCCGCCTCTTCGCCGTGTTCACGCGCATCGGCGCTCTCAACGAGCTCGCCTATCGCGTCAACTTCGCCGTGCAGGCGCTGGAGTCCGTCGTCGCCGCCAGCACCGTGCTCGGCGCCGTCGCCGTCGTGTTCTCGCAGACGGACCGTCTCGGTGACTGGCAGGTGTGGGAGCTCGTGGCGCTGATCGGCGTCTATTTTCTCGTGCTGGGGATGATCAATCTCGTGCTCGCGCCCAGCATGGCGAAGTTCATGGAGGACGTGCAGCAGGGGACGCTCGACTTCACGCTCACCAAGCCCGAGGACGCCCAGGTGCTCGTGAGCGTCTCCCAGGTCCAGGTGTGGAAGGTGATCGACATCCTCGTCGGGGTGGGGCTTCTCGCGGTGGCGATTCATCGTCTGGGCGACACGCTCGGGGTGCTGGAGGCGAGCGCCTTCGTGGTGACGCTGCTCGCGGGCGCGGCCATCGTCTATAGCCTCTGGATCATGCTCGCCACGCTCACGTTCTGGTTCATCCGCATCGAGAACATCCTGATGGTGTTCTGGAACGTCTACATCGCGGGGCGGTGGCCGGTGACGATCTACCCCGGCTGGCTGCGGCTGCTCCTCACCGTGGTCGTTCCCATCGCGTTCGCGGTGACGGTGCCGGCGGAAGCGATCTCCGGCCGATTGAGCGCGCTCACGCTGCTGTCCTCGGTCGGCCTCGCCGTCGTCATGCTCATCGTCTCGCGCTGGTTCTGGAGGTTCGGGCTCAAGCGGTATTCCGGCGCCAGCGCGTGAAGGGCGGCGAGCGGGGGAGCCGCGGCGCACGCCGCGCCACGTGACCGCCGCGCGGAGGCTTACTGCGGTCGGCGCGCGATCAGGCTCATGCCGTTCATCGTGCACACGACCTCGCCGTGCTGGTTCAGCACCTCGGTGAGCGCGCGCACGATGCCCCGATCCGGCTTGCTGCGGGAGGGAATGGTCTCCAGCACCTTCCACCGCGCCGACAGCGTGTCGCCCGGGCGCACCGGCTTGAGCCAGCGCAGCTCGTCGATGCCGGGCGAGCCCATGCTCGCGAGGTCCTTCACGAGGCCGTCGTAGAGCATGCGCATGGTGAGCGAGCCCGTGTGCCAGCCGCTCGCGAGCAGCCCGCCGTAGATCGATGTCTTGGCCGCTTCCTCGTCGGTGTGGAAATACTGCGGGTCGAACTGCCGCGCGAACGCGATGATCTCGTCCTTGGTGATCGTGTGACGGCCGAGGTCGATGACGTCGCCGGGCGCGAAGTCCTCGAAGTAACGCCGGCTCACGCGGCTCGGATCAGGCCGTGACGGCCGCCGGCGACGCCGTCGGGGTGGGGCGCGAGGTGACGGGCTCCTCCCGGATGGCGAGGGCGAGGCCGGCGGCGAGGAACGCCATCAGCGCCGCGGAGACGAAGGCGGGCGAATAGCTGCCCGTCCATTCGAAGACCCAGCCCGCGAGGGCGGCGCCGAGGGCGGCGCCCACCTGATGGGAGAAGAAGATCCACCCCGAGAGCTCGCCCACGGAGTAGCGGCCGAAGATGTTCGCGGTGAGCGTGGTGGTGGGCGGAACGGTGGAGATGTAGTTGAGGCCGAACAGCGCCGCCCAGAAGTGCAGCGACGAGACGTCCCACACGTAGAGCAAGAAGATCAGCGAGACGCCGCGCACGAAGTAGTAGATGGCGAGCGGCCCCCGGCGACCGAAGCGATCGCAAATCCAGCCGGAGCCGATGGTGCCGACCACGTTCATGGCGCCCATCACGCCGAGCGCCATCGACGCCTGGATCTCCGTGAAGTTGTGCTCGAGCGCATGCGGCATGAAGTGGGTGAGGACCATGCCGTTCGAGGTGTAGCCGCACACGAAGAACGTCGCCATGAGGAGCCAGAACTGCGGCACCCGTGACGCCTCCACGATCGACACTCGCCCCGCGCGCTGGATGGCGGCCGCCTGGGCCGCGGTCTTCACGGGCCCGGTGGCGCCGTAGGCGCCCACGCCACGCTCTTCGGGATCGTTGCGGAGGAGGAAGATCGCCACCGGCAGGATGAACACGAGGAGACCGCCGCCGAGCCAGAGGTAGCTCGCGCGCCATCCGAAGAAGATCGTGAGGGCGGTCGCGAGCGGGATGACGATGAGCTGACCGGCCGACATCATCCCGCCCACGATGCCCATGACGAGTCCACGTCGGCTCTCGAACCACCGTGCAATCACCGCCGAGCCCGTGGCGAGACCGAGCCCGCCCGCGCCGAGCGCCATGAACCCGGCCGTCACGTAGACGTGCCAGAGTTTCTCGACGTAGGCGGAGCCGAGCGCCCCGATGCCGAGCACGACGATCGAGACCACGATCACGCGTCGCGGGCCCCAGCGGTCGGCGAGCCGGCCCACGAAGGGTCCGGCGGCACCGAGGAAGAGCAGCGAGAGGGCGGCGGCGCCGGACAGCGCACCGCGCGTCCAGCCGAATTCCGCCTCCATGGGCTTGATGTAGACGCCGAACACCGAGCGGAGGCCGGAGGCGGCCAGCATGCAGAGGGTGAGCGCTCCGAGAACGATCCAGGCCGGATGGATGCCGCCGCCTCGGCGTGCCATGGCGCTTAGGATGACACGCCGGGCGGCAGGGGATTCAACTCAGTGTGAGACGACTTCGGCGGCGACCGCCTTGCGGAAGACGATCTCGTCCCCCTTGGCATCGACGACCACGGTATCCCCCTCGGCGAACTCGTGCTCGAGCAGCTTGAGCGCGAGCGGGTTCTGCACGAGCCGCTGGATCGTCCGCTTGAGCGGCCGCGCGCCGTAGGTCGGGTCGTAGCCCTCCCGGGCGAGCAGCATCTTGGCGGCGTCGGTCACCTCGAGCTCGAGACGGCGCTCCGCCAGCCGCTTGCGGAGATGGCCGAGCTGGAGATCGACGATGCGCGCGATCTGATCCCGCGACAGCGGCAGGAAGATCACGATCTCGTCGATCCGGTTCAGGAACTCCGGGCGCAGGGCGTTGCGCAGCTCCGCCATCATCAGCGGCCGGACCTTCTCCGGGTCCTGGTACTCGCGGAAGATGTGCGAGCCGAGGTTCGACGTCATGATCACCACCGTGTTGCGGAAGTCCACGGTGCGGCCATGACCGTCCGTGAGCCGGCCGTCGTCGAGCACCTGCAAGAGGACGTTGAAGACGTCCGCGTGCGCCTTCTCGATCTCGTCGAACAGCACCACCGAGTAGGGCCGGCGCCGCACCGCTTCCGTGAGCTGCCCGCCCTCGTCGTAGCCCACGTAGCCGGGCGGCGCCCCGATGAGCCGGGCCACCGTGTGCTTCTCCATGTACTCGGACATGTCGATACGGATCATCGCGCGCTCGTCGTCGAACAGGAACTCCGCGAGCGCGCGCGCGAGCTCGGTCTTCCCGACCCCGGTGGGACCGAGGAACAGGAACGACCCGATGGGCCGGTTGGGATCGGCGAGACCCGAGCGCGCGCGGCGCACGGCGTTGGCGACGGCGCGGATCGCTTCCTCCTGGCCGACCACGCGCTGACCGAGGCGCTCTTCCATCTTGACGAGCTTCTGGACTTCGCCCTCGAGCAGGCGCGTCACCGGGATCCCGGTCCACTTGGCGACGGTGGCCGCGATGTCCTCCTCGTCCACCTCGTTCCGGACCATCGGAGCTTCCTGACCGGACGCGCTCACGCGGCTTTCCAGCTCGGCCCGCTCCTGTTCGAGGCGCGGGAGCGTGCTGTGCTGGATCTCGGCGGCACGGCTCCAATCCGCGGTGCGCTGTGCCTCCGCGAGGGCGTGATTGGCAGCGTCGATCTCCGTCTTGATCTTGGTGAGGCGGTCCATGCCGCCCTTCTCGGCTTGCCAGCGCGCGCGCAGCGCCTCCGCCTTCTCCTTGAGCTCGGCCAGCTCGGCGTCGATGCGGGAAAGCCGCTCGCGGGCTGCGGGATCGTCCTTGTCGCGCGCCACGGACACGCGATCGATCTCGAGCTGCATGATCCGGCGATCGACGTCGTCCAATTCTTGAGGCTTCGACTCCATCTGCATGCGGATGCGTGCCGCCGCCTCGTCCACGAGGTCGATCGCCTTGTCGGGCAGGAAGCGGTCCGCGATGTAACGGTGGGAGAGCACCGCCGCCGCCACCAGCGCCGAGTCCTTGATCTTGATGTTGTGGTGCTGCTCGTAGCGCGCCTTGAGCCCGCGCAGGATGGAGATCGTGTCCTCCACCGAGGGCTCCCGCACCATCACGGGCTGGAAGCGCCGCTCGAGGGCGGGGTCCTTCTCGACGTGCTTCCGGTACTCGTCGAGGGTGGTGGCACCGATGCAGCGGAGCTCGCCGCGCGCGAGCGCGGGCTTCAGCATGTTCGACGCGTCCACCGCGCCTTCGGCGGCCCCGGCGCCCACCAGGGTGTGCAGCTCGTCGATGAAGCAGACGATCTGCCCCTCCGACTCCGTGATCTCCTTCAGCACGGCCTTCAGGCGATCTTCGAACTCGCCGCGGTACTTGGAGCCGGCGACCATGGCCCCGATGTCGAGCGCCACCACGCGCTTGCCGCGCAGTCCCTCCGGCACGTCGCCGGCCACGATCCGCTGCGCGAGGCCCTCCACGATGGCGGTCTTGCCGACGCCGGGCTCGCCGATCAGCACCGGATTGTTCTTGGTGCGGCGCGAGAGCACCTGGATGACGCGCCGGATCTCCTCGTCGCGCCCGATGACGGGATCGAGCTTGCCCTTGCGCGCGAGGTCCGTGAGGTCCTTCCCGTAGCGCTGGAGCGCCTGGTACTTGTCCTCGGGGTTCTCGTCCGTCACCCGCTGGTTGCCGCGGACGTCTTGGAGCGCGCGGTAGATGGCATCCTTGCCGACGCCGTTGGTGCCGAGCACGCGGGCGGCGGCGCCGTCGCGCTCCTCGGCGATGGCGATGAGCAGGTGCTCGGTGGAGACGTACTCGTCCTTGAGGCGATCCGCCTCGCCCTGCGCGCGCTCGAAGATGGCGAGCAGCCGCTGGCCCGCGTACTGGCCGGCGCCGCCGCGCACCTTGGGCGTGCGCGCCAGCTCGCTCTCGAGCGCGGCCTCGATCGTCTCCGGGCGGGCGCCAAGCTTCGCGAGGAGCGGGCCCACCACGCCCTCGCGCTGCTGGATGAGCGCCAGCAGGAGGTGCTCGGGCTCGATCGCCTGATGATCGTGCTGGTCGGCGATCGACTGTGCCGCCTGCACCGCTTCGCGCGCCTTCACCGTGAACTTCTCGAACTTGGGAGCCGCCATCTTCTTTACCCCAGGTATGCGCGCGGGTTGTCCGTCCGCAGCGCTTTCAATTTCGTATAGAGGTCCTGCTCGGCGGGGGTCACCCCCGACGGCATCACGATCTTCACGGTCACCAGCTCGTCGCCGGCGCCGCCGCCCTTCACCCGCGGCATCCCGTAACCGGGCACGCGGAACGTTCGCCCGCTCGACGTCCCCGGCGGGACCTTCATCGAGACCTTCCCGCGCAGCGTGGGCACCTCGACGGACGCGCCCAGCGCCGCCTCCGGCGCCGTGATCGGCAACTCGAGGCGGATGTCGTCGCCCTTCCGCTCGAACAGCGGATGCGGCGAGACCGTCACCACCAGGTAGAGATCGCCGCGCGCGCCGGGAGCGCCGCCGCCCTCGCCGGAGACCCGCACGCGCTGGCCCGTCCGCACGCCGGCGGGAATCTTCACGTCGAGCTGGCGCACGGCGCGCTGCCAGCCGCGGCCGCCGCACGTCGTGCACGGCTTGCCATCCACGTTGCCGGAGCCGTGGCACGTCGGGCAGGGCTCGTCGATCTCCATGGAGAGGCTCTTGCGCGTCCCCTGGAACGCCTCCTCGAGCGAGATCTCGACGTTGGCCTGGACGTCCTCCCCGGGGACCCGGCCGCCGCTGTAGCGGCCTCCGAGGAGGTCCTCGACGCTCGGTCCCCGGCCGGCCCGCCCGCGTCCCGCGCCCGCGTCGCCGAAGATCGTCCGGAAGAAGTCCGAGAAGTCGCCGAAGTCTCCGGGACCGCCGTATTCGACCCGGAAGCCACCCGGGCCTTCCGCCCCGCCGCGAGCCTGGGACGGATCGACGTACCGCTGCCAGTCCGGCCCCAGAGAGTCGTAGCGCCGGCGCTTCTCGGGGTCGGACAGGACTTCGTAGGCCTCGGTGACCTCCTTGAAGCGATCGACGGTGTTCTTGCCCTTGTTGACGTCGGGGTGGTACTTGCGGGCGAGCTTCCGGTAGGCGGACTTGATGGTCTTCTCATCCGCGTTCCGCTGGACGCCCAGGATCTTGTAATAGTCCTTGAATTCGACAGCCATCTTCGCCTCGATCTGCAAGAAGTGTAGCAGACGATTTGAGTGTCTGCCGCTCACCGACGCAAAAACTAGTTTTGTAAATCTAGCGGTGCCTGGATTCTCCTGGGCCCGGCGTAGCCGAAGGCGGCTTAGCCGCGGCCGACGGTAAAGGCCACGAACAGCGACGACTGCCCGCGCTGGAGGAGCACGGTCAGCCGGTCACCCTCCTTGACGTCCTTGGTGAGCCGCTCGAAGTCGCCCAGGCTGCGGACGCGCTGCCGGTTGATCTCGCGGATCACGTCACCGCGCTGGACCCCGGCCTCGAGGGCGGTGCTGTCCTCATCCACTCGGACCACCACCACGCCGTCGGTCGACCTGAGATTGAGCTGACGCGCGACCTCGGGGGTGATGGGACGTACCTCGAGCCCGAGCATGGATTTCCCGCGAGTGGCGGGGCGCTGCTGGGCCTCCCGCTCGTCGGGGGCTTCGCCGATCTTGATGTCCACGCTCTTCTCCGCGCGGTCGCGCCAGACCTTCACCTTCACGTCGTGGCCGGGAGAGGTGAGTCCGACCGCCCGCTGGAGGTCGCCGGGGGCGTCCATCTTCTTGCCCTCGAATTCGAGCAGGATGTCGCCCGACTGGAGCCCCGCCTTGGCGGCGGGACTGTCGGGAAGGACGTCCGAGATGAGGATGCCCTTGTTGTCCTTGGCGCCGAACGATTTGGCGAGCTCGGGCGTGAGGGGCTGGATCGAGACGCCGAGCCACCCGCGCGCGACGCGGCCCTTGGCAAGGAGCTCGGTGTAGATCTTCTTCGCCATCGAGGACGGGATCGCGAACCCGATGCCGGAGCCGCCGGCCACGATCGCGGTGTTGATGCCGATCACCTCTCCCTGCATGTTGACGAGCGGCCCGCCGGAGTTCCCGGGATTGATCGCCGCGTCGGTCTGGAGGAAGTCGTCGAACGGGCCCTGATTGAGCTGGCGCGCCTTGGCGCTGATGATGCCGGCGGTGACGGTGGCCTGGAGGCCGAACGGCGATCCGACCGCGATGACCCAGTCGCCGACCTGCATCTTCTCGGAGTCGCCGAGCCGCGCGTAGGGGAACGAGCCCTTGCCGTCGTCGAGACGGAGCACCGCGAGGTCCGTCTTCTTGTCGATCCCGACGACCTTCGCCTTGTGCTTGCTGCCGTCGAGGGTGACGATCTCGATATCGGTGGCTTTCTCCACGACGTGAGCGTTGGTCAGCGCCACCCCGGAGGCGTCCACGATCACGCCGGAGCCGAGGCTTCGCTGCGGGATGCGCTCTGGCACGTCGCCAAAGAACCGCCGGAAGAACTCCTCGCCGAAAAATTCCTCGAACGGCGTGCGCCCGGCCGGCCCCCCGGCGCTCGCGCCCCGGGTCACCGTGTTCACGTTGATGACGGCGGGTTTGATGGCCTCC
>Ga0075421_100013030_pt1 | contig 10352 bp, 9 predicted proteins | sample SoiMetdeltSBSDD5_FD_75292 | JGI IMG/M metagenome (GOLD analysis project Ga0075421, IMG submission 75292) | Bulk soil microbial communities from a Populus tree surrounding site in Tennessee, USA - Soil MetaG P. deltoides SBSDD5 | ecosystem: Environmental > Terrestrial > Soil > Tree plantation... | reverse complement strand
CAGGCGGAGTCGTTCGAGCGGTTCGAGCCGGCCGACCCCAGTCCCGAGGCACTGGCCCAGGCGCGGTTTTGGAACGAAGCACGCTTCACTGCCCTCGACCTGACCCTCGGTCGCACCCCATCGCCGGCGATGACCGACCTGCTCGTTCAGTCGGGGATGACGACGGCCGACTTCGCTTTTCTGCGTGAGACGCGCGCGAAGGGCCGACGATGGATCGGCGTGGACTACTACGTGACCTCCGAGCAAGCCGTGCGCGGCGATGGGCAGAAGAAACCGTCATCGGGGCGCATCGGCCTCGCGGCGCTCGCTCGCGAGTACCACGGTCGCTATGGGTTGCCGCTTTTCGTCTCCGAGACGAGCCGCGCGGCATCGCGGGCCACCGAGTGGCTCGCGGAGCAGTGGGACGAAGTCGGCCGGTTGACCGCGCTGGGCATACCCATGCGGGGCTTCAGCTGGTTCCCGTTAGGCGACGTCATCGACTGGCGGCACGCGCTGCGCGAACAGCGCGGCGACGTGGATCCGATCGGGCTATACGACCTGGGACGCGAGCCCCACGCTGTCGCGGCCGCCTACGCGCGTCTCGTCGCCTCCACCAAGGCTGGATTGGCCGGTCGAGGACTTCTGCCGCCCGGGTAGCGGTGCACGCGGCAGCTTGAGCGTGAACGTCGATCCCACCCCGAGCTCGGTGGTGACGGTCACGTCGCCGCGCATGCCACGGGCGAGGTCGCGGCTGATCGCCAGGCCAAGACCGACACCCTCGTTAGGCCGGTTCAGCGCGCGGTGGCCCTGCACGAACGGCTCGAAGATCACCGGCAACTGCTCCGCATCGATCCCCGGACCGGAATCCGTCACGTGAACCCGGACGGTCGTTGCGTCGGCGTCGCAAGCCAGTCGCACCGTGCCACCGACAGGGGTGTACTTCACGGCGTTCGACAGGAGATTCAGGACGACCTGACGCACCTTGTCGCCGTCCGCCGTAGCCACGATGTCGGAGGCACACCCGTCGTAGCTGAACGTGAGGTGCCGGGCAGCCACCTGAGGCGCCAGGAGCGGCTCGAGCCCGGCGAGCGTGTCATGCATGTTCACGTCCTGCACGACGTACCGCAGCTGCCCGGCATCGATCCGCGCGAAGTTGAGCACGTCGTTGATCAGCGTGAGCAGGTGGGCCTGGCTGCGGGCGATGCGGTTGAGCGCGTCGCGCTGCTGTTCGGTCACCGGACCGTGAATCCCCATGTCGAGGAGCTGCGCGTACCCGGCGATCGCGTTCAGTGGCGTGCGCAACTCATGACTCATCATCGCCAGGAAGTCGCTCTTCGCGCGATTGGCCGCCTCGGCTTCACTCCGTGCGCGCTCGGCTTCCGCCCGAGCCGTCTCGGCCTCCGTCATCGCGTGCTGCAGCCGACGATTCGCGCCGGCCAGCTCGTCGGCGACATGCTGGGCATCCGACGCGCGGCGCTCGAGCTCGCGTCGCGCGTCCGTCACCTGCCCGGCCATCTCGTGAAACCGCTTCGCCAGTCGGCCGACCTCGTCGCCGCCAGCGACCGGTATTCGCTCGTACGTTCCCGTCGCGACCTGGTCCGCTGCAGCGGTCAGGGCGATAATGGGCGTCGTGATGCGCCGGCCGATCGCCCACGAGAGCGCCGCCCCAGCTGCGAGGAGGAGCAACGACCACCAGGCCAGTCGCTCCACCGTTGCCTTGAGCCTCGCGAGGAGCGTCTGCACCGGTGAGTCGATGACGATGAGCCACGGCGTACCGGCGATCGGCGCCTCCTCGACGATGAGCCGCCCCATTCCAGGCCGCTCGTGCGTCAGGCCCAACCGCGTCACCTCGCGATGCGACGGTGCAGCGATCGGGATGCCCGGCTGGTAGTTCCATCCCGTCCCGTCGATGTTCCGCGAGAACAGCATGAGGTCTTCCCGCGTCAACTCGCGCAGGTTCCGAAGCGCGTTAGGCTCCCCGAGCAGCCACCGCGGTTCGATGATGTAGCCGACGCGGCGGTTCCGGTCGACCACCGGCGCCACGATCCAGAACAGTGTTCGATCGCCGACGGTCACGAGCTGGCTCACGCGAACGGCACCGAGAGCGTCGTCCGAGCTGGTCGGCGCGATGCCCTCGGGGTCGATCATGGGGATCGCCGAAGGAATCGGGCGCCCGCTCGAAGCGATGACGCGTCCCGCGGTGTCCGTCAGCAACACCGCGAGGGAATCACGTCCGCCGACGACGCGCGCCAGGATCGCAGCCACGGCGGCGCTGTCCGCCTTCCGTCGCGACGCATTGTCCGTGGCGGACTTCACGAGCTCCGCGACGGCAGGAGTCCGCGCGACGGTGTCGAAGGCCGCCTTGCGCTGGGCGATCGCGCTCGCGATGGCCGACGCGACGAGACTTGACGCGTGCGCGAACCGGTCGCGCACCACGGACTCGGAGCGCCGAGCCAGCGTGAAATACGTGAACGCCAGAAACGCGGCGAGCCCCGCAGCGAGCACGGCGGTGATCAGCAGCGGAAGCTTCCATTCGATGGAAAGTGCGCCTCGAATGCGACGCGGCGTTTCGCGTCCCGAATTACGTCGTGCGTCGCTCGAGCTCATCGGCCCTCGACCAACTGTTCTTTCGCCGCGATCCACTCGGCCGATCGCCGGCCCCTGATCGTCTGGCCCAACGCGGTCCCGCACGCATATTGAACCTGACTACCGCCAGCACCTGGATCGCCGGATTCACTCGAGAGTCGGACGATGCGCCCTCTCAGCCATTCGCTCGCCGTATTCATGCTGTCGCTGACAGCCACCACAACCGGCGCGCAGCCACCCGCGAAGCCGCCCGACTCGCAGGAACCGATCCCGCGCGAGCTTGCACTCGTCCTGCTGAATCTTGGCCCCGGCATCGGTGGCGCGGAGATCCTCGTTGGCAAAGCGCCTGACGACATCCCGCGTGACCTCCTGCCATCCGGCCTCCAGATACTTGGGAGCACAACACAATTCGAAACCTCTGTCATCATTCTGGTAGCACAAGAGCCACCGGATTCCGCGGTTGCGCGATACGACGCGTATCTGCATTCGGCCGGGTGGACTAACCCTCCTGTGCCGCAGGCGGCGCGGGCCCGCGGCTTCGTCGCGGCCGAGTTCGGGCAGGTAACCTACGACCGCCCCAACGCAGCCTGCCGCGGCGAGCAGTTCGTGACGTACTCCGGAAGCTACCGGCGGAACGGCGGCAGCTTCGTGAGAGTCACGTTGAACCGCGACAACCGAAGTTCGATGTGCAAAGCTCGACAGGACGTTACGACCTATCGCTCTCCGTATGATGAGGCCCCGGTTCCACTCCTTGTCGCGCCCTTTGGGTCTATGACGACCCAGGGCGGCGGCATGAGCGCGTCCGGAAACGACTCCTTTTCGTTTTCTACGCGACTGTCAACGCGACTCAGTCCTGGCGAGCTCGTCGATCATTATAACAAGCAGCTGCGCGATCAAGGCTGGACGTCGGTCACGAACGGATCGATTCAGTTCATGGCGGCACGGACCTACCGGAGAAACGATGACCAGGGCCGGGCATGGATCGGAACACTTATGTCGATTGCTCTCCCCGACAGCTCGCAGCAGCAGGACGTCTCGTTCAAGCTCACACGAACGCAAGCGTCACGGGCAAAATGAGTTGAACCCATAAAGCCTATCTTTCCGTCGTGAAACGGGTTTTGTGATGCCGACGTACGGGCTCAACACCCATCGATTCCGTGTCCTGCGTTAGGAACGCAGGTCGCTCCTTACGAGGCCATGTCGATGCAGGAAAAACTTCCAGCTCCAGTTGTCGCACCACCGGCAGTCCAAGCCGCGCCGGCCGTACCAGCTGTGCCGGCGTTGCCCGGTCAGGTGGTCGTCAATATCCCGGGTGCGCCGGGCGCGAGCGCGTCCGCCATCTTCGAGGCCCTCAAGGCGCAACGAGCCGAGCTCGGTAACCAGCTCGAGAGTCTGGAGGACAAGCGACGCGACCTGTCGCAGCGGCTCGAAGAGCCAATGGTCGGGGGCGCCGACAAGAGGGGCCTTGAGCAGCGCATCACCGAGATCGACGGGCGAATTTCGTCGATCGACAAGCAGATCGCCGAGAGTGAAGCGCAGATCGCCCGCGCCGCTGCCGTGCCCGGCGCAGTCGTCCCACCCAAGCCGATCCCTCGCGAAGGGCCTCCTGAAGAAGCCTTCGTGCTCGGCGGCATGTTCATTTTCGTCGTGCTGCTCCCGCTGAGCATCGCCCTGGCGCGTCGAATCTGGCGGCGCGGCGTCGCCACGATCACGAAGCTTCCCGCCGAGCTCACGGAGCGGCTTACTCGGCTCGAGCAGGGCATGGATGCGGTGGCCGTCGAGGTCGAGCGGATAGGCGAAGGCCAGCGCTACATGGCGCGGCTGTTGGGGGACGACGGATCGCCCCGCGCAATCGGCGCGGGCGCGGCCGAGCCGGTCGAGGTGAAGGCGCGAGAGGCCGAGGGACGCTTCCGGCGTTAGGGCCTCTCCTGCTGTCCCGGCCTGATTGCTGCTTTGAGCCTCAGCAGCACGAATCGGGAGGCAGGCCGTGGCTACGCGCGCACCGAAAGCAGGAAAGCTCTGGCGGCCGAGCAGTCGTGGTCGCCAATCGATTCGACCGAGGGCCGCGATGCCGGCGTCGGCGCTCAGCTGCCGCCGTAAGTTCTTGCGATTCTTCCCCGGCGGTTTTGCCGACGAGACCTACATCGACTGGGAACGAAGCTACAAGTGGGATGCCCACGCGCGCTGGATGGTCACGCTCGCTCCCGCGACCTTCCGTGGGCTGCTTCGCAAGCGGCAGTTTGGGCAAATCGCGTCTCAAGCCGTCGCGATCGAATCGCGGACGAACTTGCTGTTCTCCTTCGAGAAGATAGCGCTGCGCGATGCCGTGAAGCCGCCGGCGGGCGCTCGGACCTTCGCCGAAGGGCTGTATGAGTTCCTCCACGGCCGGGCGAGTGAGGAGCGGCGATTCGAACACTGGTGCGAGACGGTCGCCTCGCTGCCTCGACGCCAAACCCGCGTGCTGACGTGGCCGATCGCCACGGTCTTCGGGTTCGTGGCACACCCGGACCGTCACGTGTTCCTCAAGCCTAACGTCACACGCGTCGCGGCCCGCGAGTACGGATTCGACTTCGAGTACGCGTCGCGGCCGAACTGGCCGACGTACGCGAGCCTGCTCGACTTCGCGGCCCGGGTCACGAGAGATCAACGCGACCTCGGCCCGCGCGACATGATCGATGCGCAGTCGTTCATCTGGGTGCAGGGGTCGGACGAGTACGAGGAGTAGCTCGACACCGCGGCTTCCGTCTCGAAGACGAAGCCGTACATTCGAAACCGCTATGCCGATCGAACACGTGTCGGACACGGCCCGCTGGGTCGCGTACTACCGCGCGATGGAGACCGACCGCCGCGACGCCATCTTTCGCGACCCATACGCCCGCCGCCTCGCCGGCGCCGAGGGAGAGCGGATAGTAAACGAGATGCCACGCGGCAAGGCGACCGCGTGGGCGATGATCACACGCACCGCCGTGTTCGACGAGATCATTCTCGACGTCGTTCGCGGCCGAAACGCGGACCTCGTGCTCAACCTCGCCGCCGGGCTCGACGCGCGGCCATGGCGACTCCCCTTCCCCGCGGCGCTGCGATGGGTGGACGTCGATCTTCCCGCCATGCTGGACTACAAGGCGAGCGTCATGCGCGACGTCGAGCCCACATGCCGGTATGAGGCGATACCCGCGGATCTGGTAGACGTGAAGGCACGGGAAGCGCTGTTCTCACAACTCGGACGGCAGGCATCCAGGGCGCTGGTTGTGGCCGAGGGGCTTCTGATCTACCTGACCGACGAACAGGTCGCCGGGCTCGCGACGGAGCTGCACCGACAGGCGAGCTTCCGTTGGTGGCTCATTGACCTGGCCAGCCCACGGCTCCTGCAGATGCTGGCAAAAAACTGGGGGCGCACGCTGGAGCAGGGCAACGCACCGTTCAGATTCGCACCGCCTAACGGCACCGAGTTCTTCCGCCAGCTCGGCTGGCGCGAGTTGTCCTACAGGTCGGCGCTCGAGGAGGCGCACCGGATCGGCCGGGAGATGCCCCTGATGTGGCTCTGGAGGCTCCTCAGCCGACTCTCCTCGGCAGAGAAGCGAGAAGAAACCCGGCGGGTCTCGGGCTTCGTCCTGTTGGAGCGCGTGGACTGACCTGCACGGTACGGAAACTCACACCCTAACGAGCGCACGCGCTTTCCAATCGTACCGCCAGTCGACGTCGCCGCCCGGCGCCGCGGACAGGTGCACGCCGCCGAGCCAGCGATCGAACCCGCTGAGACGGACCCAATCGGCCGCACCGGCGAGGCTGGCGCGTCCTGCCTCCGTAATCGTTACGGTCCCACGTGGGAGCGTGAGGTCTCCCAGTTGCTCCACGTCGAGTGAGACCAGCGGGGTGGCGCCAGTCGCGAGGTCGAGCACGCGTCGCCAGAACGTCGAGTCTCCCATGAACACCCGCTCCTCGAACCGCTGTTCCCTGACGAAGAGTCGCTCCGGCGTCAGCTCCTCAGCCGCGAGCAGCTCGAGGATGTGACGCTCCGTCCTCGGCAGTCCGGTGTCGACGGCCGGGTACTCCTCGAGGAACCGGCGCAGCGCACCAGCAAGGAACGGAAGCGCGCGGGTGTCGGCAGTGCGGACGAGCGCATCGAGCTCCGTTGGGTTGCCGGCGGTGAACGCCCGCCAGGCGTGTGCGCCTAACGCGAGCTGCTCCGGAGAGACGGGCTCGCGCGTCCCCAGGAGCGACGTGAGCTGCTCGGGGTTCAGCTGGCCGAGGCCATGAAACGGCTCGAATCCCGGGAACTCACCGATGCAGATGAGACTGAGGGCAGTCCGGCCAGTATTCCGGCGAGCGAACCACTCGAGATGCCTGACGAGCAGGAGTTGATCGAACAGGTCGTGCTCGAACCAAAGGACGACCTCATCGTAGTCAGTGAACGACTCGAGCTTCGCGTCCCACGCTTCCAGCGTACGCAGCGCATCGCCGTACGGCAGGTAGTCGCGGGCCGACAGGTACCGCGATCGGGTTTCGCGCCACGCGCCCGTCCCGGTCTCCGGCGGAACACGACCCTCGTGCAGGATCTCGGCGTAGACAGCAAACGCCCCCGGGACATCCGACTGCTCGAGGGAGAAGCGCACACTGTCGCCGTTCAGCACATGCAGGAACCGCGGGGCAATCTCCGGCACGTCGTCGAGCACGTCGCCCGAGCTGCGGAGCGGGAGGGATTTGTCATTCATTTCTCGCGCCTCGGGCGCGTTAGCGAGGAGACGAGCGAGCTTTCGGCGCGCACGAGCCACGAGCGATCGTACCGTGGCTTCCGGCACACCGAGCGTGCGAGCGACCTTGGCATGGGTGAGTCCGTCGATGTGATAGAGGGTGAGCGGAACGCGGTAACGTGCCGGCAGCCGCTCCAGCGCCGAGAGCACGCGGCTCACGACCTCGCCACGCTCGACTCGCTGGAGCGGCGAAGGCCCCGGGTCGGCCAACTCGGCCACATGGTCCGCCGAATCCTCGGATGCGTTCAGCGGCACGGTCGGCATGACGCGCGCTCGATCCGCACGGACGTGATCGATAGCGACACCGAACGTGATACGTCGCAGCCACACGCCGAACCGCGACGGGTCAGCGAGCAAGTCGAGATTGCGAAACGCGCGCAGGAAGGCTTCCTGCGCGACGTCGTCGGCGTCCGCAGGTGCTACGAGCGACAGGGAGAGCGCGTACACCATCCGCTGGTATCGCCGGACGAGCTCTCCAAACGCGTCGCCCGCCGACGCCCCGGCGGCGCGCGCTGTGACGACGAGCTCGGCGTCGGTCTGGCGCTCCGCGATTCGTTCTGTAAGAGTCAAGCTGCGGCGTGTTGGTCGTTAGCTGGGTTGTCCCCGGCCATTCGCGTCCCGTGAAGGCTCCCATCATACTGTCGAAGTTTCGTCGTTTTTCGTTGCACGGAGGACCCATGCCACCCGTTCGCCTCCAGCGTCCTGATCCGAGCGAGTACAATCCTCGCTATCACGACGAGATCACGAGCGTCCCTGCGAGCGACGACTTCGCGGGCCTCATTCGCGACCAGGCGCGCGCGACCGTCGAGTTCATGAAGAAGGAGTTCGGCGAGGACCACGCGGGCGTGCGTTACGCCCCGGACAAGTGGACCGCGCGCGAGGTCATCGGCCACCTGAGCGACTGTGAGCGCGTTTTCGCCTACCGGGCAATGCGGATCGCGCGTGGCGACATGACGGTGTTGCCGAGCTTCGATGAGAACGCGTACGTACCGGCTGGTCAATTCGAACGGCGCACGCTCGAGTCGGTGCTCGATGAGTTCCTCGGCGTCCGGGCAGCGACGATCGGGCTCGTGGATGGCCTCATCGACGAATTCGCCGCGCGGATCGGCAATCTGGGGAGCGGACAGATGTCGGTGCGCGCGATTCTGTACCTTGCCGCCGGCCACGAGCTGCATCATCGCCGGATCTTCCGCGAGCGATACCTTCCAAGCATCGCCGCCGCGGCAGCACGTTAGGCACGTGGCAGGAGCCGCCGGCGCCGGCCGAGGTCGTACGACGAATGCGTACCCCGGCTGGCCCGGCCGCCCGGCAGCTCCCTGGCGGCGCCACGCCTAACGTGGACCGTACGGTCCGGATTCCTCCCCGTCCGACGACGTGAGATACAACCCGGTCGAGCCGTCCGCCCCGCGAGCCACGCGCCATCCATAGCTCGACGGGTCGAGCGTCAACTGCTCGTCGGTGCCGCGCCCACACGTCTTCGTGACCACGTTGCGCGCAGACTTCGGCGCGAGCGTCAATCGTGCACCCGTGACAGTCAGAGTACCGGTCGCATACAGAAAGGTCTTGATCACGCATCCGTACAGATTCGCCTCGAGCAGCTGCGAATAGACGAACGTACCGTTCGCCGCGAACGTGTAGGACTCGCTGCCACCGTACGCGGCGGTGCAGCCGCCCCCATTCGGGTCGCAGTACTGTGAGCCCGTCGCCGCCGCCTCTCTCCACGTGCCGACGAGCACCGCCGGAACGCCTGCACTCGATGACGTCGGTGCCGTTCCGCGCTCCGCTGCCCCACACCCGGTCTGCATTGCGACGACGATCAGTGCGCCAATGCCTCCGGCGCGGCACACCCGATCCATAAGATGTGTGCGCATGGCTCAGCCCTCCTTCACGATCGGGCCGCACGCGACACGCGCGCCACTGTTGCCGCTCGGGTCGGTGAGCTGGTCGTCCTCCGCCGCATGCATGACGAGCGCGCTCCCGTCCATGTCGAGCAGCGACGTCGGCGACGGGCGAAGAGTCACTCGCGATGTCGTGACCTGCAGCCGACCAGCACCGTTGGACAGAAGCTCGATATTGGGCAGATCCCCGGCGTGAGGACCACCAGCGTTCGACAGTCCGTGATGGGTCGCCGAAGGATTGTAATGGCCGCCCGCGTCCGCGAACGCCGCGCCCGAGCACGAGCCGACGGAGTGGATGTGCAGTCCGTGGCGCCCGGGTGTGCTGCTGACGACACTGACGTCGATGCGTACGGCGCCTGTCGGGTCCTCCCGAAACTCCGCAGTGCCTACCCTGGCGCCGGTCTGATCGAGCAGTACCGCGTGTGCAACGAGGGCGGGTGAAGTGACGGTGGTCGCGGCGGACGTCGCGCCACACGCCAAGGCAATGACGGTGAGTACCGCTACGCCAGTGGGCCGAGCAAGAGAGACGAACATCTGAGATTCTCCGTTTATGCTGGAAGCGCAGGCGGTTGGCCAATTCCAGCCGCCGGCACCATGTTCCGTTCGCGGGCCACTCTAGGCGCCGCGGAAGAATTCCGGCTTACCCGGCGCTCAATTCGCCATTACCTCGCCCCGAAGTCGAAATGCTGAGGCTTCGAACACTCGGAGGGCTGGCGCTCGAATGCGACGGGACGCGGCTCGAGTCCGTCGCGGGTCGCCGGCGGGCGTTGGCGCTGCTGGCGCAGATGGCGGTCGCCGGCCCGCGCGGCGTCAGTCGCGCCAGGTTGGTGCATCGACTCTGGCCCGACAGCGACGAAGACAAGGCGCGTAACGTGCTCGCCCAGACCCTTCACAAGCTGAAGCGGGAGATCGGCGGAGCCGAGATCGTGACCGGCACCAATGAGCTGCGGCTGGATGACGCGCTCATATCGAGCGACGTCGGCGAGTTCGAACGTCACGCGTCGGCCGGCCTGCTCGAGCGGGCCGCTCGTGTCTATGACGGGCCGTTCCTGGACGGCTTCTACGTCAACGGCGCCGACGAGTTCGAGCGCTGGGCGGAGGACGAGCGCAGTCGTCTCGCCCGGTTGGCGGGAGAAAC
>Ga0075421_100013027_pt1 | contig 10353 bp, 8 predicted proteins | sample SoiMetdeltSBSDD5_FD_75292 | JGI IMG/M metagenome (GOLD analysis project Ga0075421, IMG submission 75292) | Bulk soil microbial communities from a Populus tree surrounding site in Tennessee, USA - Soil MetaG P. deltoides SBSDD5 | ecosystem: Environmental > Terrestrial > Soil > Tree plantation... | reverse complement strand
CAGTGCATGCGGGACAACGGCGTGGACCAGCCGGACCCCGGTCCCCTCGGCTTCGAGCCCGACGACGAACAGGGCCGGGGTGACCCCGCGACCGAGGCGCTGAAGGACAAGGCGTCCGAGGCGTGCTTCGAGAAGTTCCTGACGGCCCGACAGGTGGAGGCCGGACAGTGACGAACCGTACCGCGCGGCGCCGGAGGCGAATCCGCACGGTCGCCGGCCTGGTCGCGGCGTTCGTGGTACTCGCCGCGGCGGCGATAGCGTCGCGCGGCTTCGGCGGGGCCGATCCCCGCCCGGCCAGCGTCAGCAACCTGCCTCCGGCTACGGCCCGGGTGACCAGGGCGACGTTGACGCAGACGGAACGGTTCGGCGGCCTGCTCGGCTACGGCGCCACAGCCACTGTGCTGGCCCGGTCGGGCACGGGCACGATGACCTGGCTGCCGCCGGCCGGTACGGTGATCCAGCCCGGGCAGCCAGTGTTCAAAGTGGACAATCTGCCGGTGGTGCTCGTCGCCGGGACGACGCCGCCGTACCGGGCGCTCGCCGACGGTACCAAGGGCGAGGACGTCCGGACGCTGGAATCCAATCTGCGCGCCTTCGGCTATGCGGGGTTCACGGTCGACGAGGCGTACACATCCGCGACCGTTTCGGCGGTGAAGCGATGGCAGCGGGATCTGGGACTGACGCCGACCGGTACGGTGAACGTCGATCAGATCGTGGCGGCGCCCGGCGCCATCCGGGTGACCGAGGTCGTGGCGGTGGCCGGCGGCCCGGCCACTGGCGAGGTGCTCGAGTACACCGGCACCACGCGTGTCGTTATCGTGTCGCTCGAGGTGACCAGGCAACATCTGGTCCACATTGGACTGTCGGCGACCGTCGCGCTGCCGAACGGCAAGACGGTCACGGGGAAGGTGGCGGCCATCGGTACGGTCGCGGCGGCCGCCGAGAACCAACAGGCCGCGCCGACCGTCCCGGTGACGGTGACGATCGCGGACCAGGCGGCACTGGGCACATTGGACGGTGCTCCGGTCGATCTCACGCTCGTGGTCGCCGAGCACAAGGACGTGCTGACCGTACCGGTGGGGGCTCTGGTCGCGCTCGTCGAGGGCGGGTACGGCGTGCAGGTCGTCGAAGGATCGTCCAGTCGGTATGTGGCAGTGCGGGCGGGCATGTTCGCCGACGGAAAGGTCGAGATCTCCGGGACCGGCATCGTGGACGGGCTGACCGTGGGAGTACCGGGATGACCGCGGTCGTGGAGCTGGACCGGGTCAGCAAGGAGTACCCGGGCGTGCAGGCACTGCGGGACGTGTCCCTGCGTTTCGAGCACGGCGAGTCGGTGGCGATCGTCGGTCCATCGGGATCGGGCAAGTCGACGATGCTGCACCTGATCGGCACGCTCGATCGGCCGTCGTCGGGCACGGTGCGCGTCGCCGGGTACGACGTGGCGGCACTCCCCGATCGTCACGTGTCGGCCCTGCGGGCCCGTACGATCGGCTTCGTATTCCAGCAGTTCCACCTCGCGGCCGGAGTGTCCGCTGTGGACAATGTGGCGGAAGGCCTGCTCTACACCGGGGTCGGCCTCCGCGAACGACGGGTCCGGGCGGCGGAGGCGCTCGACCGGGTCGGGCTGGCGCACCGGCTCGACCACGAGCCCCACGAGCTGTCCGGCGGCGAGAGGCAACGGGTGGCGATCGCCCGCGCGGTAGTCAGCGAACCGGCGCTGCTGCTGGCCGACGAACCGACCGGCAACCTGGACTCCGCATCCGGCGCTGCCGTCCTCGAGGTGCTGCACGCGCTGCACGCGACGGGTACGACTGTCGTGGTCATCACGCACGACCGGGCCATCGCGGGTGGGCTGCACCGGCAGGTGGAGATGCGCGACGGCCAGATCGCGGGTGACGCGTGAGGCCGGCGCGGCTCGGCCTCGCGGACGTGATCCGGATCGGGGGCGCGGGACTGCGTACTCGCCCCGCGCGGGTGATCCTGTCCGCGCTGGGAATCGCCATCGGCATCGCCGCGATGCTCGCGGTGGTCGGCATCTCGGCGTCCAGCCAGGAACAGCTGAACCGGCAACTGGCCGCCCTCGGTACCAACCTGCTCACCGTCGGGCCGGGTCAGACGTTCCGCGGCGACCAGTCGCACCTGCCCGAGGATGCGGTCGCGATGATCGGCCGGATCGGAGCGGTCACCTCGGTCACCGCCACCGGGCGGGTCGACGCGAAGGTGTACCGCAACGACAAGGTCCCCAGTGGACAGTCCGGCGGGATCGCCGTGCTCGCCGCGCGGACGGATCTGCCGGGTACCGTCGGCGCGACAGTGGCCAGCGGCGCGTTCCTCAACGAGGCCACCGCCCGCTATCCGGCGGTCGTCCTCGGCTCCGGCGCGGCCCGCCGGCTCGGTGTCGGCGTGGCCGGTCCGGAGCAACAGGTGTGGCTGGGAGGACAGTGGTTCGCGGTCGTCGGGACTCTGCATCCCGTCCCGCTGGCGCCGGAGCTGGACAGCGCCGCGCTGATCGGGTGGCCGGTAGCCCAGGAACGGCTAGGCTTCGACGGCTACGCCACGACCGTCTACACCCGCAGCCGCGAGGAGTGGGTGGAGGCGGTGCGCCGCGTGCTCGCCGCGACGGCCAACCCGGAGCACCCGAACGAGGTCGAGGTGTCCCGGCCGTCGGATGTGCTGGCCGCCAAGCGGGCCACGGACTCCACGCTCGACGCGCTCCTGCTCGGCCTCGGCGCCGTGGCACTGCTCGTCGGCGGGGTCGGTGTTGCCAACACGATGGTCATCTCGGTGCTGGAGCGCCGCGCCGAGATAGGGCTGCGCCGGGCGCTCGGCGCGACCCGTGGGCAGATCCGGGTGCAGTTCCTGGCGGAGTCGCTGCTGCTGTCCGCTTTGGGCGGGGCCGGCGGCGTGCTGCTCGGCGTCGTGGTCACGAGCGGATACGCGGCCACCCAGCAATGGCCGGCCGTCGTGCCCCCATGGGCCAGCGTCGGTGGCGTGGGCGTGACGTGCGTCATCGGCGGGCTCGCCGGCCTCTACCCCGCGATCAGAGCAGCCCGCTTGGCGCCCACCGAGGCACTCGCGGCACCATGACGCGCATGGGTGCGCGGGTACTGGTCGCCGAGGACGACCGCATGCAGGCCGACCTGATCCGGGTGTACCTGGAACGGGACGGTCATCGGGTCCAGGTCGTCCACGATGGACGCCGCGCACTGGAACTCGCCCGTGCGCGGCAACCGGATCTGGTCGTGCTCGACGTGATGATGCCCGCGGTCGACGGGCTCGACGTGTGCCGGATCCTGCGCGCCGAGTCCACGGTACCGATCCTGTTGGTGACCGCGCGCAGCACGGAGGACGACAAGCTGCTCGGGCTCGACATCGGCGCCGACGACTACGTGACCAAGCCGTTCAGCCCTCGCGAGCTGGCCGCCCGGGTGCGGGCTCTGCTACGTCGGGCCGGCGCCTACACGCCGGGCGCACCCGACGTGTACGTCGTCGGAGAGCTCGAGGTCGACGCGGCCCGGTTCGAGGTGCGGGTCGCCGGGCGGCCGGTAGCCGTCACCGCAAAGGAGTTCGGCATCCTGGAGACGCTGGCCGCCGAGCCGGGCCGCGTGTTCACCCGGGCGCAGATCATCGACCGCGCCTTCGGATTCGACCACGACGTGCTGGAGCGGACGGTCGACATGCACGTGCTCAACCTCCGCCGAAAGATCGAACAGGATCCGACACGACCGCGGTACGTGCAGACCGTGTACGGCCGCGGGTACCGCCTGGCCGAGCCGACATGAGCTTCCGGGTACGGGTACTCGCGCTGTTCTCGCTCGTCGCGCTGGCCGCGACCGGGGCGACCGCCTACCTCGCGTTCACCCAGGCGGCCCGGCAAGCCGCCGCGTCGGCCACCACGGACAGGCGCGCGGCCGAGGAGATCGCGACGGTACTCGCCGACTACGCCCGGGACCACGGCACGTGGTACGGCGTCTCCGAGGAGGTTCGCCGGCTGGCGCTGCGGACGCACCAGCGGATCAGGTTGGTCGCCGACGAGTTCACTGTGGACAGTGACGAGCTGCTGGACGGTACCGCCCGGCCCGTGGTCGAGCCGCCGGTGCTGGTCGACCCCACACCCAGCCTCGTGCTCACCGGCGACGCGGAGCCGTCGAACGCGACGCTCCAGGCGATTTCGGCGTACCGATCGGAGGTGCGCTTCGGCGCCTGCCTCACCCGACTCGGCATCACCCTCGCGACGTCGCGGTATCCGAACGGGATCCCGCGGTACACCGCCGACAGCAGTGCGGAGCCCGGAGCCGTGGCCGGCTGCGCGGCCGAGTCGCGGGCGGGACTCATAGCGGACGACCCGGCTGTTACCGATGCTGTGGTGTTCTGTCGCGACGAGCAACCACCGGAGTCGACGATCGACTGTCTACAGAAGGCGTTCGCCAGGTTCACCGCCGAGGTCGGGCCGGCGCCGTTGCGGCTCTACCTCGGCGCGGACGGGGACACCGGCCCGTCGCTCGCGCTCGGACCGGTGCTGGCCGCCGCCGGGCTGGTGGCTCTGCTGGCCCTCAGCGGTACGGCATTGCTCGGCCGCCGCGTGCTGCGTCCCGTGGACACGCTGACCGCGGCGGCACAGCGGCTCGGCGACGGCGACCTGAGCCTGCGAGTACCGGTACGGGGGCGCGACGAGCTCGCTCAACTGGCGACCTCGTTCAACCGCATGGCCGACTCACTGCAGCGCGGCGAGGAGCGCCAACGACGGCTCGTGGCCGATGTCGCGCACGAGTTGCGTACGCCGCTGGCGAACCTGCGCGGCTATCTCGAAGCGCTGAAGGACGGCGTGCTGCCCGGCGACGCTGCGCTGTTCGCCAATCTGCACCGGGAGGCCGTACTCCAGCAACGCATCGTCGACGACCTGCAGGACCTCGCGCTGGCGGAGGCGGGCGTGCTCGCGTACCACCGCACGAATGTGGACCTGGCCGAGCTGCTGGAGACCTGCCGCGACGCCCACCAGGCAGTGGCCGACGCGGCCGGGGTAGCACTGCGCGTCGACACGGCCGGTCCCGTGACCGTGCACGCCGATCCCGACCGGCTACGCCAGGTCGTCGGGAACCTCGTGACGAATGCGCTGCGCGCTACCCCGAGCGGTGGCACGGTCACCCTCACCGCCGCCACCCGCGACGGTTTCGCCACCGTCACCGTCCAAGACACCGGAATGGGCGTGGCCGCCGACGACCTGCCGCACATCTTCGACCGGTTCTGGCGGGCCGATGCCGCGCGCAGCCGGAGTACCGGCGGCAGCGGGCTCGGCCTGGCCATCGCCCGCCAGATCGTCGCCGACCACGCCGGGCACATCGCCGCGGACAGCCGCCCGGGCGAGGGCACCACGATTACCATTACGCTGCCCTAGTCGCCGTGGACGTGGACCCGTTGACCCGGTTCCACCACGACGAACTGGCCCATCATGCCGCCGTCCTCGTGCCGCAGCATGTGGCAGTGGAACATGTACGGCGACTGCGGGTCGGCGTAGTCGGTGAAGCGGGCGATGATGCGTACCGCCGCGTTCGGCACCGCGTACACCGTGTCCTTCCAGCCCCGCAGGTACAGCGGCGGTTGGTCGCCGTCGATGGACAGCACCTGGAACTGAACGTCGTGGACGTGAAAGGTGTGCGGGAAGCCGTCCCGGTTGCGGATCTCCCAGGTTTCTACGGTGTCCTTGGTGACCACGGCGTCGACCCGCCGCATGCTCATCTCGGCACCGTTGATGGACTCGTCGGCGAGATCGAAGAAGCGCGTCCGGACCGACTCCGCCGGGTCGATGCGCGGAACGTCCACAAGGGACGGTGGTACATCCGCCGACGGTCGGAGCGTTGCCGCGGCGCGTACCTCCAGCACATCGAATGTGTCGTCGCCACCGGACAGCCGCTCCATGATGAAGTTGGTACCGAGGTCGGCCGGGTAGCCGCGGAGGACGACGCGTTCGTGCGGTCGTACCGTGAGAATGATTTCCGCGCGCTCGCCGGGCGCAAGCTGAACGCGGCGCTCGACCACCGGGGCGGGCAAAAGCCCGCCATCGGTCGCGACGATCGCGAACGAGCGGTCGTCGGCGAGGCCGAAGTTGAAGGTACGGGCGTTGGACGCGTTGAGGATCCGCAGCCTGACCCGCTCGGTGGAGACGTCGAGGTACGGGCCGACGGTCCCGTTGACGAGCACGGTGTCGCCGAGGATGCCCAGCGAGCCGAGCACCGAACTCCGCTCGCCGAACTGCGCGCCGTCGAACCGCTTGTCCTGGACGATCAGCGGGATGTCGTCGACGCCGTACCGGTGTGGCAACGGCAACGCGGACGCGGCCGGGTCGTCGAGGATGAACATGCCGGCGAGTCCGCGGTAGACGTGGAACTCCGTCTCGCCGTGCGGATGCGGGTGGTACCACAACGTGGCCGCCGGCTGGTCGATCGTCCACGTTGGAGACCAGGTGGCGTCCGGGCGGATCGGTTGGTGCGGTCCGCCGTCCATGCTCGCGGGCAGGTGCATGCCGTGCCAGTGGACGGTGGTCTCCTCATCGAGTCCATTGTGGACATTGATGAGCACCTTCTCGCCGCGTGAAGCCCGCAGCGTGGGTCCGAGATATCCACCGCTGTATCCCCAGGTGCGGGTCGGCCCGCCCCGGCCGAAGTCCGTCGTTCCGGCCGCCGCCCGCAGGTCGAACACCCGGCGGCCTTGCTCGTCGACGTGCGAGGCCGCCAGGGGCGGTATGGCCAACGGACGCGTGAAGTCGACGTCACCGGCCGTCGAGATCGCCGTGCGGCTCCACATCCAGCCCGCGAGTGCCGTACCCCCGCCGCACAGCACCAGCACCGCCACGAGCGTGATGACGAGTACGCGACGCATAGCCACACCTCCGATAGCTCTTGTTCCTACATGTAGTCTCCCTTCGTATCGGCTTCCCGTCATCCGGGAGATTCCCCCACTTGCGCTGCCGCGCTCGACGGGGTCCGTTGCGTGTCTCCGCTATGTTGATTGCTCTGTTGCCCACCCCCCGGGAGACTCGATGAGGCAGCGCAGCGAGGTTGTTCGGCACCGCTCCGGCGGGCCGGGATTCAGCGCCGCTGCGCTCGTGATGTGCGCGATCACGTTGGGTATCGCCGGCGGCGGGTATGTCTTCGGCGTGTCACGTTCCACCGGCCAACGCTCACCGATCACGCCGGCGGGCAGCCCCTCGCCGAGCGCTTCACCGACTACGAGGCCAGCCTCCGGTCAACGGCGACCCACGCCGCAGCAGTCCCCGTCCGCGTCCCCGTCGTCGAGCCGTACCGTGCGCCCGACGACGACCCCGACGCAGCGGCCGAACGTGCGCTCGAAGACCGGCTCCTCCGCCGTGGCCCTGACCTTCGACGACGGGCCGCACCCACAGTGGACGCCGCAGTTGCTGGACCTGCTGCGCGCCGAGCGGGTCAAGGCCACGTTCTGCTTGGTGGGCACGGAGGTACGCGACCACCCCGAGCTCGTGGCACGCATCGTGCGGGAAGGCCACACGCTGTGCAACCACAGCTGGCACCACGAGATGGACCTCGGCAGCAGACCGATCGACGAGATCCGGGCAAACCTGCGGCGGACCACCGAGGAGATCCAGCGGGCGGTACCCGGTGCCCGAGTGTCGTATTACCGTCAGCCCGGCGGAAAGTGGACCCCTCAGGTCGTCCAGGTGGCCCGTGAACTCGGGATGACGTCCATCGACTGGGACGTCGACACGCGGGACTGGGCCGGCGAACCCGCCGAGGTGCTCGTCGAGCGCGTGACGACCCACACCCGGGCCGGCTCGATAGTCCTGATGCACGACGGTGGTGGCGACCGGTCCCCGACGATCGAGGCGTGCCGTACGTTCCTGCCCGAGCTGCGGTCGCGGTTCAAGCTGATCGCCCTGCCAGTTCGGCCGGCGACGTGATACCGGTTTTTGTCCAGTGCCTGGCATCGCGTATGCTGGCGTGGCCTCCGGCGGGGCCGGATGGGAGCTTCCGCGCCATGTGCGATGATTGCGGGGCCGCCCCCATCGTCTAGCGGCCCAGGACGCCGCCCTTTCAAGGCGGTAGCACGGGTTCGAATCCCGTTGGGGGCACAACCGGCGTAGCCGGACCAGGTCCTGTGGAGCAGTTGGAGTGCTCGCCGCCCTGTCAAGGCGGAGGTCGCGGGTTCAAGTCCCGTCAGGACCGCGCAACGGCCAGGTAGCTCAGTTGGTACGAGCGTCCGACTGAAAATCGGAAGGTCGGCGGTTCGACCCCGCCCCTGGCCACCAGCCAAGACGCAAGATCTGGATCATCGCCACAGCCCCCGTTGCAAGGGGATTGCTAGGGATCTTGCTCACGCGGGACGCCGCCCGCGCCGCGGCACGATCCCGGCCGCGTTCTCGGCCATCTCGGCGCTCGCCTTGTCGAACAGCGACCCGTACAGGTCGGACGTGATCGCGATCGACGCATGCCCCATCATCTTGCTCACCGCGGCGATGTCCGCCCCGGTCGAGATCAACGCCGCCGCCCGGAAGTGGCGCAACGCATGCAGCCGGGTCGGCAGCCCGTGCGCCCGGGCCAGCCGTGCGTACCGCTTCGTCACCGCGTCCGGGTGCAACGGCTGCCCGTCCTCGTGCGTGAACACGTACCCGCCGTCGGTGTACGCGCTCCCCCACGCCAGGCGCTCCCGGGCCTGAGCCGCCCGCCAGGTCTTCAGGATCGCGACCGTCCCGGCGTCGAGGAACACGACCCGGTCTTGCCCGGCGTCAGTCTTCGTGGTCCGCTCTGTCACCCGGTAGCCGACGCTCACCCGCTGTTGGGCGACGACGACGCGGCCGGTGGCCATGTCGATGTCCGCCCAGCGCAGCCCGACCAGCTCTCCGCGGCGAAGCCCGGAGTAGCCCGCGACCACGAACAGCGGGTACAGCCGATCGGCCTCGATCGCGTCGAGGAACGCGCCGTATGCCTCCGGCGTCGGCGGCCGGACCTTCTTGCGCTCGACCTTGGGCAGCTCGGCGTCCGGCGCCACGTTGCGGGTCACCAGCCCGGCCTTGACCGCGCTCTTGAACGCGCCGGACACCACGGCGTGGATGCGCTGGACGGTCGCCGGGGAGATCGGCCGCGGTACGGCACATCGCTTCGCCGCGACCATCCGCACCTTGCCGGCCGTGGTCCGCTTCGCGTTGACCCGCTCGGCCTCGGCGGCGTACTGGGCGTTCTTTGTCTCGGCTGCCTCGATCTGCTCGGCCCGCTCGCGCACGATCCGCGCGTACGCCCGGGTGAGGTCGATTCCGCGCAGCTCGGCCAGCTTCCGGTACCCGATCGTGGGCGCGAGGTGGTTCTCGATCACGTCGCGGTAGCCGCGGGCCGTGGTGTCCTCGAGCTCGCCACGCTCGACCTTCCCGGCGAGCCACTCGAGCACCCACGCGCCGAACGTCCGCTTGGTGTCGGCCGGCAGGGTGCCGTCGTGGTGCTGGCGCACGACCTCGGCCCGGGCGGCTGCCGCCGCGGTCGCCGTCTCGTACCCGCCCTTGCTGACCTGCCGGCGCGGGCCGTTCGCTGCAGGCAGCTCGACGGCGTACGCCCACCTGTGGGTACGGCACCGGTCGGGCGGGCATTTCGGCCCGCAGCGTTGGAACACGCCCTTATGGCGCGGTGACGGTCTGTTCACTTGCGCCTCTCCCTCCTCCTCGGCGGTTCGTCAGCCTTCTGATCTTGCTGAGCCGACGTAGTGGTGGCATAGGTTCGCGCGTCCGCGCTCGCGGTCTGCCGATGCGACGGCAGCCGGAGTAGCCCGCGGGTCTTCGCCTCGCGAATCCATCGGTGGACGGTCGGGACCGGTACCTCGTTCGCCTCGGCCAGGTCGTGGGCTGGCCGCGGACTGAGGGCCGCTTGCGCGAGGTACCGCTCGGCGACCTGGGCATAGAACCCGTCCGGCTTCCTGTATCCGCCCGGGTCCTCGATCCGAAGTTGCGGTAAACGGGTCTTCACCGGCTTGGACGGCCGGAGCACGTACGAGCCGCCACCTGGCACGGCGCCCGCGACTACCGCGTTGGCTGGCAGCACGCTACGGACGAGGTGCTGCCGGTGGGTTGGGTGGTTGACGGCGGCCTCGATGCGCGTGAACGGGATCTCCCGGAGAACAACGCTGCTGAACCCGGCCGATCCTTGCGGGATCGCGACTCGCAACTCGCGCACCTCGAGTGCTGACCGCTCCGCGCCGTCCACCCGGAATGCAAGGCCGATACTGCCGTCCGACAGCCGCGCCGGTCGACCCGGCGGCCCGTCTTCCGGACCGATCCGGAGTAGCACGTGCGCGGCGACCTCCGTCACTACGGGCGAGAAGTAGGCCGCCCACCCCTCG
>Ga0075421_100013023_pt1 | contig 10354 bp, 3 predicted proteins | sample SoiMetdeltSBSDD5_FD_75292 | JGI IMG/M metagenome (GOLD analysis project Ga0075421, IMG submission 75292) | Bulk soil microbial communities from a Populus tree surrounding site in Tennessee, USA - Soil MetaG P. deltoides SBSDD5 | ecosystem: Environmental > Terrestrial > Soil > Tree plantation... | reverse complement strand
TGGGCGACTTCTACGAGATGTTCTACGAGGACGCGCTGGTAGCGGCCCGCGCGCTCGAGCTGACGCTGACATCCAGATCGAAGGATGCCGGGGGCAATGGGATCCCGATGTGCGGCGTCCCCTTCCATGCCGCGGACGGCTACATCGCACGGCTGGTCAGAAAGGGATTTCGCGTCGCAATTTGCGAGCAGGTCGAGGACCCCAAGAAAGCCAAGGGACTGGTTCGGCGCGAAGTCGTGCGCGTCGTCTCGCCGGGAACGCTCACCGATGCCAGTTATCTCGATGCGCGCGAGCCGGCATTTCTGATGGCGATTGCGGCCACCGGATCGCGAGAGGACGTCTTCGGCGCCGCGTTGATTGACCTCTCCACTGGTGAGTTCAGCGCCGCGGAGTATCACGGCACGAGCGGGTTCGAAGCGCTGGCCGATGAGGTCGCCGTGCTGCGGCCCCGCGAGCTTGTCGTGTCCACTGAGCAGGAGAAGCCGACGATCGTCGAGCGACTCGTGGCGCTCACCCGCGTCGAATCGGCCGTCACGACGGCCGAGGGCTGGACGTTCGAGCCGGAGGCCGCGCGACGGGCGCTGCTCGACCAGCTCAAGACGCACGGCCTTGAAGGCTTCGGCCTCGAGGGACGGACCGCGGCGATTCAGGCTGCCGGCGCACTCGTCACTTATCTGCGCGACACGCAGAAGGCCGACCTTGCCCACGTTCGTGCGATCGGTTACCGAACGAGTAGCGACAGCCTCATCATCGACCCGATCACCCTGAAACATCTGGAGGTGGTAACAGGCAGTGAGGGCGGCCCAGGCGGATCACTCCTGCACGAGATCGATCGGACGATCACGTCGATGGGAGGCCGGCTGCTCCGCGCCTGGGTCCTGCGTCCCCTGTGCGCGCTCGAGCGCATTCGTGATCGTCTCGATGCCGTCGAGGAACTGGCGTTTCGCTCCACCGAGCGCGGCAAGTTTCGCGACACGCTCAAGGGCGTTCACGACCTCGAACGGCTGATCGGCCGCATCGCGCTTGGCACGGCAGGGCCGCGCGAGCTGGTGTCGCTGCGGCTCTCGCTGGAGGCCGTGCCGCGCATCAAGCTCCTCCTCGACCTTTGTCAGGCGCCGCTGATGCGGAGCCTGCTGGCCGAGCTCGACGATCTGGCCGATGTTCGACACCTTGTCGAGCGCACACTGCTCGACGAGCCGCCGGCGATCGTACGGGAAGGGGGTTTCACGCGAGATGGCGTTGACCCGGCACTCGATGAGCTCAAGGCCATCAGCAGATCGGGACGGCAGGTCATCGCGGACATGGAGGACCGCGAACGTGTCCGCACGGGCATCTCGTCGCTCAAGGTCCGATTCAACCGCGTCTTCGGGTACTACATCGAGATCTCGAAGGCGAACCTGCATCTGGTTCCAGACGATTACCTGCGCAAGCAGACAATTGCCGGGGGCGAGCGATTCACGACGCCGGCGCTGAAAGAGTACGAGGAGAAAGTGCTCGGCGCCGACGAGCGCATCCTCGCGCGCGAGCTCGAGATTTTCGAAGCGCTGCGCGCGAGCGTGGCGGCGGAAGCCGCGAGGGTCCAGGACACGGCGCGTGCGCTCGCCACCCTGGACGTCCTGGCCGGACTCGCCGAAACGGCCGCGATCGCCAATTACACCAAGCCTCATCTTCACGAGGGTGACGAGTTCGTCGTCGTCGATGGCCGACACCCCGTCGTCGAGCGATTCGCGGACGCGTTCGTTCCCAACGACATCGATCTCAATGGCACGAGCCGCCAGCTCGTCGTGCTGACCGGCCCCAACATGGGCGGCAAGTCAACCTACCTGCGGCAGACCGCGCTCATCCCGCTGATGGCGCAGATCGGTTCCTTCGTTCCTGCCCGTCAGGCGAAGATCCCAGTCGTCGATCGCATCTTCGCGCGCGTGGGCGCCTCGGACAACATCGCGCGAGGCCACTCGACGTTCATGGTCGAGATGCAGGAGACCGCCAACATTCTCCACACGGCCACCTCGCGCAGCCTCGTCGTCCTGGATGAAATTGGACGAGGGACGTCGACTTTCGATGGCTTGAGCATCGCATGGGCCGTCGCAGAACACCTTGCGACGAGCACCCGCGCTCGACCGAAGACGCTGTTCGCGACCCACTACCACGAGCTCACCGACCTCGCCGATGCGCTTCCGGGTGTGGTCAACGCGCACGTCTCGGCGCGCGAGTGGAAGGATCAGATCATCTTCCTGCGCAAGATCGTCAGCGGCCGTTCGGACCGGAGCTACGGGATTCAGGTGGCGCGGCTGGCGGGGCTGCCGGCGAGCGTGGTGACGCGGGCACAAGAGATCCTGGCGGGCCTCGAGCGCGACGAAGCCTCGCGCGGCGGCCGGCCAACGCTCTCAGGCGCGGCTGGCGGGCCCTCTACCGCGCAGCTTGGACTGTTCGCTACTCCCGACCAGACCACACAGACTCGAAGCGACGAGGTTCTGTCCCGACTTGCGGCGATCGACGTGGACGAAACGACCCCGCGGCAGGCTCTCGAGCTGTTGGCTGAACTGAAGAAGCTGTCTCACGATACGTAATTCAACTAATTCAGAATGCGGAATTCAGAATGCAGACAGAGATGGACGCCCACATTCTGGGCAGTGTCTGCATTCTGCCTTCTGAATTCAGCATTACTGAGTTCTGCAGGGTGCTCTCGGTCGCAGGCACCGCAGGACCCTCGAATCATCACCATCGCCGTCCGCTCAGGCCCGAACAGCCTCGATCCTCGACTCAGTAATGACGAAGGGACTCAACGAATGTCCCAGCTCGTCTACAGCCCGTTGCTCGAGCATGGCGACGACCTTCGAATCCGGCCGGCACTGGCGCAGCGCTTCGACAACCCCGACCCGCTGACCTACATCGCTTACCTGCGCCACGGCGTCGCCTTTCATGACGGACACGAGCTGACGTCGCGAGACGTCGTCTACACGTTCAAGAGCATCATCGACCCGGGGCTGCTCTCGCCTTTCAAGGGCGCGTTCCGATCGCTCAAAGACGTCAGGGCACTCGACGATTACACGGTCGTCTTCACGCTGACGGAGCCGTTCGCGGCGTTTCCGATGCAGCTCACTGGCGTTCCACCGATCGTTCCCGTCGATGCTGGCGACTCGTTGAAGACATTCCCGATCGGCACCGGTCCGTATCGCTTTGTGCGCTACGACGCCGATGACACCCTGGTGCTTTCCGCATTCGAGGGCTACTGGGATGGTCTCCCCAACAACGCCGGCATCGTCATGAAGGTGGTTCCCGACGACACGATGCGAGGCCTCGAGCTTCGGAAAGGCACAACCGATCTCGTGGTCAACGACCTGCCGCCAGACATCGTGTATCAACTGGACAAGGGCGGCCAGTTCTCGATCGAGCGGTCGCCGGGACTCGACTTCTTCTACCTGGGTATCAACCTGCGTGATCCGGTGTTGGCAGACGTCCGTGTCCGGCAGGCGATCGGTTATGCCACCAATCGCGACGCCATCATCACGCACTTGCGTCGGGGCCTGGGACGTCCCGCGGTTGGCCTGGTGCCGGATCTCGCGTGGGCCTTCGAGCCGGATGTCTTCCGTTTCACTTACGATCCCGATCGCGCCCGGAAGCTGCTGGACGAAGCCGGCTACCTGGATTCGGATGGCCGCGGCCCTCGTCCTCGATTGACGCTCTCGCTGAAGATCTCCACGAACGAAGAAACGCGGCTCCAAGCGACCGCGATTCAACACGATCTGGGCAGCGTCGGCATCGACCTCGACGTCAGGTCGTATGAGTTCGCCACGTTCTATAACGACGTCCTCAAAGGCAACGTCCAGCTCTTTGCCTTGCAGTGGGTCGGTGGCGCGATGATCGATCCGGATATGTTGCGGCGGGTCTTTCATTCCCGCGAAGTGCCGCCAGAGGGGTTCAATCGCGGCTACTACCGTAACGAGCAGGTCGATCGACTTCTCGATCTGGCGACGACTGCCCTCGACGAGAGCACTCGAAAGCACTATTACGCCGAGGCCCAGAAACTCATCGCGGCTGACGCGCCTTACATTCCGATCTGGAACAAGACAAACGTCATCGTCGCGCAAAAGGGGCTCGACGGACTGCACCTGAACCCGGTCGGCGACTTCAACGCGCTGCGCGACGTCAAGCGAATCGCTACGCCGCCCTTTTCAGCCACGTCCGCAGTGCGCGACTGAGATCTTGTATATCCACAGGCTTGGCCACGAAGTCGTCCATGCCGGCCTCGAACGCGCGTTCCTTTGAGCCGTCGATGACATCCGCCGTCATGGCGATGATGGGCATGCGCGTGTCGATTTCCTGGCGGCGGATGGCGATGGTCGCGTCGTAGCCATTCATCACCGGCATCTGGCAGTCCATCAGCACCAGGTCGTAGGATTGTGCCTGCATGCGCTCGACCGCTTCACGACCATCATTGGCGACATCCGCGTGCACCCCGAGGCGCGTGAGCAACGCGACGGCGACCTTCTGGTTGACGATGTTGTCCTCGACGACCAATACGCGCGCGTTGAACTGCGGGAGATCGGTGGTCACGGTCAGTGACGACGCCATACGCGCGGCCAGGTCGTTTCCTTCGGGGCCCGCTGAGCGACGCCGCGTCCACGCTGCGGCCAGCGTATTGATCAGACGGGCGTGACGAACGGGTTTCACCACGCAGGCGTCGATCCCCATCTCCGGGAGCGCGTCATGGTCGATCAGCCTGCCGATCGACGTGAGCATCACGTACACGAGGTCGCGACTCTCCTGATCACGCCTGAGTGCTGCTGGCAGCGTCAGCCCGTCAACGTGGGAGATGTCCTGGTCGGCGATGACCATCTGGTAGGGATCGCCGCTCCTGTGGGCCTCTCGCAAGGCGTCGAGCGCCTCCTGACTGGTTGCGCAACTGCCATCGCGCATGCCCCAGCCCACGAGTTGTTCGTGGATCACACGCCGGCTGACGGCGTTGTCGACGACGATGAGGACACGCACGCCCCTGAGAGACGTCGGCATGGACGTGACGGACTCGAGATGGTTCCCGAGTGGCAGTCGCAGCCTGATCTCGAATGTCGATCCCTGCCCTTCCTGACTCTCGACGTCGATCGATCCTCGCATCAGCTCGACCAGACGCTTGGAGATTGCCAACCCAAGCCCCGTTCCTCCGTAGCGTCGTGTCGTTGACGAATCAGCCTGCGTGAATTCGTCGAACAACGTGTCGATCGCGTGCGATGGGATCCCGATTCCCGTGTCGGTCACGGCGATTCGAATCGTGGCGCCGACTGCGTCCTGCTCGACCGCTTCGGCAGCGATCAGGACGTGTCCGGTCTCAGTGAACTTGATGGCGTTATTGGCCAGGTTGAGGACCACCTGCCTGATGCGATCGGCGTCTCCTACGAGATGGACCGGCGTTCCCGGGCTGTAGCGCACCATGAGATCGATGCCTTTGCCGGCCGCCTTTGGCGCCAGGATCCCCGCCACTTCCTCGAGCAAACGGCGAAGATCGAACGACAGGACATCGATGGCGAGCTTGCCTGCCTCGATCTTCGAGAAGTCAAGGATGTCGTTGATGATCGACAGCAGCGCCGTTCCCGAGCCCATCGCCGTCTCGACCCAATCACGCTGCTGCGTCGTCAACGGGCTGTCGAGCAGCAGCTGCGTCATGCCGATGACGCCGTTGAGAGGCGTGCGGATCTCATGGCTCATGTTCGCCAGAAACTCGCTCTTGGCACGTGCGGCCGCTTCGGCCTTCGCCCGCGCCTGCTCGAGGGAGCGCCGCATTTCTCGCTCACCGGTGATGTCGAGTGTGGCGCCAATCAGCCGCCACGGTTCACCATTCTGATACTCCGGACGCGCCTGAATCCGCCGCCACCTCGTGGATCCGTCTCGCGACCGGATGGGAACCTCGATCTGAAATGACTCGCCCGTGTCGAAGGAGGCGTCGGTCGCCCGCTTGAGAGCCGCGATGTAGTCCGCATCCAACATGGTCACGATCTCGCGGCTCGTGTAGGTGAGCGGCGCGTCCGGCGGCAGCTCATGAAGTCGCAGCATCCCCTGAGAGACCGTGATCGACTCCGCAAGGCGGTCGGATTCCCACACGCCGAACCCGGCAGCTTCTTCGGCAAGCCGCATCCGTTCGGCGCTCTCCCGCAGTTGATCGAGAAGCACACGTTCCCGCGTGATGTCGATGATCGCGCCGGTGATGCGCATGGGGGTGCCGTCGAGCGTCTCCACGCGTGCCTGACTTCGGATCCAGCGCAGTTCGCCATCAGGCAACATCACCCGGCAGTCGACGCGGTACGGTGCTCGCTCCCGAATGGCTCGGTCTACTACCTCGTTCACACGCGGAAGGTCCTCCGGATGGATCTTTGCGCTGACGTCGTCCGCGTGAACCTGCATGCTGCGATGCTCGAAGCCACTGAGTGCGGCCGCGCCGGCGGACAACGTCATCGTGCCGCTTACGAGATCCATCTCCCAGACTCCGAAGCCGGCAACATCCTCGGCAAGCGACATGCGAGCGGCGGCCTGATCGAGTCGTTCAAGCCTCAGTCGTTCTTCGTGGATATCACTGATGGCGCCGACCATGCGTGAGGGCTTGCCCTCGGCGGTGTGCATGCGTCCTCTGTTGCGCCGCCACCCGTATGACCCATCGGGCTGGACGACCCTGAACTCAGACTGAAAGCCGGTGCCGTGCTCGAGTGCCTCGACTGCGGCGTCCTCGAACGCGGCACGATCGTCGGGATGAATGAGCTGGAACAGGTCGGCGATCGACGTCTGCGCGGAAACAGGCGCCCATCCGCAGAGGCGGGCCGCACTCGCCGAGAGAAGGATCGAGCGTTCGACCAGGTCTGACTCCCAGACGCCAAACCCGGCTGCTTCTTCTACGAGCTCCAGAAGTTGAGGATCGGAACGACGATCGACTCGCACCGGCACCGCCGAGACAGACGAAGGGCACGTCCGCACTTCACGTCCAATCGGCACAGGCCGGCAGGGACTTTAGGCTCAGCCCTTGAGGTTTTCCAGCTCGCTCCGGGCTTCTGGCGTGTAGGGTGAATTGGGGTGCTGATCGATCAGCTGGCTGAACGTCTTACGCGCTTCTTCCTTCTCGCCCTTCTGTGCGTAGGCGCGCGCCAGCTCCATCAGGATCGCATCGACGGGGAATTCCCCGCTCGTCGACGATGCCATCTCTTTCCAGGTTGCGATTGCCGCGTCGACCTGTCCGGCGCGGGCTTGTGTGTCGGCTCTCCCGAGTCGCGCCATGCGGCCGTAGATGCTGCTGCCTCCCGCACGCCGGATCACCTCGTCGAACTGTTTGATCGCTTCGTCATGACGGGACAGTGCAGCGAGCGCGCCCGCCATGTGGTAGCGGGCGGTGATTCCCGCGCTGCTGTCGGGATATGCATCGGCGGCGGCCTGCAGCTTCGGCAGCGCCGCGTTCAACTTTGCGCCCTCGGTCGCAAAGCTTCCTGTTGCGCCCAGTGAAGCGGCGGCCGGGATGTCTTCACCAGTGGCTTGCGCTCCTGCGGGCACGACCCTCGCGTTGAGCGCCACCATGGCTTCGGCGAGCAGCTCCACACCACGCGACTGGCTGCGCTGCCGATACAACATCGCGCCGGCACCGATGGCGGCGATGACGACAACGACGATGATGCCGATTCCGATCTCGCGCTGGCGCGTTTCCATGAACTCGCGCGTGGCCTCGATCGTGTGAATCAGCTCGTTCTCTTTGAGGTGGTGGCGTTCTTGGCGCTTCATTGTTGTTCTGCTCTCACTCTACGTCTCCGGTCCCCTGTCCCCGCTGTTTCCGGTCCGCGCCTCTCCCGCCGTGCGCGAGGCGCGAGCTCGAAGACTGGAGGCTCAGCGCATGTGGCGTCCCCGGACGGAACCGAGGCAAATAACACGCGCCCGTGGCGCGTTCCGTATCAAGTCATCATACCAGCAGCATGATAGCCCCTGGATTCGAGGTCCCAACGCGACCCCTGCAAGCGAAGCGGGTGTTCGTGCTGAATATCATGACTGCTTCGTCCAAGCGTTCCAGAGACGGTCTTGGCGCTCAGGATCCGACTGACCAAACCAAGTAGCACGCACGATTGCCCTGCCGGATTGCGGCACGAAGTGCCTCCTTCACATGTTATTTGCCACAGACGAATTTCCCGCTATCTCCAGATGACGCTTCCGTGATCGTCTTGGTCACACGAATGGAGATCGCTGCGCACATCGCAGTTCTACGCGGCGATGCGCCTCGCGTCACGCGTGATCGCTGTCTGTCTCTCCCAGCTTAAGACCTGCTGTTAGCCCAGCTGTGCGGCACCGCCCTTGCCCTTCGTCCACCTGCAGCTCCTTCGGCCAGGGGAACGACTCCCGGCCAGCTGCTGAACGAGGGCACGAGAGTGAAGGTAGGACGCTTCGTCACATTTGCAGTGTTGGCCGTCGCTGCGATCACGTCGGGAGCACTGCTGGCACAGGCTCCACAAGCGGTTGGCACGTGGGCACCCCTGCAAGACCTGCAGACGCCGTTGTCCAACGGCGCATCCCTTGCCCTCTCTGATGGCCGCACGCTGATCGTCGGCGGCGCGCGCGCGGATGGTACGGCGAGCGACACCATCACCATCTACGATGCCGTCAATGACTCGCTGACTCCGGCCGGCGTGCTCGTCACCCCACGCTCCGGGCACACGGCAACCCTGCTAAAGGACGGTCGCGTCCTGATAGTGGGTGGCGTGACGGAAGGCGGCTTGATTTCCAGTGACATCGAGATGTTCGACCCGACAGCCGGGACCTCGATGCTCGTCGCGCAGCTCGCGGAACCGAGACGCGGTCACGTTGCCGCGTCACTTCCGGACGGAACCGTGTTGGTCGCCGGAGGCGCCACGGCCGACGGCGTCGTGCTGCAATCTGCCGCCATTTTTGATCCGGAGACGAACACTGTCTCACCGCTGTCCGCGAGCCTGCAGACGCCCCGTGTGAACGCCTCGGCGACGACGCTGCTCGATGGGCAGGTGCTGATCGCGGGCGGGAGCAACGGAGAAGCCGCCGATCTTAGGTCAGCGGAAATCTACGATCGTTACTCGCGGTCGTTCGCCATGGCCCAAACGCAAATGAGTATCGCCCGGCAGGGGCATTCCGCTGTCCTCCTCCCGCACAACGGTGGCGTGCTCATCGTCGGCGGCACGTCGACCGCGGGTACGGACCTGTTCCTGCCCGCAGTGTTCCCGGATCCCTACTCGTACGGCGAGGGTGCATTCACCACCACCGGAGCGATGGCCGCGTCGCGCGCCACGGCGGTTGCCGGGCCGACGAGCATAGAAGGTTATGCGTTTGCCGCGAGCGCTGGAGCGCATGACGCCGAGGTGTACCGCTTCGCGACGATCAAGACGGACAAGGACGACTACGCGCCCGGGGCGTTGGCCGTGATCACGGGTTCTGGCTGGCAGCCTGGTGAGGAAGTGACGCTGCTCTTCCAGGAGGATCCGGCGGTTCACGACGACTACGTACTGAAGGTCAACGCCGACACGGCCGGCAACATCTACTGGGACCAGTGGGCGCCCGAGTTGCACGACCTCAACGTGCGCTTCTATCTCACGGCGTCAGGTTCGCAGTCGCGGGCGCAGACGACGTTCACAGATGGCGGGTTGCTGACGATCATATTCGCGGGGACTGGATCGGGACAGGTGCACGGCGAGGGTGCAGGTCAAAATGCATTCGACTGCTCGAGCCCAGGTACTTGCATCGGACCCTCCTACACGTCGAACGGCAGCGTGACGTTGACGGCCACTCCCGCGTCCGATTCGACGTTTGTGAGCTGGTCATCCAATGTCGTGTGCGACCCTAACCCCAACAAGGGCTGCTCGGTCAAGATGGACCAAAATCAGACTGTCACCGCGACCTTCAATAAGAAGGCGACCAAGCAAGACCAGACGATCACGTTTGCCGCCCTCGGAGGCAAGACGTACGGTGACGCTGACTTCGCTGTAAGCGCGACTGCGAGCTCGAACCTGCCCGTTACGTTCACGGCCTCGGGCCAGTGCACGGTCACGAGCGGCACGGTCCACATCTCCTCTGTGGGAAGCTGCACCGTGACAGCGCAGCAGGCCGGAAACGCTAGCTACAATCCGGCGCCGGACGTGTCGCGGTCGTTCACGATCGCGAAGAAGCCGGTGTCAGTGACGGCGAACGACAAGAGCAAAACCTACGGCCAGGCGAACCCAGCGCTCGACGCAGTCGTGGTCGGCGCGGTCAACGGCGACGTGCTGGCCTACACGCTGGCGACGGCGGCGACGCAAACCAGCGGCGTCGGCAGCTACCCGATCGTGGTGACGCTGGGCAGCAACCCGAACTACGACGTGACGAAGCACGA
>Ga0075421_100013022_pt1 | contig 10354 bp, 5 predicted proteins | sample SoiMetdeltSBSDD5_FD_75292 | JGI IMG/M metagenome (GOLD analysis project Ga0075421, IMG submission 75292) | Bulk soil microbial communities from a Populus tree surrounding site in Tennessee, USA - Soil MetaG P. deltoides SBSDD5 | ecosystem: Environmental > Terrestrial > Soil > Tree plantation... | reverse complement strand
CGCCGCTTCTTCGACATCAATGCGCTTGCCGGCATGCGGGTGGAGGAGCCTTCTACCTTTGTGTCCATGCACCGGCTTGTTAGTCGATTGATCGCGGCAGACCAGTTGCAAGGTCTGCGGATCGACCATATCGACGGCCTGCGCGACCCTCAGCAATATCTCCGCCGGCTGCAGACCCTCGTGCGCCATGCGCGACCGCCCGACCGGGCGGGCTTCTATCTCGTAGTCGAGAAAATTCTCGCCGAGGGCGAGCAGCTGCCGCGCTTTGCCGGCATAGCAGGCACCACGGGTTATGAATGGCTGAATGTCATCTCCGACTTTCTGCTTGATTGGCGCGGGCTCGATACGCTCGACCGCGCTTGGCGCCAGGCATCAGGCGACATCCGGGATTTTGAACAAGTTTTGGCTGGGGCAAAACGCCGCGTGCTCGTCAACATCCTGGCGAGCGAATTCACCGTGCTCACGCGCATTCTCGCGCGCGTCGCTGCCGGCCATTATACCACGCGCGACTATTCTCCCGAGCGGCTGCGCGCCGCGTTGGAAGCCTACGTCATCCATTTCCCGGTTTACCGCACCTACATCACACCCGCCGGGCCCTCGCCTAACGACCGGACAGTGATTGAAGCGACCATCGCCCGCGCCCGCGCGGAATGGTTTGGCACGGACGCGGACATCTTCCAGTTCCTGCAAGACGCCCTCACCCTTGACCTTGTTGCGCCCGGCCGCCAAGGCCATAGCATCCGGCGCGTACGTCGCTTTGCCTTCAAAGTGCAGCAATTCACCGGGCCGATGATGGCGAAGTCGATGGAGGACACAGCCTTCTACCGTTACCATCGCTTGCTCGCGCTCAACGAGGTGGGCGGCGATCTTTCCGTCGGCGCGCTAACACCAGAGGATTTTCACCGGCGCATGCTGTCGCGGACACAAAGCCAACCAAATGGCCTCACCGCCAGCGCGACGCATGACACCAAGCGTGGCGAAGACGCCCGCGCCCGCATTCTCGCGCTTTCGGAACTGGCCGACGAGTGGAGCAAAGTCACGGGCCAATGGCGCGAGCTCAATGCCGCTGCAACGCAGGATCCGGTGGAGAATCCCTCGCCTGCCCACGAATATATGCTGTACCAAGCCTTACTGGGCGCCTGGCCTGGCGCTATCGACCAAGATTTCGTTGCCCGCATACAAAATTATGCGGTGAAGGCGGCGCGAGAAGGCAAGGAACAGACCAGTTGGCTCGCGCCGAACGAAAGGTATGAAAATGGTCTAAAGCATTTTCTGGCGCGCATTCTCGACCGAACACGCTCCGCCGCCTTCCTGGATTCATTCGAAGCTATCGCACGCCGTGCGACGCTGCTAGGCGCGCTCAATAGTCTCACTCAGGTCACCTTGAAGGCGATGATGCCCGGCGTGCCGGATTTTTATCAGGGGACGGAGTTCTGGGACTTGGCTCTGGTCGATCCCGACAACCGCCGCCCGGTCGATTTCGCTGCCCGCAGTGCGGCGCTCGCAGAGATAGGCGAAAACCCGGATTGGGCGGCGCTGGCTAAGGATTGGCAAAGCGGCCGTATCAAGCTCGCGCTGACCCGCCGGCTGCTGGCGATCCGCAACCAATTCGAACACGTATTCGCTCGTGGCAGTTACCGGCCACTGCGAGTGCAAGGCCCGCAAGCGGATGAAATCGTCGCCTTTGCACGCAGCGGCGGCCGCGATACCGTCATCGTCGTGGCGGGGCGATTGTTCAGCCGCGCCACAGAATTCGGCCGCTTCTGGCCTTCGCCAGAAGCATGGATGCAGACGTCGGTAACGTTCGACGGATTTTCCGCGATTCGGCCACTGTTAGGTCCAGCCCTGCCGGCAGAAGCATCGCAACTCTCCGTATCACAGCTATTCGGTCATTTGCCAGTCTCAGTCATGCATGCAGAATCCGCAAAAGCACGCAAGCCGCGCGCACTGGCCTCTTCGACCTGAAAGCACCCCACCTTTCCTGCGTGGAACCTGACCGCGGGATTACCTGTTGTCGGTAAGGAGGATTATTCAATGAACGATCGGGAAAAACGCGTGCGCGATCGCGCTTACAAGCTGTGGCAGGAAGAAGGCTGCCCGGAAGGCCGTGAAGACGTGCACTGGGAAAAGGCGCGCGAGTTGATCGCGATAGAAGACAATTTCGACGTCACGCTGAAACCGATTCCTCAGCCTGAAGACGTCGGTCCCTATGGCGAGCCAGTCGAACCGCTCGGACCGGCAGAAAATGCCGGCGAAACTCCCACCATGGTTGACCAGGGCGAAGAAGAGACCATTCCCCACCGACGCACCGATCAGTCCGACGATCAGAAATAAACGAGCTCATCAGTTCTGCGGGCGATGGATCCTCAATTGCGATCCGATGAGCAGCAGAAAAACGAAGGCCGTCCGGGATCTAAGTGGCCGGACGGCCCTGCGGCCCTTGTGCCGACCTGCTCCTGGTCGGTTCCCTCCCTCCGCACTCGGTGGAGATAAAAGAGTCGCTCCCCCAGGGCAACTTCAATTGCTGGTACGAATCGATTTTCGCCGGAACACCAGATCGGACGACGGTACAAAATAGGCTGGCAGCGGAAAAATAACTTCGCTAGATAGTTGCACGTCAGCCTAATCGGGCCTTCTAAAAGGTATCAGGCCGTGGAAACAGATCTGCGGCCTGATATAAGTCTTTGAAAACATTGGGGAATAGTTCAACGGTAGAACATCGGACTCTGACTCCGAGAATCTAGGTTCGAATCCTAGTTCCCCAGCCACCCACCCGTCTTACGGATCCCTGTGATACCTCAAACGCTGACCTGCCCCTGGTCGATTCCAGGCCGCCGCGACGCTCCCTGACTCGCCAGCTCGAACCGATACTCCCGAAGTCGACAAAAGTCGCTGCGCAATCTTTTGCGTCGTCGCGATGCTGCGAGTGGCGCTCCGCATCCCGCTGGCAAATCCACAAACCTTAAACTAACCTCGACCCCGATTGCTCGTGGATGCGGAGCAACAGTCGGCCCGTTACGCGCTCGACTGCAAACACTTTCCGCGAAGCTTATAAAAGATTACGGAGAGGGAGCGATGTCGAAGAGGAATTTGCTGATCCGCCGATGCGGCTTTCTCGCACTGGGCTTTTTCACAGCTGTGCTGGCGCAACCAGCCTTCTCACAGCCAGCGCAAACACTCGAGCAGCGCAAGGCGATCTATGCTCCCTGGTCGCCGGATCAGATGGCGGAGCGGCGTAAACAGCAGGGCCTTGTCGGGCCGGGAACGACGCGGGCTGTGCCGCAACCAGCCTTCCCTTCTTATTTGAAAAAAGCCAACTCGGTGGAAGAGTTGATGCCGCAAGCGCGCGCTGCGGTGCGCCAGACCGGCGGACGCACACCGCTTGGCCTGGTGTTGCCGGGGAAGACATTGCTCATTGTGGTCGGCGAGATCCGCGAGCCGAAGCCCAATTTCATGGTGCAGGAAGCCATCACCCGCGCGATGAAAGAGCGTGGCGCGAACGCCGTTGTTGCAACAACCTGGGATCTTTTGGGCGTCACCGAGAAGGATTATTTGGCGGTTCGCGAGGCTTTACGGGAATCCACCATCGGCGACGGGCAGCGCGAGCTTGAGTACTTCTTTACGGTCACGGGGCTGATGGTGAAGCCCGAGCGTGGTCGCGAATGGGTAAAGCAGAAAGATCCCGAACTTTTCACGGCTACCTGGCCGGAGCCAAAAATTGCCGATGAGAGGCTCGCCGCGCTCGCAAAAGACTATACGGCCCGAATACCGAAGGCGCTGATCGCTTATCTTGATAAGCACCCGGAGATTGATTGGATCGTGTGGCGCAGTGGCGGCCGAGGCAACACCCGCAGGCTGCTCGAACAACACTCCGACAAATATCTAGGCAGTTACACGTATTTTGACCTGTACGATCTGATGAGCCAGGTGCCGGCTTTTCCCTCGGACGTCTGGCGTTTGGTCGAGACCAAGACAATCGAGCCGATCGCTTTCGTTGACAGGGTCGAGGTCACCGATCCCGAGGGGACCGCGTTCGGCTACAATGTTAGTGAGGATGAGGCCAAGCGCTGGGCGGAAGGTGTTTACCAGCAAGGCCACCTCTACATGTTTCCGGCGCAGGGCACGGGCCGCTTTCCCTATTCGCTGATCGAATATCCAGCCTTGTCAAAATCCTACGTCCCGCCGGTGCAACCCGAGGTCACGGGCATCATCGCCTCGACCACCAGTCACGCGGCAACTCACCCGCGCATCGAGATCGAGGTAAGCAAGGGCCTGATCAGCGACATTCGCGGCGGAGGCCTCTACGGAGAGGGCATGCGGCTTTTGCAAAATTATCCCGGCACCAAGGAATTGACTTGGCCCCACCAGAAGAAGGCGGGCTACTGGTGGCTCTACGAAGCCGGCATGGGCACCAATCCAAAATATTTCAAGCACCCCGCCGAAGTGCTGGAAGGCATCAACCTTTCGGAACGCAACGTTGCGGGGGTGGTCCACTGGGCGTTCGGAGCCGAGGTTTCGATGGGCCCCGAAAAGCCGGGTGACTGGGCACCGGAAACGGTCAAGTTTTCCGAACAGCACGCGCTGCCGCGGGGCCACTCGATGCACAACCACAACATGCTGCCCACCTTCCAGTTGCGGATTCGCGATCTCGACCAGTGGGTGACGCTTGTCGAGCATGGCGGCTTGACGGCGCTCGACGACGTCTATGTCCGGGCGCTCGCGTCCCGCTATGGCAATCCTTCGGCCATCCTGCGCCGCGATTACGTTAGCGCCATCCCGGGCGTGAACGCGGCCGGCAGCTATGACGAATATGCCAGAAATCCCGGCGCCTATTGGACGAGATGGGCCCAGAGCATCGAGCAAGGAACCTACCCGTATTTCAAGCCGTAGCAGCAGACAGCTGTTTCGCGAAAAACACCGGCGACATTGCCGCAAAGAAAACGATGGGGAAATGACAGGAAACGGCGACAACAAGGCCACCGCGTCGGCGCGGCTCGACAAAGTTTCGAAGATCTATCAGACCGCAGCTGCCCGCATCACCGCGCTCGAGGATATGACCTGGTCTGTTCATCCCGGGGAAGCCGTTGCGCTGATGGGCCCGTCCGGCTGCGGCAAGACGACTATTCTCAACCTGCTCGGCGGCATGGACCGACCAAGTGGCGGTAACATCTGGGTCGACGGTGAAAACGTTGCGCAGATGACCGAGCGTCAACTCGAGCAATATCGTCTGCACAAAGTCGGCTTCGTGTTCCAGTTTTTCAATCTGATCCCGAGCCTTTCCGCCATGGAAAATCTTGAGTTGCCAATGTTGATGGCGGGAGCGGCTTCAGCCGAACGCCGCGCGCGGGCCGAAGCGCTGCTGGAAACCGTCGGCCTTAAGGAGAAGGGCTTCAAGCGACCCGAAGAGCTCTCCGGCGGCGAACAGCAACGCGTCGCCGTATGCCTGGCGCTCGTTAACGACCCGCCGATCATCCTCGCCGATGAGCCGACCGGCAATCTCGATAGCAACAATGCCCGGATTATCTCCGATCTTCTCTACGATCTCGCAAAATCCCGCGGCAAGACAGTCATCGTCGCTTCTCATGATCCCAAGGTCGTCGAGCGCTTTCCCCGCGTCTATCACATGCGGGACGGCGCCATCGAACAGGCTGCCTGACGGCCTTTCCCTTTTTGGTTGAGTGGAGAAACGAGCGTGCCCGCAACGGGATCGATCATAACGCTGCTGTTCAGAATAATAGGGCGGCGGGTATTTCTGTCGTTCGGGCTCGTTACTTTTCTGATCGTATTCCTGCTCTCGGCGGTCACCGTCACCTCGCGCTATGCGATGCAGCGCTACGTTGCCGACCAGGTGGAGCGGCTGCCCTGGGATCTGTCGGTCTACCAGACTGCCGAGGTGCCTCTTGCCGACCGCTTGAGCAGTTCGATAGCGGCCGTGTCGGGCATCGCGGCAGCTGAGCGCCTCTATTTCCTGCGCGCGATCCCGCCTTATGCGGTGTCATCCGTAGTCGATGGCCAGCAGCTGCGCACGCCGTGGCTCTCGCTGCTCTTGGCCACCGATGCAAATCTGCTCCCCCCCGATCTTCGCCCGAGCGGCAATGGAATCTCCCTCGTCCTGGTCGGCTCGAAAGCGCAGATGGGCGACGCCCTGTTGCGTTTGCAGAACCGCAAGCGCTTCGAACTGGTCGCCAAGCCGCGCGAGGACCCTGCGGAAGCCGGCCACGATCATGACCATGGCCGCCCGCACGAACATCCCCTCGGGATCATCGCGGTCTCGGCCTCAATTGAACGGGTCATCCGGGTGGATGCGAGTGAGATCAATCGCTGGTTCCTGGAGAAGACAAGCTCGCCGACACTGGTACCCGAACTCGGCATGATCCTGGTCAGTTCTTGGGACCCGAAGCTGATCCTCAGCTTCGATGCCGTGTCGCGCGGTTTCATGCATGACCATGGTCATGCCGACATCCACGGCAGTCCTGGCGAATATTTCCCCGAGGTTATCCATCTTGCAAAGCTCGACCGCGCAAACCTGATTTCCGGATGGGACATCGAAGGCTCGCTGCATCGGATCATTACCACCGGCAGCCGGATGACGGATGACGTGCAGGAAATCACCGCAAGCGCGGCGGTTGATCACAATCTCGGCGTGATGTTCCTGCGCATGAGCGATATTGCCAAACGGATCGCTTTGATAAGTCTGCTGGTGTCGCTTCCTCTGCTGCTGATGGCGGGCATCCTGCTGTCCAACCTGTCGGCACTGCTGCTCCTCAATGAACGTCGCAAGCTAGGTCTGTTGCGCCTGCGCGGCGTTGCCGGCGGGCTTATTGGCCGAACCCTGCTGCTCGCGGTCGGGATCGGCGGCCTGTTAGGTGGAATAGCAGGCGCCGGGCTCGGAACGGTCTTGCCGCTGCTGATCTACTTCGGCCGGATACCGCCCATCGATCTCATCGGCAAAATCCAGGACCCGATTTACCTCGGGTTGTTCCTGGTGCTGGGTCTTGCGATCGCGCTGCTGACCGGCCGCCGCTTCATCGCGGAGGCCATACGCATATCGCCGCTTGATGCTTTGCGCCGCACGGCTGTTTCCCAGACTGGGTCGACACAGGTGCAAGCGGGCGCCCTGCAGTGGCTCGCGTTCGTGTTAGGCGGGCTGAAAGTAATCGGCTGGATCGCAGACTGGTCGCTCGCCGATATCAGCAGTGAGCCATGGGTAGCGGATACCGACCGTGCGCTCGACTTTGTCGCCTTCCCGCTTTTCATCTATGGGTTGGTGTCGCTTCTTGCCTCTTCCGAACGGCTGATGTCGGCGATCATGAAACCGGCCGCCTGGGCGCTCGCCGGCTCGCTCAAGACGGCGTCGCTTCGCCATATGACAACCCGGCGGCACCGGGCCGCGAGTTTCCTGCTGATCGTGGCGCTGATGACGAGCCTGGCGCTTTATCCGACGGTGATGATCGCCGTGTTCGACAACAAGACCGAGCGCGGCGCCCGCGTGCAGCTCGGTGGCCATCTGCAGGTGACACTCAACGCATTAGATCTGATGCCGGCTGAGGCGCAGGCCAAGGGCGATTTGAGCGAGCGTCTCGCGAGCTTGCAGCAAAGGCTCAATCCGCTGCTGGCTGAGCTCGAAAAACTGCCTGAGGTACGGCACGTCACCTATATGGTCGAGGGCCTAGTAGAGGGCCTCTACATGCCGGATCGCGGTTTCAGCGGCCTGCCAATTTATCTGACCGCAGAGCCTGACCGTTACCTCCGGTCGGTCTATCACGAGCCGGAGCTGGGCCAGGTCGACTCATTTTCTGCGCTCATGCATCGCCTTGGCGAAGGCAAGGTGCTGAGTTCTACCTCGGTTGGCACGTTCTACAAGAAGTCCCTGGACCAGCCGATGCCGGTGGGCCGCACCACAGCTGGCAGGCTTGAGCGCGTGCCGTTCGGCGGGGCTGTGCATTTCCTGCCGGGCGTTCCGTTGCGCACGGTGAATGAACGCGAAGGATTCATCAGCGCGCGCGTGGACTACCTCAATCACTTATTCACGAACAGCCCCTATTTGATCGGCGACGCCAGAAACCGGTCCTTTGCAGACCTCGATGTGCTCATCCCGCGGGTCGTTCTCACCATCACAGCCTCGGGTAACGGCATCGCCGGTGAATTCCAAGAACGTGTTCTGAAAACAATCGAAATCAAACCGCTTGACGTTCACGACCTCAATACTGAAGTCGCGCGCCTCGGGGGCGACATGTACATCTATCTCGCCAGGCAAAACGTACAAATTTATCTGCTTGGTGGGCTCATACTGGCGTTGATCGGCATTTTCGCGGTGGCTTACGCCAACTACGTGGAAGACCGGCGAACGTTGGCGCTTTTGCGCATCCGGGGGGCGGGCCCGCTTGCGGTCGTGCGCTTCTTCATGCCCAACATCATCGGGCCGTCGGTTGTTGGTTTCATCATTGGCGCATTGATGGCGCTCGTCGGAGGTTTTGGCATCACCAAGCTCGTGTGGGATCTTCGGCAATTGCAGACGGTGCTGAACTATCTGCCGACCCACCTCGCCCTGTCGCAACAGACGGCGGTCATCGGCGGCATATTGCTCCTGGCGGTGATTGGCATCGGGGTTGCCTTCGGGCGATGGGTATTCGCCCGAACCGCGAGACAAAGTCTGCTTGAAGAGTAGTGCGCCCTTCGCAATGCCGCCGTACGTGCCGTAACCGCGTTGCTGGATGCGGCGACGATCTGCGCTCATCGATCATTCGCGCATTAAGGCCTTTCGCCGGCCGAGCTTGGTTAAGTTGGAACGGATAACGGGCTAATGGCTATTTTGGGCCCAGTCACCTGATGCGCAGGGTCTGAAAGTGTAATAGCCTGGGTTTCTGATATATTCCCTTTGCTGCGCGGCGGCCTATCTCAAAGGAAACAACGGGCTTGTTCGCGCGTTCTTAATAAGGGTTTCAACCTCACGCCGGCGCGATAGATCCTGTACAAAGTTCTTTCGCTTCGTACGCTCCCATTGCCCGGCGCGACCGCTGTAATTTTTATTTTAGGTTAGCTCGTGAAACTTGATTCCATTGATCCAAGCCAAGTCGCTATCCTCCTCGACGTTGACGGCACCTTGCTCGACATCGCGTTGACGCCGCACGATGTGCGCGTGCCATCCACGCTGCGTAAAACGCTGGCGAAGTTGCAGGAGCGCACCGATGGCGCGCTCGCCCTGGTGAGCGGGCGTTCGTTGAGTGACATCGATCTTATCTTCTCGCCGCTCAAGCTCTCAGCGGTGGGTGGGCATGGCGCCGAGATACGAGCCTCCCCGAACGGCAAAGCCAACGGCACTCCCTCGCGCTTCCTAGACAGGAAAACGCGCTCCCGCCTGATCGAGGTCGCGGAGGTCGACGAAGGCATTATCATGGAGGACAAAGGTTATTCGGTTGCATTGCACTACCGTCTTGCACCGGACAAGAAGCGGGCCATAGAGGACGCCGTCGCTGCGATTTGTGGCGACCTGCCGGAGGGCGCGGTGGAGGTCTTACCCGGCAAGGCGGTAATCGAAATCAAGAAGAGCGGCTTTAACAAAGGCACCGCTCTCCGGGACCTCATGGCGCATGCGCCTTTTGCCGGTCGCAAGCCTATATTTGTTGGGGATGACGTAACCGACGAGGCCGCTTTCGCGGTAGTGCCGGAATTCGACGGGATGGCAATCTCGGTCGGGCGTATGGTGCCGGGCGTGGCGCAGCGTTTCGAAGCGCCAAGCGACGTACGACGCTGGCTTGAGCACATCGCAAGGGACGCGCCAGGACGGACCGAGGGGAGACAACCGGGAGGATAATTATTGGGCCGCCTCGTAGTGGTGTCCAACCGCGTCGCGGTTCCGACGCGCGAAGGCAAGAGCCAGGCGGGAGGCCTCGCGGTCGCCCTCCGCTCAGTGCTGAAGGATAATTCCGGCCTTTGGTTCGGCTGGAGCGGCGGCATCGCTTCCGGCGCTGCAGAAAAACAGACCCGTACGGCCCAGCATGGCGACATCTCCTACGTGGTCACCGACCTCGTCCATGATGACTATCAGGAGTATTACAACGGCTTCGCCAACCGGATGCTGTGGCCAATCCTGCATTACCGGCTCGACCTTGCAGAATTCTCCCGCCGCGATCTGGGCGGTTACCTGCGGGTGAACGTGCATTTCGCCGAAGAGTTGGAAAAGATTTTACGGCCGGATGACGTGGTTTGGGTGCACGACTATCACCTGATCCCATTGGCGAAGACGCTGCGGGAGCGCGGCCATCGCAATAAGATTGGTTTCTTCCTGCACGTCCCCTTCCCGCCTCCGGAAATCCTCACCGCCCTGCCCAACCACGACCGCTTGATCCCCGAC
>Ga0075421_100013021_pt1 | contig 10355 bp, 10 predicted proteins | sample SoiMetdeltSBSDD5_FD_75292 | JGI IMG/M metagenome (GOLD analysis project Ga0075421, IMG submission 75292) | Bulk soil microbial communities from a Populus tree surrounding site in Tennessee, USA - Soil MetaG P. deltoides SBSDD5 | ecosystem: Environmental > Terrestrial > Soil > Tree plantation... | reverse complement strand
GACGGCTAGCCCCGCCAGCAGCACCTTGACGGCCCCGACCAGCGCCGAGGCCAGGAAGTACTCCAGGGGATGGAGCGGCGAGGAGAAGACGTTGGGCAGGTTCTGCGACCAGCTCTCCTCCAGGAACGCGATGGCGAGGTCTTCCTGCGCCCGATGGAGCATCCCCCAGAGGACCATGCCGCCGATCAGGAGGCTGGGCGCGAACGTCCCGCCGGACTGAGAGAGCAGGTACTGCGTGACCAGCCCCCAGAGGACGACTTCGAGGATCGGCCAGTAGAAGACCTCGAAGAGTCGCGGGATCGAGTGGCGGAGCGTGAGCCACTGGCGCAACGCCACGCCGAGGATGCGTCGGGCGCTCAGGCTGGGCATCGGCTACCCCCAGCGGTCCCGGGCGAGGATCAGGAACAGGTCTTCGAGCGTCGGGTGGCGCAGCTCCAGGCCGTCGAGGCCGGCCGCGGTCTGGCTGGCGGCGATGAGCTCGGCGGCCTCAGCCTCGTCGGCGGCTTCGGCGCGCAGCCAGCCGTCGCCGGGCTCGGCCTCGAAGCGCGCGGCCAACAACTCCGGCAGACCGGCGCGGGGCCGGACCCGCACGAGCACCCGGCCGGCCTGGCGGGCCAGCTCGCGGGGCTCGCCGTCGAGGACGGCCTTGCCGTGGTTGATGAAGACGACGCGGGAGCAGTGCCGCTCAACCTCCGCCAGGTTATGGCTGGTCCAGAGGACAGTCCGACCGCCGGCGGCGTACTCGGCGAGATCCGAGCGGACGCGGTCGGCCGTCTCGGGGTCGAGGCTGGCGGTCGGCTCGTCCAGCAGGAGCAGGTCCGGGTCGGTCAGGAGCGCCTTCGCCAGCACGACCCGCGTGCGCTGACCGGCCGAGAGCGCCTGCACGCGCCGCGAGGCGAGAGCGCGGAGGTCGAGCCGATCGAGCATGGCGTCGATCTTGCGGCGAGACTCCTCGACCTCGTAGAGGTGGGCAAAAACGCGCAGGTTCTCCACGACGGTCAGGTCGCGCGGCAGGCCGACGTATGCCGAGGCGAAGTTGACCCGTCGCAGCACCCTGGTGCGCGCCGATGCCAGATCCTCGCCGAACAGCTCGATCCGTCCGGCGGTCGGCGTGAGCAGCCCGAGGATCAGATTGACGGTGGTCGTCTTGCCGGCCCCGTTCGGCCCGAGCAGCCCGACGACCTCGCCGCGCTGGACGGTCAGGTCGAGGTCGTTCACGGCCGTGACCGCGCCGAACTGCTTGCGCAGCCTGATGGCTCGGAGGACGGTCTCGCGCGTCGTGCCGGCGGCGGCGTGCACTAGGCGCGCGGGCGCGGCCCGACCTGGCGGAGGACCCAGGCCCGACCTTCCGGGTTCATCTCGTTCTTGACCTGCTCGCCGTTGCGGACGCCGGCGTACCAGGCCTGGTAGCCGGTGGCGGCCTTGCCCTCGATCTGCTCGGCCGTCAGCGGGTGGTTGGCGTCGCGCTCCAGCACCTGGATGATGTGGGTGCCGTTGGGCGAGGTGACCGGTTGGCCGATCTCGCCGATCGGCTGGGTGAACGCGGCGGCCTCGAAAGGCGCGTTCATCTGGCCTCGCGGGAACCAGCCGAGATCGCCTCCCTTGTCGCGCGAGCCGGGATCGGTCGAGTGTTCCTTCGCCACCTGGTCGAACGGGGCGCCCTCGGCCAGCTTCTGCTGCACCTGCTTGAGGCTGTCGTCGTTGTCCACGAGGATGTGGCGGGCGTGGACCATCTCCTCGGTCCGCTGGACGTTCTTGCCGATGTCGTCGCGGAGCTTGTCGCGGGCGATCTCGGCGCGCTTCAGCTCGCGGTACGCGGCGTCGGTGAGGTTGGCCCGTTCGAGGAAGCCCTGGTAGGCCGTGTCGAACGCGTCCGTTGCCAGCGTCGGGACCGCCGTCGACGTCGGGGTCGGGCCGGCCGTGGGGGTCATCGTCGGGCTGGGCGAGGCATCGGCGCCGGGCACGGCGGTGGGCGAGGGGGTCGGGTTCCGCATCGCCTGCTGCTCGGCGATCTCCTTGCGCACGCCATCGTCGACCTCGGCGTCCGAGACGGCGATGCCGCGATGAGCCAGCTCGGCGGCGACCAGCTTCTCCTCGATCATCGTGTCGAGCACCTGGTCCGGCAGTCCGGAGCGCTGGAGGGTGACCTGCGTGGCGGCCTGCGCCAGCCCCTGGGCCTGGTAGAACCGGGCCTGCTGGTCGAGCGCGGCGGCGCGCGGCTTGACGCGCTCGAGGACCTGGGCCAGCGTGAGCTTCTCGCCGTTCACCGTCGCGGCCGTCTCGTTGGCCCGCAGGACGTTCTCACGCAGGTAGCCAAACCCGAGGACGAGGGCGACGATCACGAAGACGCCGACGACGCCCCCGATCAGGAAGCGGTTGACGCGCTTCTCGCGGTTCCAGCGCCGAAGCTGGCGCCGGGACGGGTAGAGGGCAGCCAGCCGGACGGCCGCGCTCTTGCTGCGCGACAGTGAGCGGTGACGGACTGCTGGCATGCCGGTGGTGTCTCTCGGGGCGGTCGGCGGGGGCGCGGCTCAGATATCCATGAGTCGCGCCCCGCGCCGTCCGTCGGCCGAAGGCTACTCGCCGGTCGTGGTCGCGGCGGCCGGCTCGGGAGCCGGAGCCTCTGGCGCTTCCTCGGCCACGGGCTCTGCCGCGGCCTCGGGGGCAGCGCCCGACGCGGCCGGTGCAGCCGCGGGCGCCTCGGCGACCGCCACGGCGCCATCCGTCTGGGTGCCGTTCGTCGCCGCGGCGGCCTCCGGCGCGGCGCCGTCGCCACTGGCGACGGCGGCCGGCGCCTGCTCCGGCCGCTGGAAGCGGCCACGATCCGAGGGGCGCCGGTCGTCCGGCGAGCGGAGGACCATGCCGCTGATTCGGATGTGCTCGGCGGTGTACGGCAGCAGCGCGACGTGACGGGCACGCTTCAAGGCGACCGCCAGCGCGCGCTGATGGCGGGCGCAGGTGCCGGTCTTGCGCCGCGGCTCAATCTTGCCGCGCTCGGAGAGGTGGCGCCGAAGACGCGCGATGTCCTTGTAGTCGATGTAGGTGACCTTGTCGACGCAGAACGTACAGACTTTTCGACGCGGCGGATACTTGCGGGCGTACTCGCCTCGGCGACCGCCTCGGCCGCCACCGCTCCCACCGCCTGGCTTTCTGGCTGGCACTGACTGTTCTCCACGGTCGCGGCGGCTTGCACAGGAGGGGCAACCGCCGCGTGATGAGGTTCGGATGTGGGTTTAGAACGGGAGGTCTTCGAGGTCGGCGTCATCGCCCTGGTCCTGGCGGGACTGGGGCGCCTGACGGGGCGGGCTGCCGGCGCCCGAGCTCGACCGCTCGCGCGCGGGCGCGCCGCCGACGTCGTCGCCGCCCATGCCGCCAGCCCGGGCCTCATCTTCGGCCCGCGAACTCATGTGCACGACATCGCCGGCGGTGATCTCCAGTCCAGCTCGGACCTGACCTTGCTGGTCAGTCCAGGGCCTCGCTTCTAGTCGACCGTCCACGTAGACCCGGGTACCTTTATGGAGGTACTGGGAGAGCGATTCAGCCCGCTGCCCGAACACCGTGACGCGGACCCATTCGGTCCGTTCCTGCCACTCGCCCTCAGGGGTCCTGGTTCGGTAGTTCGAGGCCACGTTGAACCGCAAGAACGGCGATCCGCTCGCCGAGTACCGCATCTCCGGATCGCCGCCGAGATTCCCGATGATCGTCGCCTTGAGCATCGCCCCGCCCCCTCCGTGGACTTCCTGACTACTCCTCGTCCAGGCGGACGAGCAGGTGACGAATCACGGACTCGTTCAGCTTCAGCGAGCGCTCCAGCGGCACGGCATCTTCCGGCGCCATCTTCAGCTTCGAGACGGTATAGAAGCCGTCGCGATGCTTGGCGACCGGGTAGGCCAGCCGCCGCCGACCCCACTTCTGGACGTCGACGACCTCGCCGCCTCGGCCGCTGATCTGCGTCCCGAGCCGTTCGGTGGTCGCGTCGACCCCGGCCTCGTCGAGCTCGGGGCTGAGGACGACCATCAACTCGTAATCACGCACGAATGCACGCTCCTTTCTCTGGGCTTGCCCTCCGCCAGCAGCCCGGACCCGGTGCGCGGTCCAGCGACGCGAGAGCAGAAAGGTGGCGACTCACGAGGGAGCCGCGCGTGTCCGGCGACCGATCGTCGCGGACTGGGAGGAAGTATACAAGACGCCGGCGGTCGGGGCGCCTATTGCCAGTCGTAGCGCTCCTCGTTCCAGGGGTCGCCGCGCATGTGGTAGCCGTAGCTCTCCCAGAAGCCGGGCCGATCCTCGGCGACGAACTCGAAGCCGCGCAGCCACTTGGCGCTCTTCCAGAAGTAGAGATGCGGCACGAACAGGCGCAGCGGCCAGCCGTGGTCCGGCGAGATGTCCTCGCCGTTGCGCCGGAACGCCAGCAGGACGTCGTCGCGGTCCAGGTCCGTCAGCGGGACGTTCGCCGTGAAGTTGTTCTCGGCGTGAGCTATGACGTACTTCGCCTCCGGGCGCGGCCTGACCTGCGCCATGACGTCGCGGAACGGGACGCCCTCCCACTCGCTGTCGAACATGCTCCAGCGGGTGACGCAGTGAATGTCTCGCTTGACAACCTGCGTTGGGAGCGCCCGGAACTGGTCGTAGCTGAGGGTGATCGGATTCTCGACCAGTCCCCAGACCTTGAGATTCCACGTCGCGGGGTCGAACTTCGGGACCTTGCCGTAGTGCAGGACCGGCCACTTCTCGGTGACGTACTGGCCCGGCGGGAGGCGGTCGCCGTACGCCTTCGCCTTCTCGGCCCGGCCCCGATTGAAGAAGTTGAACGCCATCTCTCACTCCCAGCAGCGGCTCATCATGGCAGTGTCACGAGTGTAGCCGCCCCGCACGCCGCGTACCTCGAAAATCGGTCGGCGACGAGCCTGGCGATCGTCGTGCGTGCCTCGCCGAAGAGAACGCCAGGCAAGCGCGGTCTCTTCCATTCGACCTCAGACGAAGGCGGCGATGCCGGTCAGATCCTGGCCGAGCACGAGCGTGTGGATCTCGTGGGTGCCCTCGTAGGTGATGACCGTTTCGAGGTTGACCATGTGCCGGATGATCGGGTGCTCCAGGCTGATGCCGTTGCCGCCCAGGATCGTGCGGGCGGTGCGGGCGATCTCCAGGGCCGCCGCCGCGTTGGCGCGCTTGGCGAGGGAGACCTGCTGATGGCGCAGCGTGCCGCCGTCCTTGAGCTTGCCGAGCTGATAGGCGATCGCCTGCATCTGGGTGATCGAGGTGAGCATGTCGGCGAGCTTGGCCTGAGTGAGCTGGAACGCGGCGATCGGCTTGCCGAACTGGGGCCGGATCTTCGCGTACTCCAGGGCGCTCTCGAAGCAGGCCATCGCCGCGCCGACGACGCCCCAGGCGATGCCGAAACGGGCCTCGTTCAGGCAGCGGAGCGCCGATCCGATCCCCTTCGTGCCGGGCAGCAGCGCCGTGCCGGGCACCCGCAGGTCGTCGAAGTGCAGCTCGGAGGTGACCGAGGCGCGCAGCGAGAGCTTCTTCTCGACCTTGCGGGCGCTGAACCCCTTCGTGTCGGCGTCGACGACGAAGCCACGGATGCCGTCCGGCGTCTTCGCCCAGACGATCGCCAGGTCCGCCAGGCTGCCGTTCGTGATCCACATCTTCGAGCCGTTAATGACCCAGCCGTCGCCGTCCGGGACGGCCCGGGTCTCCATGCCGGACGGATCGGAGCCGTGATCGGGCTCGGTCAGGCCGAAGCAGCCGATCAGCTCGCCCTTCGCCATCTTCGGCAGGTACTTCTCCTTCTGCTCCTCGCTGCCGAAGGTGTAGATCGGGAACATGCAGAGGCTGCTCTGGACCGAGACGAAGCTGCGGAGGCCGCTGTCGCCGCGCTCCAGCTCCTGGCAGATCAGGCCGTAGCAGGAGTACGGCATGCCAGCGCCGTACGTCGGCATGCTGGCGCCGAACAGGCCCAGCTCGCCCATCTGCGGGATCAGGTGCTCTGGGAACGTCGCGGCTTCGAAGTGATCGGCGACGAGTGGGAGCACCTGGGCCTCGACCCACTCGCGGGTCGTCTGCTGGACCAGGCGCTCCTCGTCGGTGAATGGCAGGTCGAAGTAGTTCAACATGGCCGCTCCCTCTAGGGGAATGTTAGCGGCCGACCGCGAACGCCGCCCGTGCGAAGTCGCCGGTCGCGTTCGACATCGCCTGCTCCAGCGCCTTGGCCGAGATCAGCCTGCCGTAGCCACGACCGTCGCTGTCCACGGGGTCGTTGTAGAGGAAGTTGTTGCCGGAGAGGCCGACGATCACGATGTAGTGGTCGCCGCCGTACTGCGACTTGGATCGGCCGGGCAGGAACTGGTACTTCACCTGCGGGATGACGACCCGTTCCTGGCGGAGCTGCTGGCGGATCTCGTCCAGCGACCAGCGGTGGAACTTCTCCGGCTCGTCGCGCAGGCCGTAGGTCCTGGCGCCGCGCGCCTCGGCGACGCTGGCGAGGTGCTGGATGAAGGTGCCGCAGTCGTCGCAGCCGGCGCTGTCCTGGAGCTTGAGCGCGGCCGACCGCAAGCTCTCGAGCGAGTCGCGCTGGCCGATCGCGTCGAGCGCCATCGCGACGCTGGTCGGGCCGCAGTTCGCCTCGGCGTACGAGCTGCCGTCGAGCTGCGTGCGGTACGGGACTTTCAGCCAGAGCTCGGGCGACGACGCCATCAGCGTGGTCCGGGAGAGCATGTAGTTCGAGATCTCGGCCTGCTCGCCGCGCGGCAGCGTCAGATCGAGGCCGTCGACCCAGCCGACCGCCCACTCGCCGGGCCGATGGTCGAGCAGGAAGAACGCCTGCGCCCAGCGGCCCTGGTACTCGCCGGTCGTCTCGATGTAGTTGCCGCGCTGGAGGAGCAGCTTCTCCTCGCCGCCCAGGCCGGGCGCCGCTCGCAGGATGGTGTCGCGGCGGGCGCGCGCCCAGCGCGGCCAGGTCATGTCCTGAAGGTCGGCGCGGTCGATCCAGACCTCGCCGGCCTTGTGGCCCTTGTTGTCGCCGGGGAAGTAGACGTACGCCCGCGAGCTGCGGAGCTCCAGGACCTGGAGGGTCAGGCCCGAGGCGATCTTGGCGAACTCTTTGGCGTTGGTGTCCCAGCCAGACCAGATGCCGGCCTCGCGCTTCGTCTTCGCCCAGAACGCGGTCGGCTCGATTGAAGTCGCGGCCTCGGCGTTCTCGGCCGAGCCGACGGTCTGGACGGCGGGGGCTTCGGGCTGCGCCTGGGCGGCAGAGGTCGCAGGCTGTGCCAGGGCCACGACGGTCGAGTCGGACGGCTTCGAGGTGGGCTCGACGGCCGCAACGGTCGACACGACCGGGGCGACGGTCGCCTGGGGGAGCTCGGAGGCGACGGCCGAGGCGAGCGGCCTGGGCATCCCGGCGAAGGCGGAAGCGGCTACCAGCGCGACGGTCAGCGCGGAGAGGGCGCTTGTGCGAAGGGACGCGATCAGCGAGCAGCAGCGCAAGGTCTCAACTCCCTGACGGCGCCCGGAGGCGCGAGCGGTCGGATCCCATCCGTCGAGAGACGCGCATACGATACTCCGGGCCAGCGGTCACGCGTCAAACTCGGCACGATATCGGGACGGTTCTTAGACAGAACGTCTGAGTTTGCCGTTCGGGTACGCGCCGGTGGCCAGAATTTCCCGTTAACCGACATTTCGTGCCCCGCTGCCTGCCACGACGCTCCGCGCTGCCGAGGCCGATCAGTGGAAGAAGCGGCCGGCGTCGATCACCAGCGTCTGGCCGGTCGTGCTGTCGGTTCGCGCGAAGGTCACGACCTGTTCGGCGACGTCGTCGCGGTCGGCCGCCTTGCCGAGCAGCGCCGGAGAGGGCGTTCTGCACCTGGGTCTGCGAGAGGCGGGTCGTCATCCGCGTGCCCTCCATCAGGCCGGGCGCGACACCGTTGACCAGCACCTCGGGCGCGAGCGCGACGGCCATGCAGCGGGTCAGGTGGTTCACTGCCGACTTGGAGACGGCGTAGGCGATGCTGCTGCCGGTCGGGGTGAACCCCGCCACCGAGCTGATGTTGACGATCCGTCCGCCGCCCTGGCGCTTCATGATCGGGGCGACCTCCCTGATGCAGAGGAACGGGCCGGTCGCATTGGTGTGGAGGATCTGCTCCCACAGCTCGGGCGTCAGGCCGTCCAGGTCCTTGAAGGCGACCGACTGGTTGAACGCGGCGTTGTTCACCAGCACGTCGATCCGACCGAAGCGGGCCAGGACGCGGTCGTAGAGCGCCCGGATCTCCTCCTGGACCGTGACGTCGGCCAGGAAGACGTCGGCCTCGACGTCGAGTTGGCGCAGCTCCGAGGCGACGCCCTCGGCGTCTCCGCGCGACGTGCGGCGGACGACCGCGATGCTCGATCCGGCCTCGGCCAGGGCGCGACAGATCCACCGGCCGAGGCCGCCGTTCCCGCCCGTCACCAACGAGATTGACCCGGGTAGGTCCATCGCCCAGTCCCTCCTGCCATCCCAGCGCCGCCAGTATAGGGAACGACTGGACCCCTTGTTCCGTCGCGGGCAACAATTCTCGCGTGAACGAGACGAGCGGACCTCACTCTCCAGCCCCCTCTGCTGCGCGCCGAGGGGAGAGCATTGGGCTCGTGCCGGGACGCCCCCGAGACGGCCTCCAAGGTGGGGTTCGATGATTCGTGCCGAGGGGCTCGGCAAGCGGTACGGCGAGCGCTGGGCCGTCCGCGACCTCGACGTGGAGGTCAAGCAGGGGGAGATCTTCGGCTTCCTCGGACCGAACGGCGCCGGGAAGACCACGACCACCCGGATGCTGGCCGGGATGATCGCGCCGACGACCGGCAGGGCCTTGATCGGCGGCGTGGATCTGGCCGAGGACGCGAACGCGGTACGGTCGCGGATCGGGCTGCTGACCGAGTCACCGGGGTTGTACGAGCGGATGTCGGCCGCCGCCAACCTCGACTTTCACGCGCGGCTGCACGGGCTTCCCTCGCAGAAACGGCGCGAGCGGGTCCGGGCGTGTCTCGACCTGCTCGGCCTCGGGGAGCGCCGGAACGACCGGGTGGCGGGCTTCTCGAAGGGGATGAAGCAGAAGCTGGCGATTGCTCGCGCGGTGCTGCACGAGCCGGTCGCCGTGTTCCTGGACGAGCCGACCAGCGGCCTCGACCCGGAGTCGGCGCGCGACGTGCGGGCGTTCATCCGTGACCTGCGGGACGCGGGACGGGCGATCTTCCTCTGCACGCACAACCTGGACGAGGCCCGGCGCCTCTGCGACCGCGTGGCGGTGTTCCGGACTCGGATCCTGCGGCTGGGATCGCCGCGCGAGCTAGAGCGGGAGGTCGTGCGGCACCGGCTGGCAGTGCGGATGGCCAATCAGCCGGAGCCGTTCGTCGAGGTCGTGCGGGCGCTACCGGCTGTGAGGGAGGCCGAGGTCGCGGACGGCGAGCTGGTGGTGGTACTGGACGAGCTTGACCGCGACGCGCCGCCGGTGGTGCGGGCGCTGGTCGAAGCCGGCGCCGAGATTCAGCGCGTCGCCGGCCTCGACTCGGCGCTGGAGGCGGCGTACCTGGCGATCCTCAACGAAGAGGTGGAGGCCGAGACGGCGCAGGCTGGCGGAGTGAGAGGGTGATCGGGCGGGTGCTCACGGTCGTCGTCAAGGAGCTGGCGGACGTCTGCCGCAGCCGCTTGATCCTGACGACGCTGATCGTGCCGACTATCCTCTACATCGTGGTCTCGCTGGTGGCGCTCTCGGCCGGCAACTTGCCGGGCGTCGCCGGAATGTCGCGCGGCGAGCTTGAGGCGCTTGAGCGGACGCTGCCCAGAAACTCGGGCGTGGCTAGTGTCGAGGCGTTCCAAATCCTGGTGGTGGACCAGATCCTGGTGCTCTACATGCTGGCGCCGCTCTTCATCCCGCTGACGATCGCCAGCTACAGCATCATCGGCGAGAAGCAGGTCCGGACGCTGGAGCCGCTGCTGGCGACGCCGATCCGGACGTGGGAGCTCTTGGCGGCGAAGTCAGTAGCGGCGATTGTGCCGGGCATGCTGGTCGGCTGGGTCAGCTACGCGGCGTTCCTGGTGCTGGCCGGGTTCATCGCCACGCCGACCGTCCTGTGGCACGCGCTCGGGGCGACCTGGCTGGTCTCGTTCGGAGTGCTCTCGCCGCTCTTCGCACTGCTGGCGGTGTCGATGGCGGTGATCGCGTCGTCGCGGACGAACGATCCACGGGCCGCGCAGCAGCTCGGGGCGGTGGTGATCCTTCCGATCTCCGCGTTGCTCTCGGCGCAGGTGTTCGGGTTCGTGCGGCTCGACGTCTCGCACGCGCTGATGCTGGCGGTGGCGGCAGGGTTGGCGGACGTCGCGCTGCTCT
>Ga0075421_100013017_pt1 | contig 10356 bp, 5 predicted proteins | sample SoiMetdeltSBSDD5_FD_75292 | JGI IMG/M metagenome (GOLD analysis project Ga0075421, IMG submission 75292) | Bulk soil microbial communities from a Populus tree surrounding site in Tennessee, USA - Soil MetaG P. deltoides SBSDD5 | ecosystem: Environmental > Terrestrial > Soil > Tree plantation... | reverse complement strand
TGCAGCGGCATGAAGTATTGCGGCAGCTTCTGATCCATGTCCGCGTTGGACTCGCGCCGCACCATCACGTACAGGCGGACGGGAAGTGCCCCCTCGGCCTCCATGCGCTTCAGGAAATCAATGGTCGCGAAACTCGAGCCGGCGTCGTGAAAACTGGTGACGCCCTTGGAGAGTGCCTCCTCGGCCGCCAGGCGAACCTGGGTGCGGCGCTCCTTTTCCCGGTCCTCTTCAGATCGCGCCGAATCGGCCCGCGCCTGTGCGGGGGCTACCAGGCGCTGAGCCGTTTCTCGCAGCAGCCCGGTCGGTTCGCCATCGGGACCCTTCACGATCTCGCCGCCGGGCGGGTTCGGTGTGCGACGCGTGATGTTCGCGAGCTCCATCGCGCGCTTGTTCACGAACGCGGCGTGGCCGCTCGCGTGTGTCAGGATCACCGGATTGTTAGGTGACGCCTTCGACAGCGCCTCGTGCACCGGATTTCCTTCGACAGCGCTCGGCGGAGGCACCTCCCACTTTTCCTGATGCCACCCGCGCCCGTAGATCCACGAATCGATTCTCGTATCGCGCGTGGCGATGGACACCATGTCCACGATGTCGTCCCATCGCTTCGCAGTCGTCAGGTCGAGAATCATCTTGGCGCGGCCCAGCCCCATGTAGTGGCCGTGACTTTCGATGAAGCCCGGAATCGCGAGTCGGCCCTGGAGATCGATGACCTCCGTGCTGTCGCCGATGAGCCGGCCGATCTCCGCGTTCGAGCCAACCGCGAGAATGGTCGCTCCGCGCATGGCGATTGCTTCCGCTTCGGGGCGGGCCGAATCGACCGTGACGATTCGACCATTCCGAAGAACGAGCGTAGCGGCTTCGCCGGATGGCGCGCGTGGCGAGCTACAGGCGGCGACAAGGGCCGCGACGATGACTAGCGTGCGTTGACTCATTATGAGTTAGGCGATGGGTGCTCCGGCAGTCCCTTGAACGCTGGTTTTGTGCTCGAACGAATATGCCGCCCGACCGTTCGTCCGGCCAACTAGCGGAAGGGCCCTTTGAAGACCAGGATTCGTATGTGAGCGGTGCACGGGGCAAGTGTCGAAGACCAGGCGACCGGATGACCGACTCCATCGGTGCGTCACCGCGCTCAGCAGGTTCCTGGCTCATCGGAGTGACGGCTGTGGTGTCATGTCTCGCCCGAGCCGAGGCACAGTCGTCCCCCACCATCGACGGCCCGCCCGCACCGGTGGCGCCCGAGGTCATCACGCGCACTCCGACTGGACAAGCGACGGTTCGCGCGATCAAGCTCACCGCACCGCTCAAGGTGGACGGAAGGCTCGACGAAGAGGTCTATACGCGAGAGAAGCCGTTCGGCGGGCTCATTCAGGTCGCGCCGCGCTACGGCGAGCCGCAGACCGAGAAGAGCGACGTCTGGATCACGTACGACAATCAGTACATCTACGTGACGTGCCGGTGCTGGGACTCGGCACCGCCTGACGAGTGGATCGTCAACGAGTTGCGCCGCGATACGAACGGGCTGCGCAACAACGATCACATCGGCGTGATGTTCGACACGTTCTACGACCGCCGCAACGGATTCATGTTCTACACGAATCCGTTAGGCGCGCGAGCGGACTATTCGGTCGTCGACGAGGGAGGGTCGAACACGGACTGGAATCCCGTCTGGACCTCGAAAGCGGGTCGGTTCGATGGCGGGTGGACCGTCGAGATGGCCATTCCGTTCAAGTCGATTCGCTACCGCGCCGGGACGAATCAGGTGTGGGGCGTGCAGCTGCGCCGATCCGTACGGCGGAAGAACGAATGGGGGTACCTCACGCCGGTGCCGCAGAGTTTGGCCGGCCCGCAGGCGCTCAACCGCGTCTCCACGGGCGCCACACTCGTCGGACTCGATCTCCCCGAGGCGGGGAAGAACATCGAGCTCAAGCCGTACGGTGTCTCTCGCATGACTACGGATCGTGCGCGAACGCCAGCCGTATCGAACCATCTGAGTGGCGACGTCGGCGGCGACATCAAATACGGCATAACGCCGAATCTTACGGCCGACTTCACGATCAACACCGACTTCGCACAGGTCGAGATCGACGAGCAGCAGGTGAATCTCACCCGATTCAGTCTGTTCTTTCCCGAGAAGCGTGACTTCTTCCTCGAGGGGCGCGGCATCTTCGACTTCGCTCGTGGCAACCTCGCGATGTTCAACGCTACGGGAGCGACGGACACGCCCTACCTGTTCTACAGCCGCCGCATCGGGCTCGACGCTGGCCGCGTCATTCCCATCATTGGTGGTGGCCGGTTGACGGGAAAGGTCGGGCAGTACGCCGTCGGCCTCATGAACATCCAGACGGGTGATGAGCCCGTCTCCCAAACAGAGCCGACGAACTTCACGGTCGTTCGCGTCAAGCGCGACGTGCTGCGCCGGAGCTCCATCGGCGTCATGGCGACGAATCGGTCGCCATCGACATTAGGCACCGGGTCGAACCAGGCGTACGGTGTCGATGGGGCGTTCTCGTTCTTCCAGAATGTGACCGCCGGCGTCTACTGGGCACGGACGGCGACAACAGGCTTGGTTGGTGACGACCAGAGCTATCAGGGCCGCTTCGAGTACAACGCCGATCGCTACGGCGCAAAGGCCGAGTTGCTGTCAGTCGGCAGGAACTTCAATCCGGAGGTGGGCTTCACGCGGCGGCTCGACTTCGAGCGGTCGTTCGGCGAGCTGCGCTTCAGTCCGCGGCCGAAAAGCATCAAGAGCGTCCGAAAGTTTACGTGGAGCGGCACCGGGGAGTACATCGCCAACGGAGCCGGGAGACTCGACACGCGGATCTTCGCGGGACACTTCATCACCGAGTTCGAGAGCAGCGACCAGTTCCAGCTCGATGTCACCAACGACTTCGAGCGGCTGGTGCGGCCATTCGTTCCCGTTGGGTCTACTGATACCATCCCAGCCGGCGCGTACACGTTCAGCGACGTCGCGGTCGCGTACGGACTCGGAGCGCAACGGCGCGTGTCAGGCACGATCACGCTGCGGGCTGGGGACTACTACAACGGCACCATCCGAAGTGTGACGGTGGGCCCGGGCGCATTTGCGCCGCGTATCTCGATTCTCACACAGCTGTCGCTGGAGCCGACGTTCTCCCTGACGCGGATCGCGCTTCCGACGGGAGCATTCACCACCAGGCTGGCGCGAATGCGAGTGGACTACGGGTTCTCCCCACTCATGTTCGTGAGTGGCCTCGTGCAATACAGCTCGGCCGACCGCACGGTGAGCTCGAATCTGCGTTTTCGGTGGGAGTACCTTCCCGGGAGCGAGCTCTTTCTGGTCTACACCGACGAGCGCGATGCGACGGAGGACCGATTGATGACGCCGACGACCGTGCGCGGACTCAGGAACAGAGTGTTCGTGGCGAAGATCAATCGGCTCCTCCGTTTCTGAGGAAGCGACGTGGATTATCGATCGTGATCGCGCGGACCTGCAGCTCAGGACGTCGGTGCGCATGACAACGCTACTTTGCGATTGCCTCATCCACTTCGTCCTTCGCCTCTCCGATCGCGCCGAGAAACTCATCCACCGTGCTGGTCGGCACGAGGCTCGCCGGCACGGGCTTCAGTCGGCCCTCGAATGTCGGCACATCGGAGAACTCGTCCTCTTGTAGCATCTCGGGGGCCAGGATGAGAGCGAGCAAGGTAGCGGAGGTGATGAAACCGGCTCGCCAGCGCCGCTTCCGCGAAAGTGCGTTCGCCACGGACAGGTGACCCGCGATGAGGGCGGCGAGCACGACGAGGAAGACTCCCGCGAACGCCACCGACGCGATGGTGCTATCGGGGAAGAAGAACGTCAGCCATTCGTTCAGGACGTTGTAGCCGACCACGATGAGGATCGCCAGCGAGATCATCGTCATGTGGCCCAGGAGGTGGAAGCGCCGGTCGGCTCCACGCGCCGCAACGCCCCACGCCGCGGCCCAGAGGAACGACACACCGGCCGCAGCTAGCACGGCGGCCAACACCGAGCTCGCGCTCGACCGCTCCGTGTTGCCCAACCATGTGACGAGCGCAACCGCCGCCAACATCAGCCCAATGACCACGCTGCGACCGAACGTCGTTTCGAGCCGCGGGGAGTAGAGCGATGCGGGAGGCGATTCGACGAGCGCCGGCGGGACGACCTCGTTCACGTCGCGGAACCGCAGGATCGTTCGCCCCATCCGCACCTCGACTCCGGGCCCCACGATGATCTTGCCGTTCGCGCGCGATCCGTTGGAGCGAAGGCCGTTGACGCTACCCGTGTCCTCGATCGCAATCTCACCGGATTCGTCCAGCCGGATTCGGGCGTGATGCGCGTCGGCGTACGGGTCGTCCACGATGATGTCGTTGGACAGCGCGCGCCCGAGCGTCAGCGGAAGCGTCTCGATCCGATGCCACGTCGGCATGCCGCGTCCATCGCGCAGCTCGAGGATCAGCGCCATGACACCAACCTCAGGTAGCGCTCCGACAACCGCTTGACGTTGTCGAAGGTCACACCCGTCATGCCGAGAGTGGAAACGAGGCCGACGTCGCGCGATCCGAGCACCGCGACCTTCAGGAACCCATCGTACAGCTCGCCGAGCTTACGGTATCGCCGCAGGCACAGGACGGCGCGCATCGGCACACTGTCGGCGCGCACGTTCCTGGTGACGCACTTCCAGCTGGTGACGAACTCCTCCAGCCCTGAGGGCGAGTTGTCAGAGGAAAAGACCGACGTATACAAAGCGAAGAAGCGGGACGAATTGAGCGTCTTCGTCGAGACCAGCTCGTGGTCGATCGTGATCGTGCCTGTCGTCTGATCCTCGTCGAGGTAGATGTCGTCGTCCGTCGCGCATCGATGCCGCGACTTTCGGTACGCCAGATCGTCGTCGCGGGTCGCGTCGCCCCAGCACCTGAAAAACGGCGCGGGCTGAGTGACGACCCGAAAAGGACCGAGCTCCATGGTCTTCGTCGACGAGTCGAACATGGTGCGCAGAAAGACGTCCTGGTGATCGCGGAGCTGCCGCGCAAGCTGCGCGAGCGACGGCGCTTCCCGACCTGCGTTCGCGGCGAGTGCGCCGCGTAGCAGGTCGGTGGCGCGATCGACGGGAACGAGAAAGCTGACCTGGTTGCCCTGCGTGGACACATTGATACCGATCACGTGTCCCGCGTCGTCGATCGTCGGACCACCGCTCATCCCCGGATTCAACGACGCGGTCAGATGAATGCGGGGATAGAGCGTATGGAGGAGCAGACCGTTGTAGGTCCCCTCGACGATGCTCAGTCCAAGGTCCTTCGGATGGCCAAGCGAGAAGAGTCGCGTGCCCTGCGCGACCGGGGATGGTCCGACCTCGAAGTAAGGCCTGCCGCGGAGGCCGGAGCTCAGAACCGCGAGGTCGTTGACGGCATCGAAGGCGACCACCGTGACCGGCAGCGTCGCTCCGCCCGGCTCGATCATCTCCGCCCGATAGCGCTCGGGCGTGTTGATCAGGCTGGAGATGACGTGGTAGTTCGTGACGATGTGGCCGTCCGCCGTCACGAAGAAGCCGGAGCCGAAGCTGGCCTTCGCCCCGGAGCTCGTCTCCACGACCTGAACCTTGATGACGCGGCTGGCGTAGCGGCTGAAGACTTCCGACGTGGCGGCGCTCCGCTCTTGCGCGATCGCAGCTGACGAAACGAAGCAGATGGCCAGCGCGGGCGCTGACAGGAAGCGGGAGAGTCTGGTCAAGATACGCTCAGCACATCGTGGAAGTAGCTAACGATCGTACAGCCCCGCGAGGGAGCGGTAGCCCTCATGTACCCGCTCATGCGCCTCCGCGAAGGTCACGCGGGGCCATGGGAGCCCTCACCGTCCGGCTCCCAGGCGAACCAGTCGGTCCACCTCTCGCTTGACGCGCTCGACCTCGGGTCGGAACCGCTCCTCGGGGTCCGGACGCATCCCGAGAAACCTGCGGTATGCCCGGATGGCGCCCTCGCGGTCGCCTGCGAGCGCGGCCAGGCGGCCCTCTTCCCGTGCGATCCACGCCGCCGATATCGTGTTGAGGAAATGATAGTACCGGCGGCGAACCGCTGTCAGGGCGCGGGCGGGTTCACCCATTGTCTCCCACAGCCGCCCGACAATGACCGGCCCTTCGAAGACCCCGACGTCCTGCCCTTCCATGAGCAGCGAATCGGCATGTTCGAGCCTGAGACGGGCGTCCGGTTGTCGGCGTGCGACGGCCAGCCAGGCGTCGATCAGCGCTACGCAGAACGGCTCTCGTGTGGCGTTGTTGCCGGCAACATAGACGGAGTCGGCGGCGTGGAAACTCGCCCGCATCACTGCGCGGAACCGCTCGGCGCTCGCGAGGTCTCCCCGCGACATGTGCCATTCGGCCAGCCAGCAGCCTAACGCGTACCGGTACGCTGCGTCGGCCACGCCGGTGTGTCGGGCGAGCCACGCCTCTACCTGTCGCGCGCCGCGCTCGCCCTCGGCGACGTCGAGATCTCCGTACATCGACTCGTATACGTCCGTGAAGTCGGGCGTAACATCGGGGGGGAGCATCCAGTGGTGTGGCTTCCTGCGTATCTGCTCACGCGCGGCCGTAAGCCGTCCCTGATTCGCAAGCAGCCAGTATTCGGCGACGGCGACGCCACGCGCATCTAAGGCGACGCCACGCGCATCGCTCGGGCTTGTCGCACGAGCCACCACGGTGGCGAGGGCCGCCCGCGCATCGACGGCGTCGATCCCTTCGATCGTCGCAATGCCATGGATGTGCGCGGCGTTCGTAAACGTCATCGCCGGAATGCGCGCACGGTTCGCTCTGATTGCCACGCTGTCGCCGGTGGCGTGCGCCAGACGCCAGCGGATGTAGTCCGCGTGATCGGCGAGTGAATCGAGCGAGAGGTACTTCGTCGCCGCCCAACGGGCTCGCGCGGTATCCCCGTCCATGACTGCCGCATCGACCAGGTGCTCATACGCCGAGGCGTAGCTGGAATCGAGGGCGAGGACGCGGCCGAACGCGGCGACCGCCCGCTTGCGCGCGTCCTCGCCGGGCCAAAGGAGCGGGCCGCCGTGGAACGTCTCGTCCGCGAGCTCGTGCCAGACGTCGGCATTATCGGGGGCCAGGCGTGCTGCGCTGTCCCACAGCGCCAGTACTGCGGTCGCTCCTCGGGGCCGATCGTACCCCGTAACCCAGTTACGTCCCGCGAGTGCCATGACTAACGCCCGGTCGCGGACGTTGAGTTGGTCGCGAGCCTTCCAGATGCGGGTGAGCGCCGCTCGAAACTCTGGGATTCGACCCGACCAGTTCGCGGCGAGTGTCCCGCTCAGCACGGCCAGTGCGAACGACGAATCGATCTGCAGCGCGCGCAGATAATGTTCGGTTGCCTCGTTGTAGCGTGCGCGACGAAACGCTGCCTGGCCGTCGAGATACGCGCGCAGGGCAGGGAGTGGTATGTCGGCGAGCGAAGCCGCAGCGCGGGCGTTGCCGCCGCGGTGACCGGCGAGAATCCGCGCGGTGAGGTGATCGACCAGTTGCGGCAAGCTGTCTGCCGGACCCTCGACGCGGATGTCGGCGCGGCGGCTGTCGCCGGCGTCCACGAGCACGGCACTGATCACGATGCGCCGTTCCGACCCGACGACGCTCCCGAGGAGTACACGCGCCGCGCCAAGGTCACGTGCGAGCTCGCGGGCTCGCTGCTCGGTCACTTCGTCACGCTCGCCGCCGGCACGCCGCCAGGCGGCGAGCGTCGCTCGGGGGTCGGTTGCACGCAGCCCACCTTCTCCCGTTAGGTTCGCGGCCAATAGGTCAACAATTCCTTCGCGGAGGTACGCGAGCGACGGGTGAGCGGAGACACGAAAGGGCGCGACCGTTACCACGTCGTCGTCCACGCGTGGCGCCGTCGTGCCACGGCGGGAGGCGAGCCAGAGCCCGGTCGTGACGGTAGCCACTACGACGCCCGCCGCGATCAATCGCCACGGTAGATTCCTGTGCGTTCGCGCCCCGACGGCGGGCCGCGTTCCGTCGCTTGGTGCGACGGCAATGGCGGCGAGCGCCCGCTCGATCTCCTCCGCACTCTGTGGGCGGTCGCCCGGCCGCTTCTCCAGGCAGCGCATGAGCAGGGCGGCGAGCGCAGGAGGCACGTTAGGCCGGTGCCTGGTGATCGGTTCAGGCGCCTCGGTGGCGTGCGCGGCGAGCACGCTCTGCATCGACCGTCCGGCGAAGACCTGGTGGCCGGCGAGCATCTCATAGCCCACGCACCCGAGTGCGTAGATGTCGGCGCGATGGTCGAGCGCCGGATCCCCGGCCGCCTGTTCGGGGGCCATGTACGCCGGTGTGCCGAGCCCGACACCCACCGAGGTGATGCCGTCGCTCAGACCACCATCTCCGTGCGTCGAGACGCTGAGCGCTTTGGCGACGCCGAAGTCTACGACCACCGCGTGCTGCTTGGTGAGCAGGATGTTCTCGGGCTTGATGTCTCGATGAACGACCCCGTGCTCGTGCGCGTGGGCGAGCGCGTCGGCAACCTCGCGCAGTATGCGAATCGTGTCGAGTACCGCCATCTCGCTGTGCTGCTGGAGGCGCAATCGTAGCGATTCGCCGGAGACGAATGGCATCGTATAGTACGGGACGCCGTGGACTTCCCCGGCGGACAGCACAGGCACGATGTGGGGATGCTGGAGGCGGGCCGCGACGGCAATCTCGCGCCTGAAGCGCTCTACACTGACCGGGGCGCTGGGGTCGAGCGTCAGGACTTTGACGACTACTTGGCGCTGGAGTGCCGCCTCGGTGGCGACGAACAAGCGCGCCATGCCGCCGCCGGCGAGCTCGCGCTCGAGTCGATAGGCATCGCCGAGAGCGGCCTGGAGGGCGTCCGAGAGAGGGCTTGCTGCGAAGGAGGTCACGTTACTTCGGTGTGCGCTGGCCCTGACGCTACCCGTCGTCGAGCGTCGCAGCGAATCGGCCGGTGACCCGCGATCCGAATCTTTGGGTGGCCGCGGGGAAAGTCCAGCGGCGAGCACGGGTGAGGACGAGGCGGCGGCGTGGATCGAAGGGGTAGATCACGGTGCGCAGGGCCGGGCTTCGTTTGCTGCCTGGTCGAGAAGCCGATCGAGGGCGGCTCGGTCCACGCTGCCGCCGAGCATCACGGCGTGGATGGGTTCGGTGTTCCGGATGTCCTGAAGCGGATTCGCGTTGAGCACCACCAGGTCCGCGATCTTGCCGTCGGCAACGGTGCCAAGGGAATCCGTGGCGCCGAGGTAGCGCGCCGGTTGAGCGTGGCGGTCTGCAGTGCCTGGAGCGGCGTTAGGTCCGCCTCGACGAACGCCTGGGCGACGGCAGGTGGAATGAGTGTCAGGCGGTCCATCGTTTCGAGTTACCGACTCTGCCATTCGTTCCGCCGCCGCCCAGATGGGGGATGCGCCTCATCTACCGCCTCGAAGAAGAACCGGCCGTTCCACTGGGGGAGCGAGGAGGGAGAGGCTGGCAACGACGGGCATGATCACTCCTCGAATGGGAGCCCTACGGAGTGACCGGCCGCGAGGCGCACACGCTCATGAAGGAGCGCGGCCGTTCGCCAACTCATCCTTCGCGGCGATCGGCAACGCTGCGTGAATCCGCAAAGCCGCGCTACTGAGTTGCTCGCGACTCACGAGCGTGATCTTCGTCGCTGCCCCGAGCTCGCGGGCATGAGCGACAGAGTCTGGTCAATCGATTCCGACTCTCCCTTTCACGGCCGCGATGAGCTTGGCCGAGTCATAGCCGACGCCATCCTTGAATACGGTCGTCACCTTACGGATGACGCTGGGATCCGCCGCCAGATCGCCCTGAAGCACGACGAGATCCGCGAGCTTCCCGCGCTCCACCGTTCCGAGCTTGTCGGAGACGCCGAGGATCTTCGCGCCGTTCAAGGTCATGATCTGAACTGTCTGCGCGGGCGTGAAGCCAGCCTCGATGAGCAGCTCGTAGTTCCGCTGATCGCCGAAGCCTGGGAGCGCGCCGCCGAAGCCAGTCGGATCCACACCGGCCGCCAGCAGCCCGCCTGCCTTCACGAACGCGTGCTCGAACGCCATCGCATTCTTGAGCGCCGCCGGCGTGAACGCCCAGTTCTTCGCCGTGTCGATCTGCGTGCGGATGCCGAGGTACGCCTGACGTACCTCCGGGCTCATCGCCTCGAGCGTGCGCTCGTCCTTCACCGGCCGGTTCGGCACGAACGGCTCGTACACGGCGAGCGTCGACGTCATCCCTACGCCCTTCTTCGTCATCGCGGCGATCGTCGAGCTTGCCGTGTCGCTCGTCATGCTCGCTACACTTACGCGCCCGACGCTGCCCGGCGGGCACAAGTCCGCCTTCTTCTGCGGATCGAAGTCGGTCGCCGTCAACA
>Ga0075421_100013015_pt1 | contig 10358 bp, 9 predicted proteins | sample SoiMetdeltSBSDD5_FD_75292 | JGI IMG/M metagenome (GOLD analysis project Ga0075421, IMG submission 75292) | Bulk soil microbial communities from a Populus tree surrounding site in Tennessee, USA - Soil MetaG P. deltoides SBSDD5 | ecosystem: Environmental > Terrestrial > Soil > Tree plantation... | reverse complement strand
CAAAGGCAATCGCCCGGCCCGCCCAACCGACCGCAAACCAGAAGGTCAGCGACAGGGCGGCCACCACGAGATTCGCTGTTCGCGGGCGGACCCCCGGCTCCGATCGGAAGAAGCTCCGGAACACGCCGAACTGGCACAGCATGGCGAGGGCGAGCGACGCCATCTTGAGCTGAAAGGCGGGGTTGGCCAGGTATTTCGCGGGGTTGCCGAGGAACATCACGGCACCGGACGCCAGGACGAGCGTCGCCCCGACCCACGCCCACGGTCTGAGCTGCCGCTCGACCTCAGCCAGCCGCCAATCCATCATGGTGACGCCCGCCAGTCGGAGGTTGAGCACCAGGATGGCTGCCAGCAGCACGGTCAATCCCACGAGGTGCACCGACTGCACTGCCGGCATCCCGAAGCTGCTGTCGCGGATGAACACGATGGTGCTGGTGTTCGAGCACCACTCGAGCCACGACATGATCGCCGTCATGAGGGCCTTTCAGAACTGATACGCCATCGTGCGGCCGCAGATGATCACGCCGATCCAGACGATCAGCGAGAGCCCACCGCAGATCCGCGCGCCGAGCGGTGTTCCACCGCCGGCGTCCCACTGAGCCATCCTCGGATAGAAGACGATCTGGAAGAGCGCCGCATTGATCCCCAGTACGAGGATGAACGCCAGCTTGGTGCGGAAGAACACGCTTTCATAGGCCTTCGACGCCTGCGTCATGAAGAGGAGCCCGCCGGTGAGGAACATGATGGCGAATCCGACCTTCGACCAGCGCAGGACATCGCTCATCAGCCTGGCCGCCGACCCGCCTTGGAACGCCAGACCGAGCAGGCGCAGATCGAACATCAGGATCATGCCGACCGACAGCGGAAGCGCGAGGATATGGCTGCCTTCGATGATCGGGAACAGCCAGACCGACTCGCTGATGGCGATCGCCAGCCGTGTCTGCTCGAGCCATTGGCACCAGCCAAGCAAGGACATAGCGTGGCGTGACTGTACAGGAGCGGTGAGCTTCCAGCAAGGGCGACGGTTACTCCTCGCGCAGCGCCGTTGTTGGTGCGACTCGTGCCGCCCGCATTGCCGGGATCCAGCTGGCGAGCAGCGTCACCGCCGCCAACGTCGTCATCGCCAGGGCGAGCGTGGCCGGATCGCCGGCCTGCAGGCCATATAGAAATGAGGTGGCGGCCCTGCCGGCGTAGATCGACAAACCGCCGCCGACGACCAGCCCCGCCAGCAGGAGGCCCCCCGCTTCCCGCACGATCATCCGCACCACCGAGGATGCGTCCGCGCCGAGGGCCATGCGCACGCCGATTTCCATCCGCCGCCGCGCGACCATGTACGACATCAGTCCGTACAGCCCGATGGTCGCGATCAGAAGGGCAAGGCCCCCGAAGAACCCCGACAGCGTTGCCATCAATCGTTCGCGGGTCAGCGATCGCGCCAGCTGGGTACGGACGTCCTGATACTTGATCGCCATCGCGGCGTGGACGGCGAGAATGGCTCGCGTCGCCGCCGCCGTCGTCGCTGCCATGTCGGCGTCGGTGCGTACGACGACTCTCAGATACGGTGCCGGATGTTCGTCTTGCCCCGCGGCCAGGTACACGAGCGGCTCGAACGGCTCGCGCAAATCCGAGTACTTCGTGTCGGCGACGACGCCGACAATCTGAAACGCCGGTTGTGGCTGGCCCGATTCTCCCTCCACCTCGAACGATTGGCCGATCGGATTGCGCCCGGCAAAAAACGCGCGCGCCGCCGCCTCGCTCACGATTGCGACCCGCGTCGACCGCGTCGTATCGCGGTCGTTGAAATCACGGCCGGAGACGAGACCAATGCCGAGCGCCTCGAAGTAGCCAGGCCCGACCGCGTTGAAGTTGGTCGAGCGCGGCTGCACGGCGCCACCAATCACGAGCCGGTTGTTCCAGAAGCTTCCGCCGATTGGGGTGGTGAAGGCCTGCGCGACGCCCCGGACGCCAGGTACCGTGCGCAGCGCATCGATGAGGCGCTGATTGAACGCCGATCGGGCTGCTTCGGGAACGTTCACCTTGCGGAAATCGATCTCGGCAGTCAACACGCCGTCGTCGCGAAACCCTGGATCGAGCGTCGTCAGGTTGCGCAGCGTGCGCGCGAACAGCAGCGCACCGACGACGAGCACCAGTGACAACGCCACCTGCAGGACGACCAGTGCCCGGCGCACGCCGAAGCGCTCGCGACCGGTGGTCGATCCGCGGCCACCGGCTTTGAGCGCGACTCCAAGCGAGGTCCTGGTCGCGCGCAGCGCCGGCGCCAGGCCGAAGACCACGCAGGCCGTGATCGCAACGCCGGCGGCGAACCCGAATACCCGGCTGTCGAGCGCGAGATCCACGAACAGCGGGTTGGCGTCGGAGCTGAGGAACGAGACCAGGAAGCGGCTGAACCACTGCGCCGCCGCGATTCCGGCGGCCGTGCCGATCGTCGCGATCAGCAGGCTCTCGGCCAGCAGCTGACCAATGACGCGGCGGCGGGACGCGCCGATAGCGAGCCGGACGGCGACCTCCCGTCCGCGCGCGGCGGCACGGGCGAACATCAGATTGGCGAGGTTCGCGCAGGCGATCAGCAGGACAACACCGGTCACACCGAGCAGGACGTTGAGTGAATCCCCATAGGTGCGGCGCAGGTCGCTGATCCCCGACCCCGCGGCGCGCGCGCCAATCACCATCTCGCGATAGTCCTTGGCGTCGGCCGCGGCGTACCGGGGCGAGACCGTTTCAGCAAGGATGGCCGGCGACATGCCTGCGAGCTGCGCATGCGCCTGCTCCAGCGTGATCCCCGGCTTGAGCCGGCCGATACCGCCGAGGAACCATGTGTCCGGCCGATCGAGCCCGCTGCGCTCGCCGACGATGATCGGCTCCGCGCAAATCGGCACCGCAACGTCGAAACGGTGGCCGACATCGACGCCATAGAAGTCCCGGGACGTGACGCCGAGCACGTCGAACGGGTGGCCGTCGAGCAGCACGCGGCGTCCGGAGATGGACGGATCGCCGCCGTACTCGCGTTGCCAGAATGCATGGCCAAGCACGGCAACTCCACGACAGCCTTTCACATCGTCGGCCGGCGCGAGCAGACGGCCCGCGGCCGGCCGCACGCCGAGCACATCGAAGAAATTGCCGCTCACCCACAAGCCCTGCGCGGGACGCTGCTCGCCGCCCGCGGCAAGATCGAAGTACATCGATCCCCAGGCGGTGAGTCCCGAGAAGGTCTGCTGCTGATCGCGGATCCTCAGGTAGAGCGGATACGACAGCATTGGCCAGCGCCCGTTGAACGTCCCGGTGCGCCCGTTCGGCGCCTTGACGACGCGGACATCGACGAGCTGCTCGGGAGCGGGCACGGGCAGCGTCCGCAGACGCACGGCATTCACCAGTTGGAAGATCGCGGTATTCGCGCCCGTGCCGAGCGCCAGGGTGAGGATGGCGACGATCGCGAAGGTGGGATTGCGGCGCAGCAGTCGCGCGCCGTAACGGACGTCCTGCCAGAGTGTCTCGAGAAAACCGAAGGAGTTCATGGTGTAGATCTCTTCGCGAATGCGGGTTGGATTGCCGAGCTTGCGATAGGCGGCGGTGCGGGCTGCGTCGAGGGGCAGGCCGCGCGCGAGATTGTCGGCGATTTCTTCGGCGAGATAGGACTCGAGCTCGCGCGCGCGCTCCTCGTCCCATCGAGCGCGGCGGAAGAAGCGCGTGAGACGCATCACGCTACTCCGTTGCCGGTCGGAGCACGCGGTTGACGGCGCGCACGATCTGGTCCCAGCGATTGGTCTGGGTCTCGAGCTGCTTGCGGCCGGCGGGCGTCAGGCGGTAGTAGCGGGCGCGGCGATTGTTTTCCGACGTCCCCCAGAACGACGCAATCCAGCCGCGGTCTTCGAGGCGATGGAGCGCCGGATAGAGGGACCCGTGCTCGACCTGAAGAACATCTTCTGAGCGATGCTCGATCGCGTGCGCAATCGTGTGCCCGTGGGCCGGACCGAGCGTCAGGGTCTTCAGCACCAGCACATCGAGCGTCCCCTGCAGCATGTCGCCTTCGATGGGGGGGCGGCCGCGCCGTGGCATGTCTGGGAAGATAATCTAGTGGAAGGCGGTTGTCAAAACCGTTGGCGCCTGTCGGCGGCCGTGCCGCGCGACCAACGCGCTGGGATAGGATCGACCCCGCTGAGGAAAGGTGGGTCCATGCGCGCCTTGGTCGTGATTGCCGCGGGCATTCTGGTTCTTTCCGCCTGTCGAGGGCGCGAGCCCGCCAAAGGAGAGGCCCCCCCAGTCCCTGAATTCCGGCTGAATGCCACCATCAGGGACATCATGGATGCCTTCATCGACCCCGCCGCCGATCACATCTGGGACGCGGTGGCGATCACCGTCACCGCCAAGGGTCGGGTGGAGAAATACCCGCGAACCGACGAGGAGTGGAAGGAACTGCGCCGCCGGGCGATTCAGGTGATGGAAGGCGCGAACCTCCTGCTGGTGCCAGGGCGCCACGTCGCCCGGCCAGGCGAACAGGTGGATCCACGCGTCGCCATCCCACCGGATCAGATCGAGGCGATGATCAACCAGGATCGCGCGGCCTTCACGAAGATGGCGCACGATCTGTACGACAGCGTGCTGCCGGTGCTGCAGGCCATCGACGCCAAGGACAAGGACAAGCTGCTAGACGTCAGCGACGCCATCGACCGGGCCTGCGAGAACTGCCACATCAAGTACTGGTACGCCAAGCGGTAAGGCTGGGATCCTCCAGCATCACTCCAGGCCGCGCGAGGCCTTCGCTTCGCGGAGCTTCATGAGCCTGGCTCTGTGCTGCCGCGTATCGAGATAGGTGGTGGGCCCCATCGTGGGCGCCGTGGTCTCGTCCGCAATGCTGGCGGCCACGTCGTCCGTGTCGGCGTACTCGAGCCGGTGCTTTCCAATGACCACAACGTCGCCGCTCTTCAGCGCGCCGCGGTAGACGTGCTGCTCGTTCACATACGTGCCGTTCTTGCTCCGGAGATCCTCGACCACGACCTGATCTCCGTCGACGAACACGCGAGCATGGTGACCCGACACTGCAGGGTTGTCGATCACGATCGTGTTGTCCGGCAGGCGCCCGATCGTCGCCTCCGATTCGATGGGGTACTCGTTGATGATGCGGTCGTCGAATTTGAGCAGAAGCTTTGGCATCGGAGAATCCCTGCGTTCGACGCTTACAAAGGTCACGCCACCAGCTCACCAACCCGCCGATCGAACGGGGCAGCGTTTTGCAATACGCACACCCGCACAGGTGTCGGGCAACGGCCGGGTCCCAGCCCGATCGCCGCGAGTGTTGAACGGTCGCTGACCGTTCTGAGAGCGCAATCACATATCTGTCGTCACGGACAGCTGCCTCTGATGATTGGCACGACCATCGGCAAGTATCGGATCGTCGGCAGCCTCGGACGGGGCGCCACGGGGATTGTCTACCGCGCCGCCGACGGAATGCTCGAGCGGGACGTCGCGATCAAAGTCTTGAATCCGCACGTCGCCGCCAGCGACATCATCAAGCGGTTTCGCGCAGAAGCGACGATCCTCGCGAAGTTGAACCACCCGGAAATCGCCACGATTCACGAGCTGCTGCAGACCGATACGGACCTGCTCATGGTGATGGAGCTGGTGCGTGGGGAAACCCTGGAGAGCCTGTTGGACCGCGTCGGCCCGATGCCGCCGGACGTCGCGGCGCGTCTCATCGGTGGCATCCTGTCAGCGCTCGCTCATGCCCACCGCAACGGGATCGTCCATCGCGACTTGAAGCCCGCCAACGTCATGGTGACCGAGCTCGGCGGGATCAAGATCATGGATTTCGGCATCGCTCGTGTCTGCGGCGCCGAGCACATGACGATCGACGGATACGTCGTCGGCACGCCCGCATACATGCCTCCGGAACAGGTCCTCGGAGAAGAGATCGATGGGCGCGCCGATCTCTATGCCGTCGGCGTGATCCTGTATCGCCTGCTGACTGGAAAGCTCCCGCTCGATGCCGATGCGCCGCTGGCGATGATGCACAAACAAATCGCTGAAACGGCACCGCCGCTGCACGTGCATCGTGAGGGACTTCCTGATTGGTGCGAACCGGTCGTGCGCCGGGCGCTGGCGAAGGCAGCGGCGGATCGTTTCCAGACCGCGGACGAATTCAGAGCGGCGATCGGCCGTGCCACCGGGCAGGTGCCGGCCATCGATCTCGCGAGCGCTCTGGCGATTGCGGTCGGCGACCCGGGTTCGACGTCTGTCGACACTGACGGCGTGGAGACCGTACGGCTCGAGCGAAAACGCGAACCGTCCCCAAGAACGGTCACCATCGCCGTCCCCGTCGATGGCACGAGCGTGGCGGTGCCGCCGGCCGCGCTGTTCACACGTGCGACGAACTTCGTTCGGGCGCGCCAGCCAGCGGCCTGGGCGGGTGGCGTTGCCGCGTCGGTCGTGTTCGTCGCCTACCTCGCGAACAGCGCGCTCGCCGATGACCCGAAACGGGCGGGAGGGTCCGGCGAGACCGCGAAAGCCGCGACGTCATCTGAAACGACATCCGCGCCGCAGCGCCGCAATCCGCCGATCGCAACCCGTACCGCTGGGAGCAGCCCGCCCGTCGCCGCGTCGCCGGTCACGTTTCGGGCACGGATCGTCCGTGCACCACAAGGCAGGGCGCGCGATCAGGAGGCGCAGCTGTCGTTTGGTGACGATCGCCTGACCGTGGCGGCAGACGCGTCGCCACAGCATCCCGTGTTCTCCGCGACTTATCGAGAAATCGCGGCCATCGAACATGCTCAGGAACCCGGGTGGAAGCCCCCGCAAAAGCTCTCGAGGGTGATTCGAGTGCACGACGATGTGTTGGACGCCATCGGGATCCGCGACCGTCACAGTGTTTCGCTGTACACGAAGACCGACGACGAGTTCATCGTTCTGCGCGTCGACGAACGGACCGTTGGAAGGCTGCTCAAAACGCTGACGGAACGCACCGGCCGGGATCCTGGGCGGGCGCGGACGCGCTAGCAACCGCCGTCGCGCAACCGCTTTGACAGCGTCGAGGCCCAAGCCGACAATCGACCGACATGGTCGTGACCGCGTTGCTGCGAAACTTGCGCCCGGTGCTGCATCCGACGGTGGTCTGCTACTGCCTGCTTCCCGCGCACCAGGATGTTCGACACGTACCGTGGATCGGTCTGTTCCGGGAGTCCGAAGGGCTGACGGTCATTGTGGCCGAGGAGACCGCGCATCAGCGCGGGTGGCCGGTCATGTTCCGCGCGGCGTGGATCACGCTGACGATTCAATCGGACCTGAGCGCGGTCGGGTTGACCGCGGCGGTCTCAGGCGCGCTTGCCGAGGCCGGGATCAGCTGCAACGTTGTCGCCGCCGTGAATCACGACCACCTCTTCGTCCCAATCGAGCTCGGGCCGTCGGCTCTATCGGTGCTCGAAGGGCTGCAGCGCGCCGCTGAGCAGGCGAGTCATCCATCCACGTAACGGCGAAGTCGTACAATCACTCCTCAGTCATGGCTCGCTCCCTCGTTCTGCTGTTCACGTCCGTTGTCGCGATCGCGGAGCTGAACCCAGCCGCGCAGGCGAAGCCGCTGTTCACGTTTCACAGCAACGCCTGGCTCAATCTGCATCACTTCGCGCGGGCGTCCGCGCGCGGCGGGCCGGCGCCGACCAACTTGTCGGACGAGGAAAGCCGGCAGTGGTCGGAGGGCGTCGAGTTCTACAAGAAGTACGCAGGCCGCGACTTGCTCCTCGACGCCGGCATGGTCGACATCAAGAGCGCCCTTCGCGGCGCCGAGGGAAAACCGAGCCTCGATGGAATCGCGATCGACCCGGCCCTCAGAGCAACCCTCGAGCGCCTGATGTCGATTTATCAGCGGCGCTGGTGGCCCGAGCACGACCGCGCCAACCGCGCATGGATCGCGGCGGTTCAACCGCTGCTCGATCGACATGGAGTCGCGCTGGGCCAGGCGCTCACCCGCACGTACGACTCGACTTGGCCGAGCGATCCGATCCCTGTCGACCTTTCGGTGACAGCCGGTCCGAATGGCGCCTACACGACCGGTCCACCGACACTCGTGACGATGTCGTCCACCGAGCGAGGCCTCCAGGGTCTTGCCTCGCTCGAGATGCTCTTTCATGAAAGCTCGCACAGCGCGGTGAGCAATCTCTTTCCCCGAGTCCGACAAGCGGCGGGTGAACACAACGTCTCGGTTCCACCCCAGCTCTGGCACGCCGTGCTCTTCTATACCGCCGGCGAGCTGACGAGGCGCGAGCTCGACACGCATGGGGTCGCCTACTCGCCATACGCCGGCGCGGACCTGTACACCAACCTGTGCGGCGCTGGCTGCCGCGAGAAGGTCGTCGAGCACTGGACGCCTCGACTCGATGGCAGGCGATCGGTTGGCGATTCGCTTTCCGCGCTGGTGGCGTCGTTCAAATAATCGAGATGGCATTCAAGACCGCGATCGAAACGTTCCTCGCAGTTCTGTTCGTGGTCGTGGTTTGCGTCGGGACGATCGAGTCCCCGGTATCGCGGCGTTGCGCCAATTGTCGGACGTGGAGCGGAGTGCCCTCGTGACGCGGCTGAGGGCGGACACGCAGACCTGGTTCGAGCGCGCCGCGTCGCAGACACCGTTTTCCGCGGTTCCCCGCGAGGAAAGCGATCGCTTCTGGTCATGGTTGTCGGGAGATCCCTGGCTTTTCGTTTCGTGATTGGCGATGCGCTGACGATATCAATCGAGGAATCACTCCTCGCCTCGCCTGAAGCTGCCGCCCGGATCCCCGCCGACGTGGCCCGTGGGCGCCACCCATTCCCAAGCTCTGCCATGGCCTCTACGCGCGGCGGCAGTCAGCCCAGAACCGTGATCCTTCGGAGCAATTCGTATTGACAAAAACCCGGAAATACCGGGGCGGCCGCGGCGAAAGCCGAAAAACACACCGGATTTGCGCTGGATCGCACCCCATCGTCAGGCGGAACCAAAATTGTTTGCCCCCCGGCGATGGGGATGTTCTCCAACGCGTCGGACGTGGCAGTCGATCTCGGTACGGTGAACACGTGCATCTACACGCGTGGCTCCGTCGTGCTGAACGAACCGTCGGTCGTAGCCTTCAATACCGTTCGCGGCGGCATCGAAGCAATCGGCTCTGACGCGCGCGAGATGCTGGGCCGCACGCCGGCGAACATCACCCCCGTGTGGCCGATGCGCAACGGCGTGATCGCCGATTTCGAGGCGGTCGAGAAGATGCTCGCGCACTTCGTCCGCAAGGCGACCGGCCGCACCTATTGGCGCCATCGTCTCGTGATTGGCGTTCCCGCCGCAAGCACGCCGGTCGAACGGCGCGCGGTCAAGGACAGCGCGAGGCGGATGAAGGTCAGCGACGTGCAACTCGTCGACGAGCCGATGGCCGCCGCGATTGGCGCCGGCCTGCCTGTCACCGAGCCAACCGGCAACATGATCGTCGACATCGGCGGTGGAACGACCGATATCGCCGTACTGTCGCTCGGCGGCGTCGTCTACGGCCGATCGCTGAAGCTCGCCGGCGGCGACATGGATGACGCGATCATCCAGCACGTCAAGCGCCGGCACAACCTTCTCATCGGCGAACCCACAGCCGAACGAATCAAGCGCGAGATTGGATCCGCGGCGCCGCTGCCCAAGCCATTGACGATGGAAGTCAAAGGCCGGCACATCTCAGAGGGCGTCCCGCGCACGGTCAAGATTAACGATGCCGAGATTCGCGAGGCGCTGTCGGAGCCGGTGCGCGCGATCGTCAAGGCCATTCGCGAAGCGCTCGAGTGCGTGCCTCCGGAGTTGTCGGGGGACATCTACGAGCGTGGGGTGGTCCTGACCGGCGGGGTGGCGCTGCTGCGCAGATTCGACGAACACCTGCACAAGGAAACCGGCCTGCCGGTGCTGATAGCCGAAGACCCGATGGCCACGGTGGTCGTGGGGGTCGGCAAGCTGCTCACCAATCGCGATCTGCTGTTGAGGGTCGCGATCCCCGAAAGCTGATCGGATGAAAGGCGAGCGCCCAGTGGCGCCCGCCCTCCTCGGGTGCGTGTCTAGCGGCCCACCGACAGCGTGACGCGGTACTCGCCGACGTTGTCCTGGAAGAAGTCGTCATTCACCGACAGATAGAGACGTCCGGTGGCATTCGCGGTGATCGTCCGCTGATTGCCCACCAGCATCGGCGCGCCATTGTTGATGCGCGCGATCAAGGCACCCGCCGGTTCGTTGGGCAGCGGCGCCGACTGCGCCCGGCGGCCCTGCCGCGAGCCGGCCGGCTCCGACTGATCGGATCCGTTGTTGCTGAGCGTCACCGTACCGGTGGCGTCGATGCCGATGCGATCGCCCTGGCGGA
>Ga0075421_100013014_pt1 | contig 10358 bp, 9 predicted proteins | sample SoiMetdeltSBSDD5_FD_75292 | JGI IMG/M metagenome (GOLD analysis project Ga0075421, IMG submission 75292) | Bulk soil microbial communities from a Populus tree surrounding site in Tennessee, USA - Soil MetaG P. deltoides SBSDD5 | ecosystem: Environmental > Terrestrial > Soil > Tree plantation... | reverse complement strand
TGAAGGAGGACCTCGTCCGCAACGCCGAGCGCGTCGGCAAGCTGATGCTCGCGCGGCTCGAAGCGCTGAAGGAAAAGCACCGATGCGTGGGTGAGGTGAGGGGCAAGGGCCTCATGCTCGGCATCGAGCTCGTGCGCGACCGGCACACGAAGGAACCGCTCGGCAAGGACGTGACGCGCGCGCTGTATCAGGAGTGTCTGCGCCGCGGCCTGGTGGCCATGACGTACTCGCCCTCGATCCGCATCAATCCGCCGCTGGTGATCCAGGAGGACGCGGCCCTGGCCGGCCTCGCCATCCTGGACGAGGCGCTGGACGCGGTCGGGCGCGAGCACGGCGTGCGGTGAGGATGCTCCGCGGAGCCATCATCGGGCTCGGCAACGTCGCCCTCGGCGTTCACGGCCCGGCCTGGGCGGGTCGTGACGACGTCGAGATCGTGGCGGTCAGCGATACCGATCCCGCGCGCCGCGGGCCGGCCCTGGCGGTGCTGCCGTCGGCGCGCTGGTATGACTCGGCCGATGGGCTGTTCGCGCGCGAGCGGCTCGACTTCGTCGACATCTGCACGCCGCCCGTGAGCCACGGCCCGCTCGTGTGTCAGGCGCTCGAGCGCGGCTTCCACGCGTTCTGCGAGAAGCCGCTCGCGATCACGCGTGACGAGCTCGATCGCGTGACCGCGCTGGCCGAGACGACGCGGCGGGTCGTGCACACGGTTCACAACTGGCGCCACGCGCCGATCATCAAACGCGCCACCGAGCTCGTGCGCGCGGGAGAAGTCGGGCGCGTGACCCGCGTGGTGTGGAACACGCTGCGCACGCGGGCCGCGGCCACCGCCGGCAACGGTCACGGCGGGAACTGGCGACTGGATCCCACGATGGCCGGCGGCGGCGTCCTCACCGACCACGGCTGGCATGCGTTCTACGTGGTCGGTGGATGGATGCTCGACGCTCCCACGTCGCTGAGCGCGCGCCTCGAGCACCGGCAGTCCACCGATTTGCCGGTCGAGGACACCGCGACCGTGCACGTAACCTTTCCCGATGCCACGGCGGAGATCTTTCTCACGTGGGCCGCCGACCGGCGCGACAACACGGCGTACGTGATCGGAAGCGATGGCCGGCTCGAGCTCCAGGGCGAGACGCTCACGCTCGAGCGCGGTGGCCACGTCGAGCGGTGGACGTGCCCCCCCGCGCTGTCGAACGGCTCGGTCCACCCCGACTGGTTCGATCCCGAGCTGCTCGAGTTCCTGCACGCGGTGCACGGCACGGCGCCGCACTCCAATCTCGCCCAGGCGCGGCTCTGCGGCGTGCTCGAGAGCACGGCGCGCGAATCGAACCGTCGTGGTGGGGAGCCACTGGTGGTACCGGCGCTCCGCATGCCGATGGTATGAGCGGCGCGCGCGTCGAGGCGGCGGCCGGCCCACTCCTCGTCGTCGTCCCCTCCGTGCCGAATGGCAGTGCCGGTGTCTCCGCCGTCACCGTGGTCGGCGGTCTTCCATTGATCACACGGATCGTGCGCGCGGCGCAGACAACGGGGTATGCGGAAGTGCTCGTGTGCGACGGCGATGCCGGGGTTCGCCGGCTCGTCGAGCGCGCGGGCGCGGCCGTCGTCGTGTCGCCGTCGGACATCGTCGCCGCGCGCGAGCGGCGCCGGGTCGTCCTGGTGCCCGCCAACGTCGTTCCTCAACCGCGGTGGCTCCGCGCGTTACTGGACGAGCCGATCGAGTCCGAGCGGCTCTACGTCGACGGCGCGTCGGTAGTCGTGGTGGAGACGACGCGGCCGGGCGCGGTGATCGCGGCCGCCGCGGGCGCGACGAGTGCGCCGGCCGTCGTCGGCTTGCTGTCTCGCATGTTCGACAAGGGCCCGGAGCCGCTCACGCTCGATGGACGCTTTGTCGTCTCGTCGTCGGGCGAGGTCCCACGGGCGGAAGACTGGCTCCTGCGCAGCCTGATCAAGGCAAACGAAGGGTTCATGTCGCGGCATTTCGAGCGCCGGATCTCGCTCGCGATCACACGGCGGCTGGCGTCGACGCGCGTGACGCCGGACATGATGACGCTCACGAGCCTGGCGATCGGGCTGTCGGGGGCGCCGTTCTTCCTCAGCTCGGCGCCGGCGCTGCAGCTCACGGGCGCGTTGCTCTTCCTCATCCATTCGATCCTCGACGGCTGCGACGGCGAGCTGGCGCGCCTGAAATTCCAGATGTCACGCCGCGGCGCGATCCTGGATTTCTGGGGTGACAACGCCGTGCACGTCGCGGTCTTCGTCTGCATCGCGATCGGCTGGACGCTCGGCTCCGGCACGGCGTGGCCACTCCTGCTCGGCGCGGCGGCGGCGGCGGCCACGCTCGGCTCGGCCGCGCTCATGTTCGAGCGCACCGCCGAAGACCGGCCCGAGGGCGCGGACAGCCCCGTCATGGCGCGCGTCACTGCGGCCCTGGCCAGCCGCGACTTCATCTATCTCCTGATCCTCTGCGCGGCGTTCGGCAAGGCGGCGTGGTTCCTGGCCGCGACCGCCGTCGGAACGCCGGCGTATCTCCTCCTGGTGCTGTGGAACGAGCGACGTCGTGGCCGCGTTCGCTGACGTCCTGCTCCGCGGACTGAACCTGTCGGGTCAAGCGATCGCCATCGGGGGCGTGGCGTTCATCCTCCTCGTCCTGTGGCCGGGCTCGACCCGCGCGTGGCGCCTGCTGGCGCTCGGCGCCGCGGGCGTCGCCCTGACGCAGGGCCTGCTGCTCGGCACGCTCGCGGCGGCGCTCAGCTCGGCAGGCGACTGGCACGTGCGTGAGCTGCTCGCGACATCGTTCGTCTGGGCGAGCCTGCTGAGAATCCTCGCCGCGGCCGGCCTCGTGGTCGGCGCGCTCGCCCTGCGCGCGCCCGCGCAGACGCGGCTGCGGTGGACGGTGCTCCTCGGCAGCGCGCTCGTGCTCATCGTGGCCGGTGCCTGGACGAGCCATGCGGCCGCGCGTGCCGGCCATCGCGCCACGCTGATGGCCCTCGACGCGCTCCACCAGCTCGCCGCGGCGGTCTGGGTCGGTGGCCTCGTGCATCTGCTCGTCACGGTGTTCGGCTCGAGCGAGCGCGCGGGCGATCGCTCGTGGTCCGTGCAAACGCTCCAGCGCTTCTCGGCGATGGCGTTCGGGGCCGTGGCGGTGCTGATCCTCGCGGGCGTCGGGCTCACGCTCGGCTACGTCGACGGTGTGCCCGGGCTGGTCGGCACGGCCTACGGCGTGATGGTCCTCACCAAGGTCGTGCTGCTCGGCGGCCTCCTGGCGCTGGGTGCCGCGAACTTTTTCGCGATCCGTCGGTTCGCGGCCGGGCGCCTGATGTCGCGGCAGCGCCTGCGGCGCTTCGTCGAGGTCGAGCTCGGGCTCGGCCTGACGGTGCTCTTCGCCGCCGCGTCGCTGACGTCGCTGCCGCCGGCCGTGGACGTCGTGGCCGACCGCGCGACGCTGGGCGAGGTGGCCACACGGTTCACCCCGCGCGTGCCGACGTTCGTGTCACCGACGATCGATCAGCTTCCGGTCGACGATCCGAACGCGCCCCGCACGGATGCCGATCGCGCGTGGTCCGAGTACAACCATCACGTCTCGGGCGTGTTCGTGCTGATGATGGGATCGCTCGCGCTGCTGCACGTGACGGGGCTTGCGCGCTGGGCACGTCACTGGCCGCTCGTGCTGCTGGGGCTCGCGGCCTTCATGCTGGTGCGCAACGACCCCGGCGCCTGGCCGCTCGGCCCGCAAGGATTCTGGGCGAGCATGGCGGAGCCGACGGTCTTGCAGCATCGCGCGTTCGTGCTGCTCGTGGTGCTCTTCGGTCTCTTCGAGTGGATGGTGCGCACGCATCGCGTTCGATCGCCGCGGTGGCCACTGGTGTTTCCGCTGTTGTGCGCCGTCGGCGGCGGCCTCTTGCTCACGCACTCGCACGCCAGCCTCAATCTGAAAGCCGAGTTCCTGCTCGAGGTCACGCACGCGCCGCTCGGCGTGCTGGGGATCGTGATCGGCTGGGCGCGCTGGCTCGAGCTCAGGCTGGCGGCACCGGAGGATCGCATGCCGGGGCGCGTGTGGGCGACCGGCATGACCGTATTCGGCCTCTTGCTGCTGCTGTATCGGGAGAGCTGACCGGCACGCATGACGTTCCTCCGAGCCGGTCTCCTCGTGGTCGGTGTGGTGTTCCTGGGCATCCTCGTGGCCACGAACGATCCGGCGGCGATCTTCGCCTCGATCAAGCAGTTGTCCTGGCGGCTGGCCGTCCTCGTGTGCTTCCCCTTTGCGCTGGTCAACGCGTTCGACACGCTCGGTTGGCACTTCGCCTTCCTCCGCACGCGTGTGAGCTTTCCGATGCTCGTCGGCGTGCGGATGGCAGGCGAGGCGTTCAACCTCACGACGCCGACCGGCTCGGTCGGCGGTGAGTTCGTCAAGGCATGGACGCTGCGCGGCCGCGTGCCGTTCCACGAGGCCATGCTGTCGGTCGTCGTCGCCAAGACGACGATCATGATCGGCCAGGGGCTGTTTCTGCTCGTCGGCATCGGCGTGACGTGGATGGCGGCGCCGGCGGACTCGCGGCTGCTCGCCTGGATGGTGTGGCTGCTCGGACTCGAGGTGCTCGCCATCGTCGGCTTTCTGCTCGCGCAGATTCGCGGGGGCTTCGGCTGGGTCCCGCGCGTCCTCGCCCGCATCGGCCTGGGCCGCGCGAGACACGGCGAGACGGTGGCGCGCCTCGATCGCGGCCTGGCCTGGTTCTATCGCAACGAGCCGCGACGTCTCGCGCTGTCGATCTTCTTCCACTTCGTCGCCTGGCTGCTCGGCGCGCTCGAGGCGTACCTCATCCTCTATTTCCTCGGCATCCACGTGTCGCTGGCGACCGCGACCATCATCGAGGCGCTCGGCACCGCCGTGCGATTCGCGACGTTCCTGGTGCCCGCGAGCCTCGGCGCGCTCGAGGGCGGCTACGTCGCGACATTTACCGCGCTGGGGCTGTCGTCCTCGGCGGGCGTCGCGTTCGGACTCGCGCGGCGCGTGCGCGAGATCGTCTGGATCGCGGTGGGGTTTGCCGTGTTCGCGCTGATTCGATCGCGATCGGCGAACGGGGTGGGGGGCCCCGTCGAGGCCCCCCAGCCGGATTAGTCCCGCTCGATGTTGCGCACGTAGATGTTGTCGGCGACGATGCTGTTCGCCTTGATCGAGTCGGCGTAGATCACGCCGGCTGTGACCGTCGGCAGCTTGATGTCGCCCTTCGTGTCCTTGATCTTCACGCTGTCTGACTGGTGGACGGTGCCCTGAACCGTCGACGCCTTGATCTTGTTGGCGTAGATCGTCTGCGCGCGAACCTGCTGGGCCTCGATGTCGCCGGCCTGCACGGTCGCCGGCGTGGACGGCACGACTACCGTGGTCGGCGCCTGCTGCTGCGGCATCACGACGGTCGGCGCCGGTTGGCTCGGCTGCACTACGGTCGGCCCCGGTTGGCTTGGCTGTACGATGACCGGAGCTTGCCCCGGCTGGACGACGACGCCGCCGGCCCCGGCGAGTCCGACGCCGAGCGCACCCACGGCGAACACACTGACGACTGCGCTCCACACCTGACGTGACTTCATCTCTCCCCCTCCTGCGAGCCCGCGGTCTCGCGGGTCCGCTCTTCGGGATCAGAGAGGACAGGTGCAAGCACGGTGCCGCCGAGCGTGCTACGGGCTCTCGACGCTCCGCGCGCCGAGCGGCGTGAGATCGGTCACTTTGTTCGCGCGAAGCAGCAGCGCCGGCGGGATCGTCAGCCCGAGCGTGCGGGCGCTCCTCGCGTTGATGACGAGCTCGAACGTCGTCGGCTCCTCGACGGGCAGGTCGGCGGGCTTCGCGCCCTTCAGCACCTTGTGGGTGTAGACGGCGGCGCGGCGGTACATCTCGGGGTAGTTGACGCCGTAGGACATCAATCCGCCTGTGAATTCCGTGGACGCGTAGATCGCGGGAAGCCGGCGCCTCGCGGCGAGGCCCACGATCAGCTGCTGGTTGGCGAGCGTGAGCGTCTCGATGCCGACGATCAGCCCGTCGGCGCGCTGCCTGATCGCGGTATCGAACGCGGGCTCCAGGTCTTCGACCTTCCGCACGTCGAGCAGCTGGGCCTCGATGCCTCGCGCTCGCGCCGCGCTCTCGACCATCTTCCACTGCGCGGGCAGCGCCGGATTACTCATGTTGAAGAGGACCCCGAATCGCGTGGCCTTCGGAACCATCTCGGTGAGGAGCTGCACCCGCTTCTGATAGACGTCGGTGACCGCCGCGCTCAGTCCGGTCACGTTCCCGCCGGGGCGCGCCAGGCTTGCGACGACGCCCTGGCCAACGGGGTCGCCGACGCCGGTGATGATCACCGGGATCGTCGCGGTGGCGCTCTTCGCCGCCAGCGCCGCCGGGGTGCCCCGGGTGAGGATCACGTCGACCGTCGACTGAACCAACTCTTGCGCCAGCGCAGCGAACCGCTCGTCGCGGCCGTCGGCGGATCGGTACTCGATGACGAAGCTCTCGCCCTCGACGTACCCGAGCTCGCGAAGCCCCTGACGGAAGCCCTCGATGTTGGCGGCGTTGATCGCCGTCGACGTCCGCTCCAGCATGCCGATGCGGTACAGCTTCTCCGATTGCGCCGCGTGAACCCCGAATGGCGTTGCCACCGACGAGACGACGAGGGCGAGCGCGACAACGACTTGCAACCACGCGAGCGGCTTCACGGCGTCCTCCGTGATCGAGACGTGACTGAGCTTCCGTCGGCGCCAGAGCACACGACGTGCCGCGGCCACGCCGTCGCAAAATCACGCACTTCGAAGCCGGCGTGTCGCGAAGTTCAGTGGCGAAACGCCTTGCCGACGGAAGAGTGCCCGATTCGTCGCGCTACTGGCTCGGGACGGGGACCCACGCCTCCGGGCAGCTTCCAACCGCGGGGTAATACGCGCCGTAGCTGGGGCAGTAGTACCAGTACGTCGGCGCCGGAGCCTGGTACGTATACGCGGGGTCATACGTGTCCGGGTACGGGTACGCGTACGGCCAGTAGAACGGCGCGACGATGACCGGTCCGCCATGAAACCGCCCGACGAAATGGCGGCCGTCGAAGCGGTGGCCGACGAAGTGACGGCCTTCGAAGTGGCCGTTGAACGCGGGCCGGCCCTGGACATGGCCGCTCGGAGCGTGTCCGGCGAACCCGCCGCCGTGCGCCACCGCCGCATTGCCGAATCCTGCCGTCGCGAGCACGATCACGATCCCCACGAAAGCGATCGATGAGAGCTTCTTCATGATGACTTCATCCTTCCCACTCTTTTCGACGCCGGCCGCGACACACAGTATTCAGGGCTCGGGACACCCCTGGGGCAGCGGCCGCGCGGCTTCGTATTTCTTGCTGGCCCTGGGGGTCCGGTTCGTGATCTAACGGGGTATGCCTAAAGCTGCAATCACCGCGACCGGCCACTACGTTCCGCCCGACGTCTATTCCAACGCCTGGTTCGAGCGGCGTCTCGATACGACCGACGCATGGATCCGCGAGCGCACCGGCATCGTGGAACGCCGCTTCGCGAAGGAGGGCGGCGCTTCGGACCTGGCCCTGCCCGCCGCGCGCCGATGTCTCGAGATGCGGGGCATCGAGGCGGCCGCCCTCGACTGCATCATCGTTGCGACGATGACACCGGACCGACCGATTCCGTCGACGGCGGCCGTCCTGCAGGCCAAGCTCGGGGCGATCAACGCGTGGGGTTTCGACCTCGCGGGCGCGTGCTCCGGATTCGTCTATGCGCTGGTCACCGCGACGAAGCTGGTGGAGGGCGGCGCGGCCCGGCGCGTGCTCGTGTGCGGTGCCGACCGCATGTCGAGCGTCATCGATCCGGCCGATCGCGCGACCGCGGTGCTGTTCGGCGACGGCGCCGGAGTCGTGCTGGTCGAGCTGAGCGAGGACGACGAGGTCGGGATCTTCGAGCACGTCTGCCACATGGACGGCGAGGGCGCGGCGGCGCTCAACATTCCGGCCGGCGGCAGCCTCATGCCCGCCAGCGCCGAGACGGTGGCCATGCGTCGGCACTTCGTGGTGCAGGACGGCGCCACGGTGTTCAAGGCCGCGGTCGTCGGCATGGCGGAGGTCACCGAGGATCTGCTCAAGCGCGCCGAGCTGACATTAGAGGATGTGACCTGGATGGTGCCCCACCAGGCGAACCGGCGCATCATCGAGGCCGTCGCCAAGCGTCTCGGCATGCCACTGGAGCGCGTCGTCATCAATCTCGATCGCTACGGCAATACGGTGGCGGCGACCATCCCGCTGGGTCTCTCCGAGTGGCACACCGAGGGCCGCCTCGCCTACGGCGACCGGATCGTGCTCGCGGCGTTCGGCGCCGGGTTCACCTCCGGCGCGGTGTATTTGAGGTGGGCCATCGGGGCGTAAGGCCCCCGAAAGAGCTCCTCGAAGCAGGACCGCGCGCTCAGTTGACAGCCCCACTCCGCCTGCCGTAGGGTGCCGAGCCCGAAGTGCAACTCCCCAGCGAGGTAGGGCGATGATCATCAAGAGCGACAGCCCCGCCGTCACGATCCCCGAGATGACCGTCACCGAGTACGTCCTGCGGCATGCCGCGCGCCTGCACGACAAGCCCGCGCTGATCGACGGGCCAAGCGGACGCGTTCTCACGTACGGACAACTGGCCGACGGCGTGGCTCGCGCCGCGACCGGCCTCGCCGGCCTCGGATTCCGTCGCGGCGACGTGCTCGGCATCTATAGCCCGAACATTCCCGAGTACGCCGTGTGCTTCAACGCCGTAGCGTCGCTCGGCGGTGCCAGCACGACCATCAATCCCCTGTACACCGCCGACGAGGCCGCCAAGCAGCTCGCCGACGCCGGCGCCCGCATTCTCGTCACGATTCCCGCCTTCCTCGACAAAGCCAAAGAGGCGGCCGCGAAGAGTGGGATCAAGGAGATCTTCGTGTTCGGGACGGCGGAGGGCGCACGGCCGTTCGCCGAGCTGCTGCAATCGCCGCCGAGCCCGCCCGCCGTCACCATCGATCCGTCGCGCGACATCGTCGCGCTGCCGTATTCGAGCGGCACGACCGGACTGCCCAAGGGCGTGATGCTCACGCACCGCAATCTCGTGGCGAATCTTCGGCAGTTCGAGGGCATGACTGACTTCGACGGCTTCGGCGAGGCCGACGTCGTGATGGCCGCGCTGCCGTTCTTCCACATCTATGGACTGGTCGTCATCATGAAATCGACGCTCGCCAAGGGCGGCACCCTCGTGACGATGCCGCGCTTCGATTTCATGGAGTTCCTCGGGCTCATCCAGAAATATCGCGTGACGGTTCTTCCCATCGTGCCGCCGATCGTGCTGGCGCTGGTCAAGCAGCCGGCCGTCGCGCAGTTCGATCTCTCGAGCGTGCGGATGGTGTTCTCGGGCGCGGCCCCGCTTGGCGAGGACATCGCGCGCGAGCTGAGCGGCAAGCTCGGCTGTCCGGTCGTCCAGGGCTACGGCATGACGGAGGCGAGCCCGGTGACTCACCTGAGCCCGACGCGCAATGCGCCGGCCAAGCCAGGGTCGATCGGCAAGGTCGTGCCGAGCACGGAGGTGCGCATCGCCGACGTCGTCACCGGTGAAGATCTCGGCACGCGTCAGGACGGCGAGCTCCTCATCCGCGGGCCGCAGATCATGAAGGGCTATCTCAAACGGCCGGAGGAGACCGCGGAGTCGATCGATCGCGACGGCTGGTACCACACCGGCGACGTCGGCTACATCGACGAGGAGGGATGGTTCTACATCGTCGATCGCACCAAAGAGCTGATCAAGTACAAAGGTATGCAGGTGGCGCCGGCCGAGCTCGAGGCGCTGTTGCTGACCCATCCGTCCGTGCTCGATGTGGCCGTCGTCCGCAAGGCCGACGACGAGGCCGGTGAGGTACCCAAGGCGTTCGTGGTGCTCAAGCCCGCGAGCGCTGCGCCGCCCACGACGGCCGACGCGCTCATGAGCTGGGTGGCCGAGCGCGTGGCGCCGCACAAGCGCATCCGCGAAGTGCAGTTCATCGACCAGATTCCGAAGTCGGCGACGGGCAAGATCCTGCGGCGGCTCCTGATGCAGAGGTAGTGAGGTCCGAGTATGTCGGTCGCTTCACTGATTCGACAGCTCACTGCCGACTCGGATACGAAACCAGTTGCACGCCGCGATGCATACTGTGCGAACGCCATGAAATCGAGGGCCTGAAGCGCGAGGAATCACGAGCTCCCCGGCGCACATCAGGCACGCGCATTGCCACCGCTGTCCCGCATCTGCTGTCGAGGAGGGGCCCTCATCGTCAACCTGGTGCGGCCGTCCGTGATTGCAAGCCGACTGGTTTGCCTGCTCGTCGCGCTGATCCTCTTGCTCGGTGCGGGCCC
>Ga0075421_100013012_pt1 | contig 10361 bp, 5 predicted proteins | sample SoiMetdeltSBSDD5_FD_75292 | JGI IMG/M metagenome (GOLD analysis project Ga0075421, IMG submission 75292) | Bulk soil microbial communities from a Populus tree surrounding site in Tennessee, USA - Soil MetaG P. deltoides SBSDD5 | ecosystem: Environmental > Terrestrial > Soil > Tree plantation... | reverse complement strand
TCCGCGCGGGAGCCCCTGATCGAGAGAGCCAGCTCACGGTCCCTCGACGCAAGGTCAGCGGACTCGGCGCGACCGTGTTACGGGAGTTCTTCGACGCGGGCCTCTCCGGCCGCACCGATGCTCGTCCGTTCGCAGGTGCGCTCCCCTTCTGCTGGCAGTACACAGTGCTGCTGCGTCGTTACCCCCGCTCCGGGCAAATTAGCACTATTGTGGCGTTAAGGTGAAGTCGATCTTCGACGTTACATTCGGCACTTACGTCGCCGTATAAACAAGCAAATTCACCCTCACACGCACACTCCGCTTCTTTTTTCACGCACCTCGCGTCTTCTGGAAGCGCCCGTGCAATAGCTGTACGCGCTCTATTGCGCGTTCGGCCTCCGCTACGCGCAACCGGAGCAACGTCTCCAGCTGCGACGTATCGGAGGGCAGGGGCTGTATCTCACTCGTGGGCAGAAACCCGAGCCTGTGATAAAAGTTCCAGGCCTTGCCGTTCTGGTTCGCGACCCAAGCGAACACGTCCTGCACTCGACGGTGCAGCAGCCATTCAACAGCCTTGAGCGCGAGTATTGATGCGGCGGATGTCCCGCGACATGCAGGCTTTACCCATAGAGCGCATATAAAAGAGCGATGCGAGTCACTCAATTCAAAGAAAGCACCAACGGTGCCGGCCAGTTTTGGGCCGTCGAACAAGAGGAACGACGTTGATGTCTCAGAGGTGCTGTGACGCTGCGCCAGCTCCTCGAACGACTGCTCCGGCTGCGCAAGCACATCCTGCAGCCTGGCACCGAACGCATACGGTGCATCGACAAGCGACGCGATGCGAATTCGCCGCAAGAGTGCAGCATCCGTTGGCTGTGTGCGACGCACGGAGAAGGTTGCAGTCATCTGCCCGCAAACTTGCTGTCAAGCGGATGCGATGCAAGCGCTAAGCACATGTCCTAATCGTCTTGCGTATGACAGATCGGGGCGGCCTAAGGGTATCAACGTACCCCTTGCATAATCACGTACGTGGCCCAATAGAACGGATGACGATAATGCGCGGCGTGCGGCTGGGGCCATGCTGTCTGGAGCCGACAACCAACCCGTTCCAGGCTAAAGTGTTACGCATGTCTCCGGTATAAACCATCACCCATGTGGCCGGAATGGACCGAGTGGGTTTGGCTCCCCGACCTGGGCTCGAACCAGGGACCTGCGGATTAACAGTCCGTCGCTCTACCGACTGAGCTATCGGGGAATCGGAGCAAAGCGCCGATGATGCGCGCTGAAGCGGACGTGGTGCCGCTTCGGAAAGGCGCATATATTAATGGCTCGTGCTGCTTCGGTCAACGCTAACGACGCCGTTTTTCTCCGGAATATGAAGTGGTTAACTCGCGGTGTTCTAGTTTTACTCGTGCTCGCGGGCGTGGTAGCGCTCGCTCCGTTTTTCGTGACGCTCAACGATTACGTGCCGCAGGTCGAGAACGAGCTCTCCGCGCGCCTGAATGCGCCCGTATCGATCGACACGCTGCATGCGTCACTCGTCCCGGTTCCTCACGTGCGAGTGGAGGGCATCGCGATCGGCAAGGCCGAGGAAATCAAGGTCGCGAAAGTCACCCTGAATCCGGATCTGTGGTCGCTCTTCGGATCGCACAAAGTCATCCGCAGCGTCGAGTTTCAGGACGTGGTGCTCTCGCAGAGCGCGCTCGGTCCGCTCCTCGAGCTCGCGCAAGGCGATCGCGGGCCCGGGACGCTTACGATACAGAAGATCAAGCTCAAGACCGCCGTAATCAAGCTCGACGACGCGAGCTTCGGGCCCTTCGATGTGGATGTGCAGGTCGGCAGCAGCGAGCAGCAGGGTGCAGTGACGCTCGTCACGCAGGATGGAGCGCTCAACGCGCGCCTCACGCCCGACGGCAAGCAGTACACCTTCGAAGTCTCAGCAAAGTCATGGACGCCGCCGCTCGGCCCGCAAATCCGCTTCGACGCGCTCAGCGTGAAAGGTGTCGCGACGAACAACGAAGCGCAGCTCAACGAAGTCAATGCCAAGCTTTACGGCGGGACGATCGCCGGCAAGTCGACCATCAATTGGGCAAAAGGCGTGAAGCTTTCGGGTCAGCTCGACGTGCGCCAGGTCGAGCTCAAGGACGCCGCGGCGCTGGTATCACCCAAAACACGCGTGAGTGGCCGCCTTGATGCGAAGCCTGTTTTCAGCGCGCAGGCAGCGAGCTCGGCGAAGCTCGATGAATCCCTGCATCTCGAAACGCCGTTCACGGTCCACAAAGGTGTGCTCCACGGCCTCGATGTTCCGGGCGCCGTCGCTGCGCTCGCGAAGCAGGGGCAGTCGGGCGGTCAGACGGCCTTCGACCAGCTGGATGGGCGCCTGGTGGTGGATCGAGGCGCGTATCGCTTCACGCAAGTGAGGATCGCATCCGGCGCACTGTCCGCGCGGGGAAACGTGACGGTCAGCGCGAACAAATCGCTCTCCGGTCAATTAAACGCGAATGTGAAAGGCGTCGCGGCCGCCAATGTTCCGCTCGTCATCGCCGGCACGCTGGAGTCACCGATGGTTTATCCGAACCCCGGCGCGCTTGTCGGCGCTGCCGTCGGCAGCACGGTGCTCGGGCCGGGTGTGGGCACCGCAGCGGGCGCGAAGCTGGGTGAGTTCGCGCATGAGTTGTTTGGGGCAGGAAAGAAACCCCCCTAGACGAGGACGCTCGCGACGGCTTTCGCAACGTAATCGACGTTGCGGCTGTTGAGCGCTGCGACGCAAATGCGGCCGCTGTCGATCGCGTAGACGGAGTATTCCTCGCGCAGCCGGTGCACCTGCTCGCGCGTGAGGCCCGAATACGAAAACATGCCGCGCTGCTCGACGACGAAGCTGAAATCGAAGTCCGCGCGGATCGCACGGATTTTGTCGACGAGCTGTCGGCGCATCGTCTTGATGCGGTCGCGCATTTCACCGAGCTCCTGTTCCCACAGCGTACGCAGCTCCGGTGTCGTGAGGACCGTGGCAACCATCTGACCACCCGAAGTCGGCGGGCTCGAGTAGTTCGTGCGTATGACGCGTTTCACCTGGCTCAAGACTTTCGGCACCTCGGTCGCATCTTCCATGACGACGCTCAACGCACCGACACGCTCGCCGTAAAGTGACAGCGACTTCGAGAACGAGCTCGACACGAAGACGACGGGGCACTCGGCGCTGAAGCGCCGAACGGCCAGCGCGTCGGCATCGAGCCCGTCGGCAAAACCCTGATACGCAAGGTCGAGGAACGGCACGAGGCCGCGCTTGTTCACGACCTGGATGACGCGCGCCCACTGGTCTTCTTTGAGATCCACGCCCGTCGGATTGTGGCAGCACGCGTGCAGGAGGACGACCGAGCGCTCCGGAATCGATTCCAGCATCTCGATCATCGCCTCGAATTTGAGGCCGTGCGTCTCGGGATCGTAATAGGGATACGTTTTCACCGCGTAACCCGCGTAGTCGAAGATCGCGCGATGGTTCTCCCAGCTGGGATCGCTGATCCAGACTTCGGCGCCGGGATTTACCCGCCGGATGAGATCGGCCCCGAGCTTGAGCCCGCCGGTGCCGCCTAAAGCCTGCACCGTCAGCACGCGCCCTTCCTTGAGCGCGGGGTTGTCGAGCCCGAACAGCAGCTCCTGGACGGCCCGGTCGTAGGTTTTCAGGCCGTCGATCGGGACATAATCGCGCGGCATCGCGCTGTCGCAAAGCTGCTGTTCAGCCCGGCGCACGCATTCGAGCACCGGCACCTTGCCGTTGTCGTCGGTGTACACGCCGACCCCGAGATTTACCTTGTTCGGGTTCGGGTCGGCCTTGTACGTTTCGGTGACGCCGAGGATGGGGTCGTGGGGCGCCTGCTCGACGCTGGCAAAAAGAGATGCGCTCATCTGAAGGGCTGCACGCAGTATAGGTAATCGACAGCGCGTATTTTACATGCGCGGTGCGTCCGGCCGATATGGAAGTGGCGTCTGAGCGTCCCCATATGGGAAAATCTCAGGTTACGCTCAAACGTTTCGCTTCATGACATCCAAAGCAGCCGCAAAGAAATCCGAGGCAGCGTCGATCCCGCAGGTGCTCACGTTCCCGGGCAGCCCATACCGGCTGCACCAGACGTTCGCGCCCGCCGGGGACCAGCCGGAGGCGATCGTGAAGCTCGTGGGCGGCATCAACGACGGACTTGCGTACCAGACGCTGCTGGGCGTGACGGGGTCGGGCAAGACATACACCATGGCGCACGTCATCGCGCGACTGGGCTGCCCGGCGCTCATCATGGCGCCGAACAAGACGCTGGCCGCGCAGCTCTATGCAGAGATGCGTGAGTTCTTCCCGGAGAACGCGGTCGAGTATTTCGTCTCGTACTACGACTACTACCAGCCGGAAGCGTACGTCCCGTCGAAGGACCTCTATATCGAGAAAGACTCGAGCATCAACGAGCACATCGAGCAGATGCGCCTTTCGGCGACCAAATCGCTGCTCGAGCGGCGCGATTCGATCATCGTGGCGACCGTCTCCTGCATTTACGGTATCGGCGATCCGGGCGAGTACCACGGCATGATTCTGCACGTGCGCGAGCGAGAGAAGCTCTCGCAGCGCGACGCCATCCAGCGGCTGTGCGAAATGCAGTACCAGCGGAACGACTTCGAGTTCCGCCGCGGTATTTTCCGGGTGCGCGGCGACGTCATCGATGTCTTCCCGGCCGAGAACTCGGAAACGGCGATCCGGATCACACTCTTCGACGACGAAGTGGAGAGCATTCACATGTTCGATCCGCTGACCGGCCATGTGCTGCAGCGGGTCGGCCGCTACACGGTGTACCCGTCGAGTCATTACGTGACGCCGCGCTCGACCACGCTGCGTGCCATCGAAGCGATCAAGGTGGAGCTTGCCGAGCGTATCGAGTGGTTCCAGAAGCACGGGAAGCTCGTGGAATGCCAGCGCATCGAGCAGCGCACGCGCTTCGATCTCGAGATGCTGAACGAGATGGGGTTCTGCAAGGGTATCGAGAACTACTCGCGCCATCTCTCGGGCCGTGCGCCCGGAGAGCCGCCGCCCACGCTGCTCGACTACCTGCCGGGCGATGCGCTGATGATCATCGACGAGAGCCACGTGACGATTCCGCAGATCGGCGGCATGTATCGCGGCGACCGCGCGCGCAAGGAGAATCTTGTCGATTACGGGTTCCGTCTGCCGTCCGCGCTCGACAACCGGCCGCTGCGCTTCGACGAATGGGAAGGCATGACGCGCCGCCGGACGATATTCGTTTCTGCGACGCCGGCCGACTACGAACGCGATCACCAGGGGCAGGTCGTGGAGCAGGTCGTGCGTCCGACCGGGCTTGTCGATCCGCGGCTCGAAGTGCGTCCTGCATCCACGCAGGTGGACGACCTGCTATCGGAGATCAACGAGCGCATCGGCCACAACGAACGTGTGCTGGTGACAACGCTCACGAAGCGGATGGCCGAAGACCTGACCGATTATCTTTCGGAACACGGCACCAAAGTGCGCTACCTGCACTCCGACATCGATACCGTCGAGCGCGTGGAGATCATTCGCGATCTGCGGCTGGGAGAGTTCGACGTGCTCGTCGGGATCAACCTGCTGCGCGAAGGACTCGATATCCCCGAGGTTTCGCTCGTCGCGATCCTCGACGCCGACAAGGAAGGTTTTCTGCGGTCGGAGCGTTCGCTCATCCAGACGATCGGCCGCGCGGCGCGCCACGTAAACGGCACCGCGATCATGTACGCCGATGCGGTTACCGACTCGATGCGCAGGGCAATCGGGGAAACCGACCGCCGCCGCGCGAAGCAGCTCGCGCACAATGAAGCGCAGGGGATCACGCCGCAGAGCGTGCAGAAGCGTATCAAGGACATCATCGACGGCGTCTACGACCACGAGAACGCGCGTCAGGAGCTCAAAGCTGCGCAGAACCAGGCACGCTATGAGCACATGGGCGAGAAGGATCTCACGCGCGAAGTGAAGCGGCTGGAGAAGGAGATGCTCGAAGCTGCACGCAATCTCGAGTTCGAGCGCGCGGCACAACTGCGCGACGAGCTGAAGGCATTGAAAGATAGACTTTTCATCAAAGCTGCCTGAGGAATAACCGGGCAGCCCTGTCTGTTTATCGGCGTGCAGCCGCGACTATGGCAATGTTCGCGATTTCCTGAATGGCCGCTACGCAATCTCAGCCCGTGAAAGTGCTTTTCGTCTGTCTCGGCAATATCTGCCGCTCGCCGACTGCTGAAGGCGTGTTCAGGCAGCACCTCAGGGAAGCGGGACTCGAAGACCGCGTCGAGGTCGATTCGGCGGGTACGGGCGATTACCACATCGGAGAGCCGCCCGACGAGCGCGCCCGCGAGACGGCCGCACGACGCGGTTACGATCTCGCCGCATTGCGTGCGCGCCAGGTGAGCAGGGAAGACTTCGCGAAATTCGACTACATCCTCGCGATGGACATCGAGAACCTGCGCTCGCTGAAGCGATTTTGTCCGCCCGAGCATGGCCACAAGGTGATGCTCTTCACCGAGTTCTGCTCGAAGGGCGCGTGCGTCGTGCCCGACCCTTACGGCGGCGGACCCGAGGGGTTCGAGCGCGTGCTGGACCTCGTCGAGGACGCCTCGCAAGGCCTGCTCGAGCACGTGCGCGAGAAGCTCGAGATCTGAGCGCACAACGCGCCCGACGCTGCGGGCGCGTTTCTCAGGCTTGCTGCAGAGGTGCGGATTCCGTTTCGGTATCCCGCCTGCGCGTTTCCACTTGAATGAGCGGCTCGTCGGAGATCGGAGGCGGCGGCCGGCGCACGCGTCGCGGGCGTGGTGCTTCTTCCTCTTCGACTTCGAGCGGAAGTACTTTGTGCGGATCGGTTTCGATCTGAACGAGATCGCTGGGCCAGTCGAGCTCGAGCCTGGCAAGCACCGATTGCGTCTCGGCATAAGCAGTCCCGGCAGCCTGCGTCGTTTCCGCGCTGAAGGTTGCTTCCGCACGCGGTTCCGTCGCTGGCTCCGCTCGCGTTTCGGTGGACGGCGCTCGCGTTTCGGCCAAGGGCGCAGGTTCGATCGTGCGGCTGTCGACTGTAACCTCGGACACCGGCGGCGAGGGGGACACAGCTTCTACCGCTTGAACGCTTTCCGGCGCGGCTGGCTGCACCGTCTCGACGGTAGCAGGCGGCATGAACGCCTGCGCTTCGGGCAGCCCCGCGGATGTCGTTGGCTGCTCGGTATGCGCTTCGCCGCGGTGCTCGCCGCGATCGCGTCGGCCCCGCCGTCTGCGCCCACGTCCTTCGCCGTGGTCGCGATGCTGCTCACGCCCATGCTCCTCGCGGGAGCCCTGTGGTTGCACCGGCGCTTCGGGTTGCGTTTCTTCGCGTGCAGGCTGTTGCGGCTGTCCTTCGCGCTGTCGCTCACGGCCTTGCCGCTCGGGGCGCTCGCCGCGTTCCTCCCGATCGCGCTCACGCCCGCGCTCCGGCCGCTCGGGCCGCTGTGGCCGCTGCTCGCTGCCGTGGTGCCGCCGGCTTTCCGACTTGCGCTCGGGGCGCTCGCCACGCTCTCCGCGTTCGCCACGCTCCTCACCGCCGCCGCCGCGGCGCCGCAGTGCGTCGCGCTCGCGCCGGGACTCGCCTTGCGGCGCGCCTTCGAGGCGGCCTCGCACGGGCTGCGTACCGCGTTCGCGCGCGCCGTCGCGCTGCGTCCCTGCTTCCCGGGACTCGGAACGCGCGCCGTCTCTGCGGCCTCGCTGCGCCGGGCGCGAAGCCTCCCGCGGTTGCGGCGCGATGGGCGGCGGCAGCACTTCGCCAGGCTTACGTTTGAACCAGCCGAAAATTTTCCCGATGATCGAACGATCCTCTTCGGGTTCGGCAGGCGCCGGCGGTGGTTCCTGTCGTGCGATCGGCGCAGGCTGCTGAGGCGTGATACCGCGCACCGCGGCTTCCGGACGGACAGGCGCGGGCTCGAGCGGCGTGCCGCCTTCCGCCTTATCTTCCGATGGCACGTCGACCATGTCGTAGCTGGGCGGCAGCGGCTCCGCGTGGTTGAGATCGTCGTGCCGCAGGCGCGTCACGGAGTAATTCGGCGTCTCCAGATGCATGTTCGGAATCAACGTCACGCTCACGCGATGGCGCGCCTCGATCAATTGCAGATCGACCCGTTTTTCGTTGAGCAGGAACGTCGCGACGTCGACGGGCACCTGCGCGTGCACGGCCGCCGTGTTGTCCTTCATCGCTTCTTCCTGAATGATCCGCAGGATGTGAAGCGCGGTCGACTCGGTGCCGCGGATGTGTCCCGTGCCGTGACAACGCGGGCAGGGGCTGTGGCTCGTCTCGCCGAGCGAGGGCCGCAGGCGCTGCCGCGAAAGCTCGAGCAGCCCGAAGCGCGAGATCTTGCCCGTCTGCACGCGAGCCCGATCGTATTTCAACGCGTCGCGGAAGCGGTTTTCCACTTCTCGCTGGTTGCGGCCGCTTTCCATGTCGATGAAGTCGATCACGATCAGCCCGCCAAGGTCCCGAAGCCGCAGCTGGCGTGCGATCTCGTCGGCCGCTTCGAGATTGGTGCGAAACGCGGTCTCCTCGATGTCGGCGCCGCGCGTCGAACGCGCCGAGTTGACGTCGATCGACACGAGCGCTTCAGTATGATCGATCACGATCGCGCCGCCGGAGGGGAGGGACACCGCACGCGAATATGCCGATTCGATCTGGTGCTCGATCTGGAATCGCGAGAAAAGCGGCACGTCGTCCTTGTAAAGCTTTACGCGATTCACGTTGTTCGGCATGACATGGCCCATGAACTGCTGGGCCTGCTCGTAAATGCCTTCGGTATCGATCAGGATCTCGCCGATGTCCTGATGGAAGTAATCGCGGATCGCGCGAATGACGAGGCTCGACTCCTGGTAAATCAGGAAAGCCCCGGTCTGTTGATGCGCAGCCTGCTCGATCGCGCGCCACAGCTGGAGCAGGTAACTCAGGTCCCACTCGAGCTCTTCCCGCGTGCGGCCGATCGCCGCCGTGCGGCCGATGACGCTCATCCCCTGAGGAATTTCGAGCTGGTCGATGATGTCGCGCAGCTCGTTGCGCTCTTCACCTTCCACCCGGCGCGAAACACCGCCACCGCGCGGATTGTTCGGCATGAGCACGAGATAGCGACCGGCGAGGCTGATGAAAGTTGTGAGGGCGGCGCCCTTGTTTCCGCGCTCGTCCTTGTCGACCTGGACAATGACTTCCTGGCCTTCGGAAAGTGCGTCCTGGATGCGGGCGCGGCCCACGTCGACCCCGGGCTTGAAGTACGTCCGGGCCACTTCCTTGAAAGGCAGAAACCCGTGGCGCTCGCTTCCGTAATCGATGAAAGCCGCTTCGAGGCTGGGCTCGACGCGAGTGATGACGCCTTTGTAGATGTTGCTTTTACGCTGCTCTTTTGCAGAAGATTCGATATCGAGATCGACGAGCCTCTGGCCGTCGACGATGGCGACGCGCAGCTCTTCGGCTTGCGTCGCATTGAACAACATGCGTTTCATTCTTGTTCTCCCGCGCTCCGGGACGACACGGGGATGACTTGCACGTGAGCCGTCGCGCTTCTCGCGCGGACGGCGCTCAATCAATCACTGGATCTGTACAGGGCCGTGGTGACCCGAATGGGTGACGTGCAGTTCTCGTGCGAGACCCGCGGAATGGCGTGTCTCCGTGATCGGCAATGCCGTGAGCGCGTAAATCGTCTAGTATCGCTACTTGGAATTCCTGGAAGATTCATCAAGAGGAACTCCTCAATCTGGTGAGCGACCTTAACCAGAGTGTTCAGCGCCGATGTGGCCGAGCATCATTGCCGACCGTAAAGCGCCCGAGATTTCCTTCCTCAAACTGCCGCCTTTCGCAAGCCGCCTGAAGAGACGCTTGCCTGCAAGTGCTTGCAGCTCTCTTCCAGCGCGCCGTGTCAAGACGCCGCACGGAGCGGACCTCGGCGGCAGCTGTGCGACGGAATAGTATAGGGAAATGAAAGGGTTAAGTAAAGATTCCGCAAGCTGGCATGAAGTCGGGGAGGAAGGCGACTCCCAGCGCGTAGACAATTATCTCATCCGGCTGCTCAAAGGCGTCCCCAAAAGCCATATCTACCGGATACTTCGGAGCGGCGAAGTGCGGGTAAACAGTGGCCGGGTCGGGCCGGAGCACCGGCTCAAAGCCGGCGACCGCCTGCGCGTACCGCCCGTCCGGAATGCGGTCCGTCCGGCGCCTGCGGGACCGTTAGAGCCCGTCGCGCCCCGGCTGGCCGCTCACATACTGCACGAGGACGAGGCCCTGCTCGCGCTTAACAAACCCGCGGGGATGGCCGTTCACGGGGGTAGCGGTGTGAGCCTGGGCGTCATCGAGCAGTTGCGCCTGGAACGGCCG
>Ga0075421_100013010_pt1 | contig 10361 bp, 6 predicted proteins | sample SoiMetdeltSBSDD5_FD_75292 | JGI IMG/M metagenome (GOLD analysis project Ga0075421, IMG submission 75292) | Bulk soil microbial communities from a Populus tree surrounding site in Tennessee, USA - Soil MetaG P. deltoides SBSDD5 | ecosystem: Environmental > Terrestrial > Soil > Tree plantation... | reverse complement strand
TTTTCTCAGACGATTGTGTCGATCAGTGAAGGGGTCTGACCCCAATTTCATCCGGTTGGGTTTCGCTGTGCTCGCCATGCTCGGTGGCGGGCTGTCTCTGACGCTCGTCGCGCAGAACAACGTCATCGAAAACGCCGCGCGATCGATGGGCGCGACGAACCTGCAATCAATCCAGTACTCAGGATCGGGCTCGAGCTTTACCGTGGGGCAGGCGCCAGGGCCTGGCGCCCCCTGGCCACGGTTCGAGCTCACAAAGTACGTCGCGTCGGTCAACTACGCCGCCGGGGTCATGCGCGAGGAGACCGTACGCCGCGACGTGGACTTTCCGCCGCGAGGAGGCGGCGCAGGTCCGTTCAACCCGACGACCGGCCAGGGCGGCATGCGCCCGATTCCAGGCGACGTGATTCAGAATGCCGTCCGCAATGGGCGCACTGACGCGGGTCTGGTCCAGATTTGGATGACGCCGCACGGATTCCTCAAGGGCGCCGTCGCGAACAAGGCCAGCGTGAGTGGCCGAACGATCTCCTTTGCGGTCGGTAAGCATGCCGTCACCGGCACCCTCAACGACCAGAATCTGGTGGAGAGCGTCGAGACCAGGCTCGCGAACAACGTCCTCGGCGATGTGCCGGTCAGGACGGTCTTTTCCGGCTACAAAGACTACAACGGGATCAAGTTTCCGTCCCGCATCGTGCAGACACAGGCAGGGCATCAGACGCTCGATCTCGCGGTCAACGACGTTCAGCCCAATAGCCCTTCGGCGACGGCGTTGTCCGTTCCGCCACCGCCACCGGCAGCGCCTGCCCCACCGCCGGTGAAAACCGATCCGCAGAAGATCGGCGATGGTGTCTGGTTCCTCGATGGCGGAGCCCCGATGAGCGTCCTCGTCGAGTTCAGCGACCATGTCGTGATCATCGAGGCACCGCAGAACGACGAGCGCACAGAAGCCACGATTGCGGCGGTCAAGCAGCTTCTGCCATCCAAGCCGATTCGGTACGTCGTCAACACGCATCAGCATTTCGATCACTCCGGAGGCGTTCGAGGATACGTGGCCGCTGGCATTCCGATCATGACGCACGAGAAGAACAAGCCTTACTGGGAACGCATCCTGAAGAACCCGTTTACGCTGGAACCCGATCGCCTGGCGCGCTCGGGTCGCAGTCCGGTGATTGAAACCGTCGGCGAGAAACGGGTGCTCAGTGACAGCACGATGACGATGGAGTTGCATCACCTGCGGGGGAATCTCCACGACGAGACATTGCTTGTCGCGTATCTCCCGAAGCAAAAGCTGCTGGTGCAGGCCGACGCATTTCACCCGCGTCCGGGGGCAAAACCGCTGGCAGCGCCACCGCCGTTTACCGTAAACCTGGTGGAGAACATCCGCCGCTTGAAGTTGGATGTCGAACGCGTGGTGCACCTGCACGGTGGCGTCGATCCGATCGCCGTGGTCGTCGGGGCGGCGGGCGGCTGACGCCTACGGCGCGATGATGCGGAGCGTGGGGAAATACGAGCGATACCTCTTCGCGTCGCGCGTGAGAAGCGTGAGATCGGCAAGCGCGGCGTGTGCCCCGATGTAGAAGTCGGGTAGTGGCGAGCGGCGCGGACCGCCTCTGCGGCGATATTTCAGGAAGCACTGCCCGGTCAGGAAAGCCGCCTCGTACGGCAGGGGCAGGCGCCGATAGTAGGCCTCGGGCAACGCGTCATCGAGATCTTCGATGCGCTCGAAGCCCGCGGACACCTCAGCGTAGATGATCGGATTGATGGCGAGCGGACCGGCGCGCGCGGCCTCGGCCAGCATCGACGCGGACCAGTCGCCCCAATCCGCGTCATCGGTCAGCACGTCCAGGATGACGTTGCTGTCGACGAGGGTGACGGCCACGTCAGCCCCGCGTCAGTTTCATGATCTGGTCGGTCGTGATGCGCCGGGTGCCGCGGCCGCGCATGTGCTCGATCAGCGCACGTCCGCGGTCCATCGTCTGTGGTGTGGCCGCCTTCTTCATGCGCACGGCATCCCGATCGATCTCGAACTCGACCTCGGTATGCGGCAGAAGGCCCAGCTGTTCCCGAATCTCCATCGGGATGGTGACCTGTCCCTTGGTCGTGATCCGCATTGGGTAATACTCCTACTAGTAAGAGTAACGCCAACCAGCAATGAGCACAACGAGCTGGGACTCGTGAGGTCTCCCCAATCAACAACGAGTCAACGATCAAAGATCGTGAAATCAACGATGCGCTACTTGGCTGCGGCGGCAGCCTTCGCGAAGTCTCCGGCTTTCACGAAGCTGATTTTCGCCAGCGAGATGTGCTTCACGAGCGCGGCCTTGATTTCCGCTGGCGTCAAGCTCGAGACAATCGATTCCAGTTCTGCGTCCCACGCGAGGGTGCGGTTGATGTAAGAGACCGTATTCAGCCGCCCGGCCAACGAGCCGTCCTGCGCGCGCGTCACTTGATTCGATTGCAGCCAGCCCGCCTTCGCCGCCTTGACCTCATCGTCGGTGAAGCCGTCCGCAAGCGCGCGGGTCAGCTCCTCCTTGATCGCGGTCTCGAGGCGCGCGGCGTTCTGTGGTGCATAAATCGCCTGGACCATGAACACGCCAGTCCGATCGAGAGAGCTCGCCTGGAACTGGGACGAGATCCCGTAGCTGAGGCCTTCCTTTTGCCGCACACGAGTTGCGAGTCGGGAGTTCAGGAATCCGCCACCGAGCATGTAGTTCCCGAGGACGAGCGCCGCGTAGTCCGGATCGGTGTCCTGTACGTTGAGGTTGATGCCGGCCACGAAAATGGCATTGGCCTTGTCCGGCGTCTCCAACGACTTGTTGATGGCCGGGACATCACGGTAGCTGTCTCCGACACGGGTGAAGGGACGTGGAGACTTCCACGACGCGAAGAGTTCAGTCGCCAGCTTCGAGATCTCTGGCCCATCGAAATCGCCAACCACAGCCAGCTCGCCGTTGGAAGCGCCGTAGAAGTCCGTATAGAACTTCTTCGCATCATCCAGAGTCACTGCTCTCACGTCTGCGATCGATTCTTCAATCGACGACACATAGCGAACGTCGCCCTTGGGATAGGGTCTCAGGTGTTTCTGCATTTCGAGCTGACCAATCGCCTGGGGCTCGCTCTTGGCCTGCTCGAGCCCGGCCAGCCGCTGCTGTCTGAGCTGCTCGAACTCGTCGGCGGGAAATGCCGGCGTTCTCAGAATCTCGGCGACGAGGCGGAGCACGGCGGGCAGGTTCTCTCTCGTGGTCTCGACCTGTGCCCCTGCGTTGGTGGTGCCACCGAAGACATTGACTCTCGCCTTGAGCCGATCGATCTCGTCCTGAATCTGCTGTCGCGTGCGTTTGGTGGTTCCTCGCATGAGCATCGCGCCGGCGAATTGGCCTGCCATGCTCCGATTCATGAGGCTCTTCTCGTCGCCGAAACGCAGCGTCAGGTTGGCAACGACTGTGTCGCCGCGAGTCTGCTTGGGGAGAAGCGACACTTTCAGTCCGCCGACAGGCGATCGCGCCGTTCGCGACTCGATGTTCTTCGGCGACGGATCGAACGCTTCGCCGGCCGCGACGACCGCGCCTCCCTTGTAGTCCTTCAACATCGACACGAGGTCCGGCTGCGGCGGCATCTCGACGCGATCGGGCTGCGGCGTCGGGATAAAGAGGCCAACGGTGCGGTTGCTCGGCTTGAAGTACTTGGCGGCAACCCGGCGGGCATCTTCCACGGTGGCCTTCCGTAACCGATCGCGATGCAGGAAGAGCAGGCGCCAGTCGCCCATGCCGATCCACTCGCTGAGCTGCAGTCCAACGCGATCCGACGAATTGAGCTGCAGTTCGATTTGCGTCAGGAGATTCTGGCGGGCGCGTTCGAGCTCCTCGGTGGTCGGTGGATTCGCAGCAATCGCCTCGACGATCTTGATCAGGCCGTCACGGGCGGCGTCGAGCGACTGATCCTGCCGGACCTGCGCCGCAAAGTAGGCCGTGCCGGGATCGTGGAGCTGGAAGTCGCCACCGAAGATCTGGCTGGCCTGTTTCGTTTCGACCAGACCCTTGTGCAGCCGACCGGCGGGTGTGTCCCCGAGGGCGAGCACCACGAGGTCGAGCGGTGCGAAATCCGGGTCAGCACCAGACGGGATGTGGTAAGCGGACATTACCCATTGGACGTCGCCGACACGACGAATGGTCACGGCGCGCTCGCCGTCCTGAGTGGGCTCAGCGGTGTAGAAGCCGGGGAGCGTCCGCGTCGGCTTTGGAATGGCGCCGAAATACTGTGTGATGAGTTCGAGTGTTTTTGCCTCGTCGAACTTGCCGGCGACGAGCAGCACCGCGTTGTCGGGCTGATAGTAGTTGCGATAGAAGGCCTGCAACCGATCGATCGGGACGTTCTCGAGGTCGGACCGTGAGCCGATCGTCGATTTGCCGTAGTTGTGCCACAAGTACGCGGTCGACATCACGCGCTCGAGCAGCACGTTGGTCGGACTGTTCTCACCTGACTCGAGCTCGTTCCGCACAACCGTCATCTCGCTGTCGAGATCGGCTTTGGCGATGAACGAGTTCACCATCCGATCCGATTCGAGGTCGAGCGCCCAGCGGAGGTTCTCGTCCGTTGCCGCGAACGTCTCGAAGTAGTTGGTGCGGTCGTACCAAGTCGAGCCGTTCGGGCGCGAACCGTGCTCCGTCAATTCCTGCGGGATGTTGCGATGCCTCGGCGATCCCTTGAAGACGAGATGCTCGAGCAGGTGCGCCATGCCGGTTTCGCCGTATCCCTCGTGCCGTGAGCCAACCTTGTAGGTGACGTTTACTGTGATCGTCTGCTTCGACTGATCGGGGAACAGCAACACTTGAAGACCGTTGGCGAGCCGGTACTCCGTGATGCCTTCGACGGAGGTGATGCGTTGGACACCACTCGGCAGGCTCTGCGCTGCCGGCGCGGGTGCGGCCTGGCCGGCAAACACGAACGCGGGAGTCAGAGCGGTCAGTGTCCCCGCAAGGAGTAATGCAAGGGTGGTAGAGGCGCGTTTCATCGATACTCTCCCCATGAGGAGACGAGTCTACTGCAAGGGAGTTGGACGTTGGGAGTTGGAAGTTGGGGTTATATAGGACACTGATCACTCAGATGCGACCACTCGTCCCAACCGGACTCCTGATCGTTACAACGCTGACTGGCTGCGGTCGCGGCGCGGAACCGGTTGTGCGGCCGCAACAGGACTGGTTCGTCGATCAGGCCAGGGAGTCAGGCCTCGACTTCGTTCACATCAACGGGATGTCGGGGAAGCTCTACATGCCGGAGATCCTAGCGCCGGGCGTTGCGCTCTTCGACTTCGACAACGATGGCGACCTGGACGTGTACCTCGTACAGGGCTTGCCGCTCGGAGTGAGGGGCTCGGGTTCAGACGATGATGGTTCGCGGTCGTCCGATCGCTTGTTTCGAAACGACCTCAACGTGGCCCCTGGCGGGAATCGCGCGTTGCACTTTACCGACGTGACTCGCGAGAGTGGAATCGTGAGCCACGGCTATGGGATGGGAGTCGCCGCCGCAGACTTCAATAACGATGGTTGGGTGGACCTGTATCTCACCAAGTTCGACGCCCCTAATCAGCTCTTCCGCAACAATGGCAACGGTACGTTCAATGATGTGTCCAAGGCGAGCGGCACTGATCATCAGTCGTGGAGCGTGTCCGCATCGTTTGTGGACGTCAATCGCGACGGTTGGCTCGACTTGTACGTCGGCAACTACATCCGCTATTCGCTCGAGAACAACACACCGTGCTTTGGAGCGTCGGGGGCTCTCGACTACTGCATGCCGCAGACGTATCAGCCGCTGCAGGATCGCCTGTATATCAACCGCGGTGACGGGACGTTCATCGACGCGAGCGTGAAGTCGGGGATTACTCGCGAGTACGGTCCGGCGCTTGGTGTATCGACCGCAGATTTCAATCGGGACGGATGGATGGACATCTACGTTGCCAACGACGGGAAGGAAAACCAGCTGTGGCTGAACAAGAAGGACGGCACCTTTGAGAACACCGCGTTGCTCTCAGGGGTCGCGCTGCCGGTCACGGGCAAGGCGGAGGCCAGCATGGGTGTCGACGCTGGTGACTTCGATGACGATGGCGATGAGGATCTGTTCGTGACGGAGTTGACCAGCGAAGGCAGCAACTTGTACGTCAACGATGGATCGGGGGTGTTCGACGATCGCAGCACACCGTCGGGCCTGGGCTCGCCAAGCGTGGCGTTCACCGGCTTCGGAACGGCCTGGTTCGACTATGACAACGACGGCAGGCTCGATCTGCTTTCAGTCAACGGAACCGTGCAGATTATCGAGTCCCTACGCCAGGCAAAGGATCCGCTGCCGCTGCATCAGCGGAAATTGCTGTTTCACAATGCGGGAGGCGGACGTTTCGAAGAGGTGAGCGGCCGGGCGGGTGCAGTGTTCGCGCTGTCCGAGGTTGGCCGCGGCGCCGCGTTTGGGGATGTCGACAACGATGGCGACGTGGACGTCCTGATCGGCAACAACCATGGACCGACACGGCTGCTCATCAACCAGATCGTCAGTGGACAGCACTGGATCGGACTGCGACTTGTCGGAGTCGGCGGACGCGACATGCTTGGAGCGCGTGTCGAGGTCGTTCAGGCGGGCGCCACCACGCGTTGGCGTCGTGCGCGCTCCGACGGGAGCTATGCCTCGGCCAACGACCCTCGCGTCATCGTCGGGCTGGGCGAGTCCACGACTCCACCAGACGTGCGCGTGACGTGGCCGGACGGAAAAGTCGATAGCTGGATGGCGTTACCGGTCGATCGCTACTCGACACTGAGGGAGAGATAGCAACGGTGCGAGGGTGCGAGAGTGCGAGGGTGCGAGGGTCCAAAGGGCTGAGGGGGCGATGGTCCGAGCGTGTCGCCGAGTGGAGTCTTTGCCTGTTCATTGTTCTCGTTTCCGCCTGTAGTCAGTCCGCGGAGGCCCCACCGCTCCGCCCCGTCGCGTTGCCGGATATTTCTCGCGCAGCTGACTCAGTTCAGAAGCAGATCCGCGATCGGTATCAATCACTGCAGATCGCGCTCGAGCGAAAGGATCAACCTCGCGAGTTGGCAACGGCGTTTGGCGAGATGGGAAAGCTGTTCATCGCGGCGGAGTACTACGATGCCGCGGAAGCCTGCCTCCGAAACGCGGAGCAGCTTGTTCCCGGTGACATGCGTTGGCCGTACTACCTTGGTCACGTCTACCGCTACAGAAGCGAGCCCGGGAGAGCGGCCCCCTTTTTCGAACGGGCACTCGCTCTCGCGCCCAGCGACGTTCCGAGCCTCGTCTGGTTAGCGGAGATGAATCTGGCGCAGAACCGTGCTGATGCTGCCGAGGAGCCACTGAAAAAGGCGCAGTCGCTCGATTCATCGAGCGGAGCGGTCTTGTACGGGCTCGGGCGCGTGGCGCTCGCGAAACAGGATTACGCCGGGGCCGTGAAATACCTCGAGAGTGCTCTCACGCTCGGCCCGCAGGCGACGCGCCTCCACTACCCGCTCGCCCTCGCGTATCGCGGTCTTGGCAATCGCGCCAAGGCCGAAGAGCATCTTCGACTCCGCGGGGAAGTCGATCTCCCGCCGGCCGATCCACTCCTCGGTGAAATATCGGGGCTGCTGCAGAACGCTGCCGCGTATGAGGCGCGGGGATCGCAGGCGCTGGGAGCACGCCAGTGGCCCGAGGCCGCAGAGAACCTCAAGAAAGCGGTGGAGCTGGCACCAAACAACGCGTTCACTCGCCTGAACCTCGGCACCGCGCTGTACATGCAGGGTGACGCGGACGCCGCCCTCGAGCAGTACCGCAAGGCCGTGAGTCTCTCGCCCACGCTGGCGCGCGCGCACTTTGCCATCGGCGTGCTGATGGAGGCCAAAGGGCAGGACAGCGAAGCCATCAAGGCATTCGATGCGGCGATTGCAAGCGACCCCAGTTACGTCGAACCCCGTTTCAGCCTGGCCAACGCGTTTCGTCGCAGCGGGCGCGTCCAGGAGTCGTTGCCGCAGTACGCTGAAATCCTGCGGCTGGATCCCGCTGTCTCTCAAGCCAGCTTCGGGTATGCGATGGGCTTGGTACGGCTCGGGCGTTATCAGGAGGCACGCACGCGGCTCGAAAGCGCCATGAAGTCGTTCCCGGACCAACCTGGGTTTGCGCACGCGCTTGCGCGTCTGCTGGCGGCCGCCCCTGACGCTCGCGTGCGCGACGGCGCTCGATCGTTGTCCATAATGACCGAGCTGATGAAGACGCAACAGACGCTCACCATGGCCGAGACGATGGCGATGGCACTGGCCGAGCTGAACCGATTCGACGAGGCCGTGAAGTGGCAGCAGGACGTGATCGCCGGCGCGAAGCAGGGCAAGCGCGATGATCTCGTGGCGAAGCTCTCTGCAAATCTTCGTCTGTATCAAAACGGGCAGCCATGCCGCATACCGTGGCCAGACGATGATCCGGTCCATCACCCGGCCAGTGGGCAGTAGGCAAATAGAACATGCAGTTCATCCTCCGGACCACGGCGTGGACGATATGTCTGTCGGCACTCAGTGCCTACTTGGCCTGGCCAGGCCAGGCGGTGAGCGGGCAGTCGACTGCGCCGTTCGTCGACGTCACGTCTCAGTCCGGCGTCGATTTCGTTCATGTCAATGGAGCGGCCGGCCAACTACTCCTGCCTGAGGTCATTGGATCTGGCGGCGCGCTCTTCGACTACGACAACGACGGCGACCTCGACCTCTTCGCAGTGCAGAGCGGCATGCTCGGGACTCGCCCTTCGACCAACGCTCACCCCTCGACGGAGCTCGGGGTGACCCTGAGCTTGTCGAATGGTCAGGGCGGCGGCGGATCCCGGTTGTATCGAAACGACTTCTCAGCTGAAGGCCGCCCGCGGTTGACGTTCACCGACGTGACTGCTCGCAGTGGCATCGCCACGACCGGTTACGGCATGGGTGCAACGACCGGCGACTACGACAACGACGGGTGGATCGATCTGTACGTGACCAATCTTGGGGCGAACCAGTTGTGGCGGAACAACGGCAACGGCACATTCAGCGACGTCACGGCACAGACAGGAACCGATGATCCCCGCTGGAGCACCGGCGCCACGTTCTTCGACTACGACCGGGACGGCTGGCTCGATCTCTTCGTCGTCAACTACGTCGACTTCAGGCCGGACATGAAACGTGGGTGCTTCTCAGCCGGCTCAGCACGCGACTACTGCAACCCTGTTGTGTACGATCCGGTGCCCGATCGTCTGTTGCACAACAACGGCAATGGCACCTTCACCGATATCTCCACGCGCGCCGGCATGACGAGTGCGCCTGCGCGCGGCCTCGGGGTCCTCGCATCGGACGTCAACGGTGACGGCTGGATCGATCTCTATGTCGCGAACGACGGCGACCCGAACCAGTTGTGGATCAACCAGCGCGGCTCGGGTGCCTTCAAGGATGAGGCGCTCCTGGCCGGCGTAGCGGTGAATCGCGTGGGACAGCCGCAGGGCAGCATGGGCGTCGATGCAGCAGACATCGATCGTGATGGCGACGACGATCTGTTCGTGACGAACCTGGACAACGAAGGCAACACGCTCTATCTGAACCTCGGGGATGGGTTGTTCGAGGATCGCACGGCTGAATTCGGACTCTTCAAGCTTGGCTTCACCGGCTTCGGCACCAGGTTCGTGGACTACGACAACGACGGCTGGCTCGATCTCCTCGTCGTCAATGGCGCCGTCAGGCATCTGAGCAGCCAGCTCCAAAGAGGGGATCCGTATCCCTTGAAGCAACGGAGCCAGCTGTTTCACAACGATCGTGGCCGCAAGTTCGCGGATGTGTCGGACGGCGCCGGTTCTCCATTCGCGCAGTTGCAGGTCGCGCGGGGAGCCGCCACGGGGGATCTCGACAACGACGGGGACACCGACGTCGTGGTGTTCAACAACAATGGTCCCCTTCGAGTGCTGCTGAACGACGTTGGTCAGCGTCGTCACTGGCTCGGTCTTCGAGTCGTCGACGGCCGCTACAAACGTGACGCCGTCCAGACGCTCGTGGCACTCGCGACCCCGCGGGGCGCGTCGAGAAGAGTTCAGACCGATGGCAGCTACGCCGTAGCCAGCGATCCTCGCGTGTTGTTCGGACTCGGAAGCGAAAGTGGAGCGCAGACAGTGCGTGTGCAGTGGCCGGGCCGGCAGGCCGAGGAGTTTCGCGGTTTGGCGGTCGATCGCTATTGGATCCTGGAGTCCGGCAAGGCGCCGCGCGCACTCCGATGAACACACTGCTGCACCGCCTCTACCTCGTGATTCTCATCAGCGTCATCGCGGTCTACGGCGAGGCTGCGCAGCAGGGATCGACCGAAATCGCACCCGCACGAAGTAGCCTTCGTCC
>Ga0075421_100013009_pt1 | contig 10361 bp, 9 predicted proteins | sample SoiMetdeltSBSDD5_FD_75292 | JGI IMG/M metagenome (GOLD analysis project Ga0075421, IMG submission 75292) | Bulk soil microbial communities from a Populus tree surrounding site in Tennessee, USA - Soil MetaG P. deltoides SBSDD5 | ecosystem: Environmental > Terrestrial > Soil > Tree plantation... | reverse complement strand
CTGACGGGTGCTGTAGTTGGTCATCTGCTGGACGGTCAGGCACAGGCGCCCGTAATGGCTGTCAACGGTGAGCGCTCCTGCCGCCTTGACGATCCACTCTCGCGCGGTCGCCGACGGTTCGCCTCGAGTGACGTCTGGGTCAGGGACGACGGCCACCTCACGACCTGTGCTCCGGTCGCGCACGCGAGTGCTCCTGAGCACCGTCCCCTCATACTCGGCGAGGAACTTCTTCAATCGGCGGTCGAGCACGCTGGTGATGTCTGGCGGAGTGACCATCCCTCGCCAGATCGGCGTGGTTCCAAAGGAGACCTTCCGCAACGAGATTGGCCGCAGGGCGACGATCACGCTGGGCGTCTCCGCCAGGACCGCCTCCTGCGCGGCCCTGGTACTCTGCGGCGAGCGGCGTCCCTCGGCGAGCTGGATGCCGAGCCGCGCCAGCGCCGCCAGGCAGCCATCGGAGAGGTGATCCGAGTTGTCGATCACCACGACCACACGCCGGCGCTGGACCTCCCAGAGGAAGCGTGTCTTCAGCCGGATCAGGTCCAGGATGTTGTTCGGCGCGGCAACCACCGGGAGGAGCATATCTTCCACCGCGCGAGTGAGGCCCTCCTCCGCCAAGCGGCGCCGGAGCAACCTGAGCTGCCCGGACCGATCCGGCGAGTGCGCGAGGAAAAAGTCGTACCACTGGACGAGGCCGGCGTCCGACGTCACCAGCTCGCGCTCCAGGTGCGCGGCGATCAGCCCCAGGACCTCGGACACCACCTCCGAGGCCCCGTGCGCGGAGACCTCGGTCTCCACGTCGACCCACACCACCCGCCACTCCGGCGTGGAGATCGATGCCTCGAAGGTGTGCCGCAGCAGGGTGGTCTTCCCGATCCCCGCCCAGCCTTCCACCACCAGGAGTCGCTCAGGACGCTGCCGGACGAACTGAACGAGCTCATCCTCGGCGATTCCATCCGAGTGCATCCGGGCGGCGACGTAGAGCTCCTCGTCGAACCCCCGGTCTCCGGACTTGGCGAGAAACTCCTTCTGGAAGGCGAGTCCAATGTGCTGCCAGAGCGGGTTGTAATGGGTGAGGACCCCGCCGTAGTAGGTGCGCGCCAGCTTGAGTCCCATTAGCTCACTCGATTCAGACCGTTGAGGATGGCGCGGTCGATGGTGTCGCTGTCCTGGACCGGCAGGTCGCTCTCCGCCATAGGCGCCAGGAAGCGGTCGGCGAGCGCGCGGAACTTGCCCGTGATGGTCCACCGTTGCTTCGCCAGCGCCAGCGACGCCAGCTCCGAGGTGAGCACCCGGTAGGTGAGCGCAGTGGCTCTCTCGTACTGGTTCTCTTCGGCGAGATTCTTGACGTGCGGGCCGATCCGGCTGGCGAACTCGACGAGCTTCAGCGCGGCGTCGCTGGCCGATAATCCCGCGGTGAGGATCTCCAGGCGGGTCATCTCCTCCAGCGCTCTCACTGCGCCAAGCGCTGCGACGTCCGCTTCTGTCCAGTCATCCTCCTGGCTCAGCCCCTGGAGCCGATGGTCGACGTCCCGGAAGAGATCCCACTTGAGCTGGCCGGAGCGAAGCGCCGGGAACTGGATCACGAGCTTGGACTCGAGCTCGGCCAGGAGGCGCTGGGCGGGAGAGGTGGAGCGGGACCGCTCCATCTGCCGGAGCGCCCGGATCTCCGCCTCGAGCGCTCTCAGGCCCGCGGCACGCAGGCGGTACCGGTTCGAGCTCCCCACCCGATCGAACCAGCTGCCGCGAGCCCTGAGGAACGCCTTGATCCGCGCGATGGAGACGTCGCCAAACAGCTCGAGGTCCGCGGGCCGAAACTCCCGGAGCACGTGTACGCCGAGGAGCAGCGGCTCATCGGATGGATCAGTGCGTGGTGCGGGCGGTTTCCCAGAGTTGCCATGGATCTTCGGTCTTGATGTATTCATCGATGGCCCGACAGATGAGCGGGTTCGTGGAAGCAGCCTCTGTGCAATGCGGACCGGGGCACCCCGCGGCCACGGCCGACACGAAATCGTTTCTCCGTATGGATGGGCCGGTTCGCACGTTGATCGACGTGGAGAGCCGCATCACCAGCCTCCACGAGGTCTCCGCATCCGTTCGGGCCTCGATGTACCAGGCCAGATTCTCGACGGCCTCCTTGCCCTCGGCACGGCGGAGCCCCGCGTAGTCCAGCGAAGAGCTCTGCGAGACCCGGGCGGAGTGGTACCGGAGCGCCTCCTCCAGGAAGGAGGTTGCCGCCGCGGGGTACGGCACGTCCATCTCCGGATCCGGCGAGCGCATCCAGCGCCGCAGGGCGTGATAGGCGAGGACATCCATCCAGCCCTCACAGAACGCGTCCGATGGCTCGTGAATCATCGGCTGGGTGTCGATCAAGAGCGACTGGTACGCGTGGCAGACCCACTCGTGGCAAAGGACGTACAGTGTTGCAAGGTAGCTGGGCCAATCGAAGGACGCCGGGTGGACGACCAGCCCGATGGTGGGCTCGCGGAGTTGAGATTCATTGCGCCACCCGGTCACTCCTCCTACGGCGTAGATCCCGCCGAAAAAATCGTTCCTCGATGTCGCGGGAGCGGTCGCGAACGTCACCTCGGGCAGCATGGCCTCGCTGAGCTCGGGGCAGTGCCGCAGGTACAGGTTTCGCGCCAGGCGCTGCGCGATCAGGAACAGTTGCTTGATCTCGCGGATGCACAGGCCACCCTTATCGACCGCTCCGTCGTCGCGCGTGGTCCCGTCGCAGAAGTGCCCACCCTGGCAGGCTTCGCAGCGGCGCTGCGCGCACTCCTCTTCGAACTTCGCGGCGATCGTCTTGACCAACGCGAGCCCGCGTTCATCCTGGAAGGCGGCTACCAGCCGGTTCAGAAAAGAGGTGAGGGACTCGTCGTTCTGGCCCGACTCGATGACGTTGCACGACTTCGCGTCGAGGAGCCGACGCGCGGCATTCAATGCCTTCACGTCAGCTTCATGCTTGAGTTGCTTGCGCGCCCGGTGAACCGCGGTCTCGAATGCAACGCGCGCGGCAAGTGCTTTCCGGCCGTTGAGTGGCACATGGCCTACGTAGTACGCGCAGGTAGACATCGTCAGGAGCGCTCCATCTCCTGCACCGGCTTGATCCGATCCACTCCGAACCTCTGTCGAAGCTTCGGGAGGATGATCTGCCTCCAGAAATCCAGTGCGATCGTACCCGCCGCGCTGGTCGCGAAGGTGATGAGCACCGTCGTCAGCGCCCCCCCGGTGCCGGCGTTCATCCGCCGGACTTCCGGCGGCGTCCCCTCCAGGCGCTGCTCGCGCCAGATCTCCGTGAGCGCGGCGTCGAGCTGCGGGACCGAGAGGTCCGTCGAAATCTGAATTTCGCTCATGATCGGGCTGGATCTCTTGTGTGTGGGGATGTGAGGGGCCGGGAATCGGGTGGCTGGTCGTTGTCTATCGGAAAGCGAGTGGCACACTCATTAGACGCGGCCCCGAGCGAACATTACGGGATGCTCCTTCCCTGAGAGCCTCCGTACCAGGAGCCCCCGTGGCGCAACGCCGGTCGTCAGCTTCGAAACCAATCAACGGGGATGCGGCCCGGGAACGGAAGACGACCAGGCCTTCCTCCGCCACGGCTTCTCCCACCGGGCTCCTGCAACTCCATCGGGAATCGCGCGGTCACCAGGCTGCTCGCTCCCAGGTCCGGAGCAGTGATCCAGCGCGCCGTCCGCCTCTTCGGCGGAGATGACGACCAGCAAGCCTTCGTCAACCTCGTCAACGGTATCCTGAGCACGAAATACATCTTGCGAAGAGATCATGAGGGGACGCTTTCCCTGGAGGCCGGTCCGCGTGACGAGATCAGTGAGCCAGGCCAGCGCTTCCACACCATGCTTGCCAAGACGATCGGCTCCTCGCACCAGACGAGCCTGAGGATCGGGCGCGGCATTCCTGGCGGCACCATCGCGTCCTTCGAGCACATGGCTCTGGATATCCAGGACATCTCCGCGTTCGGGGGCCGGGGATGGCCGGCGCCTCCGCTGCGTCGGTCCTGATGCATGAGATGTGGGAGCAGTATCACGCCCAGGCCGCGGGGATGGAATACGAGGAGGGCCCACGCCCAGGGCATCGTGGCCGAAGAGTACGTCTCCGGGATGAGCCGCATGGGCGATACGGTCCAGGGCCTGTGGAGGGAGGCCACGGCGGACAGGGCCGTTTCCCGGCCAGACGCGCCGGCGTTCGCCGGGAACGCGCGGCGACGCCTCGGGAGGAGCCGCCTCCTCTCATATCTCTCCGTCCTCTGATGGCACAGCCCCTGCTCTGCACGGGGGACTTGGGACTCCGGGCCCTGGGAGGGGTACATGCAAGCACCGCAGCAACGGCGCAGGTTCGTCGCAATCCTTGGGCTGGTGACCGTGGGAGGAGCCGCCGCGCTCTGGGCGTGCACCACCACGGCACCCACCAGGCCCCCGACTCCGGACAAGCCCGAGCCAGGAGCGAGCACGTGCGGCGGGGCCTACCCCAGCTACTGGCAGGACCCCAGGTTCACCAGCACCGGGATGTGGTACGGGCAGACGATCTCCGACCAGCCGCCCGCCGGCTGGACCGGGCCGGTCTTCCAGCTCAGCCAGCGATACCCGCAGCAGCTTCCTCCGCTGTCCGGCCAGGAGGGCTGGCAGAAGCATGACCCGTTCAAGGCCGGGCTGAGCGAGGACGAGAAGCGGAAGGCGGCCGACGACTACAGCTGGTCGGTGATGCGATACCTCCAGGAAGGAAACATCCTCAACGGCGACGTGGAGAAGGACTGGACCCTCTGCAACAACGCGATCCGTTCCTGGTATCACATCCCGTTCCAGACCTACGACCCCTCCAGCGGTCGCGAGTTCATGCACGGGTTGACGCGCGAGGCCCCGGTCACCTTCACGCTCAAGGGCGGCAGCCAGATCAAGACCACGGTCTGGGCCGTCGCCCTGTACAACCCGCGCGCGGCGTACACACTGGGAGAGGTCTGGCGCCTCGACGGGACGCCCACCATCCCCAGCGGCAACATGCAGTTCGCGGAGGGCGCGGTGGTCGGCAAGCTGCTGTTCACCACCGCCACGCCCACCCAGATCCCCATCCTGGCCAACCTGCCGCGCTGGCAAGCCAACATCAGCGCCCCGGCCTTCTGTAACTGCAAGCCAACCGCGCCGGCCACGCAGTGCTCGTTCCAGCAGCTCAGCGAGCAGTGCCCGCGCAGCCCGGGCGTGGTGACGCTGCTGCAGTTCGACATCGCGGTGCGCGACAGCCGCTCGCCGACCGGATGGGCCTTCGGGACCTTTGTGGCGGACGGACAGGCCAAGGCCTCGGAGCCCAACCCGTGGAACCGGATCTCCTCGCTCGGGTTGATGTGGGGGAACGACACGCCCCCGGCGGGCGGGCTGGCGATCAACTCCCCGCCGGACCCCCGCAAGAACGGCTTCCCGCACGCGGCCATCGCCTGGGACGTGGTCGATCGCTGGAACGCCGTCTCCAACGGCGGGCACCTGGGCTGCAACAGCCGGCTCAACGGCCCCGCGGACAATGCCCGCAGCTCCTGCCTGTCCTGTCACATGACCGCGTCCGTTCCGGACAAGAACCGGAACGTCCCGCCCATCTTCAACCTGTCCTCCAACGGGCAGTGCGCGCAGCCCGGCAACCCCGCGGCGGACGCGGTGTACTTCGCGAACGGCAAGTGCAGCCAGTCCTTCCAGGGTGGGACCGTGGTGGCGGCGCCCCAGTACGCGGACGGGCAGAAGAACTGGATCTCGACGGACTTCTCGCTCCAGCTCTCCATCAGCATGGTCCAGTGGATGGAGTGGCAGGCGGACCTGGCGACGGAGGCCACCGGCCCGCGTCTGATGCAGGGCGTCCTGCCGGGGCGCTGACGCCGGTTCAGGGCTCCCGCACGCCGGTCCCCTGCGGGAGCCCATGCCGCGATGCGGCGAGCCGCCTGAAATGAGGGTTCCCATTCCGGAAGGGGTTGGGGCTTCCAAGCGGAAACCTTCAGTTCTGGTGGAGGCGGCACATGAAGATCCGGATCGTTCTGATGGCGGCGGTGACCTTTGCGTTCCTGGGCGCGGCGTGTGGTGACCCCAATGGTCCCGGGGAGACCGGGTATGGGGACATCGGGCTCGAAGGCGGCGAGGTGCGGACCAGGGACACGGTGGTGAGCGTCCCCGAGGGAGCGGTGGACCGGACGACGGGGCTGAGCATCACGCCCGCGCCGGCGGAGGAGCTCCCCGAGGGCACCGTGGGCCCGGCCATGGATCTCGGCCCGGCGGACACCCAGTTCAGCGCGCCGGTCACCATCCAACTCCGCTTCGACGCCGACCGGATGGAGGACAGCACCCGCCTCGACCTGCTGTGGGTCGGCACGTTGGTGGAGGGGGAGTGGGAGCCGCTCGAGAATCTGACGGTGGACGAGGCGACCCGGACCGTGCGCGGGACCACGCGGCGCGGCGGGCGGTACGGCCCGGTGTACGGCTGCGGCCGCGGGCGCCGCTGCCCGATCGCGCTCAAGTTCGTCTCGGCCCCGGGGCGGGTGATCACGGGTGAGTGCTCCGAGGCGCTCGAGCTGCGAACGGTGAGCTACAGCGGCCGGATCGCCCCGGTCGTGCACGACACCCTGGTGGCGCTCTCCTCGGACTACCAGAACCTCTACTTCTTCGCCGACGCCGACTGCACCGTGCAGGTCGACGCGCTCCGCATCCCGGCCGGGCGCAGCGGAACGTCGTTCCACGTCCGCGGCCGTGAGACGCCCGGCGCCACCATCACCGCCCGCGCCCGCGACCTGCGCGCCGACACGCACACCCTGGCCATCGGCACCGGTCCCCGCGTGCGCTTCGGCTTCATCACCTCGCAGCAGCGGGTCCACTCCGGCGCTTGCTCGGGGGAGAACCTGCTGGCCTTCGTCGACGCGAACGGCAATCGCCTCCCGTTGCCCAACCCCGCTCGCGTCATCTTCTCCGCCACCTCGCGCGCCACCGTCACCTTCTACAGCGACCCCCGGTGCCAGAACGCCACCGGCGGCATCCCCATGGACGCCGGCACCGCGTCGATGTCCTTCTGGTTCTCGGCGGACCTGGGCGCCTCGGCGGAGCAGGTGGAGATCATCACCCTGACCGCGACCGTGGGCGCGTTCGACCAGGGGTTCACCGCCAGCCAGGACGAGTCGATCTACCCGTAACGGCCTACCCGTAGCGGTGTTCCTGTCGCGATGCGCTGGGCGGTGCAGCGCGCCGGGAAGTGGCAAGAGGAGGGCAGGGGGCCTCGGGGGCTCTCCGCCCTCCTTCCTTCTTGAATGTGGCATCGTGAGGACATGCGCAGGGTCGCCGCGTGCGCCGTCGTTCTCCTCGCCTGCCAGCCGAAGGATGCGCCGCTCGCCGAGCCGGATCCGTTCGACGGCGCGAGCGCGGGCGAGGTCCGCGAGATCGCCGGCGTCAGGATGGCGTGGTGTCCCGCCGGCTCGTTCACCTTCGGCAGCCCCTGGAGTGAGCCGGAACGCCGCCCCGGCGAAGATCAGAGGCGAATCACCCTCACCAGGGGCTACTGGATGGCGCAGTTCGAGGCGACGCAGCGCGACTGGAAGCGCGTCGTCGGGCCGCTCCCGGGCCCGCTCACCGAGGAGCTCGTCGAAGGCGACGACATCCCGGTCGGGAACATGAACTTCGCGGAGGCGGAGGACTTCACCCGCTCGCTCACCGCCCTCGGCCGCGCGGACGGCACGCTGCCCGAGAACTGGGAAGTGCGGCTGCCGACGGAGGCGCAGTGGGAGTACGCCGCGCGCTCCGGCACCACGACGGCGACCGCGTTCGGCGACTCACTCAGCTCGACGCAGGCGAACTTCAAGGGGGACAGGCCGTACAACGGCGGCGCGCCGGGTCCGTCACTCGTTCGCGCGACGCCGGCCGGCAGCTACGCGCCGAACGCGTGGAACCTCCACGACATGCACGGGAACATCTACGAGTGGTGCCGCGATTGGTTCCACACCGACTATCCCGCCGGCGCCGATCCGGACCTGCACGACGCCGAGCGCACCGCGACGCCGAACGACACCGGCGACATCTCGCGCTCGCGCCGCGGAGGCGGCTGGACCGATCCGGGCTGGTCGTGCCGCTCGGCGTTCCGGCTCCGGTTCGAGCCCGAGCGGCGCTACGATCACATCGGCTTCCGCGTCGCGGCGGTGAGGAGGTAGCGTGCTCAAGCGGATCGTCCCGGTCCTCCTGGCGTGCCCCCTCGCCCTCCAGGGATGCACCTGGATGGACCAGCTCCGGAAGGAGACGGCCGCGTGCCCTTCGCCGCCCACCGGCGCGCTCTCTCCTCCGGCCGACCTCGAGTGCAACAACCCGGCGCTCACTTCCCGGAGCAGCCTGGTCGTCATCGCCCCGCATCCGGACGACGAGACGCTCGGCTTCGCCGGTCTCATCCGCGAGTACTCCGTGGCCGGGAAGCCCGTGTCGGTCACGGTCGTCACCGACGGCGATGCGTTCTGCGAGGCGTGCGCCTTCTGGAAGAGCCCTTCCAGCTTCGCGCTCTGCTCCGCCGGCGACCTGGCCAGCTTCGCCGCGGTGAGGCGCACCGAGGTCGCCGCGGCGCTCGAGCACATCGGTGGACCGCCTCCCCGCTTCTGGGGGTATCCCGATACGGGGATCGGCGCGGCCTGGAGCACCCTCCAGGCGGGCAAAGGTTCCAGCCTGCTGCGCCGGTCTGATTTCTCCCGCTGCACCTCGTGCGGCGCCTGTGCCGCGGGCGCCGGGTACGGCGGGGGACCGGAGACGGCGCTCACGGGCGCGATCCTGCGCCAGCAACTCAAGGAGCTCATCGCCGGCTCGGCGGCCGACGCGCTGATCGGAACGACCCACTGGCTCGACGGCCATCCCGACCATGCGGCCCTGGGCAGGCTGGTCAAGGAGGTGAACGCGGAGCTGCCGGTGCCGCGCGCCGTGGCCTATTCCGTCATCCACGCGAGGACGCCGCTGGGAGACAACCACGTCGACTGCTGGTATCCGCCGCCGTTCAGCGCGGACTGCAGGTGCGCCTCGACTCCAGGGAGCTGCCTCGACCGCTCACCGGGGTTGATCGGCTCCGTTCGCCAGCATCGCTACCGGCCGACGTGGCCACTCACCCTGCCTGACGACGTCGAGTACGGGACGGCGACCATCCTGTGCCTGCGACCCGAGATGTACGAAGGGCCGAGCCCGAGAAAGTACCTGGCCGTGCAGGCGTTCCGCTCGCAGCAGGGGACGGCCTCCGCCGCCGGCGACGTCCCCGAGCGGCTGCGCGGCCTGCTCGACTGCAGCGGCTACCAGCTGGCTTTCGTACGGAAGACGGAGGCTTACGTGATGGAATGACGGCACCGACCTGAGCGCCGGGTGTCGTTGAATATCGGGCGAACGCCTCCGTCCAACCTACTCGAATCGGGCCGGACCTCACGGAGCGCCTCCCCCATGCAGAAGTTCCTGTCAGCCTGCGCCGTTCTCACCCTCGCCCTCGCCTCCGCCTGCGGCAACACCCACCGGCTGATCGTCCAGACCGAAAGGCCCGGAGCCCAGATCTCCATCGTCAAGCGCGGCGAGATCCACACGCAGGTCGGTCCCGGCACCTTGTCGGAGCCGTTCGAGGACCCGGACATGACGGTCGGCAGCTCGCCGCTGACCTACGACCTGCCGGTCGTGGAAGCGATGACCGACGCGAACTTCTTCGGCGCCTCCCTGCGGAGGGAGAAGGTCTGCAAGGAGGTGGTGGTCCGCGTCTGGGAGGGCGGGCACTACTCCGAGAGCGTCATCCCGGTGAGCGGCGGCACCGCGTTCCTGAGCCTGAAGAACCCGGAGGTGTACCGGGTCAGCCTGGCTCCGCTCGGCCAGGGGCGCTGATCGCCGCACGCATCACCGCTCCTCCCGGATCTACACTCCGGGTGTGCCCGTCATCGAGACCGTCTACCGCCGCACGACCCAGCTGGACTGGACCGAGGTCAGGACCTGCCCGCATTGCCAGGCGCGGTGGAAGGGCGGCGTCATCGCGCGTGGGCACGGGCGTGACGAGACCACCTACGGGTTCGGCGCGCAGGCGGCATTCGACAACGCGGGCATCGATTCGTTCTCGAATGCCGTCAGCGCGGGGAGGGTGGCGCTCCTGCGCGCCCGCTGCCCGCGCTGCCACAAGCGCGGCGGCGGCGTCGTCTCGCTCGCGGTCAAGACCGTGCTCTTCTACGCGCTCCTGGTGGTGCTGTTCACCTCGATCGCGCGCTCGCTTTCCAGCGGCGGCACGTGGGTCGGAGGTTCGAGTCCCCTCATCCTCCCGCTCCTGATCGCGCTCGCGCTGGTGCTGATCCCGCTGACCATCGTGGGCATGCTCAGGTCGGTCGACCGGCGCGTCCG
>Ga0075421_100013008_pt1 | contig 10362 bp, 8 predicted proteins | sample SoiMetdeltSBSDD5_FD_75292 | JGI IMG/M metagenome (GOLD analysis project Ga0075421, IMG submission 75292) | Bulk soil microbial communities from a Populus tree surrounding site in Tennessee, USA - Soil MetaG P. deltoides SBSDD5 | ecosystem: Environmental > Terrestrial > Soil > Tree plantation... | reverse complement strand
GCACGGGTCCGGGCCGTCCTGGAGTCGATCGACGGCGTCGAGCGGATGCTGGATCGCGCGGAGCAGGCGGCGTACGGGATCGACCATCCGTCGAGCGGCGACCTGGTGGCGGTCGCCGAGTCGGACGCCTGGTTCGCCTACTACTGGTGGCTCGACGACGCGCTGGCGCCGCCGTACGCCCGCGAGATCGACATCCATCGCAAGCCGGCTTACGACCCGGTCGAGCTGTTCTTCGATCCGGCCACGAAGTCGATCCCGCTGCGGCCGGAACTGGTGCGGGGCTCGCACGGCCGGCCGCCGGACCTGGAGTCGGGGCGCCCGGCGCTGATCGTGGCGCAGCCTGGGGCTGCAAGACCGTCCACCGACGAGGTCGACATGCGGGAGGTGCCCGGACTGCTTCTGGGTCTCCTGGGTTACCATTCGTAGGGAGCCGCACGGAACCGCCCGGGAGGAGACCGATGGTCACGATCACCCGCTTGAACCACCTCGTGCTCTACGTCCGCGACGCTCGGAAGTCGCTGCCGTTCTACCGGGACGTCCTCGGCTTCCAGCCGACCTCCGAGCCGACCGACCGCGGCGTCTTCCTGCGGGCCAGCGGCAGCGACAACCACCACGACCTGGCGCTGTTCACCATCGGCGCCGACGCCCCGGGCCCGACCAAGGGAAAGCAGGTCGGGATGTACCACGCGGCGTACGAGGTCGCGACGATCCAGGATCTCGCCGAGGCGCGCGAGAAGCTGATCGCGGCAGGCGCTCTGGTCGGCGAGACCGACCACGGCGCCAGCTTCAGCCTGTACATCAACGATCCGGACGGCAACGAGCTGGAGATCTTCTGGCTGCTGCCGCGCGCGGAGTGGGATCGCAAGCCGGCGACGCGTGAGCTGAACCTGGCCGAGAAGGTCAAGGAGCGGACGGCCGCGAAGTTCTGACGGGCTCGTCGTCAGGCACCGTTCCGCACCGCTGGCGTCGGCGAGCCAGACCCCGGCCGAAAGGTCCGCTCGGCAACGCCAGCGGTGCGGATCTGTCTGGCAGCCGCGGGTTAGCTGAAGAAGCCGAGGTACTCGGTGGGGCCGGGGTCCGCGCCCCCGAGGGCCTGGAGGTGGGTGCGGCAGGCCGGGTAGTCGTTCGGGTCTTCGCCGTTCCGGCGCCGCGCCTGCTGCCACTCGGCGACCTGCTGGCGGAGGCCGGGGTTCGCCGTCGCAAGCTCGTCGATGGTCGAGCGGCGGAAGCCGTCGGGCTCGCCGTTGCCCGGGTCGGGCTTGCCGATCGCCATGAGGTGATCGCGGCAGGCCCCGAAGTCGTTGGGGTCCTCGCTGTTCCGGTAGCGGGCCCGCTGCCACTCGAGGATCGCCCGGGTGATGCCCGGGCTGGCCGCTTCGAGGTCGTCGAGGGTCGTGGTGACGTTCACCCAGGCCGCGCTCCAACTGCCCCAGGTGTCCCACTCGCTCCTGTCCAGCTCCTGGCCAACGCTTCTCCAGTTTCCGGCCGGGTTCGCCAGCAGCAGGCGCTCGCCGTCCGTGCCGCGCACCGCCGTCCAGTGGTTCCAGCCCCGGCCGCCCAGGCAGAACGGCTGGCGCGTCGCTCGGTCAAGGGCCTGCTCCCAGGTGATGTCGCCGTGGCTGGCGTCCAGCCCGTGAAAGCGGAAGAGGGCCGCCAGCATCCGTCCGCTGGACTCCTGGAGGCCGCTGTCCGAGTTGATGTTCGGGCCGAGCCAGTCCACCACGTCGTCCTGGCCCCAGTTGATGCCGACACTACGGAGGACCCATGCGGAGCTGGCCGCGCTGCACTGCCAGTCGCCGGTCTGGGTGACGGCCGGGATGGTCGGATCGTACGGCATGATGCCCTGCCTTTCGCTCGGTGGACCCCGCCGGGGTCCGGCTCGCTGACGCTCGCGATACGGATCGGTGTATGCATCCCTTTCGTGTGTGCGTTCCGGTCGTGTATGCAGCCCGGTCGAGGGTGTCGCTGATGCCGCCCTGGTCCGGTCTCGGAGTTGACCCTGAACGCTGCGAATGGGCTCGCGGTCCGGACCAGCCCGTCGCCCTCGGGCTAGCTGAAGAACCCGAGGAACTCGAGTTGACCGGGATCGAGGCTGATCGCGATGAGGTGGCGCCGGCAGGCCGGGTAGTCGTTCGGGTCCTCGCCGTTCTGGCGCCGGGCCTGCTGCCACTCGGCGAGCTGGAGGCGGATGTTCGCGTTCGTCGCCTCGACCTCTTCGATGGTCGAGCGGCGGAAGCCGACGAACTCGACCTCGCCGGGGTCGACCACCCCGATCGCCTGGAGGTGCGCTCGGCAGGCGAGATAGTCGTTCGGGTTCTGGCCATTGCGGTAGCGCGCGCGCTGCCACTCCAGGACGTTCTGGCCGAAGCTCGGCCTGGTCGCCTCGAGCTCGGCGAGGGTCGGCCGGGTCGGCGCGACCGGGGCGGCGCCGTCGCTGGAGACCTCCGGCAGGAAGACGTTCTGATCGAGGCCGGCGCCGGACGGCAGCTTCTCGGCGTACTGTTTGCCACAGGCGCGGGTCCAGCCGCCGAACAACGTCACGTCGGCGACGTCCGGGTTGTCGTCGTACTCGGCGGCCCAGAGGGGCACATCGGCGAACTCGCGGGTGTTGTCCATGAACTCGCGCCACCACCAGCCGGCGGTGTAGATGCCGGGCCTGACGCCCAGCGCCCGACACTCCTCGACGGCCGCGCGGATCCAGGTGGCGTCCGGGCCGCGCTCGGTCACGCCGTCGCTGTTCTTGTAGGTCTCGCAGTCGAGCCAGAGGACCGGCAGGTCCAGGCCCACCGACCGCGCCAGCGCGATGGCGTCGCGAACCGTCTGCCGGGGGTCCAGGTCCTGGTAGCACCAGACGTAGCCACCGACGGTGCAGCCCGCCTCCCGCGCGGACGCGATCTGCGCGCGGGTGTGGTCCTGCGGGGGGGTCTCCTCCGTCAGGTACAGCCTGACGACGACGTGCTTCGGCCCGTGCGTCCTGATGAGGCTGCCCAGGTCGCGCGACTGGTGGCTGGAAACGTCGATTCCGCGAACGAGGGTAGGCATCGCTCCGTCCCCTTTACGCTGGTCCGGCGAGCCGAGAGCATCGGGGGCCTCGGCCGCGATCTGCATCGATCCGCGCATGACCCGTCGGTCATGGCCCTAGCGTAGGTGCGATGTCCCCGGCGGCACTATCAGCCGGGATACGCTTGAACTGTTGGCGTGGCAGCACCGGCGAGCCGCACGAGCGTCCGGTGCTTCCGAGATACCGTAGTAGTGGCCGGACGGGTCAGCGGGCGTTCACCCGCACGGTCGTGAGCGGCATGGCGGCACCGATCGGTTCGACGCGCCGGATCGGCTGGCCGGTCTCCTCGTCCACGAGGGCGGCTTCGAGGGTGTACTGGCCGGCCGGCGTGCGTGAGGGCACCGAGAAGACGTCGCGACGCGCCACCATCCAATCGCCCTCGTCCATGACCGGCAGCGGTCGCTCCGGCTGTTCGGACCTGACGACCTGGCCGTTGGCGTCCACCAGGCGCAGCGAGACGATCGGGCGGGCGTCCGAGCGGCTGGTCAGCCACCAGAGCGTGGTCACGGGAAGGTCGTCGCCGGCTCGGACCTGGCGCTCGACGCGGTAGCCGAGGAGCTGGATCTGACGGTCGTAGCGGGCGACCAGGCGGGACGGCGCCAGCGCCTCCCAGCCCTGCGGACCACGGGACGGGATGAGGGTGATCCGGGCGCGGGCCAGGCCCTCGCGGTTGTTCCGGCTCGGGGCCGGCACGCTGCCGCGCCGCTCGCCGAACCGGTCCAGCGACTCGATCGGGTCGAGGTCCGGCAGCTCGACGACGACGGACGGGTGGAGCATCCGGAAGATCAGGGTGTCGGCCGGCAGGAAGCGCGGCTCGACGTGGGGACGCAGCAGGTAGTCGAGGACGGCCGGCACCTCGGCGATCAGCGGGTCGGTGTCGCCGGCCAGGATCCAGACCTGGCTGGCGCCGGACGCGCTGGCCTCGGCGCTGGCGCGGTCGGCGATGGCCTGCCAGTAGCGGATCGGGGGCTCGACGCCGTACCGCTCGCCGGTGCCGAGCAGGTCGGAGACCTCGCGCGGGATGCCCACGGCGGCAAAGCGGAGGGCCGGCGGCGCCCTCGGCGGCTCCTCCAGCTCCCAGGCCTCCGTCACGCGGTAGACCGCGGCCGTGACCGTGAGCTGGTACGCGGCCAGCAGCCCGACGGCCACGGCCCCGAGCAGCACGAGCGGCAGCCTCGGCCGGCCGAGCAGCCAGCCGAGCGGCAGCGCCGTCACCAGGAAGATCGCCGGGAAGAGGGCGACGAGGTAGTGGAGGTAGACCGAGGAGGACTGGCCGACGAGCGCGCCGATGGGCAGGATCAGCCAGAGGACGGGCAGGAGCGCCCGCTCCCAGCCCGGGGCGCGCCGGACGGCGCCTAGGGCGGCCAGGCCGCAGCCGCCCACCAGGAGTAGCCCGACGAGGGCGACGACGCCCTGGCCCACGAGCCCCAGCGGCGCCAGCCAGCCCGCGACGTCGCTGCTGGCGGGCAGTAGCCCGAAGCCGGCCCCCACCCAGAGGACCAGCTCGGCGGCGCCGTGGTGGGGCACGACGGCCACGCCGCGGTTCCCCTCTGCCAGCTTCGCCGCGATCTCGCCCCAGTTCAGGACGACCCAGGTCAGGTACGGGACGGTGAGCAGGCCGCCCAGTGCGATGCCGAGCGCCGGCCAGCGGATCCCCCAGCGCCACGGCCAGAGCGCGACGGTCAGCAGGGCGGCCGGGCCGAAGATCAGCGCCAGGATCCGGATCTGGACCTGGGCGGCGAGCGCCACGAAGAAGACGACAGCCCAGCGCGCCCGGCCGGCCACGACAACCTCGTAGGCTGCCCAGAGCGCGACGACCGTGAACAGCGGCGCGATCTCGGCCCATGAGCGGCGGCTGAAGTAGACCGCCCACGGATTCACGGCGAACAGCAGCCCGGCCACGAACGCCACCGCCCGGCCGTGGTACCGCTCGGCCAGGAGGTACGTCAGGACGACCGCCGCGACGTTGAGCAGGCCCACCCAGACCACGGCCGCCGTGGGCGGCGTCGGGGCGAGGGCGGCCGGCAGCATCAGGTAGACCGAGCCGGGCGGGTCCGGGACGCCCCACGAGGTCAGCGGGCCGGTCAGGGTCGGCCCGCGCGCCAGCACGTCACGGGCGCGCCAGAGGACGTCGACGTCGTCGTAGCGCAGCGGCGCCAGGTCGACGCGCCAGAGCCTGGGCACGGCCGCCAGCAGCGTGACCACCGCCAGCGGCGTCCACCGCCGCACCGTGCACCGGCGACCTGCTGGCCGACTTACCGTCCGACTCCGGGCGCCCGAGGTCGGTCCGCGGGGTAGTGGCGTGGCTCCTCGTGGCGCATCAGGCCGAGGGTCACCACCAGCGCGATGGCGAACGCCAGCAGGTTTATCACCACGTTGACCACCTGGCCCGCCACCACCCAGCCCGGCAGCGGCTGGTCGGGATCGGGCCCGGCCGCCCAGTTGGCGACCAGCAGCGGATCGTGGAGGGCGAGATTGAGCAGCAAGCTGGCCGAGACCAGGACGAACAGCAGACCGTAGCGGCGATCCAGCGCCCAGGCGACGGCCAGGAAGGGCAGCGCCATGAACAGGTGGTTCTCGTGCGCGCGCACCGTCACTACGAACCAGCCAACCGTCAGCATGCCGACGAACGAGAACAGGCGGTCGCGAGGGCGCAGGCCCGGTAACCGCGACACGACCAGCCCGACCAGCGCCAGGACCAGCGCCATCGCGACGACGCGGTAGCTCAGCGGGCCGACCAGCGGCTCCCAGTCGTTGATGAAGCGCCACTCCAGCAGTGTGGGGATCCACCAGAGGTTGTGGGCCTGGGCCGACAACGCCTGGGCGTTCACCGACTTGTTGTCCAGCGCCTCCAGGAACCGCTCGGCGTGATGGAGCCGATTGGTGACGATCCAGGGCAGCAGGACGATCGCTGAGGCGACGAGTCCGCCGAGCGTGCCGCGCAGGGCCCCGCGCCGGCCGTACCAGAAACAGAGGCCGAGCCCGACGATCGGCAGCAGGACCCAGGCCTGCGGCTTGGTCAGCGCCGCCAGGGCGATCAGGGCGCCGGCCCACAGCGGGCTGCCGTAGACGAGCGCTCCGACGGACAGCAGGGTGAACGCGGCGTGGACCGGGTCGGTCTGCCCGAGGTGGGCGACGTCGTAGGCGACGGCCGGATTGACCGCGTAGGCCGCCGCGACGCCGAACGCGATGCCGGGACCGAACCTCCTGACGAGGAGGTAGATCGACGCGGCGACGACCGGATGGAACAGAATGCCCGGCAGCTTGATCAGGAACGTGTAGATCTGGCTGGCCAGCATCGGGTCTTCGCGGAACGACGAGTCGACAAAACGCTCGTACAGCTCGCCGGCGAACCCGAAGAAGTACAGGAGCACCGGCGGATAGTCGGTCGGGATGCGGTAGATGGTGTGGATGCCCTCACGGGCGGCGTGGCGCCCCCAGACCTTGTTGGTGTTGATGTCCGAGACGTAGCCGGGGCTGAGGGCCGCGATCAGCAGATAGACGATGACCACGCCCACCATTAGGAGCGCGAGGAGCTGTCCCCACGAGAGCGGCGCCCGAGCGAACATGGCCTGACGCCCTCCTCGCGCAGGGCGAGCGGGCTTGACGGGCATGGCGCGCGAAAGGCCCTGGGCCGGCATACTGCGCGCCGATTGTACCAGCCGCGCTCCCGCAGGTTCACCCACTTCCGTGCTGGTGCGCCGAATACCCGCGCGAACGGGTATTGACGGGGCCCGGCGTCGGCGTAGACGCGCGTCTGGCGTTCGTGGCGTTCTGAGAGCGGAGGCGCGCCGCCGATCAGCGCACGACGCGATGACCGGGTCGGACTCGCGTCGCGGTCAAGGCGCGACGGCCTTCTGGATCGTGTTCCAGTTGCGGGTCGTCGCGCCCTTGCCGTACTCCTTCTCCAGGATGGCCATCAGGTCGACGGTCCGCGCGCCCTCTTCGAGCGCCAGGACGCTGTAGACCTCGCGGTCGGAGCGGGAGAGGATGCGGAAGCGGCCATCCTCGGACGCATACGGCAGCTTCAGAGTACTCTTCGTCTTCTCGGCCAGCAGCGTGACGTAGAGCCGCGTCTGCTTCGTAACCTCGACGCCCTTGAACGGGTCGCGGTCGAGCATCGCCTGCAGCTCGGGGATGCTCCGGAGCATCACGCTGACGTCGAAGCCGAGCGCCTTTTCGAGGGCGTGCTCCACCGTCTTCGTCAGCGTCGACTCGGACGTCGCCTCGGCGTCGAACAGGACGTTCCCGCTGGCGATCAGGATCTTGACGTTCTCGAAGCCGAGGCCCGTGAAGACCTTGCCGAGCGCGTCATTCTTGACGCGCCGCTTGCCGACGTTGATGCCCCGCAGGAAGGCGACGTAGCGCATCTACCCCTTGACCGCGCCGGCCGTCAGCCCGGCGACGTAGTGCTCCACGAAGAACGAGTAGATCAGCGCCACCGGCACCGACCCGAGCAGGGCAGCCGCCATCAGCTGACCCCAGTAGAAGACGTCGCCCCGGACCAGCTCCGAGATCGCCGCCACGGGCACCGTCCTGATGGCGCTCTTGGTCAGGAAGATCAGCGCGTACAGGAACTCGTTCTGCGAGAGCGTGAAGGCGAAGATCCCGGCCGAGAGCAGGCCCGGGATGCAGAGCGGGAGCACCACTTTGAGCATCGCCTGGAACCGGGAGGCCCCGTCGATCCGGGCGGACTCCTCCAATTCGCGGGGGACCGTCTTGAAGTAGCCCATCAGCAGCCAGGCGCAGAACGGGATCAGGAACGTGGGGTAGGTCAGCATGACGGCCCAGAGCGAGTTCTGGAGCCCCATCCGGAGGATCACGTCCGCCATCGGGATGAACAGGACCGTCTGCGGCACCAGGTAGGTCGCGGCGATCGAGAGCGCGATCAGGGCGGCGCCCGGGAAGTTGGTCCTCGCCAGCGGGTACGCCGCCATCGTACCAAGCACCAGCGAGATTGCCGTCGTCACGATGGCGACGATCAGGGTGTTGAGCGTCCACTGCACGAATGCCGTCTGCGAGAGCAGCTCCTGGTAGTGCTGGAGGGTGGGCGCCCGAACGATCATCGGGAAGAGCCGGGCGTTGTACAGCTCCGAGTTCGGCTTCACCGAGGTGATCGCCATCCAGTAGAACGGGAAGAGCGTCACCACCATGAAGAACACGAGCGGGATCCAGACGGTCGTGAGGCGATAGCCGAACGCGCGACTGCCGATCACGGCTACGTCCTCCGCAGGTAGAGGCTGAGCGCGGCGATCACCATCAGCAGCGGCGGCAGCATCGAGAGGGCGACCGACGCGCCGCTGCCGAGCTGCCCCGCCCCCAGCGCGATGTTGAACGCGTAGGTGGCGAACAGGTGGGTGGCGTTGGCCGGGCCGCCGGCCGTCAGGACGTACACGAGCTGGAAGTCCGAGAACGTCCAGATCACCGAGAACATGGTGGTGATGATCAGGACCGGCTTCAAGAGTGGCAGCGTCACCCGGAAGAATCGCTGGCGGGCGTTTGCACCGTCGATCGCCGCCGCCTCGTACAGCTCGCCGGAGATCGTCTGGAGCGCGGCCAGCAGGGTGATCGCGTAGAACGGCAGGCCGCGCCAGATGTTGGCGATGATCACCATCACCATCGCCCAGAAGCCGTCGCCGACCCACGAGGGGCCGCGCTCCATCAGGCCGGTGTTGACCAGCGACCAGTTGATGACGCTGAACGTCGGGTCGAAGATCCACATCCACGCGATCGTCGAGAGGACGGTCGGGACGATCCACGGCAGCAGCAGCGCCGCCCTGACGAAGTTCTTGAACGGGAACTGCTGGTTCATCACCAGCGCCAGGCCCATCCCGCCGATCAGCTTAAACATGGTGGCCGCGAAGGTGAAGACGAACGTGTTCTGGGCCACCTGCCAGAAGATCGGGTTCTTCAGGTTGTCGACGTAATTGTCGAGCCCGACGAACACGCCCTCCTGGGCCACGGCGCGCTGCTGGAGGCTCAGGTAGATGCCGTAGATGAACGGGTAGGCGACGAACGCCAGCAGGAAGAGCAGGGCCGGCGCCAGCATCAGCCAGCTGAAGATCGCCTCGCGCTCCAGCAGGCGGCCCAGCGGGCCCTGACGGGCTATCGCCCCGCCCGCCGCGATCGATTGGGAACGTACTGCCATCGTCCGATCTCCCGGGCGTGCCTACGCCTTGCCGTAGATCTCCTTGAGCTGGTTCGTCGCGGTGGTGACGGCCTCCTTCGTCGACATGCCCTTGGCCGCGTTCAGGTACATGTTGACGAGCACGTACTTCGCCAGGCTCTCGGCGGCGGCGCGGCTGTTGGCGGCCGGCCAGCCCGGCGCATGGGCCGTCGGCAGCGAATCCTTGAACGGCTTGAACTTCGCCTCCTTGTCCCACATCGCATGGGTGTCGAACTTCTTGAGGAACGGGGCGTAGTAGGCGTCGGCGGCGTTCAGCCAGTCGGTGTAGTTGTCCTCGCGCGCGAGCCACTTCACCAGGTTCCTGGCGGCCTCCGGGTCCGGCGAGAACGTGAACGCGCCGAACGACCAGGCGTTCAGCAGCGCGAAGCGCTCGCCGCTCGGCCCCTTCGGGTTCGCGCCGTGCCCGATGACGTCGACCAGATGCTTGAACTCGTTCTTGGCGACCTGAAGGATGCTGGTGGCGTTGTTGGTGCAGGAGACTTGCTCGGCCAGGAACGAGCGGTTGTTGTTGACGTCGGTCCAGCCGAGCACGTCCGGCAGCTGGGTCTTCTCGAAGAAGGATCGGGCGAAGTCGACCGATTTCGCGGTCTCGTCCGAGTCGAGCACGACGGTCTTGCCGTCCTTGTCGACCTCGCGGCCGCCGTACGACCAGAGCAGCGGGTACATCCAGCCGTGGTTGTCGCCGAAGCCGTAGCCGTACTCGAAGCCGAACGGCCGGCCCATCGCCTTCAGCTTGGTGCCGACCTCGAGCAGCTCGTCCCAGGTCTCGGGGAACTTGTCGTAGCCGGCCTCCTTGAACCAGTCCATCCGGTAGACCATCGCCTGGCCGACGTTGCCGAGCGGGATCCCCTTCCACTTGCCGCCGGCGACGACCGCCTCCTTGATGTTCTCGTGCCAGCCGCCGCCCCACTTCGCCATCTCGTCGGTGATGTCGGTGACGTCCTGGAGCTTCTGGTCGTAGAGCTGGGGCCAGTTCAGCCCCATCATGGTCGCGTCCGGCCCGGAGTTCGTCTCCACCGACGCGGTGATCTTCGCCTGGAGCCCGCCGACGCTGACGCCGTCGAAGCTCAGGTCGATGCCGGTCTCCTGCTTGTACTTCGGGATGATGACCTTC
>Ga0075421_100013006_pt1 | contig 10362 bp, 6 predicted proteins | sample SoiMetdeltSBSDD5_FD_75292 | JGI IMG/M metagenome (GOLD analysis project Ga0075421, IMG submission 75292) | Bulk soil microbial communities from a Populus tree surrounding site in Tennessee, USA - Soil MetaG P. deltoides SBSDD5 | ecosystem: Environmental > Terrestrial > Soil > Tree plantation... | reverse complement strand
GGCTGGATCACCGCGAGGCGGCCGTTGGCGAGCGCGATCGCCTGGAACACGTAGCCGGCGAGGAGCGCGACCGTCCCGAGCAACCACCACGTCTGCTTCGCGAGTCTCAGGAACGACGCGGGCGAGCCGAGGGACAGCTCGCCCATGCCCAGAGCGCCCTTCTGCTGCAGCGTCGCGGCGAGCGCGAAGAAGAACGCGGCGACGAGGGCGACGATCTCAGCCACGGCCGGAGACTACGTCTGGCCTCAGACGGTCGCAACGCCGCCGAGCCGCACGACACGGTCGACGAGCGCGAGACCCTCGGGGCGATGTGTGATCAGGAGAACGGAGCGGTCGTCGGCCGCGTCGAACACGTCGGTGACGAGTGCCTCTGCGGTCGGGCCGTCGAGGTGGGCGGTGGGCTCGTCGAGAACGAGCACCGGTGCGTCCATGAGCAGCGCTCGACCGACGACGAGCCGCTGGCGCTGACCTCCGGAGAGGCGAGCACCCTCCTCACCCACGTGGGTGTCGAGGCCGTGGGCGAGCGACCTGACCCAGTCGTCCAACCGAACTCGTCGCAGCACCTCATGGAGCGCCTCCTCGGTTGCCTCCGGGCACGCCAGCCGGAGGTTCTCGCGGATCGTCGAATCGAAGACGTGCGCTTCCTGGCCCGCGAGGGCGAACGTGCTCCGCACGTCCTCCTGCCGCAGTTCGCGGACGTCGCGGCCCCCGATCGTGACGCGGCCATGCTCGGGGTCGAGGAAGCGGAGGAGGAGGCTCGTCACCGTCGTCTTGCCGGACCCGCTCGGCCCGACAAGTGCGACACGAGCACCAGGATCGATGCGCAAGTCGAAGCGCTCGAGGACGGGCGGGTCTCCGGGCGCGTAGCGGGCGGTCACATCGTGGAGCTCGACCGCGCCGGGCCGCGGACGTTGCGGGCGGTCCGGGTCTGTGACCGCCGGCTCGCGCCCCGTCAGCTCGAGGATTCGCCTGCCCGCGGAGAGCGTCCTCGAGAGCTCCCGTGCAGCGTCGGGCAGGGGCGCGACCGCATCGAACGAGGAGAGGGCGAGTAACGCGAGCGCCGCGACGAGGACGCGGTCCAGGGAGCCTGCGTCGTGCGCCGCGACGGCGACGGCGAGCACGCCGGCGGCGGTGAGGCCGGCGACGAGGATCGACCCGGCGTCGGCGATCCCGGAGACGAGCGCGTCGCGGTGGCCCAGCCCGACGAGCTCCCGGTCCGCGTCCCGCACGCGATCGAGGGCGTCGTCCTCACGGCCGTAGGCGGCGAGCTCCTCCGCCCCGTGCAGGAGCTCGACGAGCTCCGCGGTCAGCTCACCACGCGCCGCCGCGTGCCTGCAGCCGATGCGCCGTCCGAGCCCGGCGGCGAGGAGGGGGACCGCGATCCCGCCGAGCGCAAGGCCGAGCGCTAGGACGAGTGCCGCGGCCGGCAGGACGAACGCGACGGCGATCACGCAGGAGACGGCCACGACGAGGCCGACCACCGGCGGCCCGAGGCCGCGCAGGTACAGGCCCTGCAGGTCATCGACGTCCGCGACCAGACGGCTCACGAGGTCACCGCGACGGAACGCCGCGAGCTCCGCCGGGGCGAGGGGCTCGATGCGCTCGTACACGCTCGCCCGGATGCGACCGAGAGCCCGAAGCGCGAGATCGTGTGACGCCAGCCGCTCGAGGTACCGGGCGAGCGGGCGGGCGAGCGCGAGGAAGCGGACGACGACGATGATCGTGGTCAGCGACAGGATCGGGGGCAGCTCCGCCGCGCGCGAGATCAGGTATCCCGCCGCGGTCATGAGCGCGACTCCGAAGCCGACGGCTAGTGCGCCGAGACCGATCGCGAGCGCCACCCGGCCGCGCTGGAGGTCCGCGAGCCCCAGGAGCCGGCGGATCGTGCCGATCATGCGGCCTCCACGGCCGGCTCGAGAATGCGGCCGCCTTCGAGGCGCACCACGCGATCCGCGCGCGCCGCGAGCTCGGGACGGTGCGCGACGAGCAGGACCGTCCGCGCCTCCCTCAGCGCGTCGATCGCGTCGGCGACGAGCGCCGCGCTCTCCGGATCGAGGTCGGCCGTCGGCTCGTCGAGGACGACGACCGGGGCGTCGCGGAGGAACGCCCGCGCGAGCGCGATCCGCCGCCGCTCCCCCGTCGAGAGCACGCGACCGCCGTCGCCGACCACGGTCCGGTACCCGTCCGGCAGGGCCGATACGAACGCGTGGGCGCCCGCGAGCCCCGCCGCTCGGCGAACGCGCGCGTCGCCGGCCGACGGGTCGCCCAGCCGGATGTTGTCCGCAACGGTGCCCCGGAAGAGGGTCGGGCGCTGAGGCACGAAGGCGAGGAATCGGCGCCAGGCGACCGGGTCGAGCGTGGCGAGGTCGTGCTCGCCGACGAGGATCCGACCGGACGAGGGGTCGGCGAAGCGCAGGAGCAGCGACACGAGCGTGCTCTTCCCTCCTCCGCTCGGCCCGACGAGCGCGACGGTCTCCCGCGGCTCGAGCTCGAGGGTCACGCGGTCGAGGACGTCGCGCGGCCGCGTCGGGTACTGGAACGAGACCTCCTCGAACGCGATCGTGACGTCGCGTGGGCTCGGCGGAGCGAGGGAGCCCGGAACGGGCGCGGCGCCCTCGGCGAGGTTGAGCATCCGCGCGGCGACCGCAGCACCGTCCGCGCTCGCGTGGAACTGCGCCGCGAGGTTCCGGAGCGGAAGGTAGAGCTCCGGCGCGAGGACGAGGACGGTCAGCGCGGGCTCGAAGGCGATCCCGCCCTCCGCCAGCCGCACGCCCACCACGACGGCGACGAGGGCGATCCCGAGCGTCGCGGCGAGCTCGAGGACCGCGCCCGAGAGGAAGGCGAACCGGAGCGTGCCCATCGTCGCCCGGCGGTACTCGTCGCTCACCTCCGCGATCCGCCCGGCCTGGGCACGGCCGCGGTTGAACGCACGCAGTGTCGGGAGCCCGCGCACGACGTCGAGGAAGTGGTTGGACAGCGACGCCAGCGCCTGCCAGCGCTCGCGCGCCCGCCGCTCCGTGTGGCGGCCGACGAGCCACATGAAGACGGGGACGAGCGGGAGGGTCAGGAGCATCACGGCCGCCGCCACGAGGTCGGTCCGCGCGACGAGCGCGAGCACGGCGACCGGGACGACGGCCGCGAGCACGAGCTGCGGCAGGAACCGCGCGAAGAGCGCCTCGAGCGCGTCCACGCCGGCGACCGCCGCGGTCGCGATCTCGGCGCTCCGAGCCGCGTCGAGCGCCGCCGGGCGGCCCCGCAGCCGCGCCTCCACGAGCTCCAGCCTCAGCTGCGAGATCACGCTCGTCGCCGCGCGGCGCCCGGCGACCTCGAACCCCCACGCCGTCGCGGAGCGCCCGACGACGACCGCGGCCAGCAGCGCGAGCGGCCATGCGACCTCGTCGAGCGACGCGCCGCCGAACGACCGTGCCGCGACGCGCGCGAGGAGCACGGCCTGCGCGAGCACGAGCAGGGCCGCGACGACGCCGAGCACCGCGTCCGCCGCGAGCAGGGTGCGCACTGCCTTCGCGCGAGGAACGAGGCGCGGGTCGAGGACGTGCACGGGAGCCTAGAGGCTTGATGCGGGTTCGGGCCTTCCGCCTTCGAGACGGCGGCGGAAGACGTAGTACGTCCAGCCCTGGTACAGCAGCACGACCGGGACGAAGATCACGGCCACGACGGTCATCACGGTGAGGGCGTAGTGCGAGGAGGCCGCACCGTCGACGGTGAGGCTGTTCTCGAAGTCCGGGCTGGAGACCATGACGCGGGGATAGAGCCCGACGAAGAGCGTGGCGACGAGCGAGATCGTGCCGAGCCCGGTCATCGCAAACGCGCGGCCGCTCCTCCCCGCGAGCGTGAAGGCGACGGCGAGCGCGAGCGCGCCGATGCCGACCGCGGCAGGGAGCGCCGGCGGGAGGAGGTCCTTGTCGTTGCGGTCCATCGCCACGGCGACCGTCCAGGCAAGGACGGCGGCGCCGAGGAGGGCTGCGGGCACCGCGAGCAGGCGCGCCGCGCGCGCCGCGCGCGCATGCAGCTCGGCGGTCGTCCGCAGCGTGAGGAACGTGGCACCGTGGAATGCGAACAGGAGGACGACGGCGACTCCCGCCGCGACCGTGTACGGATCGAACAGGTCGGCGAAGGTCCCCGCGTAGTTCCCGTCCCCGTCGATCGGGACGCCGTGCACGAGGTTGGCGAGCCCGATGCCCCAGACGAGCGCCGCTCCGAAGCTCCCGACGGTGTTCGCCCACGTCCAGGCCGACCGCCAGCGCGGCGACTCGCTCTTCGACCGCCACTCGAACGACACCACGCGGACGATGAGGAAGGCGAGGACGAGCAGGAGGGCGACGTAGAAGCCCGAGAACATCGTCGCGTACCAGGCAGGGAACGCGGCGAAGGTCGCACCGGCGGCGACGACGAGCCACACCTCGTTCCCGTCCCAGACGGGCCCGATCGTCGACAGCACGCTCCCGCGCTCGCGGTCGTCCCGGGGCACGAACGGCAGCAGCATCCCGACGCCGAAGTCGAAGCCCTCGAGCAGGAAGTACCCGCCCCACAACAGGGCGATCAGGCAGAACCAGAACGTCTCGAGGTCCATCAGTACGAGACCGCCGGTGCCGCGAACTCGTCATCCTCTCCGCCGAGCTCCGGCGGATCGACGCGTGCATACCGGCGCATGAGCACGACGTCGACGACCGCGAGCGCCCCGTACAGCAGCGCAAACACGCCCAGGCTGAACGCGATCGTCGTCGTCGAGACGCTCGGGGAGTTGGCGTCCGCCGTCTTCAGGAGGCCCCACACGATCCAGGGCTGGCGTCCGACCTCCGAGAGCACCCACCCGGCCAGGGCGGCCACGTACGGGAGCGGGATCGTGAGGACCCCGGCCCACAGGAGCCAGGGCTTCGTCTCCAGCGCCCCCCGCCGGAAGAAGAAGGCGGAGGCGGCGAGCACGAGGAAGACGAGCGTGCCGGCGTACGCCATGATCCGCATGCTCCAGTAGCTCGTGCGCACCGGCGGCACGTAGTCGCCCGAGCCGTACTCCGACTCGTCCTGCGCCTGCAGCGGAGTCATCCCCTGCACCTCGCCGTTCCACGACTGGGTGGCGATGAGCGAGAGCAGGTGGGGGATCTGGATCGAGAGGGACGGCGTCTGGTCGTCCTCCGTGAAGCCGCCGATCTGGAAGAGCGAGAACGCGCACGGCTGGCACGTGTCCCACTGCGCCTCGGTCGACGCGATCTTCATCGGCTGGTAGTCGGTGACGACGACGCCGAGGTGGCTGCCGACGCCGAGGTTGACCGCGGAGACCGGCACGCCGACGATCAGCGCGAGCTTGGCCGCGCGCCGGAAGAGCTCCTGGTTCCGCCCGCGTACGAGGTGCCAGCAGGCGACGCCGAAGACGACGACCGCGGCAGTCGTCAGGCCGACGAGCAGCACGTGGACGAAGGCCCAGACGCCGAACCGGTTCGCGAAGAGCTCCCACGCGCTCGTGAGCTCGGCGCGACCGTCGACGAGGTCGGACCCGACGGGCCGCTGCATCCACGAGTTGGCGGCGATGATGAAGAACGCGGAGAGCCACGTCCCGAGGGCGAAGAGCCACGCGGTCGCCAGGTGCACGCGGCGTGAGAGCCGGTCCCAGCCGAAGACCCACAAGCCGAGGAACGTCGACTCCAGCATGAACGCGGCGAGGCCCTCGATCGCGAGCGGCGCCCCGAAGACGTCGCCGACGAACTCCGAGTACACCGACCAGTTCATCCCGAACTGGAACTCCTGCACGAGGCCGGTCGCGACCCCGATCGCGAAGTTGATCAGCATCAGCGTCCCGAAGAAGCGCGCGAGCCGCAGCCACGCCTCGTCTCCGCCCCGGTACCAGATGGTCTGCATGACGGCGACGAGCGGCGCGAGGCCGAGCGTCAGCGGAACGAAGAGGAAGTGGTAGAGCGAGGTCGTCGCGAACTGGAGCCGAGCGAGATCGACGCTGGTGATCGCGAGCGCGCTCATCGGGCCCGCATCTTCCCACTCACGCGCTCAGGACTCCCAGCCCCTTCGCGATCAGGAGCACGCCGAAGACGACCAGGAGAACGACGAGCATCGCCGCGCTGTGCGGAGCGAGCCAGACCGGGAGCTCGTCGAGCAACGCTCGTGCCCGCCCATCCCCGACGATGTGGTAGGCGACGGCTCCGCCCGACCGTGCTGCTCGCCAGCACGCCGAAGACGATCACGGCCACGACGGCGTCTTCGGCCGACGGGTCCAGCTGCGCCAACCCGGTAGCCGCACCGAGTCAGGATCGCGTTCTTCGGATTGAGGGCCGACAGGCCGGCGCCGAGCGCCGAGGACCTGCCCGGCGTGATCGCGTCGACCTCCGCCAGCCACCGGGGTAGCTCCGGCTCGCCACCGGGCGCAGGCCGCGTACGCCAGGCCCGAGAAGCAGCGGCGAGAAGAAGGAGCCCGAGGCCGATCCTCGCCCACGACACGCCGTCGGATCCGCCCGAGTCGCCGGAGACGGGATCGCGTCGGCGACGGCGTAGAGGAGTGCGCACAGCACGGTGAGGCCGCCTGCCCACTCGAGCAGGAATGCGGGGCCGTTGGTGCTCGCGCGGCTCGAGAGCAGCATGAGGATCACGGCGATGATCGGGACCGGGCTGATCGCGACGCCGACGGCGAAGGGCAGAACCTCGCTGATGCCCGGGCCCATCCGAGCGATCATCCCATGGCGCTTGTGCGCGGAGCGTGGAAGCTGAGATGCTCTGCCTGTGAACCGGCAGGCGAACGGTGGGCCGCTGCCTGCCGACGTGCTCGTGATCTTCGGGATCACCGGCGACCTCGCACGCGTCATGACCTATCGCTCGCTCTACCGCCTCGAGGGGCGGGGGCTCCTCGACTGCCCCGTCGTGGGCGTGGCCTTCGAGGACTGGTCGCTCGAGCAGCTCGTGCAGCGGGCGCGCGAGTCGATCGTCGCGGCGGAGGGGGATCTCGACGAGGAGGTGTTCGGGCGGCTCGCGAAGCGTCTCTCCTACGTCCACGGGGACTTCGCCGACGGCTCCACGTACGAGGCGGTAGCGGCCGCGGTCGAGGGGAAGCGGCGGCCGTGCTTCTACCTCGAGGTGCCGCCGGCGCTCTTCGGGCCGGTCGTGAGGGGGCTCGCGGCGGCGGGCCTGACGGCGAACGCGCGGGTCGTCGTCGAGAAGCCGTTCGGGCACGACCTCGCTTCCGCGCGCGCGCTCAACGAGGAGCTGCACGCGCTGATCGACGAGTCCCAGCTCTACCGGATCGACCACTTCCTCGGGAAGATGTCCGTCGAGGACATCCTCTACCTCCGCTACGCGAACACGATCCTGGAGCCGGTCTGGAACCGGCTGTTCGTCTCGTCGGTGCAGATCACGATGGGCGAGGACTTCGGCATCGCCGGCCGCGGCAACTTCTACGACCCGGTCGGCGCGCTCCGCGACGTGGTCCAGAACCACCTCCTGCAGGTCCTCAGCCTCGTCGCGATGGAGCCTCCGACGGGACACAGCGCGGGCGTGCTCAGCGACCGCAAGCGCGACGTCTTCGTCGCGATGGCCGACGCCGACCCGGCGCATTACGTGCGCGGGCAGTACCGCGGCTACCTCGACGTCGACGGCGTCGCGCCCGGCTCCGAGACGGAGACGTACTGCGCGCTCCGGCTCGAGATCGACAACTGGCGCTGGTCCGGCGTCCCCTTCTTCATCCGCGCCGGCAAGTCGCTCCCCTTCACGGTCACCGAGGTGCGCGTCGTCTTCAACACCACCCCCTGGCTGGGCTTCGTGCCGAAGGACACGCCGCGCCCCGAGCCGAACCAGCTCGTGCTGCGGATCGGCCCGCGCCCGGGGGCGCGGCTGCGCATGCAGGCGAAGGACGCCGACGGCCCCTTCCTCCGCCCGGTCCAGCTCGACATGGAGTTCGCGGAGTTCGGCGGCGAGGGGCCGACCGCATACGAGGTCCTCCTCGACGCGGCCCTGCGGGGTGTCTCGAGGCACTTCGCCCGTCAGGACGCGGTCGAGGAGACGTGGCGCGTGGTCCAGCCGCTCCTCGACTCGCCCCCGCCGGTCGAGGTGTACGAGCCCGGCTCGTGGGGTCCCGCTGCTGCCGACGACCTCGTGGCCGACTACGGGGGATGGAGGAGCCCGTGGCTGCCCGACTGACCTCGGGAGCGACCGGCGCCCTCGGGGAGCAGGCGTGACGACTGCCCCGCTTGCGGCTCGCGGGCTCGACCAGCGCTGCATCGACACGATCAGGACGCTGTGCATCGACGCGATCGAGGCCGCCCGCTCGGGCCACCCCGGGACGCCGATCGGGATGGCGCCCGTGACGTACACGCTCTGGCAGCGCTTCCTCCGCTACGACCCCGCCGACCCGATCTGGCCGAACCGCGACCGCTTCGTCCTCTCGGCGGGCCATGCCTCCGCCCTCCTCTGGTCGCTGCTGCACCTGACCGGGGTCCGCTCGGTCGACCCCGAGTACGAGATCCTCGGCGAGCCCGCGGTCTCGCTCGACGACCTGAAGCACTTCCGCCAGCTCGGCTCGAAGTGCCCCGGGCACCCCGAGTACCGGTGGACGAGCGGCGTCGAGACGACGACGGGACCGCTCGGTCAGGGCGTGGCGACCTCGGTGGGGATGGCGGTCGCCAGCCGGTGGCTCGCCGCCCGCTACAACCGCGAGGGGTGCACGCTCTTCGACTTCGACGTGTACGCGCAGGCCGGTGACGGCTGCCTGATGGAGGGCGTCGCCTCGGAGGCCGCGTCGTTCGCCGCACACCAGCGCCTCTCGAACCTGTGCTGGATCTACGACTCGAACCGGGTCACGATCGAGGGGCACACCGATCTCACCTTCACGGAGGACGTCGCGGCTCGGTTCACCGCCTACGGCTGGAACGTGACGACGATCTCCGATGCGAACGACCTCGACGCGGCCGAGCGCGCCTTCCACGACTTCCGGGCCGAGGACGAGCGCCCCACGCTCGTCGTCGTGCACAGCCACATCGGCTACGGCACGCCGGTCGAGGACTCCCCGAAGGCCCACGGCGAGCCGCTCGGCCCCGAGGGGGTGAGGGCGACGAAGCGCTTCCTCGGCTGGCCCGAGGACGCGGAGTTCCTCGTGCCGGACGGCGTCGTCGAGCACTTCGCCGAGGGGGTCGGCGCGCGCGGCGCCGAGGCCCGCGCGGCGTGGGAGTCGCTGTTCGAGGAGTACCGCTCCTCCTACCCCGAGCTCGCGGACGAGGTCGAGCGCATGCAGCGACGCGCTCTCCCGGACGGCTGGGATGAGGCAATCCCGGAGTTCCCGGCCGACGCGAGGGGACTTGCGACCCGCGACTCCTCGGGCCAGGCACTGAACGCGGTGGCGGAGCGCGTACCGTGGCTCGTCGGCGGCGCAGCCGACCTCGCGCCGTCCACGAAGACGCGGCTGACGTTCGATGGGGCGGGCGACTTCACGCCGGACGACCGCGCCGGCCGCAACTTCCACTTCGGCGTCCGCGAGTTCGCCTCGGCCGCGATTGCGAACGGGCTCGCGCTCTCGAAGCTGCGGCCGTTCTGGTCCGGGTTCCTCATCTTCTCGGACTACGCGCGCGGAGCGATCCGGCTCTCGGCGCTGATGGAGATCCCCGTCCTCCACGTCTTCACGCACGACTCGATCGGCGTCGGCGAGGACGGACCGACGCACCAGCCCGTCGAGCAGCTCGCGTCGCTCCGCGCGATGCCCGGCCTGCTCGTGTTCCGCCCCGCGGACGCGAACGAGGTGGCGGAGACGTGGCGCTACGTCGTCCAGCTGCGCCGCGAGCCGGCTGTCCTCGTGCTCTCGCGCCAGGCGCTGCCGACCTTCGACCGCTCGGTTGCCACCCCGGCGGCCGGCGTCGCGAGCGGGGCGTACGTGCTCCTCGACGCCGAGGGCGGCGACCCGGACGTCGTCCTCGTCGCGACCGGCTCCGAGGTGAGCCTGGCGGTGGACGCGCGCGCCGAGCTCGCGGAGGACGGCATCCGTGCCCGCGTCGTCTCGATGCCGTGCCCCGAGCTCTTCGACCGCCAGCCGCAGGAGTACCGCGACTCGGTGCTCCCGCCGGCGGTGACCGCGCGGGTCGCGGTCGAGCAGGCTTCCGCGCTCGGCTGGCACCGCTACGTCGGCGACGGCGGCGCGATCGTCGCGATGCACACCTTCGGCGCCTCGGCGCCCCTGAAGCAGCTCGTCGAGAAGTTCGGCTTCACCCCGGACGCGGTCGCCGACGCGGCCCGCGAGGTCGTCTCCGCAAGTGACAACTTGTAACTTGCTTCCCTCCAGGGCCGTATGCAGCAGGTTTTTCTCCAAGTGACAACTTGTAACTTGCGATGACGCCCCTTCGTGAGCGGGCCGCGTGGAAA
>Ga0075421_100013004_pt1 | contig 10363 bp, 7 predicted proteins | sample SoiMetdeltSBSDD5_FD_75292 | JGI IMG/M metagenome (GOLD analysis project Ga0075421, IMG submission 75292) | Bulk soil microbial communities from a Populus tree surrounding site in Tennessee, USA - Soil MetaG P. deltoides SBSDD5 | ecosystem: Environmental > Terrestrial > Soil > Tree plantation... | reverse complement strand
CCAGATCCAGCGCCACATCGATGCGCGGCTCCGGCACTCCCCAGCGCTTGGCGCCGCCGACACCGGGGAGCGCGGTGAGCCGATCCTCCAGCCGGTCGGCCAGGCGATCCAGCTCGCGATACGGTGCCGTCTCGCTCACCAGCGCCACCTGGGCGATGGCGACATCGATGGTCCGGGTTTCTTCCACGGTGAACTGGGTCAGCTCGGCCGGCAGCTCGGGCCGGAGCGAGTTCATCTCCCGGAGCACTTCGTCGTAGCGGTCGTCCGGGTTCTCGTTGAACTCGAACTCCACCTGCACCGTGGCGACTCCGTCGGAGATCCGGCTCTCGATCTCGCGGACGTTGTCCAGCGCGTCGAGCCGCTCCTCCACGTCGCGCACCACCAGCCGTTCGAGATCAGCGGGGCTGGCTCCGGGGTATACCGCGATGACGGTGAAGGTGGGGATGTGGAGCGGGGGGTCCTCGCTCCGCGGAATTGCCAGCCAGGAGCTGATGCCCAGCGCCGCCAGCATCACGAAGAGGACGATGGTGAACTGAAAGTTCCGGACCGGAAACTCGAGCAGCTTCATCGGGCCACCTCGACGGCTGAGCCGTCATCGAGATAGGCGGCTCCATCGGTCAGAACGGTGGTGCAGCCCTCGAGTCCTCCGCTGATTGCCACATTACGTCCAGCCATGAACGCCACGCTCACTCGCCGGCGTTCCGCCCGTTTCTGGTCAGCCGAGAGGGCGAAGACCGTTGCCTCGCTGCCGTCGGCCTCCAGCAGTGCCTCGATCGGCACCAGTTGGGCCGGCGTCCCCGTAGCCGGATCTATCTCGACCTGGCCGACCAATCCCGCGGCCAGTACCGTGGCGCCCTGGATTCCGATCTCGACCCCGAAGGCTCCGGTTACCGGATCGGCGCTGCCATCGATCTGAGTGACCCGTCCCGCGAACGTTTTCTCCGGAAAGGCGGCGAACTGCACCCTGGCGCGATCTCCTTTTCGGACCAAGACCACGTCGCGGTCGGCTAGCCCGAGTTCGATCACCTTGCCTCGAGTCGCGCTGCCCAATAACAGCACCGGGCTGCCGGGTGAAACGGTCTCACCCGGCTCGTTGGACCGCCGAAGGATGGTGCCGCCGGCGGGAGCGACGATCACCGCGTACCGGCGATTGAACGCGGCGGCGTCGAGATCGGCCCGCGCCAGCTCCGCCGCGGTTTCGCTGTCCTGCAGCTGCGAGAGGGTGACGACGCTGTCGCGATACAGCCGGCGGGCCCGGGCTAGATCACGCTCCGCCTTGACCGCACCGCTCCGGGCCTTGGCCAGCCCGGCATCGATCTCCCTGAGCTCGAGGGTGGCGAGGACCTGTCCCCTGCGGACGATGTCACCGGGATCCACAGGAACTTGGGCGATCACTCCTCCCACCTTGAAGCTCAGGGCGATCTCATCGCGAGGCGCCACGGTGCCGGTGGCAACCACTGGACGAGCCACAATCGTGTCGATGATCGGTGCGGCTCGAACACGCCTTGCCGGCGCGCTCGGCCTGGCCGGTTGCGCGTCGCCGCCAGTACAGGCGGAAAGGACGGCAAGGATGGGCAGGAGAGCTCCTCTGATCCTGACCCAAGCGAAGGATTTCTTTGCCGGCTCAGGACGTGGTTGTGGCCGGGAGCGATCAATCAGAGTCGCGGTATCCAGCATGGCTTCGCGCTCTTCTTCCGGGATGTCCTGCCACCCGTTGTAGTCGGCAGTCATTGATTTCCTCTCCCTCTCTCAAGTCCGAACTGTCCACCTCCGCCTGCCCTTCTCATCCCAGTTCGATCTTCCTCAACGCCGCCGCTCGCTCCAGCTCCACGTATCGCAGGGCGTACTGGTACACCGTCTGTACCCGATTGAGCTCGGCGCTGGTGTAGGAGGTGCGCGCGTCGAGAAACTCCACCTGTGCTGCCATACCTTCCTCATAGCGGCGGCGCACCAGCTCGAAGCTCCGCCGGGCCGCTGCCAGTCGCGCTTCCGCAGTCCCGATGGCCTGCTTCGCCACTACCGCGGACTCGTATGCCTGGCGCACCTCGAGCCGGATCAGGTCTTCCAGCTCAGTGCGGCGGAGCCGGAGACGGTCGGCCTCGAGCTGGGCGCTTTGGCGTCGGGCCAGGTCGCTTCCGCCGTTGAACAGATTCCACGACACCACCACCGAGATTGCGGTATAGTCGTCGGCGCGGCTGAAGCTCAGCTCCCGACTCTGAAAGCCGTAGTCGAGCGCGACCGACAGACTGGGCAGGAAGGGCGCGGTGGCGAGCCGCACCGCCGCTTCGGCCGCGCGAATACCCGCGCCGGCCTGCTGCAGCTCCTCTCTGCGGTCGAGCCCGTGAGCGACGGCCTGTTGCTCGCTCACGGCGAGATCGAAGCGTATGAGCGAGTCCGGCAACTGCCCGACCGGAGTATCCAGCGGGCGGCGCAGGATCTGATTGAAGGCGCGTGCGGCTGCGTCCTCGGTCTCCCGCGCGTCGGCCAGCTGCTGTTCCACTTCCGCCCGATCTGCTCGGGCGCGAAGCACCGCGTCCGGGGTCGCCCTGCCGGCATCCACCAGCCGCTGCGCCACCCGCTCGCTCTCGAGCACCAGCGCGAGCGTCGCCTCCCAGGTCTGCCGGCCGCTTCGGGCCGCGGCCACGCGGAGGTAGGCGGCCTGTGCCTCGGCGGCGATCCGGCGTGCTGCGGCGCCGCGCTCGAACCGCTGGCCATCGCGCTGGTGCCGAGCGAGCGAGTGATTGGCCCAGATCGCCGGATTGATGAGCGGCTGCGCCAGCCGCAGCCGGGAGTCGTACTGGAATGGCAGCGTGACGTCGATGTCTGTGGGGAATCGAGCGCTGCCGGTGATCTGGTTCAGCGCCCGATACGCCGGGTTCACGAAGTCACCCAGGTTCAGCGCGCCGTCCAGCTGGCTGTAACGGGAATCCAGCGTCAGCGAAGGCAGCAGCCGGCCGCGGGATTCGCGAACCCCCGCCTCGGCGCGCTCGACCGCGAGCTGCTCCTGGGCCAAGCCCAGATTGTTCCGTAGTGCTTCGGCGACGATCGAGTCGAGAGAATCGGGCGACTGGCCGCGCGCTGGAGGGGGCGCCCAAACCAGAAGCGATACAGCGGAGGCCAGCGTCAGACGTCTCGCGATATTTAATGCTGTGAGCATACCTTACGCCGTTAGGTTAAGAACCAAAAAAACTTACGCCGACTCTCGCAGGAGTCCCCGCACCAATGCTCGGCACATGCGCGAGGCGGTCACCATAGGATCCCGCCAGTCGATATCGGGATGGTCCCCTTGAACGATGTGCAGAGCCATGAGCCCGTGCAGCGAAGACCAGGCGATCTGGGCCAGCTCATCCGGATCATTGAACTCGGCTCTTAGCCGGCCGCTCTCGATGGCCGCGCGGCAAGTCTCTCGAAGAAAGGCATACGCATCTTCACTGGGGCCGCCGGCTCCCTTGACGCGGGCCCCTTCCATGCGAGGCGTCCGGGTCATGAACATCAGCTGGTACTGCATCGGGTGCTCCAGCGCGAACTCCACGTAGGCTTGGCCGGTGCGAACCAGCCGTTCGAGGGGATCTTCGATTCGCCCGATCCGCTGGAAGGCTCCAGCCAGCAGCCGGAAGTCCATACGGGACAAGTCGGTGAGCAACGCTTCCTTGTTCTGGAAGTGATGGTAGATCGCGGTGGGAGTGTACTGGATCTTCTCGGCGATCGCCCGCATGGTGGTGGCCTCGTACCCGTGCTGCACAAACATCTCGCGGGCGGCGTCCAGGATCTTGCGCCGGGTCTCCTCCCGCTCCCGGGAACGGCGCTCCTGGCTGCCAAGCGTCAGAACATCCTTCGGCGTAACCATGGTACCGAACTTAACGCCGTTAGGTGAATTGTCAAGGGTTCCTGGTGGGGGACCGGGGAAGCGCCAACGCGGGGAAGATGGCCGTCGTGAACGCCAGCAGGATCCTTCGTTTCGAGTCAGGTTGACGGCCACCTTCCCCGCCTCTCCCTTCACCGCTCCTTGACCGAGATCGCCAACCTCTGGTCCACCGGAATCACGGTGACCGTGAACGGTGTCCCCGCGTCGTCCGTGACCGCCGGCAGGGTACTCGCGAACTGGTTGCCGCCCAGCATCGCGTTGGTGTAATAGGGCGTGTACACCATCATGTGAGGGTGCCAGGCGCCGACGCCGGGTGCCAGATACTGATCCGCCGACCACATGTAGGCGAACCCCACCGCCTCGATCTTCGGCAGCTCCCCTTTCACGTAAGCGCTCTGAACCCCAGTGGCGATCTGATCCGGCGTCTTCCCTTCCATCGCAAGCTTCGCCCTGAGTTCCTGGTAGGGGAGTACCGTCCGGGCCGCCACCGGGTTGAAGCAAATCGGTGCCCTGACCTTCGAGTCGTACACCAGGTCGCGGAAGGCGGCCGGGGTATACGTCGGCGCTGACCATCCCCTCATGACCATACAGACGAACCCGTTTTCGCCCTCGTGGTCGATCCGATATCCGCTCTCCGTCAGGATCTTGAAGGTCGCTCGTCCGCTGATGTTCGCCGGAGCGGCGCTCCGCGCCAGCGCGACCTCGTCACCCCGCGTCATCAGATACTCGCGGAGCGGCGGGTACCCTCGCGAAGCCGCTGGATCCCGCGCGGATGGGGGCGACTGGGCCGGCAGTAGAGTGGCGATGCCGACCATGAGCGGGATGAGACTACGAATAAGTCGCATGATCTGCTCCTCCGATTTCCCAAGTGTGCGTTCCAGGCATGAGACGGAAACGAGGTGCGAAAGGATACGGGGAGGCTGATCTATCGTTTCCCAGTGCTTTGATGTCTATTCAGCTGTCAGTGTTCGGAGGCTCGACCCTTGTCGCCCGACTCTCCGCTCTCGACCTCACCGGACGCCACGCTCCAATCCGACCTTGAGCAGGCCCGCAAGCGCTTTCTCGCCCGGGTCAAGGATATCCGGCCGCGGCTCCACCGCTTTTGCGCCCGAATGACCGGCTCCGCATTGGACGGGGAGGACCTGGTGCAGGAGACTCTGGCTCAGGCCTTTTACAATCTGGGATCGCTCAAGGACGAGAGCAGGCTGGAGCCGTGGCTGTTCCGCATCGCCCACAACAAGTGCGTGGATTTTCTGCGGCGGGAGCGGCGGCAGCGGGAGGAGACGGTGGCCTATATAGAGGAAGACGTGCCCGGCGACGTTGCCGGCGAACCCGGATTGGATGAAGAGCCGGTGAGCGAGGCCCTGGCGGCCCTGGTCGCCGAGCTGCCGCCGATGGAACGCGCCTCCGTGCTGTTGAAGGACGTGTTGGACTATCGGCTGGCGGAGATCGCGGAGGTGTTAGACTCGACCGTGGGTGCGGTCAAGGCCGCGCTGCATCGGGGCCGAACCAGGCTGAGGGCCTTGCACCAGGTCCCCCGGGGCGCTGACCTGGATCCAGAGCAGCGCGCGCTGGTGGACTCGTACATCGAGTACTTCAACCGGCGAGACTGGGATGGCCTTCGCCGCTTGATCCAGGCCGACGCCCGGATCGAAATAGTAGGATTCCCCGACACGACGCCGGAGACCTACTTCGGCAACTACAGCGCCATGCCCTGGCAGTGGCGGATGTCGCTGGCACGAGTGGACGGCGAGCCCCTCATTGTCCACTGGCGCAGGATCGAGGACCGCTGGGTCCCCCATACCGCGGTCCGGCTGTGGTGGCGGGAGGGCAAGGTGGTTCGCATCCGTGACTATGTCCACATGGAATACTTGCTTCGCTATTCTCGGACCGAAGCACCCGAGCTGGCCTAGTCCAATGCCGCACTACCCGCGGCCATCCGGGGTCGCCACGGCCCAAGCATTTCGCTGATCGTGCGACAATTACTCTCGGCTCAGGCCGCTCCGGGCCTCGTCTACGTAGGGTTGGAGCTCGGGGTCGGCTCGACGCCAGACATCGGACACGAATCGGTAGGTCTGCTTCGCTTTCTCCTGATCGCCCAGATTTTCAGCAATGCGGCCCCGCTCCAGGACCCCAGCACATCTGCTCGATGCGCCCGCGCTCGTTAGGAAACTCGGCGGACAGCACTTCAGCGAAGACTCCCCCTCGGCACGGTATTCACCCTATTCGTGGTGCCGGTGTTCTACTCGCTGATCGCGTCGCGGCACCAGGCGAGCCCAGGGGTCGAGGAGGAGTCCCAACCTCGTCGCGAGGTATGGCCGCATCCGGAGGAAGCTCTCGTCTGAGGCACCTTCGCCCAGAACCAACACCCCAGCACCCCGCTTGATCCGAGTCGCTGCCGCCTCCGGGCTCTCAGCGTCATTCCGTAATCCCTCATACACTCGGTTGGTAGGCTGCCGGAATCGTGAGGTCGATCAGTCGCAGGGAGTTTGATCCGCTGCCGTAATGGTGAAGGGTTGCTCAACTCCCCCCACAGGCGTCGGGATGTTGAACCGCGTGACCACTAACACGGCGGGTGTAGAGCTCACCAGCACCAGCCGGTGAACCTCATTGGCAATCTCGATATAGGCATCTCCGGGGACGAACAGCGGACTCAGCGTGCAGCCATCCTTCTCGTTAACCCGCTCGATTCTGACTTCCCCTTCAATGACGCCAACAAAGCTGGGTCCGGGGTGCGTGTGCCATACTGTCGTAGCCGGGAATACGCTCCTCTGCATCACGATTTGTTTACTGGCCGTGGAGTGAATCATAAAGTCGGGCAGCTGGTGGATCTGGTACGGATCAAGCGTGGCGCGGAACGTGAAGAACTCGGGCAGGGCAAGCGTACCGACATCTGCTGTCCCGTCGTGGCTGCCGTGGGCGCCCGGCGCAACGGGCGCCTCCTCTGAACACGCGAAAAATGCCCCTGCGGCCAGGGCTGCGATCATTAGCCTTTCAAGGTTTCGGCGTGACATAGTAACCCCCTCAAGTAGCGTGTTTCGAGAATCGATCTGTGATGGAACCGCCGCTCGCCTGAGCGAGGACTGGCTGCGAGGCTGCGGCAAGACATAAGTGACCTCCTGAGTTGAAGGCCCTGGAAAGGCCGGTAGCTTTGCAAGCCTACCCCCCGCGTGTTACCCTGGTGTCGGTCCCCGTTACTGCGGCAAGCGACGCATCGATATGCTTCGTTTTCATACGCTTGGGTCGTTCGAGCTGCTCGAAGGGCAGCCGCCGGCCGTGCGGCTGATCCCGACCCAGCCCAAGCGTCTCGCCCTGCTGGCCTACCTCGCGCTGGCCCATCCGCGGGGATTCCACCGGCGGGACATCGTCCTGGCCCTTTTCTGGCCGGAGCTGAGTGGGGAAGAAGCCCGTCGGGCGCTCCGCCAGGCGCTGCACCACCTGCGCCGGTCGGTCGGAGAGGGAGCGATCGAGACCCGGGCGGACGACCAAGTGCGCTTCCGGGAGGGCTTCCTCTGGTGTGACGCGCTGGCCTTCGAGGCGGCGGTAGCGGAGGGCCGGCCCGACGAGGCGCTGACGCTCTACCGGAACGGCTTCCTCGCCGGGGTACACCTCCCCGAGGTGAGCGTAGAGCTGGAGGAGTGGATCGAGCAGACCCGGGCGCGGCTGCATCAGGCCGCCGGCCAGGCGGCCGCGGTGCTGTCCCGCCGGGCCGAGGCGGCCGGGGACGTCCAGGGTGCGGTGGCGGCGGCTCGCATCGGCTGCGACCTTCAGCCCGACGACGAGGCCAGCGCCCGCCGCCTCATGCAGCTCCTCGCCACCTGTGGCGATCGGGCCCAGGCGCTACACGTCTACGAGCGGCTCGCCCGCCAGCTGGAATCTGAGTACCAGACCGCCCCCTCCGCGGAGACCGCCGCACTGGCCCGATCGCTCCGGGAGGTGCGGCCGGACGACCGGACGCCGGCTTCCGCGGCCGCACCCGAGCCGGCCGCCGTCGACGTCTCCCCTGCGCCGCGCGCCCGTTGGCGCGTCCCTGCCGTTCTGCTCTTCGTCGTTGGCGTAGTCGGGACATTCCTCTTCACGGCAAGGCGCTCTGGCGAGCCTGCCGCCGGGAGCGGGATCCCCGTCGCCAGCTCCGAGAGCCTGAGCGGCGCCAGGCCGACCGGGAATCCTCAGGCCCACACGCTGTACCTGAAGGGCCGGTACTTCTGGAACAAGCGCACGCACGAGGACATCCAGACCGGGCTGGAGTACTTCCAGCAGGCGGTGGACCTGGACCCCGGTTATTCCCCCGCCTGGGTGGGAATAGCCGATACCTGGATCTTTCGGGGCTGGTACAGCCGGCTGGCACCCCGGGAGACCTTCCCCAGGGCCATGCGGGCCGTCGCGGTGGCGTTGGAGTTCGACAGCACGCTGGCGGAGGCGCACGCGTCACTGGCGCACATCCACCTAGAGTTCGACCACAACTGGGAGGCGGCCGAGCGGGAGTACCGTCGGGCCATCGAGCTGAACCCCGAGTACCCCATCGCGCACCACTGGTACGGCGGGTTCCTGTCGGCGATGGGCCGGCACCAGGAAGCGCTGCAGCAGGCGGAGATCGCTCGAACCCTTGATCCACTCTCGCTCATCATCCAGACCTGGATGGGCTTACGGTATTACTTCGCGGGTCATTATGAGGCCGCTATCGCGGAGTACCAAAAGGCCCTGGAACTGGACCGCGATTTCGCCCCGGCACATTGGCATCTCGGCTGGGCCTACGCGCAAACCGGCCGCTTCGAGGAGGCGATCGCTGAGGCCCAGCGGGCAGTGGCGCTCGACGGGGGAACGCTGGTCTATCTGGCTTCGCTTGGCCACGCCTACGCTCGAGCAGGGAGGAGGAGGGAAGCGCGCGCGACGCTCGCGCGCCTAGCGCAGGAGTCGAGCAGCCGGCACGTCTCCGCCTATCACGTTGCGGCGATCCATGTCGCGCTGGAGGACACCAGCCGCGCGCTGGACTGGCTCGAACGTGCGTACGAGGAGCAGTCCTCCTGGATGGGTTATGTCGGCGTCGACCCGCGCTTCGAAGCCCTGCGCTCGCACCCCCGCTTCGACAGTCTGCTCACGAAGCTGCGACTGCGTTCTTGACCGGCAGGCCGCCGCACTACAGACCCGCTCTCACGCGTCATCGGCGCTGACGCGGGGACGGCGCTCTGCGACGTGTATCTCGCCACACGTACGTGCGGTCCACGGCCATCGCCGTGGCGCATCTCGGAGATGCAAGGTCGACAGGGAACCAGAATTGATGGTCTTCAGTAAAGGGGGACGGCTAGTACCTGAGTAGTACCTGAACTTGTGGATTTCTGCGTGTCTGGATGGATTAGCATGCGGCGCTCTGAAAATCCGCGTGTCGGGGGGGATAATGCAGCGAAGGGGACCATGACTGCATGGTCCCCTTCGGTGTTTCAGGCCACTCTTTGAACGGCGACAGCTTACTGAACGTAGCCGACCGGATCGAGGACGATCTCGTGGGCGCTGATAGCGAGGCCGTCCACCGCCACCGCGTTCGTGAGCGGCGCAGGCGGCGGGCACGGGTCATTCGGTGAGGACTGCAGCTCGTAGGACTCGCCCTGGGGTGCCACCACGTAGCCCAGGTCCGCCATCGCCCCCGTCGTCATGGGGCTCATCGGGTTGATGAAGTTGGCCGACAGGCCGTTGATGAAGCCGGTCATCAGCTCGTTGAAGAACGTCCCCTCGTCCCAGTGCGAGTTCGCGGTGCCCCCGCCACAGCGCGGAGCTACGCCTTCGATCGGAACCGTCGCATCTCTTCCTCCCAGCATGTGGTACTTGTCTATGGCCACCTGCCCGAGAAAGCGGGGATCCGTGGTATTCCGGCCCGACAGCAGCGTCCGCTGGAACAGGCCTGGGATGTTCAGATTGAAGATGCCGGCGCTGAACCCCAGCACGTGACCCATCTCGTGCACGACGACTTCGTCGAGCAGGTTGTTGGTCTCCAGGAACGCGAGGTCGGCGACGTCGAAGAACATCAGGCCGAAGTTCGGGAGTCCATCTTGCACGCGGACGAAGCAAGCCCCCGCTGCGCCGAGTACGTTGCCTGGACCGTCGATCGGCCGGAGCAGCACGTTGATCAGGAGGTCGTCGATGGGATTGGCGTTGGCGTCGAATGCTGGCATCGGGAACCCGGCCCCGCAGGCGTTTGCCGGAAACAAGCCCACGGTACCCGGCACGTCACCGTGGATCAGCCCCTGCCACCGCGCTGCTGCCGTGCTGAAGGCCGCTAGCTGACTGGGCGTCGCCTCGCTGGTGAGGAAGCGCAGGGTGATGTTGAACTTCTGGGCCGCCTCCGGCATGCTGAAGGACGCAGATTGTCCGACCCGGGCAGACTTGAGCAGCGGCAGTCCAGTGCTGCCTCTACACCTTGGTGCAATGTTGCCGCCCGGTACAAACTGCAGTATTGCCGGGGCCCCCGCACAAATAAAACTCAGAACAGGAGAGCCCCATGTC